>Ga0307509_10000096_pt1 | contig 123177 bp, 89 predicted proteins | sample 10_EM_MG_FD_202245 | JGI IMG/M metagenome (GOLD analysis project Ga0307509, IMG submission 202245) | Populus trichocarpa ectomycorrhiza microbial communities from riparian zone in the Pacific Northwest, United States - 10_EM | ecosystem: Host-associated > Plants > Roots > Unclassified | place... | reverse complement strand
GCGATGACCGCGATGACCGCGATGACCGCGATGACCGCGATGACCGCGATGACCGCGATGACCGCGATGACCGCGATGACCGCGATGACCGCGATGACCGCGATGACCGCGATGACCGCGATGACCGCGATGACCGTGATGACCGCGATGACCGCGATGACCGCGATGACCGTGATGACCGCGATGACCGCGATGACCGCGATGACCGCGATGACGGCGGCGACAGCGGCGACGGCGGCGACCGTTGCGAGCTGGCCGACGGACCGACTGTTGCGGGCTGGCCGACGGACTGATCGCGACGGCCGTGACGACCGCGACGGCCGTGACGACCGCGACGGCCGTGACGACCGCGACGGCCGTGACGACCGCGACGACCGTCACGACCGTGGACCGTGACGACGGTGACAACTGACCTGCCCCGATCGCGCTGGGGCTCGGCAACATCGCAGCCGTCGTTGCGTCGTGACGGCATCGTTGCGCCGTGACGGTCCGTACAGCCAACTCGACGCGAGCGGCTGCCTGGTGCTGCACGACGTCGGAACGAGGCCGCCTGACGGCTCGGTGCTGCCCCGAGGCACGTCGCATCGCGATGCGCTCGAGAAGCGGCTATCGCGGACGCGCGATCGGCAGACCGGACACTCCGGTCTAGAGGGGTTCACTGCAAGATATCGAGTCTGGAGCAACTACTCGATCTGCGAACCGGTCAGCGCGCCGGCGGGCCCTCGGGGTTCATCTTCGACAGGTGTAGCGCGACAACGTTCATGGCGGCCTCGAAGCGGCCGAACACTCGCTTTGTGGCAGCCACCAGACCGGGCGGACCGTGGCGGGTCAGGAACGATGCATCGACCACCGTGCCCTTCGACACCCAGGTCGCGAGCTCGCTGACGATGCTCTCCCGTGTCCACGCCACCCGCTTGCGACCGGTCGTGGGCGGGGGGCTCTGCGGCTGCTCGGGTGGCTGTGGCGGCGCCACGGCCACCACTGGCGCGGCCGGGGACGTCGCCGCGGCGACGACGGGTTCAGGGGTCGCGGCGGGCTCAAGCTCGACGAGCTCGGGTTCTGGCGCGAGGGTGAGCTCGAGTTGTGGCTTGGGTTGCGGGGCGCGTTTGCGCCGGGATGTTCGCGCGGGTTCCTGCTTGGGGCGCAGCGCGGGCTTGAGCTTCGGCTCGCGCACGGGCTCTCTGTACGGCGGCATGCGGTCGAGCTCTTGCCTGAGAACCGCGCGAACGTGTTCGAATGCCAAGCGCTGGATCTCGGCCTGGAACCTCGCGACAGCTTCAGCCATCGAGAGGGGTTCGGAACGCTTCATGGACCTGGAGCATCGTCGAACCAGCGGGTCGGAGCAAGCGCGTCCCGAGAGTGGACTGTCTTCCAGGTCATTGTCGTCGAAGCGATCTCGGCTTAGCCTCGCTCCATGAAGCTAGTAGGGGTGGTGTTGGCTCTCGTAGGGTGCGGCTGGGGTGGGGTGGCGGGCAGCGGCAAGCTGGCCAGCGAGGTTCGTCCGGTTGGTAGGTTCCGAGACGTCGGCGTCTTCGGTGCCATCCAGGCCGAGATCTCCGACGGTGGGACCGACCGCGTCGAGCTCGCCGGTGATGACAACCTGATTCCGCTGGTCATCACGGAGGTCGACCACGAGCACCTTCAAGTCGGAAATCGCAAGGACCTGCGGCCGACCGTCCCGCTGGTGGCGCGCATCTCGGCCTCGGAGATCGGTACAGTCGGCCTCTCAGGATCGGGCAGCGTCGCGCTCCATGGGCTGCACGAGGACAGCCTGACGCTCGAGGTGACCGGCTCTGGAACGGTGCGCGGCGACGGCGCGGTGCGCCAACTCCGGATCGATGTTTCGGGTAGCGGCACCGTCGACCTCGGTCAGCTGCCCGCCGAGCGCGCCAGCGTCACTATCTCGGGGAGCGGCAACGTCGAGATCGCGGTCTCGCGGGCGCTTGACGTCCATATCTCCGGGTCGGGGGCCGTCACCTACCGCGGTGATCCGACCGCCGTCAAGACGAGCATCACCGGCTCGGGTCATGTCGTCAAGCAGTAACCCGCGGTGACATGGCTCAGGTTCGATGCAGATATATCCTGACGCGACTCCCGCCCGACGCTCCGCCACGCCCGACTCATCCACCAACGATCTGCCGCACGGTGGCTCCATCAAGGCGGGTCGAACAAAGCCCGACTTCGTCGGCTTGTCGCCACGTCTTCTCTCGATCGGTCTGTCGCCGTAACCGGCGACAACCTGTACGGAATCGCCGCTCGAAGACTCGCGACTTCCGAGCGATCGAACAACGCCGCAACGGCATTTTTCGACACTGCTTCAGTCTTGGATTCCTCGAGATCTTGGAGGACAAACATTCGTCCATTCAATCATTTGCGACGAGTCTCGGGTGGATCGGCCTCACAGACCCTCCTCGATCTCGAGCTGGGCCACCGACGCGACCGCGCCTCCCCCGGCGCGGCTGATCAGCGCCGAACGCCGCCAGACGCCCGACCGCCAGCGCAGCAGCATCACGATACCGCGAAGCCACTCATCGGCCGCCATGGCCATCCACACCCCCACCAACCCCATGCCCAACCACACGCCCAGGAACCAGGCCCCCAGCACGCTGACGCCCCACATGGAGGCAATCGCGATGCAGACCGGGACGCGAACGTCGCCTGCCCCCTTGAGCGCCGGAACGACGATCGTGTTGAGGTTTCGCCCGGGCTCGAGAACCAACGAGACCAGGAGCACCGAAGCCGCCAACGCGAACACCCGCGGGTCCTGAGAGAACAATCCCAGAAGCGGGCGGTGAACCACCTGTAGCGCGACGACCAGCACCACCGAGATAGAGATCCCCGTTGCGAAGTATCGGTAGACCCGGCGCGTGGCCTCGCCGTGACGCCCCGCGCCGACCAGGTAGCCCACCAGGAGCTGACCGGCCGCGCCGATCGAGACCCCCGGCATGAAGACGTATCGGAGGATCGCCATCAGGATGCCGTAGGTGGTCAAAGCCAGGGTCCCCATACTGGAGAGCATCGCCAAGACAACGATCTGCGACAGGCTGTACGAGATGTTCTCGCCCGCGGTCGGGATCCCGATCACCAGGATCGACCGGTAGATGTGTGCCGGCAGATGCTTCGCCTCCCGGAGGGGGAGCTCGAGGCCGCGCCGCCGGTGGATCATCCACGCCGAAAGGACACAACCGACCGCCTGGCTCGCCACGGTGGAGGCAGCGACGCCGATCACGCCCAGCACCGGGAAGCCGAACAGGCCGAACAGGCACAGCGCGTTCCCGCCCACCGTCAACAGCAGGCACAGGACGTTCACCAGCATCGGGTCGCGAGCAAAGCCCCACGACCGCAGGATGCTGGCCTGGCCGACGTTGATGGCCATGAAGAACGAGAGCCCGCCGTAGATCGTGAGGAACTGGCGGGCGTAGCGCGCCACCTGAGGATCGAGCCGGTAGAGGTCGACCACGAGCCCTCCGCCAAGCGCGATCAGCACAGACACCACCAGCGACACCCCGACGATGAGCGTGAGGCTGCCCACGCCGTAGAGGCCGGCCTGGCGCGGCCGGCCCGCCCCCAGGTTCTGGGTGATCAGCACGCTCGATCCGATCGAGACCATCATGTAGAGCAGCTGGATGAAGTACGCGAACTGGCTGGCCAGGCTCATCGCCGCCACCGCGTCGGACGAGTAGTGGCTGAGCATCAGCGTATCCACGCTCATCAGCGACGTGCGGAGGATGTTCTCGACGAGCAGCGGCCAGGCCAGCTGCATGAGCGGGATGCGCGAGTGGTCGATCATCGATGCCGCAGGCTGCCCACGCGATGATAGCGCGGCGCAGCTCGACCGCGGCGGTTTCCGCGTGCCGCGTGTTGCCACACCGTCGACCGAACGGTGTTCTTGGCTTGTCCCGTGCTCAGCGGACTACAGGTCCCGGCACGCGATGCCTCGCGGCACGCCATGGCTTCGCGTCGTCGCGCGAGCAAGCGACTCACGGGACCACTTGCATTTGCGCTTTGTGCCCTCGCGCTCCTCGCGTGTTGACGGTGAGCCACCCGGGTTCCAACCTTCCCGACACACCCGCCTGTAAGGCGCTCGCGTTCGTCGTCGGCGCGCTGAACGGCGATCCGTTGACCGGGGACGACATCCGCGCACACTTCTCGGCGAGCTTCCTCCTGCTGGTCACGCAACCGATGTCATCTCGATCTTCCCGCAGGAAGCGCCGCGCGTGCCTTGGCGGGGTGACAGGCTTCGATGGACCGATGCCCGCATCGTCGCTCACCACGGCCGTGACCGAGAACGACAGCGAGTCATTCGCGGGCTCGCTGCCGCGGGGGATCCCGACGCGATCGTCGCCGCTACCAAGCGACGGCTCCAGCGTCTCGCCGCGGACTATCACCGAACACGGATGTTCGGACGTTACTGGTGCGCCGGCTCGACCGTGCTCCTCGGCGGGGTGTTCGTACTGAACGACATCCGTCGCAACGATCCCGAGCTCAAGCGAAGGCGATTATGCACATGAAGCGCAGCCAGAGTTGAGCCAGAGCTAAACTGGAGTACATGGAGTGCGCACCCCTCACGATCGAGGCGAACCTCCCACCCCAGCTGGCAGCCAGCTCGCGCCGCATGCGAACCCGTACACATGCCCACACGGCGCATCGCTTGCACAGCCGGGCTGCATGCAAAGCTGTACTCTCGGGTCCCTGCTCTGCGCGGCGGCGGTCACGGCCTGTAACACGGCGCCGATCCCATCCAACACCGCCGACGTCGACATCAACGTGGGAGTCGACGACGCGGCGATCATGTCCACGCTCGCAGGACATCGCGACTCACCCGCCTTCGTTCGCTTGAACGATGCTCCGTATCCGACCGCACTCGGCACCGGCGCCGATATCAATGTCTACGTGTCGGCCAACGCCTATGTGCCGTACGCGAGCATCACCCCCGAGACCAGCGGGTCGAACATCACGGTGCCCGAGGGCACGCTGATCGTCCGCGAGGTGCTCGAAGACAGCGGAGCGATCAAGACGCTGACCCTCATGTACAAGGGCCCCACGGGCTACAACCCCGAGCTCGGGGACTTCTGGTTCGGGGTCACCGACGCGGAGGGCACGCCGGTCCTCGATGCCGCCGGTGCCGCCAAGATCGGCAAGCTGTCCGAATGCTACGGGTGCCACATTCCGCGCGCCAGCGACGGCTACCTGTTCGGGGTGCCCGCGAACGTGCGACCGGTCCTGACCGATCCCACCGAGCCCGTGCCGCCGACCCCTCCACCGGTCATGCCGCTCCCGCCGCCACCCGCGCCGACCCCCGACCCGGTCTGTGGCGACTTTGCATGCAATGGCGACGAGACCTGTGAGACGTGCGCATACGACTGCGTGTGCGCGAACGAGTTGTCGAGTGACCTCGATCTCAATGGCGAGCAGCTCTCGCTGACCTCTTGCCGGAACGGGCTCGTGTTCGGTTTCCGAGGCGTCCAGCTGACGGCCGAGGGTGGCACGCGAGTGCGGATCGGGGCGAGCCAGGCCGGCGAGGCTGCAGACGTTGCCGTGGCGCCCCCCGGTAGCGACCGGGCCACTCGGGTCGCGGGCTGTGCTGTGCTCGACATCGCGGATCAGAGCTCGACGATCAATGGCGTGACGAACGTCGCAGGTAACGCCACCCTCGATTGCAGCGGTTCATCGTTCTTGCTGACGGGCCAGGTCAGCTTCAGCAACTGTCACTGACGCCGCCTCGATCGATGAGTCGCTCATCGTCACGGTGGAAAGCTCCGCGAGCCGCAACCACCTGCGGACGCAGACCGTGATCACGGGAACCGTGCTTCGACCGCCAGGCGCTGCGCGAACGCGTCGAAGCTCATCGTCTCCATCTTCTGCTGGTCGGCACCGAACGTCCGGACGCTGACCTGGTCGGTCTCGACCTCCTTGTCGCCGAGCACGATCGTGTACGGGATCTTCTGGAGCGAGGCGTCGCGGATCTTGGCCTTCATCATGCCGTTTCCGTCGTCGAAGCTCACGCGGACCCCCGCCGCGGCGAGCCGGTCGACGACCGTGCGAGCGTGATCGTTGACCCGATCGGTGACGGTGACGACCGCGACCTGCACGGGCGCGACCCATAGCGGGAACGCGCCGGCGAAGTGCTCGATCAAGATCGCGATGAACCGCTCGAACGAGCCGTAGATCGCTCGGTGCAACACCACCGGGCGGTGCGGCTTGCCGTCCTCGCCGACGTAGGTCAAGTCGAACCGCTCGGGTGCGGCGTAGTCGAGCTGGACGGTCCCGAGCTGCCACTTCCGGCCGATGCTGTCGGACACGTCGAAGTCGATCTTGGGTCCGTAGAACGCGCCATCGCCGGGCTTGAGCTCGTAGGCGAGCCCGAGCCCGTCGAGCGCGGTCTTGAGCGACGCCTCCGCGCGATCCCACATCGCGTCGTCGCCGATCCGCTGCGGCGGGCGGGTCGCGAACTTCGCTGAGTACGAAAGGCCGAACGCGTTGTAGACATGATCGAGGAGCTTGACGAACCGCTTGACCTCCTCGGCGATCTGATCCTCGCGGCAGTAGATGTGGGCGTCATCCTGCGCGAACTGCCGCACGCGGGTCAGCCCACCGAGCGAGCCGGCCGCCTCGTTGCGATGCAGCACGTCCTGGGTGTGCAGCCGCAGCGGCAGGTCGCGATAGCTCTGCTTGCGGAACCCGTAGTACAGGTGGTGCGACGGGCAGTTCATCGGCTTGAGCGAGAAGTGGTGTGGATCTGGATCGCCCGCCGCCTTGGCCTCGCTGTCCTCGACGAGGAACATGTTCTCCTTGTACTTGCCCCAGTGGCCGGAAAGCTCCCACAGCCCCTTGTTGTACAGCAGCGGCGTCTTGATCTCGACATAGCCATTCGCCAGCGCCAGTTGCCGCATGTAGGCCGACAGCACGGTGTAGATCGCCGTTCCCTTCGGCGTCCAGAACGCCGCGCCCGGGGACAGCGGATGGAAGTGGAACAGGTCGAGGTCCTTGCCGAGCCGCCGGTGATCGCGCTTCTCGGCCTCCTCGCGCTGCTTGAGCCACGCATCGAGGCCCTTCTTGTCGAAGAACGCGGTGCCGTAGATCCGCTGCAGCGTCTTGTTGCGGTGGTCGCCGCGCCAGTACGCGGCCGACGAGCTGAGCAGCTTGATCACCCCGACGCGACCGGTCGTCGGCCCGTGTGGGCCCTCGCAGAAGTCGACCCAGTCGCCGTGGCTGTACAGCGTCAGCACCTTGGCGCCCTTGGCGACGATGTCCTGGATGATCTCGACCTTGAACTTCTCGCCCTTGCCAGCGAACATCTCGATCGCCTGCTCGGGGGAGACCTCGGAGCGTGTGAAGCGCAGATCCGCTGCGATGATCTCGTTGGCCAGGCCCTCGATGCGCACGAGCTCGTCCTCGGTGAACGGCTGGCCACGATCGAAGTCGTAGTAGAAGCCGTTGTCGATCGTCGGGCCGATCGTGACCTGGGTGCCCGGAAACAGCCGCTGCACGGCGTCCGCGACGATGTGCGCGGCGTCATGGCGGATCGTGTCGAGCGCCTCGGGCGATTTCGTGGTCAGGATCTCGAGCTGGGTGTCGTCGTCGAGCGTGCGCGACAGGTCCACGACGATGCCGTTCGCCTTTGCAAGCACGGCTGCCTTGGCGAGGCCGGGGCCGATCGAGTCCCTCACGAAGTCGCCGATCGACGTGCCCGCAGGAGTCTGCTTCTGGCTTCCGTCGGGCAGGGTAACGGTGACGCTAGCTACGGTCATGCCGAACAATAGCCAGATCTTGGGGCCGTGGCTGGCCCCGCGACCTCAGAAGCCAGGACCCAGGGCGCTCACCGCCCACGGAGCCTGGCCCGCGTCCGCCCGTGCTCAGCCTTTGCCCTTGCCACCACCTCCACCTCCACCTCCGTCATCGTCGCCGGGCTCCGGGCACTCGCCGCAGTCGTATTCGCACGAAACGCAGCTCTCGTTGCCGTTGCACGCGAAGTCTCCGCAGACCGGCTGCTGGGTCGGCGGCGGGGCGGGCGGCAGCGGGGTGACCGGTGGCGGCGTAGGCGGCACCGGTGTGCCGGGAGTCGTCACGACGGGCCGGACGTCCGCGGGCACCCCGAACAGGTAACCTTCGCTGGCGCGCGGAATGTGACAGCTGTAACACTCGGCGAGCTTGCCGATCTTGGCAGCGCCCGCGGTGTCGAGAACCGGTGTGCCGGCGGCGTCGGTGACGCCGAACCAGAAGTCTCCCAGCTCGGGGTTGTAGCCCTCCGGGCCCTTGTACATGAGGGTCAGCGTCTTGATCGCGCCGCTGTCCTCGAGCACCTCGCGCACGATCAGCACGCCCTCCGGCACCGTGACGTTCGAGCCGCTGGTGTCGGGCGTGATGCTCGCGTACGGCACGTAGCCGTTGGCCGACACGTACACATTGATGTTGGCGCCGGTGCCGAGCGCGGTCGCGTACGGAGCATCGTTCAGTCGCACGAACGCAGGCGAGTCCCGGTGTCCGCTGAGCGTGGACATGATCGCTGCCTCGTCGACTGCGACCGAGACGTTGTCTGACGAGATGGGCGCCATGCTGCAGGCCGAGGCCGCAGCCGCGCAGAACAGGGGCCCGAGCCCACCGGTTTGCATGCTGCTGGCGGGAGCAAGCGCCGCGCCATGAGGTGGGTGCGTGTCGGCGCGGAGTTAGCTGCGGCCGGGTGGGGATTCGCCGCCGATCGTGAGGGGTGCGTACCCGGGCAAGCGATGCACATCGTCGTCGGCCGCATCGTCGCGCAAGCCGCAAAAATTGCGCTCGTCGCGGTCGTTCCTGCGGTCGGTCGCGTCGTCGCGCAAGCCGCAAAAATTGCGTTAGCCACCGAGCCGCGGAAGGCGCGTCGGCCGGGTCGAGCAACGCTGTCGTCGTCGGCTTGTCGCTCGAGGTGCGGCACCCGGCGAGCGCATCCCGCCGTGGGCCGCCGACGGCAGCTTTCAACACTTCTTCAGAGGGTCGGCCAGAATACGTCCGGGCCGGCGCGCGCCGGGTGATCGAGCTTCGCGAGCTTACGCGCTCGGTTCGCTTGTTCTGATCGACCTCTCAGTGGCAATTGCGGAAGCTCGTGCGGCCATTCAGATCATCCTCCCCGAACGCAAAGCCATCCTCGATCGCCAGACGTGTGTAGGTCACCGCACCGCGGCAAGGGTCGACTCGAGTGATCTTCACCGATGCGGTATCAGCGCGAGCACCGCGCGGAGATCGGCTCTGCAATCGTGGTAGCAATGCGCATGTCGCGGCCGTGGCGACATCGCTGGACGCCGCGAACACCGGATCCTCGAGTGAAGGAGTCTCTCCATGAAGCGACGTGACTTGATCAAGAGCTCGCTGGCTGTCTCGGCGGCGGCCGCGCTTGCGCCCGGCTCGAGCAGCTCCGCCGCCCCGCCTCCCGCTCCCGTGCCTGCCCCGCGCGCAGAGTTTCCCAAGGCGCCCGGGCTCACCAAGGCCGTCGCGGAATTCATCACCGGGACCACCTACAAGGACGTTCCCCAGGACGTCATCGAGCTGGGCAAGAAGTCGATCCTCGATGGCTTCGGACTGGCACTCGCCGGTTCGGTATCCACGATGGGGCCCCGTGTCCGACAATACGTGCAGTCGCTGGGCGCGGGCACGCCGACCGCCACCATCATCGGGACGGCGATCAAGTGTCACCCGCGGTTCGCCGCGCTCGCCAACGGCGTGTCGATTCACGCCGATGATTTCGACGATACCCAGCTCGCCGCCGCGAAAGATCGGATCTACGGCCTTTTGACCCATCCGACCGTCCCGGTGCTTCCGCCGGCGTTCGCCCTGTGCGAGGCCGGGCACCGGACCGGGAAGGATCTGATGCTCGCATATCACGTCGGCGTCGAAGTCGAGTGCAAGATCGCCGAGGCGATCGCGCCTCGCCACTACGACGAAGGCTTTCACACGACCGGCACGTGCGGCTCGTTCGGCAGTGTGGCCGCCGCCGCGAAGCTGCGAGGGCTCGACGCCAAGCAGACCGTGTTCGCGATCGGCATCGCCGCGACCGAGGGCGGCGGGTTCCGCAACAACTTCGGCTCGATGACCAAGCCGTTTCACGCCGGACGCGCCGCCGAGAACGGGACCGTCGCAGCCGACCTCGCGGCGCTGGGCTGGACCGCCGCGGACAACATCTTGGAGGCACCACTGGGGTTCTTTCAGGCCGCGGGCGGCGGCTTCGATCCGCACGCGATCGTCGACCGGCTCGGCAAGCCGTGGACGCTGACCTCGCCCGGGGTATCGATCAAGCCGCACCCGTCCGGATCGCTGTCTCATCCCGCGATGGGAGAGCTGCTCCGCCTGATCACCGAGAACCACATCAAGGCGGCCGACGTGGTGAAGGTCGATCTGGGAGCCAACCACGCCATGACGACCTCGCTCTTGCATCATCGCCCGACGACGGGCCTGCAGGGCAAGTTCAGCATGGAGTACTGCCTGAGCATCCTGCTACTCGACCGCAAGGCCGGTCTGGTCGAATATCAGGACGCCGTCGTCCAGCGCGCCGACGTGCAGGACATGGTGAAGCGCGTGAACTTTTACATCGATCCCGAGGCCGAGCGCGCAGGCCTCGACAAGATGACCAGCATCGTCAAGATCCACCTGAAGGATGGCCGCGTGGTATCTGGACGGGCGGAGTTTGCCAAAGGCAGCCCGTCCAACCCGATGACTTACGACGAGGTGGCCGACAAGTTCCGGGGCTGCGCGGAGTTTGCGAAGTGGCCGGCGGCCAAGGCGGAGGCGGTGATCGCCGCCGTGAAATCGCTCGAGACCGCCGCGGACGTCAGCAAGCTGTCCGCGGCGCTGACCGCCTGACGGATCGGATCATGGCGACTGCAGCGCGGTGAGCTCGGCGGCCAGCAGGGCGCGGTTGTAGATCCGGACGTCGTCGACCATGCCGCTGAACGGGCCGACCAGCGCACCGGCATCGACGTCACTGCCGATCGTGATATCGGCGTCATCGAAGCTGATCGCGGGGACGTCCTTGGCGACCGTGCGCGCGCCATCGATGAAGATCGCCTTGGTCGTCCCGTTCCACCACAGCGCGAGGTGATACCAGCGCGCTGTATCGAGCACGGCCGCCGCGGTGGCCAGCGTGTCCGCGCCGCTCGCCGAGACCGAGTAGAACGCCAGCGAGCCGGCTTCGTCGATGCAGGCCTGCCAGGAGTTGTTGCCGTCCGCACCAAAGCTCTTGTTGACGATGCAGGCATCTGTGCTGCCCGGGTCCCGGTTGATCCACGCCGTCACGGTGAACGCCTGCGGGGTCTTGAGCTCCGCGGTCGACGGCACCCGGATCAGATCGTCGGTACCGTCGAACACGTATGCGCCGTCGATCCGCCCGTCGCCGCTCACCGCCGGGCAGGTCCCGACGCCGCACGTGGCATCGTGGTGGCCGGTCGCGTCGCTCGCCGTGCGTTCCGCGAGCGTATCCATCCGGTACCACGCGACGAGCCCTTCGATCGACGCGGCGTCCCCCGGGGCGGCGTCGGACATCGCGGCGGCCGCGTCGGGCGTACCGACGGCGTTGACGCTTCCACACCCGAGCAACAACAACAACACGGCGGCGCGAACCATGCGCGCACGATAGACGACGTCGTGCGACGGGGCCAGCGCACGCAGCGCTACGCCGCGCTGGAGGTGCGTCTCCCACCACGCCAGGCGCGGCGCCAGCCACCCGACACGACGAATCGCGGAAAACTCACGAGCTGCTCGGCGAGGAAGCGCGTGACGAAGTCGCCTGGCCCGGTGAACGGCACCGGCGCGGTGGCCTCGCCGCGATGGCCGCGGCCCTGGGCGATGAGCGCCACGAGCATGCCGCCGACCCCCGCGAGCAACCAACCGAGGCCGAGCACCGGGCTCGCGATCGCGGCAGCAAGCCCCGCGATGAACGTGGGGACCGTCACGATGTGGAGCAGGAGGTTCGACCGATCCATATGGTTCGCGGTGTAGCCTTGCCACTGCCAGGACAACAGGTTGGTTCGCATGCCCCCAGAATGGAGCGCGATCGCCTCGCGGTCATGAACGAACTGGCTGCGCTCGGGACTTACGTGGCCCGCGTGCGCAGCGTCACGCAACCAGCGGGCCGCCCCGGCGCTGGCTTGTGTATCGTGGGGTGGTGAAGTGGTTCTCCTCGGTGTTCTCGATCTGGCTGGTCGCGGCGTGCAGCGGCGGCAGTGGCAGTGGCAGCGGTGCCGACGCAACCACGACGCCACCGGTCGACGCCGCGCGCCAGGGCGATGCCGCGCCCGGGGCGCCGGATGCAGCTCCTGCGGGACCGTGCGGCGGCGTGGTGTGCGAGGACTTCGAGTCGACCGCGGTGGGCAGCGTGCCCGGCGCGCCATGGACGGTGTCGACGCCGAGCTGCAGCGGGACCGGCAAGCTGGCGATCGACAGCGCCCAGGCACACGGCGGCACGCACTCGCTCGCGGTCCGCGGCGGCAGCACGTACTGCGACCACGTGTTCCTGGCCAGCGCGGCGCCCGCCACGCTCGGCAACACGCTGCACGTCCGGTTCTACGTCCGGTTCGAGGACGCGTTCACCGACTCGCACACGACCTTCCTCGCGCTGGCCGACCAGACCGACGGCAAGGATCTGCGCATGGGCGGACAGAAGGGCATCTTCATGTGGAACCGCGAGGCGGGCGACGCCACCCTACCCGTGCTGAGCCCCACCGGCATCGCGCTCAGCGTGGTGCCCACTCCGGACGCTTGGCATTGCGTCCAGATCGCGATCGACGCCGCTGGCCGCAGCCTGCACACGTCCATCGATGGCGTCGCCCGCAGCGGGCTCGTCATCGACACCACGCCTACCCCCGATGTTGATCAGCAGTGGCTCAGCCAGCCGTGGATGCCCAGGCTGCAGAACATCCGGTTCGGCTGGGAGGCCTACGGTGGTCCGGCGATGAACCTGTGGTTCGACGATATCGCGATCGGGTCGGCGCCGATCGATTGCGAGTAACGCCCGCCTGATCGTCAGTGCACGCGGAAGTGGCCGGTCACCGTCTTGCGCGGCGGCTCGCTCACCACGAGCTTCTGGACCGCGGCACGCCGCGCGGCGGCCTGTGCGATCGGATCGGTGCCGGCGGCCTTCACGTCCTCGAGCACGATCCCGGTGGCCTTGGCCTCGGGCTCGAGGTCAGGCAGCTTGGGCAGCTGGGCCCGGCTGAGCTCGACATCGATCTGGCGCTTCAGGGTCACCTCGGCGGTGCGGATGTCGTCGATCGAGGTCGGCTTCTTCGAGAACGTGACCTTCTCGAGCGCGGCGATGTTGATGCCGGGCCGGCGGAACCGGCAGAAGCAGACGTTGTCGCTGAGCAGCGAGGCGAGGTTGTTCGCGCGCTCGGGCAGGAACGTCGTGGTCAGCGCCGCCGACAGGGTGTGGATGCCCGCGGTGTCCTCGGCCTTGACGTGAACGAACGTCGCCGAGTTGGGCCACGTCATGCCCGGGCCGATCGAGTTGGCGGCCAGCAGCCCGAACGTGTTCGGCTGGTGGCATCCCGCGCAGCTCAACGCGGTCGCGCGATTGACGATCTGGCGGTCGGTCAACGCCGGGCTGCTGGTGGCGGCCGCGGCGGCGAGCGCCGATCGAAAGCCACCCGGCAGCCCTGGCACGGTGGTGTACGCCTCGGGGTAGTTATCCGGGATTCCCCCGGTCTGCGGCTCGCTGCGCGCGGCATCGAACGCCAGCGGCACCTGATAGCTGAACTTGTTGATGTCGTTGACCGCGAGCTGATCGACCTGCGGCAGGACGACGTGCTGCTGGAAGTCATTCGCCAGCCCCGCGGTGGTCTCGGCCCACAGGTTGCCGTCGGGGGTGACCTTCACCGGGATCGGGACCGGATCGAGCTTGCACGGCCGGGTCGTGCAATCGAGCGCGAGCTTGAACTCCTTCAGCATCCACGGACTCTGGAGGAATTGATTGGTCCGGATCTGCCCGCTGCCGCCGCTGTACCCACCCGTGGTCTTGGCCGCGTAGTGGTCGACGCGAACGACGGGCTCGTAGCCCGGCAGCCCGGTGTAGTACAGCTTCTCCAGCCGCTTGGCGCGCTCCACCGGATCGGCGACGCTCGACAGGCCGTACCAGTGCTCGGCGACGGCGCGGCAGCCCGACTCACAGCCCGGGCGCGGGTTCGGCAGCACGGCTTCGAAGATGATGAAGCTGCGCTGGAACGTGGCGCCTTGCCGGCCGTAGACGATCCGGTGCTCGCCGCAGTTCTTCCAACCCTCGGCGGCGAGGTCGAGGCGGTTGACGATGCCGATCGGGCGATACGCCGCCATCTCGGCGTCGAGGTTCGCGGCCTTGGCCTGGGCACCGTCGGTGAGCCGGCACGCGTTGGGAAAGCCATTGAGCGTCGTGCCGTTGTCGTCGCAATGGGCACCCGCGGGCGTCGCCGCGGTGGCCTGCGTGTTCTGGGTATCCCAGAGATCGCGGAACAGCCCCGCCGCCGTCGCGCTGGTCGCGCCTGCGGCGACGGCATCATCGGCGATCTTGGTGAGCGTCCGCTTCAGCGAGAAGTCGGCGGCATCGAGGGTGGCGCGATCGTGCACGAACAGCGAGCGATCGACATTGACCGTGCTCGGATCGACGGTTCGCGGCACAAAGCAGAAGTTGATCTCGCGCAGCCCCTCGAACGGCAGCAACTCGGACTGGGCGACCCGCAGCCGGTCGAGCTCCGCGAGCCTCGGCAAGCCCTGCGGGATCGGGATGACCGGCGGCGTCTTCGAGACGCCACCGCCCGAGCCACTACCCGTTCCGCCCCCACCACCCCTGTTGATTGGACCACACGCCACCGCCGATATGCCGACCACGGCCATGGCAACCACCCGGACCATTCCACCCATACGTTTCTCCTCGTCCTCGTCGTCGCGCGGTGATCCGCCACCAAGGCGGCTCGCCCCGACGTATGGATGAAACGTCGGCGGATCGAAAACTTCTCGGCCATCGACGTTAGCGGCAACTCTCGATGTGCTGGTTTTTCCGACCGCGGCTTCGACGAGCACCGTCCCGATCGCCAATGACCAAGCACGAGATTCCACAGCGCTGGCCCGAACCCACGACCCACGCCGGGCCTCCCCGTGACGACCTGGGCCGTGTTCGAGTTGCGCACGCTCCGCGGCGCCGCTTGCGTCCCACCGGCTCGCGGTCGATGCGCTATCGTGCCGCCATGAAGCGCCTTGCCGTCCTTGTCGTCGTTGTCGTCCTGGCCGCGTGTCAAGACACGCGCGAACAGCCAACACCCACGCCGCCTCGTCCACCCGCGGCACCGGCGGCACCCGCGGCACCGGCGGCCCCCGCCGCCGCACCGGCGCCCGCGCGCCCCGCGCCGCAGCCGATCGCCGGCGTCACGCCGGTACTCGGCGACTACGCGATCAAGAACTTCACATTCACCAGCGGTGAGAAGCTTCCGGAGGTCCGGCTCCACTACATGACGTTCGGCACGGCCAAGCGCGACGCGGCCGGCCGCATCACCAACGCTGTGCTGATCATGCACGGCACCACCGGCTCGGGGACGCAGTTCCTGCGCAAGCAGTTCACCGACGCGCTGTTCGGGCCCGGTCAGGCGCTCGACCTGACCCGCTACTACGTGATCATCCCCGATGACATCGGCCACGGCGGGTCGACCAAGCCGTCGGATGGGCTGCACGCCAAGTTTCCCCACTACGGCTATACCGATCTGGTGGACTCCGAGCACGCGCTGGTCGTCGATGGGCTCAAGGTCGACCATCTGCGACTCGTGATGGGCACGTCGATGGGCTGCATGCACGCCTTCATGTGGGCCGAGAAGTGGCCGCAGGTGATGGACGCGGGGATGGGCCTGGCGTGCTTGCCGTCGGCGATCACCGGGCGCAATCGGGTGTGGCGCAAGATGTTGATCGACGCCATCCAGCAGGATCCGGAATGGAACAACGGCGAGTACACCAAGCAGCCGCGCGCGGCGATGCTCGGCGCGGGCCAGATCTTCGCGCTCGCCAACACCGCGCCGATCGCCGATCAGAAGCGCCTGGCGACCCGCGAGGTGGCCGACAAGGAAGTGGAGGATGGCGAGCGCGCGTTCTCCTCCACCTACGACGCCAACGACCTGCTCTATGCGTTCCTCGCGTCGTTCGACTACGACGCCTCGCCTGATCTCGAGAAGATCACCTCGCCGTTCCTGCTCGTGAACAGCGCCGATGACTTCATCAATCCGCCCGAGCTCGGGATCGCCGAGCGCGAGATGAAGCGGGTCAAGCGCGGCAGGTTCCTGCTGCTGCCGGCGACCGAGTCCACGCACGGCCACGGCATGCACAGCTGGAGCACGTTCTGGCAGGCCGATCTGAAGAAGCTGCTCGACGCGACGGGCAAGAGCTGACGGCTCGCGGCGGCCGCACGAAAGCGCGTGACGCCGCCTAGCGCGGCGCGAACACGTCGCCGGCGTTCCACCGCGGACGCTGGTCGGCGTTGGCGACATCGAGCGCGGTGAGGTAGACGACGCGGGCCATCGTGATCCCCGACTCGAAGTCGATCGGCGGATCGCGCTGATCGAGCTTGTCGAGCGGCGCGTGGTACGCGGTGCCACGCCACTTCACGAACAGCGCGCGGTTGCCATCGCTGCCACCCGCCCGGTCGCGAAACCCGGGCCGGAAGATCATCGCCGGCACTCCCGCACGCGCGAACGGCGCCTGGTCGCTGCGCAGAAAGAACCCCTGCTCGGGGACCGGATCGGGCGACACCCCGAGCCCGAGCGCGGCGGCAGCGCGCGCGGCGGGCCCGGCCAGCGAGCTGCGCTCGGCGCCATCGGCGACCACGTCGACGACCGGCCACAGCATGCCGGTCTGGTCGATGTTGATGTTCGCGACGATCCGGTCGATCGGCCATTCCGGGTGCGCGGTGAACCCCTCGGCGCCGAGCAGGCCGAGCTCCTCGCCGGTGGTCGCGAGCAAGATCACGGTGCGGCGCGGCCGCGGCTCGGCAGCCAGGGCGCGCGCGATCGCGAGCAGCTGGGCGATCCCCGAGGCATTGTCGATCGCGCCGTTGCGGATCGCGCCGCTGCTATCCACACCCAGGTGATCGAGGTGGGCGCTGATCACGACGGCCTCGCGCGCGAGCCGGGGATCGGCCCCCTCGATCCGGCCGATCACGTTCGCCGACACGACGTCGCGGGCGCGCCCGCGATAGCGGATCCGGAGCGTACCCGGGAGGTCGAAGTGCTCGGTCGTGCCGGCCGCCGCACGCGCCTCCTCGGCGTCGAGATCGCGCCCCGCGGCCGCGAGCATCGCGCGTGCGGCGGGTGCGTCGAGCACCACGATCGGCGCCGGCAGCGACCGCGACCGCGCGGCGTCGCCCTCGAGCAAGCCCATCGAGCCCGATCGATACGACGCGATGGTCGACGTCCACGGCAGCACGGTCGCCCTGGGCGTGCGCAGGTTGACGATCCCGATCGCGCCGCGCTTGGCGACACACGCCCACTTCGCGGCGGTGTCCGAACGCACCGCCGCGCGCGCCGCGGGGAGCCCGTCGGCGATCCCAGCGATCATCACCGCGAACCGGCCGCGGAGGTCGGCGCCGGCTGCGTCATCGCGCCCGGTGTCGGCATCGCAGACCCCCTTGCCGACGTAGGTCATCGCGCCCGACAGCTCGAGGTCGAGGTGCGCGAGATCCGCGTTGACGATCGCGGTGGCCGGAACGCGGATCGCGGCGGCGAGGGCCGCGTCGGACAGCTCGACGGTCGTCGCTGCGAGATCGGGCGTGACCTCGCGGAGCCGCAGCGGCTGGAAGTAGCCGTCCGGGCCCCCCGGGGCGATCCCCATCATCGCGAACCGCGACGCCACGTACTCGGCCGCGATGTCGTATCCCGGTGTGCCGGCGCGCCGGCCCGCGAGCAGATCACTGGCGAGGAACCGGATGTCCGCGCGGAGCTGCGCGACGTCGAACGGCGGCGGGCTCGCGACGACGGATCGAGGGCTGGGCCGAGCGGCGGAGGTGGCCGTGCAGCTCGCGCACAATGGGACGAGCAAGAGGTACGCGCGCTTCATCGCCGCAATGTAGCCAGCTCGCGAACGGCGTTGCAGGTGCCGATGTCGGTGATCGCGCAAATTCCGCGAGCTCGGCCGTTGGTGAGCAGACGTTTGCTCAAAGACACCGAGGTCGATATCGACTGGCATCGTGCTCACATTCGTGCTCGTCCGATTCGCCGCATGCGGTGCCACGGGCTCATCGCGACTCACCCGCGAAGCCTGGTGGACCTGAGAACGCCTGTGGGCACATTGCAGATCGCGGTCAAACGTCTAGAGATCTACGTAATCACCGCCAAGCTATTGCGCGCGTTGTAGCGCGGCGGACAGATCGCCAACGCGGCGAGTCATGGTCAAGAATACCGCGCGACGCGTCGAACGTGACCGTGAGCGCACCCACACCAAACCAGCCGCAACTGCGCTGGATCGCGATCGCAGAGTCGATACAGTGCGCGCCGAAGGAGCTCCATGACGATGGTCCACGCTATTCGACCCGCGAACGCGCTCGTCGCGCTCGCGATCTTCACGGCCTGCCAGAACACCGCGGCGACCGCGCGCGAGCCCACCACAGCCGCGGCGACTGCCGCGCTCTACGATCCGCCGCGCGATCTCGGCAAGCTGTTCCACGATATCCAGCTCGCGCGCGTGTTCCCCGACTCCAAGACGCTGGTCGACGCGCGTCCGCGCTCGGCGCCTGCCGACATCGCCGCGCGCTACGACGCCGCGGTCAAGGCCGGACCGGTGGATCTGAAGGCGTTTGTCGCGGACAACTTCGACCCGCCACGCGAGGCCGCCGCCGGGGCGGCGAGCGACACCGCGCAGTCGATGGAGGATCATATCCGCGCGCTATGGTCATCGCTGACGCGCAGCGCTGACGCGGCCGATCCGCAGTCCTCGCTGATCCCGATGCCGAGCTCGTACGTGGTCCCCGGCGGCCGGTTCCGCGAGGTCTACTACTGGGACTCGTACTTCACGATGCAGGGGCTGGTGGCGAGTGGCCGCATCGATCTCGTCAAGAGCATGCTCGATAACTTCGCGCACCTCATCAAGGTCGTCGGCCACATCCCCAACGGCAACCGGACGTACTACCTCGGCCGCAGCCAGCCGCCCTACTTCGGCGCGATGGTCGAGCTCTACGCCGCCGCCACCGACAAGGCGCACGCGATTCCGTACCTCGAGGCGCTCGAGGCCGAGCATGCGTTCTGGATGGACGGCGCGGACCGCCTCTCGCCCGGCGAGGCGAACCGGCGCGTCGTCCGCCTGGCGGACGGTGCGATTCTCAACCGCTACTGGGATGATCTGCCCGCGCCCCGACCGGAGTCCTACCGCGAGGACTTCGAGCTCGGTCAGACCGTGCCCGAGGCACAGCGCGAGGCGCTGTTTCGCAACATCCGCGCGACCGCCGAGAGCGGATGGGACTTCTCGAGCCGCTGGATGCGCGATCCGAAGGATCTGCGGACCCTGGAGACGATCGACATCGCGCCGGTCGACCTGAACGCCCTGCTCCACCGCACCGAGACGACGATCGCCGCGCTGCGCACCGCCCGTGGCCGGGCCGGCGACGCCGAGGTCGCCGCGCGCTACCTGCACGACGCCGAGCAGCGGCGCACCGCGCTGCTCGCCGCCGCCTACGATCCAAAGGAAGGCTACTTCTTCGACGTGCGCTGGAAGACCAAGGAGCGCGTGACCGACCGGCCGACGCTCGCGGCCGCGGCGGTGCTGTACTTCCAGCTCGCCACCCCCGAGCAGGGCAAGGCCGTCGCCGCGCGGCTCGAGCGCGACTTCCTGAAGCCGGGTGGCTTCGTGACCACGCAGATCGCCTCCGGCCAGCAATGGGACGCGCCGAACGGATGGCCGCCGCTCCAGTGGCTCGCGATCCAGGGCGTCACGCACTACGGCCGCGCGGACCTGGCGCAGACCGCGCGCGATCGCTGGCTCGCGCAGAACCGCCGGGTCTATCGCGAGACCGGCAAGATGATGGAGAAGTACGACGTGACCGACATCAACAAGCCGGCCGGCGGCGGCGAGTACCCGACGCAGGATGGCTTCGGCTGGACCAACGGCGTCGCGCTGGGCCTCGGCGCACAGCCCGGACCGTCCGCGTCCGCCAAGTGAGCCTAGTCCGGCAGCTGCGAGTGGAGCTGCGCGAGGTCGAGCACCGCCCCGGATAGCGCCGGGCGAACCGCGATCGTCATGGTTCTCAGTCTACGCTACATCTGCTGCGAGGCGCGGTCCGCGACGTGGAGCCGCGGGACAGCCTCGCCACCTGCGCACCGCGCGATCATCCGGCGCAGGTCGTCGAGCACGAACGGCTTGTCGAGCCGTGGCGTGCCGAGCTCGTCGAGGCGTTGCTTGATGTGTTCGGTGAACACCCCGCCGGTGATGAAGATCAGGCGCGCGGCCAGGCGCGGCGCCACCCGCTGGAGCTCGTCCAGCAGATCGAGCCCGGTCATCGTCGGCATCATCACGTCCGACACGATCGCGTCGTACTGCTCGCCGTTCGCGATCCGGATCAGCAGATCCTGGGCGCCGGTGAACACCGTCGGCTCGTGATCGCGTCCGAGCGCCCGCTGCAGGGCGAGCCCGACCCGCGCCTCATCATCGACGATCGCCACCCGGTAGCGCGGCGGTACCAGCGCGGTGGGCGCGGGCTTGGGCGCAACAACCGGCTTGAGAGCCGCCGACGCCCCCGGCGGCAACACCACCCGCACGGTCGTCCCGGCGCCCACCGTGCTCTCGATCGCGATCTGACCGCCGAGTCCGGTGACGATCCCATGGCAGATCGAGAGCCCGAGCCCGGAGCCGACGCCGACGTCCTTGGTCGTGAAGAACGGATCGAACACGCGCCCGAGCACCTCGCGAGACATCCCGGCGCCGGTATCCTGGACCTCGATCGTCGCGCCGCCACGGTCGTCGACCCGGGTCCGCACCGTGACGCGGTTGGCGTCGCGGCGGCCGACCGGAATCGCGTGCGCGGCATTCATGATGAGGTTGATGAACACCTGGGTCAGCCGCCCGTCGTCGGCAATCACCACCGGCGTGGGGTCGAAGTCGCGGACGAGCTGCGCGTGGTGGCCCAGCTCGTTTGCGGTCATCTTCACGGCCTGCTCGATCACCTGCGTGAGATCGACCGGCACCACCGCGGAGGTCTCCGAGCGGGTGAAGCTACGCAGGCCCTTGACGATCTTGCGGACCCGCTCGGCGCCATCGTTCGAGTCGGTGATCGCCTGCAGCAGCTCGTCGCGCGTCGCCGCCGGCGGCCAGTCCTCGCCGCTCAGCGCCTCGTTCAGCACCTCGAGGTTGCCCATCACGTAGGTCAGCGGATTGTTGATCTCGTGGGCGATGCCGGCGGCCAGCGTGCCCAGGCTCGCCATCCGATCGGACACCAGCAGCTTGGCCTGCAGGCGCTTGCGCTCGGTGATGTCGCGGCCTTCGACCACCACGGCCGGTGCGCCGCCGAACTCCGCCTTGAGCGCCGAGACCTCGCAGTCGCGCCAGCTGCCGTCGCCGGCGCGGACCCGGAGCTCGATCGTCTCGCCGAGCGAGCCATCGCGCCCGAGCCGCTCGATCGACCGCTGCTGATCCTCGGGGTGGATCCGGGTCCACAGGTCGGCGTCGAACCGGCGCTCGCCCGAGCCATCGAGGCCGAACAGCCGCAGCCCGGCGGCGTTGATGTACATGAGGCGATCGTCGCGATACACCGCGACCAGATCGGACATCGACTCGATCACCGCGCGGAAGCTCGCGTCGGATCGGGCGATCAGCTGCAGGCTCTCGCGGCGCAGCACGACGCGCTGCCGCCACGCATACGCCCCCGCGAGCGCGCTCAGCGTCACGACGCCGATCAGCGCGTAGAACCACGCGGACCGCCACCAGGGAAACATCACCTCGAAGCGCAGCACCGTCGGCGGGCCCCACGCTCCGGTGCCGAGCCGGGCGCGTGCCTCGAACTGGTACGTGCCCGGTGGCAGGGCCGGGTAAGCAGCGTCGCGCTGCCGCACGGTGCGCCACGCGCTGTCGACCGGCAACATCCGGATCTGGTGCTCGGTCGCCGTGGGATCGAGGAACGACGTCGCGACGAACCGGACGTCGAACGCGTTTTGATCGTGCGGCACCCGCATCGGCTCGCCACCGGCCCGGACCAGCTGGTGACCGAGCCGCGCGTCGACCGCGATCGCCGGCGGCGGCGGCGGTCCGCGGTAGTGCTGCGCGGCGATGTGTGACAGCCCGGCCGACGAGCCGATCCAGAGCGAGCCGTCGTGATCGAGCAGGAACGCCATCGCCGAGCAGTCGTTGCTCGCCAGGCCCTGGTGCTCGCCGAAGTGATCGAAGCCGTCGGCGGTCGCCACGTCGACGCCATCGCCGGTGCCGACCCACATCCGGCGCTGCGCGTCCTCGCCGAACAAGTAGACCTCGCCGCTGCTGAGGCCCTGGGTGACGCCGACCCGGCCGAGCGCCGTCACCTCGCCGCGCTCGTAGCGAAAGCAGTCGAAGCCGATGGCGCCGAGGTACGTGACACACATGCGGCCGTCGTGGCGCTGCATCACGTACTGCGTCGACGACGACGACAGCCCGTCGCGCGCGCCGAGCACGCGCCACTGGTGGTCCTCGAGCACGCCGAGCCCGGACTGGCTCGCGAACCACACGCGCTGGTGATCGTCGACGATCAGCGAGCTCACCCACATGTCCGGCGGGGCGCCGGGCACCACGACGCGCTCGAGCACCCCGTGCGGCCCCGCGGCGCGCCGGAACAGCCCGCCGCGCGTGGCCACCCAGAGGTCTTGCTGGCCGTCGATGACCATCGACATGATGTGGTGATCCGGCGCGTCCGCGGTGTGGTTGACCGGGCCGACGTTCCCGTCGGGATCGCGATACAGCACGTCGGGTGGTAGGCCCCCGAGGAACAGCCCGCCATCGGCCGCGAACACGAACGTGCGCACCGTCCGGCCCTCGGTGCCCGGGAGGCAATGCCACGCGTCGTCCGCCATGTACGCGAGACAGCGATTGGTGCCGATCCACAGCACCCCCTGCGGGTCGCGATGGATGCTCCACACGAACTCACCGGGCACCCCGTGCGCGCTGTCATAGTGCTCGACGAGGCCGCGCCCGAGTAGCTGATAGAGCCCTCCGCCGGTGACCCCGATCCACAGCGTATCCTCACGATCGACGAACATGCTGCGCGCCGGCGCCGCCGGCAGCCCCTCGTCGGCGCCGAACACGTGCCAGCGATCGCCGTCGCGAACCGCGATCCCGCGATCGAGGCCGGCCCAGATCTCGCCGTGCGCGCCGATCGTCAGCACGGACGTGTCGTACGACGCGGGCAGCCCGGCGCTGACGTCGTGCACCCGCGCCTCCCCGGCAGGCAGCCACCAGGCGTGCGCCGCCGATCGGATCCACAGCGCGCCGGCGCGATCGCGCACCACGCTCTCGATCCGCTCCACTCCGAGGCCGACATTCTCGCCGAGCTCGCGCCAGTTGCCATCGCTGGACCGCAGCTCGAGCGCGGCGCCGCGGGCTGCGATCAAGCCAAGCGCGTCGACCCAGATGACGCCGCGCACCGATCCGCCGGGCCATCCCGGCACCGCGGTGAACGGCTGGTCGTTGCGGCGGACGTACAAGTTGTCCTCGGTGGCGACCCACAGCTCTTGCTGGAACGCGACCAGCTTGCGAACCGCGACCGCCGGCAGGCCCTCGGTGCCGCCAGGTCCAAACGTACTGCCGTTCCAGCACATCAGCCCCTGACGGCTGCCGCCACACAGCTTGCCGTCGGGGGCAATCGCGAGCGTGTCGACGCTGTTCAACCCCTGGGTCGCGTAGCGCGTGAGCTGGGCCCCGTCGAACCGGTAGATGCCGTCGTTGGTCGCGACCGCCAGGAAGCCGCTGGCGTCCTGCGCGATGTCGTTGACCACCAGGTTGTGGAGGCCGTGCTCACCGCCGAACCCGCGGACCGTGACCTGTGTGCGCGGCGCCCGGGTCGCGGGCGCGGCTTGCGCGGCGGTCGCGAGCCCGACGATGCACAACCCGAGCGTTACGAGTCGGAGCGACATCGCCCGGTCACGAACACCGTGTGTACACGCGGCCCAACGTGCCGCGCTGTGATCAGGGCGGGCGGCTGACCCCCCGACATCCCCGGCATCATGAAATCGTAGAATATCACGTGGAACTTGCTGTTGAACCGGTGGATCGCCACACCATCCATCCCACACGTAGCCGTGATCACGCCCTGCGCATCCATCCATCGCACGATCGCAACGACCCATCCTCCCAAACGCCTCCCTAACGTGAGAAATGCGCATGCCTGGCACCGATAGGTGCGTCGATCGGCAGTAACCAATCACGGATCTGCACTTGTCAGTAGACATCACGCGACGGCTTCCCGCCGCGGCGGTGTTGCCGCGTTTTGCCGCAGTCTGTGACGCGGCGACCGAAAAACCGCCCCATGATACGGTTCGCGGTCGCCAACTCGCCCCAGAGCCGGCCAGCCGACCAGAGTCGACCAGAGTCGAGGAGAACCGTTTGGTGGCAATGAATTGGGCCGGGCGCAATGCCATGAAGCAGCTGGCGATGACGCTGATCGCGCTCGGTGCGACGGCCACCGCCGCGCTGGCAGACGTCAAGCTTTCGGGCCGCGTCACCGATCTCGAAGACAAGCCGGTCCAGGGCGCCACGGTCGTCGTCACGGGGCCCACCGGGGTGGTGACGCAGGCGACGACCGACGCCGACGGCCAGTACGCAATCACCGTCGACATCGGCGGCGTGTACGGCGTGGTGTTCGCGTCTGGCAATGCGACCCGAGCCGGGAAGGTCGACCTGCCGGTCGATCGCGAAGCGACGCTCGATACGACCCTCGAGATCGGGGGCGAGATCATCGAAGTCCAGGGCGACCACGTCCCGCTGCGCTACGCCAAGCCGACCTCGGATGACCTCGCGATCCCCCCGTACAGCGACGCGGCCATCCTCGGCGACAACTGGGTCCGGGCGTGGCTGGTGCTCGACGTCGATGAACGCGGCGTGGTCGTGCGCGCCAAGTTCCTCAAGCGCCCGGGCCACGATCTCGACGACATCGCGGTCAAGCACGTGTTCGGTGTTCGGTTCGAGCCGGCGCGGGACCAGTTCGGCCGGCCGGCGCGCTCGTACGTCGTGTGGAAGCTCGAGTGGCCGTCCCATAGCTGGATGCAGAGCCGTTCGGCCGTGATGAGCCGGCTACCGAGGGAACCCGCGATGCAGCAACGCGAGGGCACCGGGCATGGCGTGTTCATGGACACCTACCCGCCGTGTCAGGGCACCAAGGGACTCGTCCTCGACCAACGCAACCCGGTCTTGCGCGACTGCTCGGTGCCGGATCTGTCGAAGATCGATCTGGGCGAGGCGTGGATCGCCCGCGACCCCAGCATGCCCCTGCCGCCGATCGTCGAGCATCCGACGCTCGATCCGCAGAAGCTCCGCGACGAGCCGATCCTGCGGGCAAAGCGAAACCACAAGCTCGCGATCGCCACCATGGTCGGCGCCGGCGTGATGGGCGTCGGCACCGTGCTGGCGTACACCCAGTTCTCCAAGTACTCCGCTCGCGTCGATGCCGACGAGGCCAACCATGTCTCCTTCGATCCCGTGACGCTGTCGCACGACCAGAGCCGGCTCACCGGATGGGGGTTGGGCATGCTCGGCTTCGGCGCCGGCGCGTTGGCCAGCACCGTGGCCAGCGCGCACTTCTGGCTGCGCAGCTCGGTCGTGACGATTTCGCCCACCGGCAGCGGCGCGGCGCTGTCGTACGCCGGCCGATTCTGACGCCGCGGTTTGGGCCGATCGCTTGCGTGCGCCGCGATCATGACACCGAGATCCCCACGGCCTGCGTCAGCGCGCCGGGATCCATCGCGATCCGCATCACCCAGCTCCGCAGCTCTTTGATGGCGATCGGCTTGGACAGCTGCGGCGCGCCGATCTGATCGAGGCGCTCGCGCGTGTGCGTGGTGAACGCGCCGCCGGACAGGAAGATCAAGCGCTGCGCCTGGTCCGGAGCCAGCTGCTGGAGCTGCTCGAGGAGCTCGAGGCCGGTCATGTTCGGCATCATGACGTCGCTGATGATCGCATCGAACCGCGCGCCACCGGTGATGTGATCGAGCGCGTCCTGTCCACACAGCGCCACCGTGACGTCGTAGTCACGGCGCAGCAGCCGCTCCATCGTGTGGGCCACGTGCGGCTCGTCATCGACCAGCATCACGCGGTGGCGCCGCGCGATCACGGGTATCCGGACCGACATGGCGACCACCGGCTCGACGGCCACCGGCTCGGCGTGGCCCGGCAGCACGATCCGCACGATCGTGCCCAGCCCGACCGCGCTCTCGATCGTGATCTGGCCGCCCAGCCCGGTCACGATGCCGTGGCAAATCGAGAGCCCCAGCCCGGTGCCGACGCCGACGTCCTTGGTCGTGAAGAACGGATCGAACACCCGCGCTTGCACGTCCGCCGACATGCCCAGCCCGCTATCTTCGACCTCGATCACCGCGCGGCCCTCGCTGTCGGTGCGCGTCCGCACGGCGATCCGGTTGGCGTCGCTATGGCCTTCGGGGATCGCGTGCGCCGCGTTGATCAACAGGTTGATGAACACCTGGGTCAGCCGGCTATCGTCGGCGATCACCCGGGGGGTGGTGCCGAGCTCGAGCTCGAGCCGCGCGCGGTGCTTCACCTCGTTCGCCGTCAAGCGAATCGCGGCGTCGAGCACGTCCGGCAGCGCGAGCGGGACCCGGCTCTCCTCCTCGGCGCGACTGAACGAGCGCAGGCCGTGCACGATCTTGCGCACGCGCTCGGCCCCGTCGCGCGCGTTGCCGATCACCCCCGCCAGCTCGGCGCGCACCGGGCTCGGCGCGAGCGCGGGACCGTCGATCATCTCGGCCGCGGCCTCGAGGTTGCCGGTGACGTACGCGAGCGGGTTGTTGATCTCATGCGCGATACCCGCGGCCAGCGTCCCGAGGCTCGCCATCCGATCGGTGACCAGCATCTTGGCGCGGGTCCGCTGGCGCTCGGTCACGTCGCGGCCGCTGGCGACTACCGTGGGCCGGCCACCGACCTCGACGAGCACCGCCGACACGTCGCAGGTTCGCCAGGTGCCGTCGGAAGCCCGCAGGCGGACCTCGAGCACATCGGCGATCTCCTGAGACTCGGTGGCGACCTTGCGAAACAGCTCCTCGACCCGCGGAAGATCGTCGGGGTGAAGGCGTTCGGCCAGCGGGACCGGGCCAGCGTCGTCGATCGGCGAGGTCCCCAGCATCCGGTGCATCGCGCGGTTGCGATAGATCACGTGGCCCTCCCGGGACACCGAGATGATCTCGGGCATCAGATCGATCATGGCGCGAAGGCTGGCCTCCGACTGCTCGTTCATCTGGCGGACGCGGCGGTCCAGCACCATGCGCTGGCGCCAGGCGAACGCCCCCCCCACCGCGGCCAGCCCGGCGAGCGCGCACAGCGCGACGAACCAGCGCGCCTGCCACCACGCCGGCAGGACCGCGAACGAGATCACGGTTGCATCGCCCCAGCCCCCGGCGCTGATCCGCGCGCGGGCCTCGAACCGATAGCTACCGGGCGGCAGCGCAGGATAGCGGGCCACGCGCTCGCGGAGCGTGGTCCACTCCGACTCGAGCGGCGACAGCCGCATCTGATACTCGACACGCTTGGCCTCGAGCAGCGTGCCCGCCGCGACCTCGACGGACAGCGCGTTGCTGTCGTGCGGGACCTCGAGCGCCCCGGCGCCGATCAGCGAATGCGGGCCGAGCTCCCCGGTGAGCAGCGCCGTGAGCGGCGCCTCGGGCAGGCCGGCATAGTACTGCGCGAACACGTGGCTGACACCGCCGGTCGCACCCAGCCAGAGCGAGCCGTCGCCGTCGACCAGGACCGCGGTGCCCGCCGAATCGTTGCCGACCAGGCCGTCGGACTCGTCGAAGTGATCGATGCCGCGCGGCGTGACCACATCGACGCCGTCGCCGGTCCCGATCCACAGCCGCTGCTGGTGATCCTCGCCGAACGAATAGACCCGACCGCTGGTCAGCCCCTGAGCACGCCCGAGATGCTCGACATCGCGGATCGCGCCGCTGCTGTAGCGAAAGCACGACAAGCCGATCGCCTCGTTGTACGCCGCACACACGCGGCCATCGGCGCGCGCAACGACATACCGCAGCGAGTCGCCGAGCAGGCCCGCGCGGTGGTCGAACACGTGCCACACGCCGCGATCGAGCACGGCGACGCCGCCAGGCGCCGCGGCTGTCCACAGCTGGTCTCCGACCACGGCCAGCGAGGAGAACCGCGTATCCGCAGCCATGCCGGGAACCACGACGCGCTGCACCGGGCCGGGGACCGCGTCCGGTAGCTGGAACAGCCCGCCGCTGGTCGCGATCCATAGCGCGTGGTCCGGGCCGAGCTTCAGCGCGTGCACCGTACCCTCGTCGGCCGGCAGCACGTGCAGCGAGATCGCGTGGCGGCCGACGACGTAGAGCAAATCCGCCGGGACGCCCGAGACGAACACGCCCCCCTGCGGGGGAAATACGATGCCGTGTACGACGCGGCCCTCGGTGGCGGGGTCACACTCCCAGTGATCTGCCAGCGCCTGCGCCGCGCACAGATTGGTGCCGACCCACAGCGCCCCTTGCGCGTCGCGCTGGAAAGTCCACGCGATATACCCTGGTAGTCCGCTGCTCTCGCTGTAGTGCTCGACCAGACCGCGGCCGCGAATTTGCAGCAGGCCGGCCGTTGCGATCCAGGTCGTGCCTTCGCGATCGACGAACAGCGTGCGCACGCCGGTCATCGGCATGCCCGGCGACCGATCGATCATGCGCCAGCCATCCCCCTCACGATGCGCGGTTCCACCATCGGTGGCGATCAGGACATCGCCCCGCGGATCGAGCGCCATCACGGCGGCCGTCGCGCCGGTGTCGTAGCTGGTCGGCAGGCCCTCGCTCAGATCGCGGACCCGGCTCGCGCCCCGCGGCAGCATCCACAGCCGAGCCCCCGCGCGGATCCACAGACTGCCGTCGTGCTCGCGCACCACGCCATCGACCCGTTCGTCGCCGAGCCCGACGGCGCCGAGCCGGCGCCATACGCCATCTCCCGAGCTCAGCTCGACCCGTGTCTCGTTGCCAACGACAACCCCGTTCGCGTCGGCCCACAGGGCCCGGACGGTGTCGTTCGGTGCACCGGGCCACCCCGGCGCCGGGATGAACGCCCCGGACGTACCGCGCACGTACAGCCCGCCGCCATCGAGGCCGACCCACAGCTTGTCCCCGTAACTCACGATCGCGCGAACCCGTCGAGCCGGCAGCCCGCGCGTTGCGGCCTGCGAGAATCGTGCACCATCCCAGCACGCCAGGCCGTTATCGCTGCCGACACACAGATTGCCCGCGGTGTCGGTGCCGATCGCCGAGATCAGGTTCGATGTCAGCCCGTCCTCGACGGAGAACCGCTTGAACCGCACGCCATCGAAGCGATAAGCGCCGTCGTCAGTGCCGACCCAGAGATGGCCCAGCGCATCCTGCGCGATGCTGAAGATCATCAGGTTCTTGAGTCCGTCGGCGCCGCTGAACATCCGAAACGCCCGCTGCCCGGCCGGGAACTCGCCGATCGACTCCGCCGCCGGCGCCGGCAGCTCCGCTGGCAGCTGCCCCGGCGCTGCGGCCACGTGGCTCGCCAACCCGATCACGAGGATCGCTGCGCCGCCCAGCCGCCCTGCGTTCACCAGAGATGATCCGGCCGAACCCGCTGACATTGTAGGCTTCCTCGGTGCATCAGCGCGACCGCATCGTATCTCATACGACACGACTGCAGAGATTTCTGATGGTGAATGATCCGACCGAGCCGAGGTTAGCGCCGATTAACGTCGCGGTATGTGATCTAACCTGCTCTTCACAACTCCATCCCATACAGCGGCGCAGCTCCCAGGATCCAGCACAAATACATTGGGTTCGCTTTGCGCTGATCGATCCTCTCCGTAGTTGTACGGGCGAAGACGCTATTATCTCTGGAGTTGAGCCAGGTGGGGGGCGCGTTCGCGTGGCGCGCGGCCTCGACTCGACGACGAGCCGTCGTTGCTAGCAAGCTTCCCCTCCGCGGCGAGCGCTCGGACTGCCGAAGTCGACCTGGCTGCGCGCCGGCGCCGACCGGCGAGCGCAACGGCAACTCGGGGCCGCGCGGTCGCTCGTGTGTCACCGCCGGGACGAGCGTTTCGCATCGCCGTGCTCGCGGAGCGCCGCCGGGATGGCGCGGCCGAGCGCTGCGCATATCGATCGCCCCGGACGTGCCGCACTCTCGTGCGAACGAGGAACTGCCATCTACGGATCGATCATCAATCGTGTGACATTGGCATTTATTTCTCGTCCCTGTCACGCAGCCATTCGAGACCCCGCCGGCGCGTACCGGCCGTGCCGTCCTGATCGATGCCGGAGCTCGACGTGACCATCGCGCTCACGCGCGAGTACGAGCGATCGCCCTGCCGCCCTGCGAACAATCGACATCGTCACGTGTCGCATGCGACGCAACGGACAGCTAACCGCGCCGGTCACCGCGTCGGTCACCGCACCAAGCCTCCGCAATCTGCTCGGTGCCACTGAACCACTGAGCAGGCATCGCCGTGGTCGGCATGAGGCCACCTGCGTCGCCTTCTTGCGTATGGTGACGCCGCCATCGCACCCGACACGCACCTCGCGGACACGCCGTGATATCATATCTGTCACTCCGAGGATTGGAGGGTCCAGCCGTGGTCGAGCTAGATGAACGGATTCGCGAATTTCTCGAGGCAGGTAGGATCGAACAGGCCACGACGCTCGCGCTGCGCGAGCTCGGCCCCGAGATCCTGGGCTTCCTGTCGGGCGTGCTGGGCGACGACGATGGCGACGAGGCGTTCTCGGCGTTCAGCGAGCACCTGTGGCGCTCGCTCGCTCGCTTTCAGTGGCGCTGCACACTCCGGACCTGGACCTATGTAATCGCGCGGCGCGAGATCAGCAAGTTTCGCAGAGGCGTACGGAGGCACGTCGAAGGCCGGGTTCCGATCTCCGAGCTGGCAGAGATCCTCGAGGTCGTCCGCAAGACGCGGACCACGCTGGCGGCGGATCGCGGCCACACGCTCGTCCAGCTGCGCGACGAGCTGCCGATCGAGGACCGCACGCTGCTGATTCTTCGGGTCGATCGAAATCTGTCGTTCGACGAGATCGCGCTGGCGTTCGCCGACGAGCTCGAGGCGTTCAGCGACGACGACGTCAAACGCGAGTCGGCGCGGCTCCGCAAGCGCTTCCAGCTGGTCAAGCAGCGCCTGATCGCGCGGGCTCGCGAGCTCGCGGCGAACCCCGAGAGTGGCATTGTCCCAATAGACACTACGCCGCCCGCGACGCCGTCGACGCGTCGTTCTCCAGCAGCGCAGCCCAGGCGGTCAGGTATGCCACGACGTCGTCGCGACTGTTCCGGCGCAGCCAGCGGCGCCCGCTCGGCAGCGCGGCCAGCACGGTGGGGTCGTCGAGCTTCTCGAGGTGGCCGATGTCGTCAGGGGTAAGCCCCGCCTTCACGAGCTCCGTGATGACGTCGTCGATCGCGTAGCCGCTGGTCGGACAATAGTCGTTGGCGAGCTGCTCCCAGTCGCCGGTGCGCTCGAGCGCGATCTGATGGATCCGCGACGGCGGGATCGCGCACAACGTCTGGACGAGGTGGCCACAGTTGCACATCCCGAGGTGGCCCCACGTGTACGCCGCGTGGGCTGCGAGCCGGGCGGCCGTGGAGTACAACGCATGGACCAGGACCATCGACGGGTGTGCCATCACCTCGATCGTAGCAGGTCGGGCACGCTGCGCCGCCGGCTTGACGTGCCCACGGCCCGGGCGACACTCCGGTCATGCAGCTCGTTGCGCCCGTGTACCGCGGCAACGATGGCGAACGCAGCGAGCCAATCAGTCGCCACGGGAGGGGCAGCGGATCGACCGTCTCACTCGGCGCTGTTGTGCATCGAATACACCGCGTGCCATCGCTGGGCCTCGTACACGAACACGTCGGAGCCCCGGATGCTGTTGTCGACCCCGCGGCTCGGGTTGAAGTACGAGACGATCCCCAGCGTCCCGTGGACCACGATCGACATCTCGGTGGGATGCGCCTGCTTGAACGCGTCGACCCGCTTGCGCGCCTCGGCGGAACCGCCCTCGCGCTTGGCGCGTGCGATGATCATCGCGCGCGGATGCGACACGCCCTTGGGGTCGATCGACTTGTATTCGGGGGCCATCAACTGCTCGAGATAGGCGACGTCGCCGGTCAGCTCGGCCTCGCCCCAATGCTTCGCGATCGTGTGGAGCGCGGTCTCGGTGCGCTCGGTCTCGTCGACGCGGGCCGCGCCGGTGGCCGCGGCGGAGTTGCTCGGCGCGGCGCGGAGCGGTGCCGACAAGCCGCCGAGCAGGCCGGCGACTGCGACGCCGATCACGGTGGGTAACGAGCGAGCCAGGTTGGGTTGCATGGCTGCACCGTAATGGTCGCCGCTCGCCGTACCAGCGACTTGCAGTGAGCGGTAGCAGGGGCGCTGCGAATCGCTGTCAGCGGCCGGTTGGGCGCATGGTTCCCGGGCATGCCGTGATACTGTGGCCGCCGTGGGTCGGGCTGACAACATCGTGACAGCGGCACCTGCCGCGCCGATTGTCGAGCTCGATACTCCCGAGCTGCGCGACGCGTTCGCGGCGGAGGTCGCCGATGTCAATCGCCGCCGACTCCGCGTGATGGGGCCGATCATGGTGTTGGTCCACGTGGCCCACGCCTGCCTGTTCTGGGCCGCGTCCCAGGGTGGGACGCTGACCGATCCGTTGACCCTCGGGCTGCGCCGCCTGGTGATCATCCACGGCGCGATGGTGCCGCTCACCGGGTTCCTGACCGTGCTGGTGTTTCGGTCGGCGCGCCCGCTCGTCGCGCGACTGATGGGCCCGGTGGTGGCGACGCTCTATCTCGCGCATGGCGCGCTGTGCACGGCGATCGGGTTGGTCGCCACGCAGAGCGTCAGCACCTACGTCGGGTATTGCCTCGGCATGGCCGTGATCGTGTGCATCGCAACCCGCAGCGCCGTGATCGCGTACGCGATCGGCCTGGCCACGCTGGTGATCACGCTCGCGCTGGTCGCGCCGTCGGTCGCGTTCCTGGCGGCCATGCCGACCTGCGGCACGATCACCGCCGTCGGGGTCGCGCTCGCGGCGGCGCTGTACGCGGCGCGCCGGCGCGAGTTCCGCCAGCGCGTGACGATCGAGCACCAGCGCGACCAACTCGGGGCGCTGAACACCGACCTCGAGCGGCGGGTCCAGGCGCAGGTCGGCGAGATCGTCGCGCACGCCGCCGAGGTCGAACAACTCAATGCACAGCTGGCTGCGCAGGTCCGCGCGCGGTCGAGTGAGCTGTCGCTCGCCCTGGCGCGGCTCGCACAACAGCGCCGGCAAGGCGACGCGATCGTGCGCGGCACGCTGCTCGGCGGCCGATTCGTCGTCGGGGATGTCATCGGGGAAGGCGCGATGGGCGTGGTCTATCACGGCGTCGATCGAGCGACCCGCGCGCGCGTCGCGATCAAGATCGTCCAGGCGACCTCGACGCGAACGCTCGATGCGCTGCGCCGGTTCGCGCTCGAGGCCGGCGCGGCCGCGGCCATCACGCATCCCGCGGTCGTGCGCATGCTCGACGTCGACATCTCCGATGATGGCCTGTTGTTCCAGGTCCAGGAGCTGATCGAGGGCGAAGCCCTGGCGCGGCTGATGAAGCGAGCCTGGCCGCCGGGCGACGCCGCGCGCCTCGGTGCGGTGCTGAGCCAGGCGCTCGCCGCGGCCCACGCGGTCGGCGTCGTGCACCGCGACGTCAAGCCCGAGAACATCATGCTCACGTCGAGCGCGCCGGGGCTGAAGCTGCTCGACTTCGGGGTCGCCAAGCTGTACGCGGCGGTGCACGGCCACGACGATGAAACGATGACGCGCACCGGGATGATCATCGGCACGCCCGCGTACATGGCGCCCGAACAGGCGCTGGGCGCGAGCGAGGTCAGCGATCGCGCCGATATCTACGCGGTCGGCGTGGTGCTGTTCCGCCTGCTGTCGGAGCACCTGCCGTTCGAAGCCGAATCGCCGCGCCAGATCATGATGCGTCGACTGCTCGACGACGCCCCCGGCGTCCGCGCGGTCCAGCCGCAGGTGCCCGAGTCGCTAGCGCAGCTGGTCGATCGCTGCCTCGCGCGAGTGCCCGATGCGCGCCCCACGGCCGGCGAGCTGGCGACGCAGCTCGCGAGCTGGGCCGATGCGGCCGGCGCCTCACCGCTCGAGGCCAGCGTGCACGTCCGGCGCGACGTCGCCGCGACCGCGCCCCAGAGGCCGGGCGCAGGTGACGATATGTCGACGCACTGATCGAGGCGCTTGCGAGTATCCCCGTCGCTGGGTTTCGTCGGGTAGCCGCTGCGACCCCATGGCGCCCGCGAGGATCCGTGGCCGGATAACTTGCATCTTGGATGCAAGTTAGTAGATTGAGGCCGCATGCAGCTCACCCGGTTCACCGACCTCGGCCTGCGGGTGCTGATGTATCTCACGCAGCCCGAACGCGACGCCCCGGTCACGAACGCCGAGGTCGCGGCGCAGTTTCACGTGCCGCACAATCACGTGATCAAGGTGGTCAACAAGCTGGGCAAGCTGGGCTGGGTGACGACGCGGCGCGGTCGCGGCGGTGGCATCGTGCTCGGCGTCTCGGCCACCACGCTGCGCGTGGGCGATGTGCTGCGAGCGCTCGAGGAGGCCGAGCAGCTGATCAACTGCGCCGACCCACCCTGCGTGCTGCGTGGCGGCTGCCAGCTGAAGCATGCGCTCGATGTCGGACTCACCAGCTTCTACGACACGATGAACCGCTACACGCTGGCGGACGTGTCGAGCCAGCGAACCGGCGCCAAGCTGGCCGCGCTGCATCGCAACTACCTCGGCGTGCTGCCGTCGTGACCTAGCCGCGGCCGGTGGGTCGCAACGCCGGCGGTCGCTGGCGCTTGAAGTTGCATTTAATATACAACAAAAAAGGGATCCCATGTTATCTGCGTTCGCTCGACCGTTCATCCAGGCCAGCGTGCCCGTGCTTCAGGACCACGGCCTGGCCATCACCCGCCGGTTCTACGCCGACCTGTTCGAGGCTCACCCCGAGCTCCGGCACGTGTTCAACCAGGGCAATCAGGCCAACGGTGCGCAACAAGGCGCGCTTGCCGGCGCGCTCGTCGCGTATGCGGCGAACATCGATCGGCGCGAGGCGCTGGCGCCGATCCTCCAGCGCATCGCGCACAAGCACGTCTCGCTCGGCGTCGGTCCCGCGCAGTACACCGTGGTCGCGCGCCATCTGCTGGCCGCGATCCGGCACGTGCTCGGTGCCGCGGCTACCCCCGATCTACTGAGCGCATGGGATGAAGCGTACTGGCTGCTCGCCGGCGAGCTGATCGCGGCCGAGGCCCGCCTGTACGAGCGGGCGCACGTGGCGCCCGGCGACCTGCGTGACCTGACCGTGTCCGCCGTACAGCGCGAGACCGCCGACATCGTGTCGTTTCACCTCCAGGCCCCCGGGGGCCACAGCCCCGGGCCCTTCGTGCCCGGACAGTTCGTCAGCGTCCAGGTCGAGCTCCCCGACGGCCTGCGCCAGCTGCGCCAGTACAGCCTGTCGGACGCACCCGGCCGGCCATACTGGCGCATCAGCGTCAAGCGAGAGCCCGCCGCACGCGCGACGCCCGAGGGCCGCGTGTCCGGCTACCTGCACGACCACGTGACCGCGGGAGCCGTCTTGCGCGTCGGCCCCGTGTGCGGCGACTTCCAGCCGGCGGCACCGGGGGGCCGACCGATCGCGCTGCTGTCGGCCGGCATCGGGATCACGCCGATGATCTCGGTGCTGAACGCCCTGGCGGACCAGCGCGCGCCCGGCGCGGTGCTGTTCGCCCACGCGGCGCGCAGCCGCGCGCATCATGCGCTGCGAAGCGAGGTCGAACACGCCCGCGAGCGGCTCCCCGGGCTCCGCAGCATCGCGTTCTACGAGGATTCGCCCACGAGCACGCGCGACGCCAACGCGGTCCCAGGTCACATGGTCTTGGCGAACGAGTTGCTCGCGCCGTACGCCGACGCGGAGTTCTTTCTGTGCGGGCCGATCGAGTTCATGCGCGCGCAATGGCGGGCGCTCGTCGCTGCGGGCATCACGCCAGCGCGGCTCCACCGCGAGGTGTTCGGCCCGGACCTGCTCGACTCCCTCGTGTGAGCGGTGTGCGGCGCGGGGCGACCGCGGTGGCGCGGCCTGGCGTGGCAAGACATTCGCGGACATCGCGCTGGGCGAGATCGATCCGGGTTCGGTAAGATCTGCACATGTCAGATCCGGATGCTCCCACCCCCGAGGAAGACGGCGCTCGCCCCGAGGGGGACAAGGTCGAGGGCGGACGCGCGACCCGGCGGCGCAAGCTGCGCCCCCTGCCGGGGCTCAGCGCGGCCGAGTTTCAGCACGTCAGCGACATCCGCGCCACCGATGCGCTCAAGAAGGTCCCCGGCCTCGAGAAGGTGATGTCGAAGATCCTCGAGTACGGCCTCGAGCGGCTGTACTACGTCGACAACGTCGCGTCCAACCTCCGGGTCACGCCGGCGATGTTCGGGCGCCTGCACCGCAGCTTGACCTGGGCCTGCAAGATCCTCGATGTCCCCGAGCCCGAGCTCTACGTCACCCTCGACCCGATCCCCAACGCCTTCACCTACGGCCACACCAAGCCGTTCATCACGCTCACGTCCGGCCTCGTCGACATCATGAGTGACGAGGAGCTGTTCTTCATCATCGGCCACGAGGTCGGCCACATCAAGGCCGGCCACGTCCTGTATGGGACGATCGCGCGCAACATCGCCGCCGTCGTCGAGCTGATCGGTCAGGCGACCCTGGGCATCGGCGCGTTGCTCGGCCAGGGCCTCATCTATGCCCTGCTGGAATGGTTCCGCTGCGCCGAGCTCACGGCCGACCGCGCCGCGCTGCTCTGTGTCCAGGACCTCGACCCGGCGCAAGGCACCTTCATGAAGCTGGCCGGCGGGACCATCCGCCTCGCGGCCGAGCTGGACCGCGACGAGTTCGTCCGCCAGATCCGCGCTTACGAGGAGGTCGATCGCTCCACGCTCAACAAAGCCTACAAGATCCTGCTGACCGTCAACCGGACCCACCCGTTCGCCATCCAGCGCGCCAAGGAGCTCGACGCCTGGCACGCCACCGGGTATGCCGACATCATGCGGCGGTTCACGGCCCCCGAACGCTAGCCGTTGTCGCCGTCTCGCCGTCTTGGCCGGCTCGCCGTCTTGGCGTCCTGGCCAGCTCGCCGTCTTGGCCGTCTCGCCGACGCTCACAGGTGCGTCTTGTTGGACCTGGGTTCGGGCGCCACGCCACGCGAGTCTGCCGGTTCGACGGGCACCTGGGACCTCAGGCGTCTAGACGTAGCCGCGTATCAGGACGTTCCAACGAGTCTCGTGCGGTTGTCACCGATGAGAACACGCAAGGAGCCGCAAAGGCTGGTGCAGACCAACCTATCCGAGGCATCGTGCAGCCGCGTGTTCGGCCTCAACCAGGAGTCTCGGTGTCCATGACGCGGCTACATTTCATCGGCGGCGAAAAGGGCGGCGTTGGCAAGTCCGTCGTCGCGCGGATCCTCGCGCAGTACTTCATCGACCGTCAGATGCCGTTCCTCGGCTTCGACACCGACAAGTCGCACGGCTCGCTGCTCCGGTTCTACGCCGAGTTCGCCGCGCCGGTCGCGATCGATCAGTACGAGGGGCTCGATCGCATCGTCGAGGCCGCGGCGGAGCAGCCCGGGCGCCGGATCATCGTGGACCTCGCGGCCCAGAGCTACCGGCTGCTCACGCAGTGGATCGATGACTCCGGCCTGCTCGAGCTCCGGGACGAGCTGGGGCTCACCCTCACCTACTGGCACGTGATGGACGCCGGCCGCGACTCCGCAGAGCTGCTCACCAAGCTGCTCGATCAGTACGGCGCTCGCCTGCCGCTGGTCGTCGTGCGCAACGAGGTGCGAGGCGACGACTTCCACATCGCCGAGTCCTCGGGCGCGCTGTCCCGGGCCACGGCGCTCGGCGCGACGATCATCCCGCTCCGCCGCCTGCAGGACACCACGATGCAGAAGATCGACGCGCACAACACGAGCTTCTGGGCCGCCAGCAACCGAGCCGGCAAGGACGAATCGTCGCTGGGGCTGCTCGAGCGCCAGCGGGTCAAGACGTGGCTCAACCGGACCTACGACGAGCTCGGCCGCGTCAATCCGTGACGGCCCGAGCTCGCGCGACGCGTCGCCGCAACGCTCGCCCATTGGCCGACCCGATCATTTGCGCTCGGGGCGCTCGTTGCCCGCTCATTCCCGCTCAGGGCAAGAACCGCGCGAGCGCCTGCGAGTACGCCTCGAATGCTTCGACCTGCGGCAGGTGCCCCACGCCGGGAATCTCGACCAGCGTGGCGCCCGGGATCGCCGCGGCGGCCTTCTTGCCGAGCGCGGGATAGTCGCCGAGCGTCGCGGCGGCTTCCTTGGGTGCCCAGGCGCGGCCCAGCGCCGTGCGATCGCGCTGGCCGATCACGAGCAGCGTCGGCACCTTGAGCCGCGGAAACTCGTAGACCACCGGTTGGGTGTAGATCATGTCGTAGAGCAGCGCCGAGGCCCACGCGACCTTGGGATAATCGGGGTGCTTGATCATGCCGACTGCAGGCTCGATCAGCCGCTCGTACGCCGGCTTCCACGTGCCGCCGTAGTAGCTGGTGCGCTGATACTCGCGCACCGAGTCCGCGGTGGCCTTCTTCTCCTGCGCATACCACTGATCGATCGAGTGATACGGCACGACGGTCTTCCAGTCCTCGAGGCCGATCGGGTTGACCAGCACGAGCTTGTCGACCCGCTCGGGATGGAGCAGCGCGAACCGCGTCGCGAGCATGCCGCCCATCGAGTGGCCGACGACGCTGACCCGCGTGACCCCCGCGGCGTCGAGGACGGCATTGGTATTCTCGGCGAGCTGCTGAAAGCTGTACTGATAGCTCGCGGGCTTGCTCGACTTGCCAAATCCGATCTGGTCCGGTGCGATCACGCGATAGCCGCGCTCGGTCAAGAACCGGATCGTGGGCTCCCAGTACGCCGCCGTGAAGTTCTTGCCGTGCAGCAGGATCACGGTGTGACCGTTGGGCTGCGCCGGCGCCACGTCCATGTACGCCATCTCGATCTTCTGCTGTTGCGAGGACAGCTCGAGGCGGTGCACCGGGAACGGATACGGATACGCGCTCAGCTCGGCGTCGAACCGCGGATCGGCGGAGCTGGCCGGCCCGGCGGCAGAACCAGCGGCCGGAGCGGCGGCCGGAGGACCGGCTTGCGCGATCGGCGGCGGCGCCATGGCAGGCGATGGCTGCGCCTGGGCGCACGCGGCCATCGAGAGCAGACCGAGAGACCAGAGGACGGAGCTGCGGGGAGCCGACATGGCGGCTACCCTAGCTCGATCGTCGGAGCCGAGAAGCCCGACTGAACAGGCTTCGACAGGGAATCGCGCCCAGCGGCGTCATGATCGAGCCAGCGCGGCGCGCGGCGGCTGCAGCATCGATGGTGCCATCCCCAGCATGCGGCGAAACGTTCGGCTCATGTGCGCCGCGTCGCTGAACCCGCTGGCCGCCGCGGCCGACGACAGCGGCGTGCCTCGCGTGATCTCGCCGGCCGCGCGCTGCAGGCGCAGCCACGCGAGATAGGGCCGCAGCGGGATGCCGACCGACTCGGTGAACGTATGCATCAGCCGCCCAGGCGACAGCTGCGCGACCTCGGCGAGCGCCTCGAGCGACGTGTCTCCCCCCGGCGAGAGCTGGCGCAGGTGGCGGAGCACGCGGCGAACGCGCGGATGCAGCGGCGGCCGCGGCGCCGACACGGCGATCCCGAGGCGGGCGATGGCCGTGCGGATCCAGGCCTCGCCCTCGCCCTGCATGAGCGCCATCGCGTCGCGGGTGTACAGCGCCGACCGGGTCGCCGCGTCGAGCGCCCGGACCGGGCCCCGGATCGGGTGATCGAGCGCCGCGGACAAGGCGGCGCCGGCATCGCTCTCGGGGTCGATGAACACCAGCAGGATCTCGCGATCGTGCGCATCGAGCGCGTGGCTGACGTCGGGTGCCGTGACCACGCCGGGGACCGCGATGGTCGCCCCGCCGCTGCGGACCTCGAGCTCGCCGGCCGCGGCGACCACGAAGTGCATGGCGTGGTGCGAGTGCGGCGAGCTGCGTGTGCCGGGGCCGCAGGAAGCGAGCAACGGCGGCCACGACGGCACGCCGATCGTCATGGGCGGCAGGCGAGCAATGCGCATGCGACAGCGTCGCACGCGCACGCGACCTAGGCAGCGAACTGGCCCCAGATCAGCACGATCATCGCGGCGGCGAGCAGGAGCGCACCGACGCGGGTGAGCTGCTTGCCCGCCGCCCCCAGGAACGCGCGCCAGAAGAACCCGCCGGACTGCAGCAGGATCCCGGCGATCAAAAGGCCGCAGCCGAGCTGCTGGACCGCGAGCGCCAGCGGCAGCGCCGCGATCTGCAGCTCGTACACCAGCGACAGGATCAGCAGCACACCGGCGTGCGCATGGCCCGCGCGAAACAGCGACCGCTGCTCGGGGGTGAGCTTGTCACCGGCCGCTCCGAGCAGCGTGTAGCCGCCGAACATGACGGTGGGGAGCGAGATCCAGGAGATCAGCTGGAAGATCTTGAGCGCGTGCATGATGAGACCACCCTATCCAGCGCCAGCGAGCTGCGCTTGAACGAACTGGCTGTCCCGGACGCGTCCGGCCGCGTCATCGCGCGTCGCGTAGGCGCGATGATCGGCACCACGAGCGGCCATGCGATCAGAACATGCCGTTGACATTCGCCGCCTGCGCGGGGACCGGCTGCATCACGTCCCAGTGCTCGACGATCTTGCCGTCCTCGAGCTTGAAGATGTCGACGATCGCCGAGCCGAGCTCGCCGGGGCTGCGGATGCCGTGGGTGTGGACGATCACGAACTCGTCGTGGGCAAACACCCGCTTGACCTCGGCGCGGAGCTCGGGGAACCGGTCCTGCAGCGTGGCGATGAACGCCCGGAAGCCCGGGATGCCGTCGGCGATATTCGGGTTGTGCTGGACGTAGCGATCGCCCAGGTGCTTTGCCGCCGCCGCGAAATCTCGCTGGTTGATGGCGGCCTCGTAGAACGCCAGGACCGTGGCCTTGTTGGCCTCGAGCGCGGCGTCGGGTGCCGCGGTGGCCGCCCACGCGGCGAGCGGCGAATCGAGCTCGGCGAAATGCTCGTTGAGCGCGCGAAACGCCCGCCATGCTTTGGTCATCCCGAACTGCGACACGAAGTTGATCGCCGCCCGGACGGTCTCGCGGGGGGCGCCGCCCCGCATCGCCCGCGTCACGTGGACCCGGAAGCTGTCGTCGAGAGTCTGATAGAGCACATCGACCGCCATCGCGATCAAGCCCCGCTCTCTCGGGCTCAGCCCCTCGAGCGTCGCGAGCATGCTGGACTCCAGATCGACATACTGCGCGAACGCCTCATCGGCGGATCGAATCAGGGCCCGGATCGCCGGCGGGAGCGTTCGCGGCAGCGTGCGCGGGTCGCCGAGGCGGTCCGGCGCGACCGCGGGCGCGTGGCCCAGGCCGCGCTCGATCTCCACCAGGCGCTCGAACGCCGTGGTCGCGGCCGCATACCCGGCATCGAACGCGACGAACCGCAACACCGTCCGGATCGTCTCCAGCGCGACGCCGTGGTGGTGCGCCAGCTCGACGTGCCGGGCAAACGGCAGCCCGAGGGACTGCTGGCAGACATCACCAACGATGGAGAGGAATACCTTCTCCCGGAGGGTGAGCGCGAGGGTGGTCCAGAGCTGCTGCTCGCTGTGTGCGAGTAGCTGGGCCAGGACCGGATCTAGTTTCGCGGTTCGTTCATCGAGCTGGATGGTCATTGCCAGGTCTCCCGTGGTGGCGTCGTGCGCTCGCCTTCGCGGCCAACACTACACTCGTTGCGCTACATGTGTAGCCTGATCGCCGTGGTAGAGCAAGCACCAAAGCCGTCATGCGTTCCCCCTCGCCCCCGCCCCGCCGCGCCGCCAGGCGTCCGCGGGCCGCCAATCCGCGCGGCGACGGCCCGCTGTTGCGCGACGAGATCGTGGCGGCAACGATCCGGCTGCTCGAGGAGCTCGGCGAGGACGAAGCGCTGTCGCTACGCGCGGTGGCGCGCGAGGTCGGGGTGGCGGCGACCTCGGTCTACCTCCACTTCGCCGATCGCGACGCGCTGCTCGCCGCCGTCATGGAGGCTTGCTACGAGCGCCTGATGCAGGCGGCCGAGCAGGCCGAGCTCGCGGGCCGCGATCCGGTGGAACAGCTGCGCGCGCGGGTGCTCGCCTACGCAAGCTGGGCGCAGGATCACGTCGGGCTCTACAAGCTGCTGCACGAGAGCACGCTGCACATGCGCAAGGATCTGCCGTTCATGCGCCAGAGCGGCGAACGCGTTGCGGCCGCGGTGCGGCGCTGCATGGACGCCGAGCTGGCGCCACCGGGCGATCCGGTGATCATCGCGATGGACCTACGGACGGCGGTGCACGGCATGCTGTCCAGCCGGTTCAATCAGCCGCACATCGCGTGGCCTCCGCTCACCGAACAGCTCGACCGATTCCTGACCAAGCTGGTCGGCACCCCGTCGCCGGGGAAGCGCAGCCGGCGTTCCTGATCGCCTACCGGCGCGTGATCACCACATCGTCGACCGCGGCCTCGACCAGGCTGGCGCCGCCGAGATCGGCGGTCTCGATCACCAGGCGCACGGTCTGCCCGGCGAACGCGGTGAGGTCGGCGGTGCGGGCGACAAACGCGGCGTCGTCGTTGGCCGTGCTGCCGAGCTCCTCGATCACCGTCGCGGTCGTCGCGCCGACCACGCGCACGCGGAAGAAGTCGGCGGTCGACGAGTTGGTCCCGTGCGAGAAGTAGAATGCCAGGGACAACGTGACCGTGCCGCCCGCGGGGATCGCGATCGCCGGTGACTGGATCGACGTGACGCCACCGTCGACGTCGTTCTCCCCCGCGCTGGCGCCGGCCAAGGGACCGGTCACGAGATCGAAGCTGCCGCTCGGGGTGGTGCCCTGCTGCTTGGTGCCGGTGCTGGTCGTCGCCTCGGGGTTCGCGCGCTGCCACTGACCGGACGTCGCGGTGTCGGTGCCGGCCGGGTTGGCGACCCAGCCGCGATCGGTCTCGAAGTCATCGCTGAACACGGTCTCGGGGGTGCCGCCACCGCCCGTGCCGGTCGCGACGCCGCCGCTGACGACGAGCGCGAACGGTTGCGCCGAGCTCGGCACGTTGAACGCGCGCACCGTCACGGTGTACGTCCCGGCGGCCGGCGCGAGCAGCGTGACCTGCTCGACGTTGTTGCGGCGATCCGCGGTGCCACCGGTGACCGACTGGCTCGCGCTGAACACGTTGCCGAGGAACGTACCCGACGGCCCGCTCACCGCGAGGTCGAGATCGTTGTTGAGGTTCACGCTCGCGGCCGGCGTCGACGGAAAGTCGGTCCACGCCAGGGTGGTGCGCAGCGCTTGACCGGCGGCCACCGTCACCGTGAACGTCTTGACCTGGCCCGCCGCGCCCTGCGGAAAGCCAGCGTCGTCGAACGCGAGCAGCTGCCGCGCCTGGCCGGTGAAGAACAGCGAGTCGTCGAGCAGCACGCGGCCCCAGCCCTGGCAGTTGTTCGGCACGGCGCCGGTGCCGGTGCCGGTCATCGTCTTGGTCGAGTTCAACATCGTCGCCTTGATCAACGCGGCGCTCGGCGTGAAGCGGTCCGCCGCGACCGGGGCACCGCTCGGATAGTTGCCGTCGGTGTAGTACTGGCGCACCAGGGCGGCCATGCCGGCCGCGGCCGGGCTCGCCATGCTGGTGCCGCTCATCGAGACCGTCGCGCAGTTATTGGTCGCCACATTCATGTCGTTGCGCGCCGAGATGATGCCCGAGCCCGGCATCGTCAGATCGGGCTTGATCCGGCCGTCGGCCGTCGGCCCACAGCTCGAGAAGCTGGCCATCGAGTTGGCCGACGTGCCGCGCAGCGTCGCGCCGACCGAGATCGTGTTCTTCGCGGTGGACGGGCTGCCCACCGAGCCGGCGCCCGGCCCCGAGTTGCCGGCCGCGAACAGGACCAGGAAATCGGGATGGCTGAACATGAACTCGTCGACATCCTGGCACGCCGCCGTATACGTGTTCTGCGGATTGGAATCCTCGCGATCACCCCACGAGTTGGTGTGGATCCGCGCGCCCTGGGTATAGGCCTGCTGGAAGATCGGCTTCAGGTCGACCACCGGGCAGCCGATGCCCGGCAGATCGCCACACGGGTCGGTGAGGAACCCCGCGTCCTGGACCACGAGCTTGGCGCCGGGCGCCATACCGTCGCCGGGGTCGTGGGTGATCAGGTTGGCGAAGTTGTCGCCGGCGATCGTGCCGGCCACATGCGAGCCGTGGTTCTGGGTGTCCCACTCGGTCGCCGAGATCCCGCCATTGCACTCGCTCTGGGTCAGGAAGTCGACCCCGATCACCTTGCGCTGCGCGAGATCGACGGTGGTGCCGCCGCACGCGTTCACCGGGGGCAGGCCACGCGCCGGATCGCGGAAATAGCACGAGTCAGCGTCGATCCCGGTGTCGATGTAGCCGACGACCTGGCCCTCGCCGTGGATGCCGTGGTCGAACACCGGCGTGGTCTGGCCCGCGTCGAGCCCGGACTGGCCGACCCAGATCGTGGTGTCGTTGAGCAGCTCGCGGCGGCCCTCGACGTCGACCCAGAACACGTCGCCGATCGCGGCGAGCTGCGTGGCCGCGTCGGCGAGCGCATCCCCGTCGACGCGCAGGCGGATCCGCGAGAACCGGTCGCCGCGCTCGGAGCCGACGATCGTCACGCCGCGCAGGTCGCGCGCGGCCGCGGCGACGCGCGCCAGATCAGCGTCGGGAAACACCGTGGCCATCACGGTGCGCGGCTCGGCCGGCGCGATCGCGCCGAGCTCGGTCGCGTTGCGCGAGATCTTGTATTCCGGCTTGTACGCGCCAGTCCACGCCGCGCCGATCGACGCCTGGGCGGCGAACCCGGCGGTCGCACCAGCGTTCGGCCGGACGAGGAACGTGTCGTGCGGCAGATAGGTATAGATCCGCGCAGTCGCTGACAGCGCCTGGAGCTGGGCCGGCGTGACCGGTCCCGCGAACTTCACCAGGGTGTAGTCGCCGGCCGTCGAGACCGCCGCCGCGGCCACGGTCCGCGTGTCGATCACCTGCGAGCCCAGCGCGACGATATAGCTGCGCTCCTGATCCGAGCTCGCGACCTCCGTCGGCGTTGCACACGCGATGATCCCCACGGGGCCGAGCACCAGTGCGCACGCGATCTGATATCGATGTCTCATCATTCGTCCTCCTCCGGGCGCGACAGCATCACGTGCGCGTGATCGCCGACAAGCGCACGACACGAACAAACGCTTATGCAAAGTGCGGCAGTACGCTGCGATACCGTCGCAACATAGCCAGTCACCGCGACGCACCGGGTCAGGGCGGCGGGACGAAGCCGTCGCGGCGATCGTTGCCGCGCGCCGTCGGCCATACCAAGCAGTTGGTCGCCGAGCGCGGCACGTCATACACCACGACCGACTTGACCTTGTCCTCGGCGTCCTTGAGCGAGACGACGATGTCGAGATCGCCGTCACCATCGACATCGGCGATCGATGGCACCGGCATCGCGCCTCGCCCGCCGAGCGCGATGCGATGCAGCTCGTTGCCCGACGCATCGAGCACGATCAGATCACCGCCAGCCGGGCTGTAGGTCGTGAACACGATCTCGGGGACGCCGTCGCCCGACAGGTCGGCCACCACCACTCCCGAGGTCCACACATCGCTCGCCGAGGTGTAGCGCTGATCCCACAGCGGCGTACCTCGGGCAGAGGCGGCATGGATCCGGCCGTCGAAGCCGGCGAACACGAGCTCCAGGCCCGCGTGGGCCGGATCGAGATCGGCGACCGCGACCTCGTTGGTCATGCCGACCAGGTTGTCGTCGCCGTCCCACAGCCCACCGAGATAGTCCGGATAGCGCGGTGGCGCCGCCCAGGTCGCCGGCCGCGTGCCGTCGTGGTGCGCCACGAACAGCCCCACGCCCTTCAGGCGATCGTCTTGCGACGCGTTCTGGATCGACCCGAGCGCGATCAGCTCGGCCGTGCCATCGCCGTCGAGATCGGCGATCGCCGGGGCGGTGTTGGTGAAGTGCGCCTGCTCGTCGACCGCCTCGTCGTCGGCGAAGCCCTGCTGAGCGAGCGCGTAGTCGACCATCCAGCGGATCCCGGGGAACTTCTTGCGATTGCGGAAGATCGGGGCGGCGTCGAACGCCAGCCCGGTTCCGTCGTGCAGCGACAGGTATGCGTTGTCCTGCGCGATGAACAGATCCGATCGGCCATCGCCGTCGACGTCGCCGAGCGCGACGTTCTGATCGTAGCCCCCGGTGACGAAGCAGTTGGCGTCGCACCCGGCGCTGCCGGTCGTGTCCGGCGGAAACCCGGAGATCACCGAGCCATCGCTGTGGATCGCGATCACGACATCGCGCTGGCTATTGGCCTCGAGCGGCGTCGTGGTGACCGCGACGAGGTCGAGCTTGCCGTCGCCATCGACATCACCGGCGGCCAGCGAGCGCAGCTCGTCGCGCCAGGTGAACGGGAACCCCGGGAGCACCTTGCCGGCCGCGCTGTACACCACGATCTGATCGCGCGCTGCGACCGCGACCTCGAGGCCCGGGCTGCTCGCGACCAGCTCGGCGACCACCGGTGGCGCCCAGATCCGGCCCGGCAGCGTCGCGCTCCATACGACCGTGCCGCCGCCGGCGGGCTCGACGTGCCACGCGATCACCAGGTCGTCGCGCGGCACGATCACCTCGACCGTGCCGTCGCCATCGAGATCGGCGATCGCGGGCGATCCCAGCCAGGCCTCCTGGAACCGATCCTTGAGGGTGTACGCGAGCCGTGGCGCGGCCACCGTCGACGACCCAGCGGCTGCCTTGTTACACGACGGCGCGGGCAACGGCAGCGGCATGCCGTCGTCGTCGCCCGCGGCGCCACCCCCGCCACAGCCCCCGCCGGCCACGCCGGCCCCCATGACCCACGCGAGTACGCACCAGCTCACCCTCATCGCGCCACGATACCCCGGAACCGGTGGTCACAGCCCGAGGTTCAGGTACGCCTCGTCGAACATCATGGCACTGCCGTCGATCCCGAGCACTTGCCCCATCGTGTCACACACCAGCGGGAGCAGGCCCCCGACCAGCAGCCGGTCGGGGCACGTCGCGGCGATCGCGAGGCCGCCATTCAGCAGCCAGCGCGTGTGGCTCAGGCACACCGCGCCACCGGTATTCCAGCCGGCCTCGAACAACATGCCGAGCGGCGCCAGGAGGCCGTGGCGCTGGATCGGCCCCGGCGCCGGCAGGCGGTCCCACACATTGACCGACGTGCCGTCGCGGGTGTGGGGGGTGCCGTCGCCGCAGTAATCCGCACGTGCGAGCCGCGTACAGGTCCAGTGCATCGCCGTGAGATCGCCATAACCGGTGACCCACGGCCGATACCCCCAGCGATAGCACTTCGCGATCACTCCCGTCGTACAGCCAAACGTGAACAGCGAGCTCGAGTCGAGCCGATCGCCGTGCTCGTTCCACGTGCCGGCCAGCGGGATCGCGACGCTGCGGCCATCGAGATCGGGGCCGCACGCCGACTGCCACGAGGCGGTGTCGTCGACCCACTGCTCGAGTGAGTAGAGGAATGTGTTCCCGGTCTTCGTCGGATCGTACTGCGTGAGCTCCGGATCGATCGCGGAGATCCGGTATTCGACCACCGAGGTCACCGGCGGCGTGACGTGGACGTTCTGGACCTGGGCGTAGAGATGCGCGCCCACCAGCGCGGTCCCGCGCAGCGTGACCCCGGCGCGCTCGGCGACCAGCTCTCCGCGTTCGACCCGCAGGTGGTCGAGCCCACCGCCCGACAGCGTCGCACCGTCGAGCCGAATCCCCTGGAGGTTGACCCCCTGCAGATTGACTCCCTGGAGATTGACTCCCTGGAGATTGACCCCCTGTAGATTGACTCCCGCCTGCTCGGTAGTGGATGTTTCTACCGCGTCGCACGCGCCGAGCGCCAGGCCGAACACCACCGACAGGACGTAGGATGTCGTCATGAATTTCCCCATAGTCGACCATCTTCTTCTGATCGGCGATTCGATGACAGGGGGCAAGTCATCCCTCACTGTGAGGGATCCACTGACGCGATGGGTCGCGGGGTCGCGCACAGACGGACACCAATATAAACGTGTCGCTGTGTTGGCTCGCTGTGCTCGCGGTTGGTGCTCCGCGCGCTGAGATCGGCGGTGTACCAGCCGCCGCCGCGCGCCACCGGTCCATCCGCGCTGTCGACCGAGCGGGTCCACTCCCAGACGTTGCCGGCCATGTCGTCGGCGCCGATCGGGCTCCGGGACGCCGGATGCGAGCCGACCTCGTCGGGGCCGTACGCGAGCGGCTGGCGCCCATACGTGACGTCGATGTTGGCGTCGTCGGGCGCCAGGGCGCTGCCCGACGGAAACGCGCGGCCGTCGGCGCCGCGCGCCGCGCGTTCCCACTCGTACTCGTCACACAACCTTGCACCGGCCACCCGGCCGGTGCGATCGAGCCACGCGGCGTACGCGATCGCGTCTTCGTACGACACCGCGGCGACCGGGAACCTCGTCCAGTCCTGGTCTGCGCGCTTGGTCCGCTGCTCGTAGCGCCAGCGCTGGCCGGTCTCGGCGGTGTACGTCCGCGCGGTCGGCGTCATCGCCAGTCGCCACCGCCGGGGGGCTATCTCGGTGAGCGTCAACAGCGAGGATTGCAGGCTGACCGCGGTCGGGCGGAGGCGGAGGCGCTCCTCGGGTGCGAGGTCATCGAGGAACTCGATCCACTGCCCGAACGTGACCTCGTCACGCCCGATGTAGTAGCCGTCGGTCCGGACCTCGTGAACCGGCGCGGAATTGAGAAACCCGCGCCGGAGATCCGTGGTCTCGGCGCTGCCGAACAGAAATCGCCCGGGCGGCACGTAGATCATGCCCGGCGGCGCGGCCCCGGCGCGCGGCAACACGATGCGATCCCGGAACGTCTCGCCGCGGGCGAGCAGCAGCGGCAGGCGCGTCACCAACCCACCCGGCGGTTCGAACGACAGGGTCAAGGACCCGGGAGGAAGTGACACCGGTGGCAGCGGCGCCTGTCCGAGCAGCTCACGAGCCGCCCCCGGGCGCTCGCTCCACACCCGCGTGCCCGGCGGGCTGATCTCGAGCTCGAGCCGGGCCCCTGCGACCAGCGCGGCCTGGTGGCGGCCGTCGTCGTAGGCGGCGAGCCGTCCGGCGAGCTCCTCGGCGAGATCGGCCTGACGATCGCGGTCGGCGCGCAGCCGGCGCTCGAACGTGAGATCGGCGAACTGCGCGCGCAGGGCCGGCCGCGTGGGATCGAGCGACAGCGCGCTCTCGAAGTGGCCGGACGCGGCGCGGTACTGACTCGCCTCGCGAGCGGTCAGCGCCTCGACCTCGGTCCAGACGTCCTCGCCCTCGAGCCAGCGCCGCGCGTCGAACAAGCCGAACGCTCGCGCGCGGGCCGCATCGCGCTGCTGCGCCAGCTGCCGAGCATCGCGCTGGGCCGACGACGCCGCCCGCACCTGCGCCGCGATCACCGCCTCGAGATCGCGCCGCGCGCGCGTGCGGATCGTGAGCCCGATCGTGATCGCGGCGATCGCGAGCAGCGCCGCGGCGGCGGCACCGACCAGCCGCTTCCGCACGATCGCGGCGCGCGACGCTGCGAGGAACGCGGCCTCGCGCGGCGCCATGGTCTCGCGATCGAGTGGCTTGGTCTCGGCCAGCTGCCGCCGACTCCACAGCAGATCTCGCGCGCGGGCCATGCGCTGCCACTCGGCGGCGGCCTGCTCGACGCGCAGCCGCACGGCGTGATCGGCCGCGCCACGCTGGAGCCAGCCCTGCAACGTCGACCAGCTCGCCAGCAGCGCCTCGTGCGCGATCTCGTACGCGCCGTGCTGGGCGTCATTGGCGACCACGACGCGGCCGCGGACCAGCACCTCGAGCGCCGCACGCTCGGCACCGCGCGCCACGCCGTCGGTCAAGAGCTCGGCCTCGGAGCGGCGCGCGCGCGTACCCTCGGCGGTCACCAGGCGCAGCAGGATGCGGCGCGCGGCGTCGCGTTCGTTGCCATCGAGCCCGGCGAGCAGCCGGTCGGCGTGGCGAGCCAGCGCGCCCTCGACGCCGCCGAGCGCGGCGAGCGAATCGGCGCGGATCGTCCGGGCGGGGACGTCGCGCGCGTCCCACACCTCGGCGAGCGTGAACTGGAGCAGCGGCAAGCCGCCGGGCGCCAGCTCGGTCTGCGCGACGAGCGTGTCGACCAGCGCCTCGGACTCGAACGCCACGCCCTTGGCCGCGGCGGGCCGCACGATGACCTCGCGAATGTGCTCGCCGGTGAGCGGGCGCAAAAAGTACAGCCCGCGCGCCATCTCGTCGCCCAGCCCCGGCAGCATCGCCAGGCGCGACAGGAAGTCAGAGCGCGCGGTGGCGAGCACGCGCACCGACGGCACGCGCACCGCGAGCGCCGCGAGCGTGGCCGCCATCACGCGCGCCTCGTCGGGCTCCGACAGCGTCAGCAGCTCCTCGAGCTGGTCGACGAACAGCAGCAGCCGGCGCGCCGGGTGCTCGGCCGTCTTCGCCGTCTGCTGGCGGATCGCGCGGGCCACCGCTTCCGGCGTGTCGAGCAGCAGCGCGCCGAGCGTCACCTCGTCGAGATCCGACCACGCCGCGAGCGCCGCCGCGAGCGACTGCACCGGATGGCGGCCGGGCACCACGTCGACCCGCGACCAGCCGTCGTTGTCGACCAGCCACGGCAGCACGCCGGCCCGGCACAGCGACGACTTGCCGGTCCCCGAATCGCCGCCGACCACGACGAACGCCTCGCTGCGCACGCGCTGGACCAGCTCGCGGATCTCGCCGCGCCGGCCGAAGAACAGCGATTCGTGGGTCGACTCGAACGCCGCGAGGCCGCGATACGGATTGCCATCGGGAACGCTCGCCATCGGGGCCGGCGCGGCGCACTCCTCGAGCGCGACGACCAGCGCATCCGCCGACGAGAACCGCGCGCCGGCGTCGCGCTCGACCAGGCGATCGACGATCGCGGCCAGCGCCGGCTCGACGGTCGGCGCGACGTCGCGCAGCCGCGGCGCGTCGCGTTCCTGGAGCAGCTCGCTCAGCGCCGCCATCGGGATCCCGCGATGCGGCGCGGTGCCCGCGAGCAGCTCGTAGAGCAGGATGCCCAGCGAGTACAGATCGGAGCGCCGGGTCGCAGGCTCGCCGCGCCACAGCTCGGGCGCCATGTACAGCGGCGTGCCGACGAGGTAGGCGCCGCTGGGCCGGTCGTCGTACGATCCGAGCGCATCGTCCCCGGTATCGGCGGTCGACTCGGTGGTCGACTCGGCGGGCGTCCACCGCACCTGCGGCGACCGCGTCGTATCGAGCGCCACGAGGTGGCGGAACGCGGCGCCGTCGAGCCGTTCGCGCGGCGGTGGCACCGCGGGCTCCTCGATCGTGTTGTCGATCACGCTGGCCACCCCGAAGTCGAGCAGCTTGGCGTGGCCGTCGTCGGTGAGGATCGCGTTCGCTGGCTTGACGTCGCGGTGGAGCACGCCGCAGCGATGGGCCGCGGCGAGCCCGCGGGCGAGATCGAGCGCGATCTCGAGGACCTGCAGCGACGGGGCGGGCCGCTGGAGCTGATCGAGGGGCCGGCCCCGCACATACTCCGACACCAGGTACGGATGCCCGGCGACCTCGGCGACTCGATAGATCGCCACGACGTTGGGGTGCTGCAGCCTCGCGATCGCGCGCGCTTCCTCGAACAGCTGCGCCCGCGCCGTGGGGTCGCCGGCGGATTGCATGAACTTCACCGCGACGGGGCGATCGAGCAGCGAATCATGTGCGAGATAGACTTCGCCCATGGTGCCGCGACCGAGCAGCCGTACCAGCCGGTACTCTTCGAACTCCTTGGGAGGGCTCCATTGGGACTGGACCATGTGACCCGCAGCAGGTGACCATCTTACCTGCTCCCGGCCACTCCGGATCGGGACTACCTTCGGTCGATCCGTGATCCAGCGCTCGCGGCCCCCGAATCAGCCGAGCGGCAGCGATCGATCGCCCGAGCTCCGCGCCGCAACTTTGACCCGATCGCTGCGGGCCCCGGCGAGCTCCCCTCGCGCTGTGGCCGAGCCCGCGATGCCGCGAGCGGGATCACATTGGGTATCGACTCGCGACGTAGATGCCAAAGGCTCCGGCAACGCTCCCCAAACCTGGATCGGGCGGTCCGCGGATAACCCAACCGACGTATTCAGTCGCGGTCGAGCTCCGGTTCTGTCCGTGACGGCAATTTCCGCTCCGCGCACCTGGGGCGGTACTGACGACGGTGACGTAACACCGCTGCCAGCGCACGATACGTTGCCAGCTCGATCCCGTGACCGTGGTCAGCAACTCGCTGTGATATACTATCTGTCATGATAAAGGTCGGTGTGTGTCTGGTGGTATTGGTGGTGTCGCTCGCGGCCTGCGGTTCCTCGTCCTCGCAGGTCGTCATTGCCGCAACGCCCCTATCCGGGACCGTCGATGGCATGCCCTGGACGTTCCAGGTCGGTGCAACCAACGCCTTCCTGTCCGAAGGCGAAACCGACTTCTTCGCGACGTTCCATGCGTCGAGCTACATGACGTGCGTCACCAGCGGGCCGACCGAGCTGTCGTTGATCGCGTCGGTCCCCAGGCAGCCGGGTGATTTCGACCTGGACTTCGAGCGGAGCGTCACCTTCGTCGGCGCCGACGACTTCAACCGGGTCACGGCTGAAGGCCGTATCGAGATCGACTCGGTGACCGCGACGATGGTGACCGGCGGTCTTCATGCAACCTTCGACAAGTCCAACGAGGTGAACGGCCGGTTTCAGATCTCGGTCTGCCCGCAATAGCCGACGGATCTCCGCGCGAGGTGTCCGGCGGCGGAGAGCGGCGGACGCCTGCGGCATCGTGTGCCAAGCGTCAGCCACCGAACCGCAAGGCGCTCCCTGGGCTGGACCATGTGACCCGCGGCAGCAGACAATCGCAGCTGCTGCCGCCCACGCCGGATCAGACACTACCGTCCGTCGATCCCAGGTCCGGCAATCCCACGCTCCGCCAGACCCGACGGTCAGCGCCGCGCGACGGGAACCGGCTCGAACCCCGATTGCGCGAGCCGGGCCCGAAACGCCGGCCCCGAGAGAAATTGCACGAGCTTCTGCGCATCCGCGAGGCGCGTCGTCCGCTCGACGATGATCGCCGAGTAGATCGTCTTGACCTGCAACTCCGGCGGATACTCGCCCACCAGCATCACCTCGGGCACCGACTTGATCTCGCTGATCTGCGTCACGCCGACCGCATGGGCTGCGGTCGACTGCGCCAGCATCTGCATCGCCTCCTTGCCGCCCGCCCCGAGGTGGCTCTTCGCCCGCACCTGATCGCCGATCCCGAGCGCATCCACCACCTTGATCAGCGCGGCACCCGCGGTCGCCACCGCCGGATCGGCATAATATACCTCGTCGGCCGCCAGCAGCGCCTGCTTGAACTCCTCGGTCGTGCTGATCACCGGTGCCGTGGTCCCCGTCTTGACCGCGAGCCCGCCACCGATGCGCCCCAGATCCACCCGCGAGCCCGCGTGCACCAGCGCCTGCGCATCCAGCGTCGTGATGATCGCCGGCGTGACGATCATGACGTCCGCCGCGGCCCCCCCCAGCACCTGGTCGCGCAGCGCCCCGACGGCCCCAAACGTGGCATCTACCGTCAGCCCGCTGTCGGTCTGGAACACGCCGATCTCGTCGCGCACCGAGGCTTCACTGGCCCCGGCCGCGAGCAGCTTCAGCGGCGCCGGCACCTCGCGCGGATTGTCGCCGCACCCCGCGAGGGGCACGACCAGCGCGACAGCGGTCCACAGCAAGCTCGCCGACAACTTCGAATGATTAGGGGTCAGCATGGGTACTACATAACGGCATTGGGCCCCGCGCGAACGCGGCAAATGCATCGAAATAGCGATTCCTCGCACCCGCAGCGGGAACCCACGTGTCACCAATCGTGGGACCGGGCGACTCCACAGTGCGCCCCAGACTCAATCTTTCGTCACGTTGCTGTACTGCATCAATCAAGGCTAATCCTGGCCACACGCCCGCGATCCTGGCCGGCGGCGCCCCGCGAACCCCGCGAAATCGATCGCGTTTTCGCCGCGCCGTCCCCGCATCGCCCCCCGCCTCGCGGTCTAATGCCGCCATGTCGGCTCCCTCCACGCCCTCCACGCCCCCGGTCCGCGTCGGCCTCCTCGGCTACGGCCTCGCCGGCCGCGCGTTCCACGCCCCCCTCATCGCCGCGACTCCCGGTATGATCCTCACCGCCGTGGTCACCCGCGATCCGGAGCGGCGCGCCGCCCTCCAGGCCGCGCACCCAACTGCTGCCGTCCTCGACACTCCCGAGCAGCTCTGGGACCGCGCCGCCAACCTCGACCTCGTCGTCATCGCCACCCCCAACCGCAGCCACGTCCCCCTCGCGCGCGCCGCGCTCGACGCGGGCCTCCCCACCATCATCGACAAGCCATTCGCCGCCAGCGCCGCCGACGCCCGCGCCCTCGTCCACCACGCCCGCACCCGCGGCCGCGCCCTCACCGTATTCCAGAACCGCCGCTGGGACGGCGACTTCCTCACCATCCGCAAGCTCATCGCCGACGACACCCTCGGCCCGATCCACCGCTTCGAGTCCCGCTTCGAGCGCTGGAACCCCACCCCCAAGCGCGGCTGGCGCGAGCTCGCCGACCCCGAAGAAGCAGGCGGCCTCCTGTTCGACCTCGGCGCCCACGTCATCGACCAGGCCCTCCAGCTGTTCGGCCCGGTCCGCACCGTCTACGCCGAGCTCGACCGCCGCCGCCCCGACGTCGTCATCGACGACGACGTGTTCGTCGCCCTCACGCACCGCTCCGGCACCCGCTCCCACCTCTGGATGAGCAAGGTCACCGCCCAGCGCAACCCTCGGTTCCGCGTCCTCGGCGCCCGCGCCGCCTTCACCAAGCACGGCCTCGACGGCCAAGAAGCCGCCATGGCCGCCGGCACCATCCCCGGCTCCCCCGGCTTCGGTGAAGATCCGCCCGACCGCTGGGGCCTCCTCGGCGAAGACGGCGCCGCCCGCCCGCTCGCCACCGAACCCGGCGCCTACCTCCGGTTCTACGAAGCCGTCGCCTCGGCCGTCCGCCACGGCACGGCGATGCCGGTCGATCCCGACGACGCCATCGCCGGCCTCGACATCATCGAAGCCGCCCGCCGGTCCGCCGAGCGCGGCGAGGTGGTCGAGGTGGCTGCAGCGGCTGGTGGGTAGGATTAGGTTCCGGAGCGCCGCGCGAAAGGGCACTCTGGAGCGGCGATCCTGCGATGCCCCCCGGACCTGGCCGCCAGGGTGGGTCGCGGACTGGGGCGATCTGTTGCGTCGACCTGGTCGAGATCGTGCTGGCGCGGGCCGGCAGCGGCGCTGCCGGCGGCGCGGCGAGGCCGGCGAGTTCGGTGATCGCGGCGGCGGGGCGGGCGCTGGCGAGCTGCTGACGCTGGCGGCACCGGCGGCGACCCGGTCGAGCGATTGGCGATCGCGGCGGCGCCGCTGGCGGGCGAGACTGCGGGCACTCGGATCGGAGAGCGCGGGATATCAACCAACTTTAGTCGACGCGTCCTGGCGCGCCGATGCTTGCAACCGCGAGAGCAATAGAGAGGCAGTGCCCCAGCCGAATTTAGCGGCGCCGTGAAACGCTGCGCATGAATCCGACCGGCGTGCGCTACATTGCACTCCGTTGAGGCGGTTTCGAACGACGAGGTGGACGCTGATCGTTGCCGCGGCGGGTGGGGGCACAACGGGGCCCGAGGTGCGCAATGCGCTCGGAGAGCTGTGCCAACTGTACTGGCGGCCGATCTACGCGCTCGCGCGAGGAGCCGGGCACAGCCGCGACGACGCTGCGGATCTCATCCAGGGATTCGTCGAACAGATCATGACGAGCAACGCGCTCGGCAAGGTACAACCCGAGCTCGGCCGATTTCGAAACTGGCTGAAGACAACGTTCAAGAACTTCATGGCCAACGAGGCGCGCGGCGCCCGCGCCCAAAAGCGCGGCGGTGGGGCCACGTGGCTCTCGTACGATGCCATGGACGCCGAAGATCGTCACCACGTCCAGACTATCGCCGCGGCGGAGCGCACGCCGGAGCAAGCGTACCTCTGTCGGTGGGCGCACTCGGTCAAGGAGCACGCGATCAACCAGCTCCGGAAGGACTACGAAGCAGCCGGCAAGCTCGACTGGTTCGAACAGCTGCGCGGTTTCCTCGACGGCAGCAACCAGGGCTACGAGCAGCTAGCACGCGAGCTGACGGTGCCCGCGGCGACATTGCGAAAACGACGCAATGCGATGAGTCAGCGCCTCAATGCACTGCTGCGCGCGGAAGTCGAGCACACCGTGACGCAGCGTTCCGACGTCGATCACGAGCTACATGAGTTAATCTCCTTGCTCGCGAACTGCTGACGCACAATGGGAGTGGGCCATGACCCAGCACGAAACTCCGCCATGCCCAGCATGTGGAATGCGACCGGGGCCCGAAGCTCCAATCGGGTCGTGTTCCACATGTTTGTTCAAGGGCGCACTCAATCTAGAGTCCTCGCTTCCAACCCACGTCGCTGAGTACGATATTCTCGAGGAGCTCGGTCGCGGTGGAATGGGAGTGATCTACCGTGCCCGACACCAGACGATCGGACATGTGGTCGCGCTCAAGGTACTCGGGACCGGCGAGCTCGCGAGCGAGGAGGAGCGACGACGGTTCGTCGACGAGGTCAAGGCGGCAACGTCGCTCGTGCATCCGAACATCGTTCCTGTCCACGAGGTCGGCGAGCACGAGGGATGCCCGTTCTTCACGATGCCGGTGTTTCCTCGCACCCTGCGGGATCTGATGGGTCACGCTCTCGAGCCTGATGCCGCCGCCGCCTTGATCGCGACGGTGGCGCGTGCCGTCGAGCACGCACACAAGTGCCTCGTGTTTCACCGCGATCTCAAGCCCGAGAACATCTTGGTCGACGCGACCGGAGAGCCGCACGTGGCCGATTTCAGCGTCGCGAAGCGGATCGGCGACCCCGACAAGACTGAGTTCGGCATGATCATCGGGACACCGCCCTACATGGCTCCCGAGCAAGCGCGCGGCGACGGCCCCGCGATCACGACGGCGGCCGACCAGTACAGCCTCGGGGTCATCTTGTACGAGCTGCTGACGGGCGAGTTGCCCCCCGAGTACGACGCACTCCACGAGGTAGCGGCCCGTTCGCCGCGTGCGCGGATGGCTCGCGTCCCCCGGATGGCTCGCGTCCCCCGGGATCTGAATGCAATCTGTATCAGGTGCCTTGCGCCAGACCCACGTGAGCGTTACAGCTCGGTCGAGGACCTCGCCGAGGATCTCAAACGCTTTGGACTTGGCGAGCCCACGGCGGCCGGGCCGCAGAACTTCACGGCTCGCGCCTGGCGCCTGGCGCGCCGCCACAAGATCGCAGGCACAGCAGGTGCATCGACGATTACCCTGCTGGCGATCATTGCTGCCTGCGCATTGTGGATTGCCAGCGCGCAGGAGCGCAGCGCATTGCAGGCAAACGCGTTTGCGGCAGATGCGCTAACCGGTGAAGTCGAAGCCTACCTGCAGGCGCAAGTCGATGCCGTGGAAAAGCTTTCATCCGAGGCGGGCAAGGACTCCAAGCAGCTGACGTCCGGACCCCGTGATGCCAGGATGATGTGGCTGGAGTGGCTGGAGCGGACCGTTTCGGCATCGAAGGCCCAAGGCGGAACACCCAGCTTCGAGAGCTTATGGGTGTTCGACACGGAGGGGACACTGCTCGCCCAGACCGACTTTCCACGCGACGATCCGAAAAGGAACATCAACAAGAGCTACAAGTTTCGCGACTATTTTCAGGGCGCGAAGAATCTGACGAATAACGGACCCAAGCCGGCCGGCTACATCGCTCTTGTGATCCAGTCCGAGGCAGACAACTGCTACAAATTCGCCGTCTCGGCACCATTTTACGATGACAACGGGGCATGGAAAGGCGTGGTCGTGGCCAACAGAGCGACAGGGCCAACGGTGTTTGGAAAGGCGCATCTCGTCGGACACGACGAAAGCGCAGCAAATGCCACGGACACGGACACGGACACGGTATGGGCACTAGTCGCGCCACGAGACCAGGATCGCGACGCGCCACTACCTATCGAAAAATGCCCCTCCGCCTCCAGATCTATCTCCAGACAACCGATCGATTCACAAAAAGGCACTTACTTGGTCATCGTGCGCAACCGGCTCAACCCCGGCGACGCCGTCTCCATCAAGGCGCCGGCGCTGCAAACGCTCTACAAAACACGGAGCGCCGCCGACCAGCTGGCGTGGACCGTGTCCCCGCGGACCGAACGTCGCGACCTTCAGCCGATCACCAGCGACGATTATCGCGACCCACTGCCGGCGGGGAACGACGCTCGCTGGCTCGCAGCGTTCGCACCCGTCGCACGCACCGGCTTCGTCGTGATTGTCCAGACCCGTTACGATGCGTGGGGCACCACGGGGCGTTTGTATCCACTCATCTGGGTGCTCGGGGCCGCCATCCTGGCGTGGACTGGGATCCTCATCATCAGTCCGTTACACCTCACCCGCTGGCGGCGGCGTGGCGGACGGACCTCGCACTGAATTCGTACAGCCGCGGTAACGCCGATCTGCTGTTCCGGTTTCTTAGTATCAAGGAGCAGACGCAACCGGCGCTGCTTCCTCGCCCCCCCGACTCCGGAGGTAGACGTGAAGGACTCGACAATGCGCAACCGCCGCCGCTCACAGCCAACCACATCGAAGAGATCTGGAGCAACCTGCGAACGTGTGTCCGTAAACGGCCGAAAAGGCGAGAAGCGCCGCTCGCGACAACGGCGCTCCGCGTCGAGAAGGCACGTGGCCCTGTTTCTCGCCGCAGATCCGAGCGCCACCAAACAGCCGATACTCGCTCAGGAGTGCGGCGCGATCCAAAGCGCTGCGCCGTCAGCGCGCCTGATCGCGATGAACGCGTGCTTCAGATTCGCGATCACCGAATTGCTTCGCCGGGTAGTGGGCTGCGTGGTTGGCATCGTGTTAAGATCAGTCAGGATTCGTTGATTTTGGCGGTCTTATTGAGGTCTCAATCCGTCAACGACAAGCCGAGCGACCCTGAGTTCAAGAGAGATCGCCAAAGGAATGCGTCAGCTCAACGGAGGAGGTCCCAAGTGATCGCGAACAAGCCCATGCGGGACCTCTTGGAGCGTGGTTCCACGCTGACCGAGGTCGGAAGGCGGTCGAGCGGGCGCTGCTCCGACGGCAAGCTCGTCAGGTGCACCGGCTCGAGGAGCAGGACGCACCATGGTGGGGCGACGTGCCGCTCTGGCTCGTGGCCCCCCCCGTGCCCCAGTGGATCGACGCGCTGCGCAGGCCCGTGCGATTCGATTCGCCCAGGGCTGCGACTGGATCGACCCACACGCGCAGACCTTCCTGTCGATCGGCTCCACGGCAACGCCCGCCGCACGGGCACGCTCGACGACATATGCCATCTCGAACGGCCCATCTTCGAGTTCACCTCGGGCAACCGGATCGACGCGGACCTCCACGAGCACGAGATCGGGCCGGTAGCGGTCGAGGATCTGGCCGAGCACCGCCAGCGGGTAGCCGGGTTGCACCAGGTGCGCCGTGTGGATCGTCGCGACGACCATCGCCTCCGCAGCGTACGGTGAATCGCGCGACCCGCTGGGTAGCGAGGCGCAGCCGAGGACGCAGCCGACCAGGCCGGCGAGCACGTGGGGACTTCGCATCACTGGCCCAGTTGTTACCATGTCCTGCACGGCGATCCTGTCGACCTCGCGCTCGCGACCACGAACGCCACGACCAAGTCCGCCCTCCTCTACCAAGGCAAAGAGTTCTCCGGTACAATCGACATCCGCACCGAGATGCTGCCATGTGACTCGTGTGCCGATGTGATGACCAACCAGTTCAAGGCGATGTTCGGCACCGACATCACCGTCACGATCGAGTATGGTGTGGAGTGGATAACCTCAGCCAAGCCCGCACGAGTGAACTCGTCCCATCGCGCGGCCTGGCGAGGCGCCCGGGCCGCCGACGCAGACGCTGCGAGCGTGCGCACAAACTCGTAGCGACGCTGCCGGCGCCGGCGTGCGGGCCTCAGGCGTGTGCGCCACGGCCGCCACGTACGCTCCGCCGCGAGCCGACCGCAGGCAAGCTCCGGCACACTCCCATGTTCGCCTCGCGTCGGGTGACCTTCAACGTGGGGGCAGTACAGCGTGTACCTACAGTGGAGATCATGTCCACCGCGCCGGGGTGTCGAGCGGCCGAATCGTCGTCGACGAGACAACGCTCTTGCCGGAGGAGATCCGAGTCCGGTCTGGTCAGCGTCCTCCCGCTGAAGTAGCGCCGGTCTGGGTCTCCCGCACCACGGGCTTGATCGGAGACCTGCGATCGCGCTACTTTAGCGAATCGGACTTTGCACGGCGGGTACTGGAATCGACGCTGAAGCTGGACACGCCAGGTTGCGCTCGATCGGCGAAATCCAGCGCCGCGGCGACGGCCAGCGGGGTAGTTGCCGAGAGCCGCTGGGTTACCGCAGACACCGTCCGCTCGGTACTCGAGACCGTCAATAGCGTCTGGAAGTTGAGCGTCTGGGGAAACGCCGGGCTGACCTTCCATGCGTTCAGGAACCCCGGGACGTCGGACAGATCGAATGTTGCCGCGTGCACACCGACGGCAGCGACGTAACTCGGGCTGATGAGGAGCGCGTGGGCGGCCCTCACGGACTTGTTTGCAGAGCCGATGCGGGACACCAACAGCGTGTCATAGGCCGGCAGCGACGACCACGTGGCGACGACTCGCTCCACGGACAGATCGAACGTCGTGGCACCCATCGGATCGGGGAGCGTGACCTGGGGCGAATCGCTGACCGCTGCATCGCGAATCACGAGGCGGCGTTGCTCCTTCTCAACGCCAGGGGTGGACGGCAGCATCAGGTCGGCTTCCAGCTGCACCACCTGGAGATCGGTCGACGACAGCGCTTCGGCAGGGGCGAGCTTGGCGTTCCAGGTGGTCGTGGTCTGGCGGATCGCATCGCTCAGGAATGCGCTGGTGCCGTTGAGCTCGAGGACCGCGAAGTGGGTCAGCTGCTCGCCGGGCAAGGGGTTGCTCGGCGTGAACGAGATCGGGACCAGCGTGTGTGTGTCCTCTGTCGTCGCGTCGATCACGCCGAGATCAAGGTCGCCGGCAACGGTGATGCCGCGGCGGATCGCCACGCGATCGAGGGTCAGTGCGGAGTCGCCGAACATGACAGCGAGATCGGACGTCCCCGCGGCCACCGGCAGCGTGAACGACCATGGCGGCGGCGCGCTACCCTGGTCCCGCCCGCCTCCGGCGAAGAACACCTCGCCGAGCTGGTTCACCTGACCGCGCAGTGTGAACGGCGTGGGCACCGGATCCCCGCCGCACTCGTTGTGGAGGGTAGCGCCATCCGCCGGCGTGCGCTCGTACTCGTTCACGGACGCCTGCGCCGCATTGACGCACACGACGACGAGCCGGAACGGCGCGCCTACGGCGACGGCGATCTCGAACCCGGCCCGGTTCGCGACATCGAGAACACGCCAGCTGGTGCTGGTCTCCTCGCGCCAGGCGATCAGCGCCGGCGGCGCGCCGGTGAGGATCATCAAGGTCACGCTGCCTGCGTCCGGTTGCCCTGGCGAGCCCGGCGCGTCGATGGATCCCGGTGCGTCCGGGAGACTGGCGCTGTGTGCATCGCTTCCGCACCCCATGCCGACGCAGACCACGAGAACGAGATACGCGAGTGCTTTCATGTGACACGCCCCTTGATCGCGAGCCGGCAACACGGCGGGCCCATGGTCTCCTTATGACGCAAGACGCACCGAATGTCGCGCACCTTGCGACGTTCGCGGCGGGAACATACTGGTTGCGCGGGCGCGCTCGTGTGTTGATCGCAGCAGCGTATCGACACAGGCGTCGCCGGCGTCGCCGAGCTTCCACGCGCACGCCGGGACGTCGGGCGGTGACGCATTGCGGATCGCCGCCGCGCCTGGTTGGGACGCTACAGGGATGAGCCTGTCATCCGCGTCAAAAGGCGTCGAGTGGCCGAATCATCGTCGATGAACCAACGCGCTTGCCCGAGGACACCACGCTCAACCTGTTCGTCGACGACGAAGGTGGCGACCTGGACGATGCGTAGCGGGCCGCGCTCGACGCACACCTCGCTGCCGCGTGGACGAGCGCCGACGCCGGGAAGCTTCGTCCTGCCGATGAGCTGGTAGCCGCGCTGCGCAAACGTCGATGAAGGCGCGTTGTCACCAGAGGAAGAATCCTGATGAGCATCGTTATCCCAAGAAGCTCGATGCTCCATGCGAGCCGGCTCGAGCGATCTCGCCGCGAAGCGCCGTGATGAACAACAGCGCTTCCGCGAGCGCAACAACTGGCGACGGCGAATCAGGTCTGCTATCGGCGATTGATGGGGCATCTGGAGCTGTTCGCCCAGCGAACGTTCGCGGAGGAGACAGAGCGCATCACAGGCGGTGCGGCCGGGTGGCAGGATCCACCCGAGATCCGGCTCGAGAAGGTGACGAGCGATGGATTCCTCGTGATCCGCCAGTCACACCGCCTCGAGCAGCTGGCCGCGCCATGGCCCAAGGCACAGCGCCATGACGAGGTGATGCTCGAGTTGAAGATGGCCGGCAACCATCTCGATCGGAAGGCGGTCGAGCGGGCGCTGCTCCGACGGCAGGCTCGGCAGGTGCGCGGCTCGAGGAGCAGGACGCGCCATGGTGGGGCGATGTGCCGCTCTGGCTCGTGGCGCCCCACGTGCCCCAGTGGCTCGACGCGCTGCGCAGGCCCGTGCGATTCGCCCAGGGCTGCTACTGGATCGACCCGCACGCGCAGACCTTCCTGTGGATCGCGGCGAATGAGCTCCCTCTCCTCGACGAGTTGCTCCCGTTCCTGATGGCCCGGTCCGGTCAGCCGCTGGATGACTTCGGCCGATGGGTGGCTCCCCGCCGGTCGCCCGAGTGGGTGCTGACCATGCTAGAATATCTACCGATGTCGATGCCGACGCGCGAGGAGTTGCTCCACAGGTTCGGTCCCGTCGAGGATCCCGAGATCGAGGCCCGGCGGCAGCATATCCTCAAGGTGCTGCTGGATCAGGACCCAAAGACGCGGCAGCAGCTCATCGACACGGGCCGGGTGACTGCGACACGCGCATCCCTGCGCTGCGTCCTCGTGCGCCGGCAGCTCACCCCGAGCGAGGGCGACGACGCGCGCATCGACGCGTGCACCGACCTCGCGACGTTGGAGCGCTGGCTCGACCGCGCCGTTACCGCGGTCAGTGTCTCGGACGTGCTGAAGTAACGCGGGGCCCCGCCGTTCATCTACCGATGCCGATGCCGACGCGCGAGGAACTGCTCCAGCGGTTCGGTCCGGATCCCGAGATCGAGGCCCGGCGGCAGCACATCCTCAAGGTTTTGCTGGAGCTGGACCCCGAGCTGCGTCGGCGCTTCGCGTTGGTTGAAGGTCAGCTGACTGGGACGCGGGCCTGCCTACGCCGCGTCCTCGTGTGCCGGCAGCTCACCCCGAGCAAGGGCGACGACGCGCGCATCGACACGTGCACCGACCTCGCGACGTTGGAGCGCTGGCACGATCGCGCCGTTACCGCGGTCAGCGTCTCGGAGGTGCTCGCATGATGCGTAGATGGCAGACGATGCGGGCCGCCGTGATGATCGTCGCGCTTGCGGGCGGCTGCAGCTCGACGGAGCGACCGGCCGCGTGTGACGAGCTCCAGGCGTCCGCGCGTGCGACGGTCGAGCAGGCGTTCACCAGCAACCTCGTGTGCCAGGTCGATAGCGATTGCGTCCAGCTCGCGTTCCAGGCCTCGTGTTTTGACTCGTGCACGCGCGTGGTGGCGAATACCGGGACGGCCGCCGTGCAAGCCGCGATCAGCGCGGTCGAAGCGGATCAGTGTGCCGAAGCCGACGAGGCCGGCTGCACCGTGGTGATTCCGCCGTGCGCGCCGCCCGTTCGCACCGCGTGCACCGGCGGCGTCTGCATGTAAGAGCGAACCGCGGCGCCGAGCGAGCGCTGCGACCAGCTCGATAGTACGGCGGGTTCGTTCGCGGCCGCGACGGTCATCGCGAGGTGCTGTCGCCGCGAATCTCATCAGCGCTGGCTTGGCGCACTCACTCATATATATTCGCACGTAGTCGACCATGAGACGATACTCCGCGTGCAGCGCTCAGCCGCATAGGCATGTTGGGTCGGTGGGCATACTGTAGAAGGTACTCGCGCTGGCGAGCTTCCGGAGGAGCGACGTGTCGTGTTGCGTGGTGATGATGGTGGCGACGCGGACTCCGTCGGCTGGCACCGACGAGCCCAGGATCGCTGCGTGCCCGAGGCAGTGAACCGGCGATGACGCGCTGGTTGCGTCCGCCCGAGCTTGATCGCCACCGTGGTCACGGCGAGCTCGATCCGATCGCCGAAGGACTTCCATACGGGCTGTCTGGGGAGCTCTCGATCGCGATCTGGGAGCGTGTGTGTGCAGACGCCACCGACGACACCGGCCGCCGCGATGACGACCAAGCCTGGCGACGATTCCACGAGGTCGCGGCTCGCATGGCAGCCCGCGGCGGTCGACTCCGACCCGAGGTCGGTAAGGTCACGCGGGTCGGGGTCGAGCTCGAAGGCATCACGGCGGTGTCGGGGATGGACGAGCTGGCGATCCGCGCGCCGGGACGGCAGACCCAGGTGACGGTCGAGGCACGGCGGTCGGAGCAACGCGGCGGCGAATCACCATCCGGCGTCGGGGATGCCGGCGGTGAACAAGCTATCACGCGCGAGAACGATCCAGCGCCGCGCGAGCTACCCGGCGCGAACGAGCTGGCGCAGGCGATGGCCGCGCTGCAGTCGTCGACCCGATCCGGAGAGGCGGCGTCGGCCCCGCCGGCGTACGCGCCGCGGCGTCGGCTCAATATCGATCTGGCGACCGTGTTCGGACCCGGGCGCAGCGCAGCGGTGAAGGCACGTGGTACGTCGTCGCCCAACCCGGGCGACGCTCCCGACCCCGACGTGGCGGCGATGCCCGCAACCTTCGTGCTCGGCCGGCGCGGTTCCGATCGGCTCGGCGTAGGCACGACCGCACCGAGCCGTGCGGGCTGGGCGAGCCTGGGACCGAGCTGGGCGAACCTGGGCCCTGCGACACGGGCAAACGCGCCGTCAGGGGCGCCCGTCATGCGCTGGGCAGACGGCCCGGCGCCAGAGGGCCAGGCGATCGAGGCCGCGCTGCGGCCGACGGGCGGCGAGCCGCTGCCGGCCGCGTTGCGCGCGCAGTTCGAGCGCGAGCTCGGCTGCGATCTATCGGGGGTCCGGCTGCACCGTGATGGTGCGGCCGGAGCCGCTGCAAAGGCGCTGCACGCACGCGCGTTCACCATCGGCGAGCACATATTCTTCCTCGGTGGCACGCCGGAGCTGAGCTCGCGCGACGGGCGGGCGCTGCTCGCGCACGAGCTGACCCACGTGGTCCAGCACTACCAGGGCCGGATCGCGTTGCGGCCAGGATTCGCGGTCAGCCGGCCCGACGATCCGCTCGAGCGCGAAGCCGAAGCGGTCGGCGCTGCGGTCGCGCGCGGGGATACGACGCCCGCTCGCGCGCTGATGGGAACATCGACCTCGACGGTCGGCGGCGACGCGGCCCGGCCACCCCCGAGGCCGGAACACCATGGCGGCGAGGCGAGCGAACCGAGCGCGCCGTCGTTGGCTGGCTTGCGCGATCCGCAGCCGTCGAGTGGTGCCGAGCCGCGTACCGGCAAGCTGACGGGACGCCCGCCGTCGACCGACGCGCTCATCGGCAACGTCCCACCCGCGAAGCCGCAAGGCGCGACGACGGCCCCTGCGACATTGCCACCCAAGCCAGCCAAGGCGCCGTCGACCGCGAAGCCAGCTGCACGTGGCGCTCCGCATGCGCCCCCGGCTGCACCGCCGCGGGTCCACCGACCGAAGCCGGCGGTCACCGCCGCGCCACGCGCGGACGCCGCACCGCAACTCCATCCTGTGCCGAGCGCGGCAGGCGCCGCCCCCACCGCTGCACCCGACCGCGCCGACCGGGCGCCGGCGAGCGCCGCCGAGCGGGCGGCCGCGCGGCAAGCCGCCAACGCAGCGACCCAGCAGCTCGCCGCACACGGCGCCGCACTCGCTACCCAGGCACGTGCCGCCGGGCAGCAGGTGCTGGCGCAGCTCGTGGGCGATGGCAACCAGCAGCGACAGCGCATCACCGCAGCGGCGCAGACCGCGCGCCTGGAGGTCGAGTCCACGCTGGTCGCGCAGCGCACGGCGATCACCGCGCGCGCCGCGGCCGCTCGGGCGCGCACCGCCGGTGCGGTCGCGGCCCAGCGCACGGCGGTGCACGCCGCCGCACAGGCCCAGCGCGCGCAGGCCATCGAGCAGATCGCCGCCAAGCGGGTGGCGGCGCGGGCCGCCGCACAGCAGACCACCCAGGGCATCACGCAGGCCGGCGAGATCCAGGCCCAGCGCGCGACCGCGCAGACCGCGACTCGTGTGCAGCGCGCGCAGGCGATCGCGAGCGGCGGCGGTGCGAGCGGCGACGCGGAACGCGCCAACGCGCAGCGCGAGGCGGCGACCAAGATCTCGCAGCGCGCGGTGGAAGGTGTGCAGTCCAACGGTCGCGAGCTGGTGCAGGCCGCGCACGACACCGCCACCGCCCTGGCCGCCGAGGTCGACGGCAAGCTCGCCGACTACCAGCACAGCCTCGACCAGTGCGCGACCGAGAACGAGCAACACATCACCAAGCTCGAGGGGGACGCGATCGGCGAGCTCGAAGCGATGGGTCATCAGGCCGAGCACTCGATCAGCGCGCTCGCGACCGAGGCGCTGGCGACGCTCGACGCGCGCAAGGCCGAGGTGCTGGTGTCGATCGAACAATCGTCCTCGGCGGCGACCGCTCGCATCGCGCAGACCGTGACCGCGATCCGGGCGCAAGCGGCGACGAGGATCGAGGAGCAATGCGGACGACTCGCCGCGGCCGGCCAGGACGCGGGCGTGATCTTCGGAGGCGTGCAGCGCGCGGAACAAGTTGCGGCGCTGGCCGCCGAGGCGCGTGGCCAGCTCGATCAGGCCGGCGCCGGGGTCGGCCAGGCGATCCAGGGGCTGCACACGACGACGCAGGGCGAGCTCACCGGCGCCGGTGAAGCCGCGGCGACGAGCATGACCGAGGTCGGCGCTCACAGCGCGGCCCAGGCCGGCACCGCGGGCGCAGCGCTCGTCGAGAAGATCGCGGCGGCCGCGACGAGCGCGGTGACCTCGATCACCGGACGCGGTGGCAAGGCCCAGGCCACCCTGGTCAGTGGCGGCCAGCTCTTCACGCAGAAGCTCACGCAGGGCCATGGCCAGTTCACGGACAAGCTCGGTGGGTTGGTCGCGCTGGCGACCCAGACGATCAGCGACAAGATCGACGCTGGCCTCGCCTACCAGGATCAGTGGGTCGACAAGGCACGTGCGGAGGCACAGTCGACCGCGCGGCAGATCGGGGATCGCTACGACGCGCTCAAGTCGCAGGCCGACGCGCGCAACGCCAGCGGTGCGCAGCGGAGCTGGCTGTCGGACGCCTGGGATACGGTCACCGGCTGGATCGACAGCGTGCGGCAGTGGTTTCTGCGCACGTTCGGCGACTTCTGGGGCGGCCTGTTGTTCGGCATCCTGTCAGCGATCGTGATGGTCGCGATCGGCGTGGCCATCGGATGGGCCGTCGGCGCGATCGTCGGCTTCTTCATCGCCTCGGCCACGGTCGCGGCGATCGTGACCGCGGTCATCCTCATCGGCGGCGCGATCGGGATCGCGATCTACGCGCGGTTCCAGGAGTTCTACGCCGACAATCCAGGGCAAGACGCAGGGTTCTGGCGCGGCCTCGGCCTCGTCGGACTGGGCATCGCCGACCTCACCGGCATCCCGTACATGGTCGAGGGCCTCGTCGGCCAGCGCGCGTTCGGCGCGAAGATGACCACGGCGGAGCGCACCGAGCGCTTCGGCATGGGCGTGGTCTTCCTGGTCACGTTCGGTCTCGCGACGTGGAAGGGTGTGAAGTGGTTCCGCGCACGGACCCCCACGGCTCCCGCGCCGGTGGTGGACCCTGCGCACCCGCCGGTGGACCCTGCGCACCCGCCCGTCGACCCTGCCCACCCGCCCGTCGACCCTGCCCACCCGCCCGTCGACCCCGCGCACCCCGTCGACCCCGCACACCCCGTCGACCCCGCGCATCCCGTCGATCCCGCACACCCCGTCGACCCCGCACACCCCGTCGATCCTGCACACCCTGTCGACCCCGCACACCCCGTCGATCCTGCACACCCCGTCGATCCTGCACACCCCGTCGATCCTGCACACCCAGAACGTCCAGCTCGGCCCGAACCCGACCGCCCCCCCGTGGTCGTCGATCCGTGGGCCGAGATCGCGCGTAAATACAACCTGGCGCCTGACGTGGTGGAGCAACTTCGCGGCACCAATGTCGACGCCGCCGTCGCCGACAGGATGCTTGCGCGGGGAGTCACGCCTGCCGACATCGTCCGGCTCAGCGCTGCGTATGGTCCGGACGGCGTGCGCGCGATCGACAACCTGGTCCAGCGCGGCATCGAGGCTCGCATCGCCGAGGACTCGCTGCGTCTCGCAAAAACCCTGGGCATACAGGGCGAGGTGACCGACCTCATCAATGGCGGCCATCTCGAGAACCCCGCGAGCCTCCGCAACTTCTTGCAGAAGATCTCCGCGGAGGTGGCCAACGGCCAGCGCGGGGCGATGAACGAGCTCCTCGATGTCGCAAACCGTGCACGCCAAGGCAATCGCGTCTCGCTCGGCGGCCGGAAATTCAATCCCGCCGATCCAGAGAGCGGCCAGGCCGATGTGGTCGATCACACCGCGCGCGAAGCCGTTCAGATGAAGACAGTGACCTCCGCTGCTGCGGACAAGGTGGTTTCGAACCTCCAGTCGGCCGTCGACCAGCTCGGCGGTTCCGGCGGCGAGATCCCACCGACCGGCTATCAACGGACGGCGGACATACGGATCACCAACCCAGACAATCCGCTGTTCGGCGCCGATCGCGCTGCGCTGCAGGACGCACTGCGCGGCCAGGTCAACAACCTCGGCAACCTCGATTCGCCCGGCGCCGCTCCCGGCCACGTCCAGATCACGAACGGCAACGCGGGCAGCCCGTTCAGCTTCACCGCGGCGGAGTTACGCTAGCGCATGCGCAACGTCTGGATCCAGACCGACTTCGCGTTCGCCACCTGGGTCGCGGACCTCAGCGTCCTGCGGGCGCAGCCGCGCGAGTTGCTCGCTGCGATCATCGAGATTCTCGCCGCAGGGGCGCGCCATCGCGTGTTCATGCCCGTCTCGCTGCCCGCGCTCGCCGGAGGGCGCATGCGCGACGATGAGCCGTCGCGACTGCTCGCCGCACAATGGCAGGACCATCGTATCGTCGACGCCTTCGGCTTCACGGGTGCAGCGATGGCGCCCGGGGCTCCAGGCTCTTCCACGATCGAGGCAGAGCTCGCGTGGTTCGATCGCGACGATGCCATCGCAGTGGCGCCGACGACCGATCTCGGCGCCGTGCTGCGCAGCCTCGAGCCGGTGGCGGGCTCGATCGGCGACGGCTTCACCGTGCCGTTCCCGGCGGTACAGATGACGGGCCGCCGGCTGCCCTACGAGGGTGAGCCGCCCAGGCTCGCCGAGTCGCACGCGCGCCGCCCGATCGAGATCCGCATCGCGCTGCACAGCGACATCTGGTTCCCCTACGTGTTCGGCTCGGCGCATCCACTCGCCGATCACGCGCGCTACTTCGACAACCGCGAGCTCGCGGCGATCCACACGCCGCGCCTGAACGCCTTCCTGCGCGACGTCGCCGCCGTGGTCGATCGCGCCGGCGGCGGCTGGCGCATCGACCTGGACGAGACGGGCACCGACGCGCGACGCTGGCTCGGTGCCCGCGGCATCGAGCTCGATGCCGCGCCGCCCGCGCTGTTTCCGCCCGAGGCGTTCGCAGCCGAGTGGTTCTAACCGAAGCCAGCACCGTGTTCGCGGCCTCGGCGGATCTGGCTCACGGCGGTGCTGCCCATCAACGCTGGGCCCTGCCTCTGGCAAAACGGACAAAACTTCAATATAACGGATGCCGTGACGATTCCCCTCGAGCAACGCAGCAAGTCTCCGGCGCACAGCGCGGCTGCGCACCGCCAGCGCGTGGTGTGGATCCACGACGGCCACCACGCGTGGCTCGACGAATACGATCGCGTTGTCCCTGCGTTGCGCGAACACGGCGAGACGATCCGCGCGCAGCTCGCCAGCTGGCTCGCCCAGGACGTCGGGCTCAAGCTGCACTCGATCACGCTGCGCGTGAAGCATCGCGATAGCGTCGCCGCCAAGCTGGTGCGGCCGGATCGGACGTATGGCTCGCTGTGGGAGCTGACCGATCTGATCGGCCTGCGCGTGATCACGTATTTCGAGGATGGCGTCGACCGGGTGGGGCGGTTGCTCGAGGCCCACTTGCCGGTCGATTTCCATCACTCGGTCGACAAGCGCAAGCCCTCGACCGACGATCGCTTTGGCTATCGCTCGCTGCACTACGTCTGCCGGCTGGCGCCCGACGCGCATGCGCAACACGAGCTCCGCTACGAGATCCAGGTGCGCACGCTGCTCGAGCACGCGTGGGCGGAGATCGAGCATGACCTGGGATACAAATCGCGCGACAGCGTGCCCGCGGCGGCACGGCGGAGGCTCAATCGCCTCGCCGGTCTGCTCGAGCTCGCCGACCAGGAATTCGTCGCGATCCGACGCGAGCTCGCCGACTACGCCACCACGTTGCCGGCGCGGATCGCCAGCGCCGACGAAGTCGCGCTCGATCGGTTGTCGCTCGGCTCGCTGCTCGACTGCGACGAGGTACGCGAGCTCGACCTCGCGATCGGCGCCGAGCTCGGCCGTGCGGTCGGCGGTCAGCCGTTCTTTCCCGAGTACCTGCTGCGGCTGCTCGGCGCCAGCGGGCTGGCGACCGTCGGAGCCACGCGTGCCGCGCTGGTCCAACACCGCGCGGCGATCATCGCGCTGGTGGCGCCGTATTTCCGCTTTGCGACCGTGGCCTGGCGGCTGTCACCCGAGCGGATGGACCATGTCGCGCGCGGCTATTCGCTGCTGTTCCTGGTCCACGCCGTCGTGCTCGCCTCGCCCCGGTTCGGGACCGATGCCTTTGAACGCCTCCTGCACCTCTACCATCAGGTCGACTATCCCGACGACCGATCCGCAGCACAGCGCGTCGCGCGCGAGCTGGTCGCCGCGCTCGCCCGTGCGTGACGCGCGCTGCAAGCCCATCGAGATCCTGCGACGACACGTGACGGCGCGCGTCACGGCGTGAATGGCCGCGCCCCCAGGAAGCCGGGCTCGACCGCGCCCACCGAGAACAGCGTCGGGGTCTGCGCGGCGCCGACCCGGGTCCGGATCGCCGCGAGGAACGCGTCGTGGCCGCCCGCGAAGGCGCCTCCGTTCCAGGTCGCGAGCAGCGCCGCGGTGAACAAGCCGTGGAGCTCGCCGTCGTGCGCCGTCTGGCGGTCCTCGCAAGCCGCCAGGAGGATGATGCCGGCCGCGGGCTCCAACGCCTGCGTTGCGGCCACCGCCGCGCTCCGCGCCGCGTACTCGTCGGCGTGCGCGCGCAAGACGGCGCGCACCCGCGCACCTGGTGCGCGCCGACCGGCGGCGGCGGTGCTGCCGTTGCGCAAGGCACCGCGGCGGCGGACCCGGGCCGTCGTGGGTTTCGTCCGATCGTCCCGGGTCACCGAGCCGCTGAAACAGCTGTCGGACACGACCAGCACCCGCACGCCCGCGGCGAACGTGCACAGCTGATGGTGGAGCTCGTCGTCGATGAGTATCCTGTCATGGAGGCACCAGGCCTCGTCGCGCTGGTCGGGCTCGTCGCCGTCACGGTCTGGCAGCTGCGCACCGTGGCCCGAATACGTGAGGAGCAGCAGATCGCCTGCCGCCAGCTCCGCAGCGGCGCGTTCCATCGCCGCGAGCAGGTTGGAGCAGGTCGCGTCCGCCCCGAGGAGCAACCGCGACGTGAACCCCCGCGCATCGGCGATCGCCTGCATGGCGCGAGCATCGTTCTCGCACCCCCGTAGTGGGCCCGACCACCCCGCGTAGGCGTGGGCGTTGACGGCATTGAGTCCGAGATGAAGCGAGATCGCGTGGGGCATGGGCATCCTGGTCATGGGGCGTGGAGACGGTCGCGGACGTAGCGCAGGAAGCGGGTGCGCCAGCGCGGGTGCGACTGGCCCTGGAACGTCGCGCGCGACGACCACGCGGCCGCATGGGTCTCGCCGATCGCGTGGCCGTGCCGGCGCTGCAAGCTCGCCGCGCAGTGGATCACGCGCAGCGCGGTCCAGCGCGCGTCGTCGCGCGGCCAGCTCGCGGGCGCGGTCGCGACGAGACCGACGTGGCCGCGGCGATCGATCCGGCCCGCCCGCAGGAGCTCGATCGATGGATAGACGATGAGCGCGCCCACCTCGGGGATCGCCAACGGATGGAACCAGCGCCCCGTCGACTCGGCTTCGAGGATCATCGCGTCGGGCTCGACCCAGTCCCAGCCACCGGCGAAGGCTGGCTGGTAGCGGTCGTAGCCCAGGCACCAGGCGACGAAGCCGGGCCCGTCGCAGCCAACGCGCGATCCGCAGGCGCCCTCCGGCCCCGGTGCTCCCGGATCGCGCCCCCCCGCGCCCTGCAGGAAGTGGCCGCGGCCGACGAACGCACGGGCGCGCATGACGGACGCGGGTTCGGTTGCATCATCGCGGGCGGGCACGGTTGGCTCCTCCCTATAGACGACCGGCGCACGGCGAACCGAACACGCGTGATATCGTCGCCCGGTGTGGGGCTTGCGTATGCTCACCCGGGTGGCCGGGCTGATCTGCCTGTGCGGCGCGGTCGATGGACCGCGCGCGGTGACGCGGACCGCCTGCGACGCCGCCTCCGCCGCGCACGACTGGCCAACCGTGCTCGAGGCGTGCGGTCCCAGCACGGCCGACGGCGCTCAACCCCGCGGTCGCCTGCAGCACGCGTGGGCGCAGTTCTACCGTGGTCGCCAAGAGCAGGCGCTGGAGGAGGCCACGGCTCTCTTCGACTCGAGCGAGCGTGCCGAGGCCCGGTTCCTTCGCGGATCGCTCCTGACGCAGCAGTCAGATCCCGATCGCATCGAGGAGGGCCGTCGCCTGTTGTGGGATGCGCTTGGGCTGTTTTCCGCGGCTGCCGATGCGCCGCGAGCCGCCGATACAGCCACCACATTGGTTCCTCTCACCCTGGACCAGCAGCGGTTCGACGATGCGCTCGCGGTCGCTCGCACCGCCGTCCGCTTCGCGAACGCCACCCCCGACCCCGATCGACGTGGGTCCGCGCTGATGACGCTGGCCACCGCGTACAACGCCATCGGGCGCGCGGAGGACGCGCGCGCGGCCTTCCGCGCCGCGGAGGAGATCCTCACCACCCGGCCGGCCGACCTCGCCTGGGTCTACTTCAAGCACGCCATTTTTCTGCTCGAGCTGCATACCCAGGCCGATGCGAGGGCCTCGCTCGACTTCCTCGACGCCGCGGCGCGTAACGCCGACCAAGCCGTGCGCGCTGGTCAGGCCGCGACGGTCACCGGTCTCGATGTCGCGCTGCCCTTCAATCGCGCCGCCGCCCTGAGCACGATGGGCCGCGACGACGAGGCCCTCGCCGCGCTCCCCGCAACCCAGCGTGACCACGCGATGTTCCAGATGATCACGGGCATCGCCGCGGCCCGTCGCGGCGATACCGATGTCGCGCTCGCGCACCTCGATCGGCCGCTCGCCGATGGGGTCTCCGGCGACTACGCCGTGAGCGTCGAGGTCGAGCTGGCGCAGGTCTGCCGTGCGCAGGGGCGCGTCGTCGACGCCGAGCGAGCTTTGCGCCGGGCGATCGAGCACGTCGAGTCGCTTCGCGTTCAGGGCTCACTCGAGCTCCGGCCGTGGATCCTCGCGCACCGCGCCAGCCCCTACGAGGCGCTGATCGAGCTGCTGGTCGAGCAGGACCGCGGCGCCGATGCGCTCGCCGTGATCGAGTCGCTCCACGCCCGCGCCTGGCTCGATGCCGCGACCACCACGACGGCGGCCGAGCCAGCTGTCCCCGGCGATCGTATGCAAGGCCCGCCGCGATCTGCCACCGCGACCGCGCCACTCGACCGCGCCGAGCTGCTCGAGCGCCTCGGCGATCGCGAAGCGCTCGTGTTCCTGGACCTGGGGCCGACCGCGTGGCGGGCCCACGTCGTCGCTGGTGTCGTGCGGGTCGAGCGCGTCCCGGCCGCCGCTTTCACGGCCGTCGCCGCGTTTCGCAGCGCGCCCGATAGCGTCGACGCGGCAGCAGCCGCCGCCGCGGTCCTCCTGCCGCGCGAGCTCACCACCAGCGATCGCCCGCTCACCATCGTCGCGTCCGGTCGGTTCGCCGACCTGCCATTCCCGGCCCTGCGACGCGGGTCGCGCCTGCTCATCGACGACCGCGCGATCGCCCGGTTGCCCGGCCTCGCCGCCATGCGGTGCCAGATCCACGCCGCCGCGGGCCCAGCAGTCTTCATCGGCGACGCGGGCGGCGATCTCCCCTACGCCGCCGCCGAGGTGCGCGCACTGGCCGCTGCGCATCAGGTATCGCCCCGGCTCGGCGCCGACGCGACCCGCGCGGCCGTCCTCGCGAGCCGCGATGCCGCCTGGCTGCACCTCGCCGTGCACGGCGAGGTCGGACCTGACGGCGGCGCGCTCTTGCTCCGCGACGGCCCGTTCGCTGCCGCCTCGGTCCTGCGCCAGCACCTCGCGCCGGCCGTGGTCGTCCTCGCGGGGTGCTCGACCGCGATCGGCGCCGACATCGAGAGCTGGAGTGGATTTCCCTCCGCGTTCCTCGCCGCCGGGTCGCGGTTCGTCATCGCGACCACCCGATCCGTGGTCGACGATGCCGCCGCTGCGGTGATGCAGGCCTTCTATGCGCAATCGGCCACGCTCGATCCCATCGCGCGCCTCGCGGCCGCGCAGCGCGTCGTGGCAGCACGCGTGCCGGCGACCGACTGGGCCAGCTTCGCCGCCTGGGGCGTAGTCGGCTGTGATGTCGATGCCGTGTGGCCCGGCGGTTGACGCCGCGCCGCACCTTGTTCATCGCGAGGCTGCTTCGTGTTCGGTCTGCCCCCCAGCGGTCGTCTGGATGACGAACCGCGATCTCGCCTCGATGGCATGACGCCATCGCGACGATCCGGCCGGAGAACCCGCATGGCACTGACCCGCATGATCTTCGCTATCCAGATGACCGACACCAGGCCGACCCGACTCCGCGTGACCGGAGATGTCGGTAGTCCCGCACCTGTGATGACCAGCCTGCGCCGCGGGGACCGCGCGCGGTCCTCGATCGGCTGCGTCGACGGCGCGTGGACCATGGACCTCGACGCCGGCGACTACGTCATCGAGATCCAGGTCGAGCACTGGATCGCCGGCCGCCTCGACATCGTCACCGAGCTGGCGCCGGGGCAGAGCCCGCCCACCTTCGTCTACTACGGACCGCAGCCACCAAGTCCATCGCCGGTTGGCCTTGCCGCCTGGAACGCCACGGCCCTGTACATCGATCCCCCGGAGTCGTCGGTCGCCGCCGATCCCAAGGATCCCTCGCCACCGCCGCGACCGCCGTCGCTGATCCTGCCGACGGTCACACTCGAGCAAGCCTCCTCGGAGTGGTTCACGGCCGAGTTGGCCGCCGCCCGGACCCGGATCGCGGCTCAGCTCGCCGGCAAAGCCCTCCCCGCGTCCGTGCTCGACGCTCTCGTCACCGGACCGTGATCGGCGGCTCGCTTGCCACGCGCGCGCCGCGCTCGCGCGCCGTGAGCACATCGACCTCGAGCCCCGTCGCCTGCGGCGGCGGCAACGGCTCGCGGCTCGATAGCCGGATCGCCTCGTACTGCCCGGGGCCATCCATCACCAACCCGATCGACAGGCTCGCGCCGTCGCGGCGGCAGCGATCGTCGCCAGGACAGCGCGCTACCAGCACCTGATCGCGGTAGACGCGCAGCTCCACGTAGGGCTCGTCCACACGCATGTGCGCGCGCAGCGTGTCGCCGATCGCCGCACCGCCCTGCCGGTTCGGCGGCCCTGTGCGCTCCACTGCCACCTGCAGCGCCGGCAGCTCGCGATCGCCGCAGCGCGGGACCAGCAACACGAGCGCAGCGATGGTCGCAACCGCCGCCACCGCCGCCATCGGGCGCCACGGCACGCGTCGCGGCGGCTTCGCCGTACGCCGTGGCTTCGCCTCGCGCCGCCAGCGCTCCACCGCACGGTCTTCCCACCCCGGGGCCGGCTCGACCAGATCGAGGTCGCCGATCCGACCGATCAGGCGCTGGTAGACCGCGCGGGTCTCCTCCTCGCCCTCGGACCGCGCCGGCAGCTCCTGCTCCAGGCGCTCGACCAGTTCGGCGTCCGGGTGCGGCCGACCTCGCTCCGTCACGGCTTCACGCCCTTGCGCTCGAGGCAGTCACGCAGCTCCGGCATGGCCCGCCCCACCCGGATGCGCAGCGTGTCGGCCCTCTCGCCCGTGGCCGCTGCCAGCTCGCCATACTCGAGATGCGCGAAGAACCTACCCAGCACCGCGTCGCGCTTCTCGGGCGTCAGGGCGTCCAGGCAGTCCTCCAGCGCGCGGCGCTCCTCATGGCTGGTCAGGGCTTCCAGCGCAGGCGCGGTGTCGTCGCCCACCTCCTCCTGCGCGACCGCGGTCCGGTGCGCGTCCGCCCGCTTCTCCGCGCGCAGCACGTCGATGCTCTTGTTCCGGGCGATGCTGTTCAACCACGCCCCGAGGCGCTTCGGATCGTGCAGGGTGTCGATGGTCTCGTACGCCTTCATGAAGGTCTCTTGCATCACGTCCTCGGCCCGCGCCCGGTCCTTGAGGAGCCGGTAGCAGAGTGTGTGCACGACTTTCCCATATTGGCGAACCAGTCGAAGGAACGCGGCCTCCGGGTCGCCGTGCTGCAGCGCTTCGTAGATCTCGAGGTCGACGGCGTCGCCGTCTGTCGGAGCAGGCACATCCTCATGCTAGACGCCTTCGGATTCGAGGAACCACCCGATGGTCGTCTCTCGGCGGGCAAACCGAGCGTCCGTTCTGCGCGGCGAACCACCCGATCGCGCAAGCGCGCGCGGTCATGGCGATCTGAGAACACCGCCCCGGCGCTCCGCGAGCGCTCGTCGGGATTGTGTTCGGTTGCATGGCCGCGCGACGTCACCGCTGCGATCAACCCGGAGATTTCTCGTGACCATTGCCTGCACGTTTCAGGGGTACCTCTCCCGACTCGAGCTCACCGATCCCGAGCACGACGATGCAACCGCCCAGCAGGAAGCGCTCCGCGAACGGCTGTGCTTGCACCTCGCGGGCCCCGTCTACAGCCGGCTCGTCGGCTCGTACCGCCGCGGGACCGCGATCCGGCCGCTGAAGGACATCGACGTGTTCTTGGTGCTGGATGCGCGCCAGCATCGCCGCGACGTGCCCCAGGCTCCACTTCGCCTGCTCGAGACCATCGAGCGCGCCCTTCGCGCGATCTACCCCAGCCACCACCCCCGCATCCAGGGCCGGTCCGTCAACATCGGCTTCTCGGGCACGGGGATCGGCTACGATATCGTGCCCGCTTTCGCGCCGACGTGGACGAGCGGCACCGACACCGAGCCGCCGTACTACGAGATCCCCGAACGCTTTCACTCGACCTGGATCCGCACCAACCCGGCCAAGCACAGAGCGGCGTGCATCGCCGCCAACGAGCGAGCCGGCGGGATGCTCAACGTGCTCATCAAGGCCGTCAAGCACTGGAACTGCGCCAACGGCCTGCCGCCCCACCGCAAGCCGCTGCGCGGCTTTCACATCGAGGTGATGTCGTACTCGGCGTTCCGGTCGAAGCCGGACGACCCGCGCTCAGGTCTCCGGGATCTCTTCCAGCACCTCGCCAGCGCGGTATTGGCCACGTGTCCGGATCCCGCAGTCCTTGGACCGGCGATCGACGCCGACGTGACCTCGGCGGAGCGAGCGCACGCCCGGAGCCTGCTGCAGCGCGCCGCCCAGCGTGCGCAGATGGCGGTCGACGCGGAGCGCCAGGGCGATCACGCCGCCGCGATCGACCTCTGGCGCTCGCTCCTCGGCGACGCGTTCCGGTAGTGCAACCGACGCGGAGCGCTCACGGCATCACTTCGTCGAGGTTGATGCCCGGGGCAGCGGCGATGGTGATGACCTCGCCATCCAGCATCAGCTTCATCGCCATCTGGTTCCGGGCGATCTCGTACGCGGCGTAGACTCCCTTGCTGCCGAGATCGCGATAGAAGTCATTCGAGAACGCGAGGGCAGCATCATCCTCAATCTCGTCGCTCAGACCTATCACGCAGTCCACGTGCTCGAGAAGTGCTTTGGCGAGTGCCGCGCTGTGGCAGGCATTGAGCACCACGACTTCGACCGTCGGCCCGGCGTGCTTGATGGCCGTCGCGAACATCTCGGGCGTGATGACCACGTGGCCGTGATCGTCGGACTCCAAGATGATGCCATCAGGGCCGCCGTGGCCGCTGAAATGGACGACCGAAGGTGTCGTTCTGCGAAGCGTCTCCATGAAGATGTCGGGATCCGTCTTCGCGACGCGATCGAGCTTGTAGCGCCGTTTGCCTTCACGCAGGCCGAGATCGATCCGATCGGCCTCCCCCCGCAGGTTCAGGCGGGCATGACTTCGTGGATTGGCACTGAAGTGCACGACCGACAACACCGTCGAACGTGCCCGCTGCCGCCGTGGCCCAGGAGGCCGGAGAACCATCGCCGGGTGGTACGAAGACGCGCGGTATTCTGGCACCGAGAGCGTGGCGAACCGCTTGCGGTTGATCATGCGGCCCAGCACGAAGGCAAGCGGTGCCGGGCCGTACAAGAAGATCGTCAATGACGTGGACGGCAGGTTCGCCGTCGCGACCTCGAGCTCGCGGCACGCAACACCGAAGGTGTCTTCGGTCAGCCTGTCCGGAGCATGGAGTTTCACCACCTCTCCGAAGCCGGGGCTCCACGTCTCCTCGTACGTTGACACCTGTTCCGGCCTGATGGTTCCCGCGGAGGCCACAGCGAACGCGACATCGTCGCTGGGCCCAGATTTGGTCTCCCGGGTTGGCGGGCCGAAGTAGCTTCCCGTCGGAGTGGGACGATCGAGCGCGAAGTCGAACATGGCCCCCGTCATCTTGTCGCGGTAGACGAACGTCACCGGAGGTGCCCATCCGGACAACGCGAGGCCGAGGTGGAAGAACACGGGAAGCCCCGCGTTGCCCCCGATCCAGAGCCGGACCGTCTCGCCCGCGTTCCGTCGCTCGCTCGCGATCCGGTTCACTTCGCCGGCGAGACGGATCATGGCCTGCGCACACGCGGCCCATTCCGCCGTGGTTTGCGGCGAGCCATCGTCGCTCTGAGGCGCGCCGCATTCGGAGGCGAGCACGATGTGCTGTACCTGCGGTCGGCCCGGAATGCGCGCGTTGATCTCCGGCGCGGAGATCGTCTTGTCGCGCGAGAGGTCGAGCAGAACGATGATCGGGGTCTCTTGAGGATTCATGGCTTGGTCTCCATCGGGTACGTGGCCGCCATCAGCAGCCGGTTTCGCGCCGCGCGGTTCGCGCACGCGCGCCGTTTCACGAGACGGACGTCTTGCGACCTCGAACCGAACCAAGAATCGATCAGCGCGCCACCGCCACGAACTGCCCCAATCCCTGGTGTGCGCCGTATCCCAGCGCGATCGGCCCACGCACCGGCCGGTCGAACACCAGCCGCAGCCCGTGGCCGCGCATCAACCCACACGCCCCGCCGCCGCGCTGGCGCCGCAGCAGGAATCGATCCCACGGCACGCCGGCGGGCGTCGCCTCGCCCGCCAGCGGCGTGATCGTCGTCGGCGTCGGCAGGCCCAGCCCGGAGATCATCCTCCTCGCCTGCGCCTCTACAGTGTCCGCCGCGCGCCCCCCACGTTTCCGCGGAAACCGCGGCGGCACGAACGGCGTGTGGCTGTCCCAGACCCGAGCGCGACCCAGCTGCGCCGACCGCCCGCGCCTCGCCTCGGCCACCAGTCCACCCACCTCATCCTCGCGGCACGTCGCCAGCCATGTCATCCGCAGATCGGGTCCGCCGTATCCCCACACCGGCGTGCGATGCAAGCGCTCCAGCGCCGCCAGCGCCCGCGCGTCGAACCCGTCGCGCGAACAGATCACGATCCGATCCAGCCGCCCGTCCCCGTCGTCATCCGCGGGCAGGAAGAACGCGTGTCCGTGCCCCGTGCGCGGCGCCTCGCCGATTCGCCCCACGAACGTCGGGTGCCCATCCGAGTGCGCCACCAGCGCCCCTCGTACGCAGTCCCCCACCGCGATCGCCCGCGTGATTGGCGGCCGCACCACCGCGCTGATCGCGAACCAGGCCACCGTGGGTGTAGCTGCATTCACGGTGGGTCGACGTGTGAGTGTCTGCGATATCGCCGTGCTCTCGAACTGGATCATCTCGAACCTCCTGCGCGCGATCCGTGCCCTGGCGGCAAGGTCGGCGTGGTTACCGCGTTGACGCTGGAGCCCGCGGCGGCCGAACAGAGGTGGCGTAGAAAAAAATCTACGGTTGTCGTTCGGTCCAAGCGCGGTCGGACGTCTTGCGTGCATGAACCGCACGACTCCACCGGCCGCGCCAGCGTTCAAAGACCTCCCGCCGCGCCGCTCGCCCTCGACGGGAGCGCGGAGCGATTTCTCGGTGTCGCTCGCGATCGTCACGCCGATCCTCGGCGGCGGCTACCGGACGCGCGCCCTGGACGACATCGACATCATCCGCGTCCCCACCGTGCGCGGCCACCTGCGGTTCTGGTGGCGTGCGCTGTTTGCGGGCGATTCCGAGAACTCGACCGCGCTGTACACAGCCGAGACCAAGCTGTGGGGCGGCCCAGGGGGGCCAGACAAGGCACCCGCCGTGCGATCGCCAGTCGAGGTGCGCATCGAGGTGACTGACGATGGGAGCGAGGAGAGAGGGGACATCGATCCGCAGAAGACTGCCGGCGCGTATGCGCTGTTCCCGGCTCGCAGTGAACGACGCGGCGGCCAAGAGACCAAGAAACCCATCCCGCGCCGCACGGGTGTCAGATTCAATCTCACGGTCACCGCGCCGGCCGACGAGATCGCGGCCGTCCGCGACGCCGTTCGAGCCTGGATCCTCTTCGGTGGCTACGGCGGCCGGACCCGTCGTGGTCTCGGTGGCCTGAGCGTGATCGGACCCGACGCTGCGACGTGGCTCCCGCATCCTGACAAGCCACTAGACGCAGAGATGACAAGGCTGTTCGGGAGAGACGTGTTCGCCGCGGGCGGGCTCCCGCGGCAGGTGCCAAGACTCGCGGGAGCGGCGCTCTCTACGATCGGTCTCACCAAGCTCCAGTGCCTCGACGCCTGGATCGTGACCATCGAAGCACTGCGGTCCTTTCGGCAGGGCACTAACCCACAAAGCCGTGCGACCCGCGACGGGGCCGGGATCTTGCCCAGCCAGTGGGCGCGACAGCCCGGCTTCGCACCCGAACCCGGACGGCCGTCGATCTCCAACTGGCCCGAGGCCGACAAAGTCCGGCACCTCGCGCCTTCCCGCTCCTCGACGAGAGCGTACACGCACGTGCCCCGTCACAACAACAGGCCCGCGTGGCCCCGTGCCGGCTTCGGATTGCCGATCGTCGGAAGGTTCCAGACCAAACGCCGGCGCGGTGATAGTGGGCAGGACTACCACGAGCCGCCCGATTTCATGCTCAAGTGGCGGCAGCCGAGCGGCCCGCCTCGAGAGCGCCTGGCGAGCCCGCTCATCATCAAAGCGTTGCCGCTGGTCGGAGGCCGCTTCGTGGCCATCGCGCTGTGGCTTCACCGCGCCTGGCCCGCGGGCGAGATCGTGCTCGAGATCAGTGGCAACGTCGTGCCTGGTTCGGCTGCGCCGTTCGATGCCCTGCTCGCTGACGGTGACACCCCGTTGTTCACCGCCCTGGCCGATAAGCCGACACTGCGGTCCGCGTTTCTCGATTGGCTGGCACTGCGCCCCGATGTGACTACCGTGTTTCCACGCCGCGGTGCCGGCGGAGGTGCGCGATGAGCGCGACCGTCGCGAATCCAGTCGCTGCCGGCGTCGCCCACTTGTTGATCGTCCAGCTTGGCCCGGTGCAGGACTTCATCATCCAGGCCCGCCGCACGCGCGACCTGTGGTTCGGCAGTCACCTGCTGTCCGAGCTCAGCCGCGCAGCTGCCAAGACCGCGGCCGCCCACGGCACGCTGATCTTCCCCGCGCTCGATGAGAACGATCCCGAGCTCGACCCGTGCGACACGCTGTCACGCGACACCGGACCTCCCGTGTCGATCGCCAACAAGGTCGTCGTCGAGCTGCGGCGATCGCTCGATCCCCGGGCCGTCGCGCAGGCGGTCCGCACCGCGGTCGACACCCGTTGGCGCGCGATCGCCGACGGGGTCCGCAGGAAGTACGAAGCCGACCTCGCCGCCGACATCGACGCCGTGTGGAACGAGCAGATCGGCTCGCTGGTCGAGTACACCGCGGCGTGGGCGCCGATCGACGGCGATTACGCCGCCGTGCGCCGCCAGGTCGAGGCCGCGCTCGGTGGACGCCGGCGGCTGCGCGACTTCGCGTCGATCCGTCACCACCGCGATCGCGCGCCGGCCTCGAGCCTCGACGGCGGGCGCGTCAGCGTGCTGGCGCCACTGCGAACCCGGCGGGCACGCCGCGCGGAGCGACGCCTGCTCCTCGGCGATGGCGAGAACCTCGATGCGGTAGGTGTCGTCAAGCGTCGCGGCGGTGACCCCGAGCAGTTCCTGTCCGTGCTGAACGTCGCGGTGGCGCCCTGGTTGCGTCGAGCCGCGACGATCACGGCGGCCGCATCGGCGCTGGATGCGCTGCGGAACGCGTGTCGTGAGCTCGCTGTCGAGGACGACGAGACCGGCGAGATCCGTCGTCTCGACCGGATCAAACGCCCGGAGCTACCCGGCGCGGCGCTGTTCCCGTTCAACGCCAGCGTGCTGTTCGCTCACCGGCTGCCTGGGGTGTTCGAGGAGCTCGGTGCCCCCAAGGACCACGCGGCGGTCAAGGCCCGTGCCTGGGAGGTGAAGCACCTCCGACTGCTGCGCGAGGCCGCCGGCGAGCCGCCTTCCTACGTCGCGTGTCTGGTCGCCGATGGCGACCGGATGGGCCTCGCCATCGATGGGCTGCACTCCGCCGATGCGCACCGCACGCTGGCCCGCGTGCTGGGAGCTTTCCCGGCGACGGCCAGGCACATCATCGAGCACGACCACGACGGCATCACGGTCTACGCCGGCGGCGACGACGTGCTCGCGTTCGTGCCGGTGTCACGGGCGGTCGCCTGCGCGGAAGCGTTGCGAACGGCGTTCGCGATCGCGGTGGGCGACGCACTCGACGCCGCGCATCAGGTCGATCGCGCCGCCGGCCACGCGCCGCCTGTCGACGACGCTCGCTCGCCCGCGCCGACGCTCTCGGTCGGCATCGGCATCGGGCACATCCTCGACAGCATGGGTCACCTCCGCGACCTCGGCGCGCGCGCCGAGAAGGCAGCCAAGCAATGCCGCAACTCGCTCGCCGTGCTGGTCGATCGGCGCTCCGGCGGCAATCACTTGTGGTCGGCGTTGTGGAGCGACAACCCGGCGAGGCGCCTGGCCCGCGACGTCGACCTGCTCGCCCGCCGCGCCGGCCGCCCGGCACAGCTGCCGATGGCCAAGGTCCACGAGCTCGCGCGCCTGCTGCGCGGCTTCTCGGTGCCGGCGGCACCGTCGACCGCGCTGCCGGCGGACCGCGCCGCGCCGCTCGAGCCTGACGCTGGGGCGCTGGTGTTGCGCGGCGAGATCACGCGCATCCTGGCACGCACCCATCGCGGCGCGACCCACGGTTCCGAGACGGGCGTCGACCCCGACACCCAGGCGCAGGCGGCGTCCGAACGCCCGACGCTCGGGCTCACGCCCAAACAGGTCGGCCTGACGCTCGCCCCCAACGCCACCTTCATCGATCTCCACGTGCAGCTCGCTGGCTGGGTCACGCGCCTGCAGATCGCCCACGCTCTGGGGGCCTCTGATCCCGACTGCACGCCGGTCGTGCCCGCGCTCGCTCCGCCCCCCACGTCCGAACCTCACCCTCCCGAGGAGCGCGCCTGATGACGATCACGGCACATCTAGCCTTCTACTCGCGCGACGGATTCTTCTGCAAGGACGGCCGCGGCTGGTACGGCGCCGCCGGCGGCTCCGGTCACGGCCTCGAATGGCCGTGGCCGTCGACCGTGCGCGGCGCCGTTCGCACCCTGTGGGGGCGCGCCCACGAAGCAGTCATTGGCGAGCAGCGTTGGCTCGCTGCGACGGCGTCGATCGCGCTCGGCCCGACGCTGGCGATGTGGCGTGGACGCGGCACCGACGTCCTCGAGCGTCGCTGGCCGGTTCCGGCCGATGTGGAGTACGTCCGGCTTCCGGACATCACATCGAGCCACGTGCGCTATCTTCACCCCGCACCCAGCCCGGTCGCCACGCTCGGCCGCGACGATGACCCGGCCCGCGAACGCTTGTGGATCGCGCCGGCGATCAATCGCGGCAAGCCCGGACCGAGGCCCCGATGGTGGACCGAGGATGAGCTGATCTCGTGGCTCGCCGGCTCCCCTGTGCCCGGGGAGCCGGCGGTCGCGGCCGATCGCCCCGCTCACCGACGCGTCACGCGCACCGCTATCGTGCCCATGACGCAGACTGTCGTCGACAGCGCGCTGTTCTCACACGACGTGGTCGAGACCGTCGAGCCCGACGGCGAGTGGGCGATCGCCGCCAAGGTCACGTTGCCCGATGCGCTGTTTGCGACCACGGCGACGCTCGGTTCCGATCGCCGCCTCGCCCGGGTCGAGACGATCGAGCGCGCCGCGTTCGATCCACCACCCGCGCTCGCCACGGCGTCGGCCGCCGACTCGCTCGGACTGCGCCTGCTCGTCGTCACCCCGACGATCTTCGCCCGGGGCTGGCTGCCCGATGGCCTCGTCGCACGCGGCGACGAGTACCGTGGCCACCTGGCGGGCATTGCGCCCGAGCTCGTGCTGCGCGCGGCGATCACGCCGCGCCCCGTGGCCATCTCGGGCTGGGACATGGCGGCCGGCGCGCCGCGCGCCACCGACCTCGCGGTCCCGCCCGGCGCCGTTTATTTCCTTCAGCGCGCCGACGGGGGCAGGTTCACCGCCGCCGACGTGCACGGCCTGTGGTTGGCCGCGCTCGGTCGCCGTACCGAGGATGGCTTTGGCCACGTCGTTGCCGCGCCGTGGACCACACCCCCCCGGTCCCTGTCGTGACCGATCGCCACCGGAGTATCGCGTCGCATCCGCCCGTCTCGCGCCGGCCATCGCCGGCAGGAGTGTCCACATGAAGACCCAGCCGTTCCTGCTCCACGCTCTGTCGCCGATCCACGCCGGCACCGGGCACGCGGTCGACGTCATCGATCTGCCCATCGCGCGCCAGCGCGCCACAGGCATCCCGTTCGTTCCCGGCCCGTCGATCAAGGGCGTGCTCCGCGAGAGCCATCGCACGACCGACGGCGGCGATACCTGGCGAGCCGTGTTCGGCCCCGACACCGCCAACGCCAGCGACCACGCCGGCGCGCTCGTCGTCGGAGACGCGCTGCTCCTGGCGCTGCCGGTGCGGAGCTTCAAGGGCACGTTCGCCTGGGTGACCAGCCCGCTGCTGCTCCAGCTCGCCCAGCGCGACCTCGGCGACAGCCTCGCGATTCCCGCGATCGACACCACCGGCGCGCGGATAGGAAGCGGATCGGCGTGCGTGTACGGCGGGGTCCTGCTTCTCGAAGACCTCGACCTGACGGCCCGCGTGGACGCGCTCGCCACCGACTGGGCCACCTGGCTCGGTGCGCGCCTCTACCCCGGCAGGGGTCTGGTCGAGAAACGCCTGGCGATCGTCGACGACGAGACCATGACGTTTCTGTGGGAGACCCGGACGCAGCTCGATGCCCGCGTCAGCATCGACGCCACCGGCACCGTCAAGGACGGCGCGCTCTGGCTCGAAGAGAGCCTTCCCGCCGAGTCCGTGCTCATCGGGCTCGCCGCCGCCGAGCCCAGTCGGTTCGACCGGGTGAAGATGAAGGACAGCGATATCCTGGCATACGCCATCAAGGACCGGTCACTGCAGGTCGGCGGCAAGGCATCAGTCGGGCGTGGCCGCTGCCGGCTCGTCCCGGCGCCGGTCGCGAACCGGGTCTCCCCGGAGATGTCACCGCCGCCGCCTTCGCGCAGCGCCGCGCGGACGGAGGATCGCCGTGGCTAGCCCCGCACCGGCCGCCGTCCCGCGGCTCCTGCGCGATCAGCGTCGCGCCGCGATCGCCTACCAGTGCGTCGCCGAGACCCTCAAGCCCGCCATCGACGCCAAAGCCTACAAGAATCTCGTCCTTGCCGTCGGCGTCGACATCCGCCGCATGGGCCTGTCCGGGGCACTCGCTGCCGTCGAGCGCGAGAAAGCCGTCGGCGAACTCTTGCTGGCCCACCTGCGACGCGCGCCGATGCACGCCGGACCGTCCGAAGGTCAGGACCTGCCGGGCTGGGTCCGCGGCCTCGAGCTCACCGCGTACATGCTGGTCACTCGCGAGCTGTTGCAGTTCGTCGTCTGGCTCCGGCGCGCCGTCCAGGCGCTGATCAAGGAGTCCTGAGATGCGCGCCTCGATCCGGGATCGCGTCGGTCTCCAGGCCGGCGATCACGTCGGTCTGGCCTACACGACCCTGGCGCCGGTCGATCAGGGCGGCAAGATACCCGACGAGGCCAAGGATCCGTGGCTCGCAAACCTGGCGACCATCGCCATCGCTCCCGACTACCGCGTGCACGTCGACGCGTGGCTCGCCTCGTTCGCCCGCACCTCCGCGCGCATGTTCACGCTCGCGCTCGACGCCCGCCTCCTGATCGGCCACGGCAACGCGAGCGGCACCGACGTCGGCCTCACCGTCCACCACACATGGGGCGTGCCGGTCGTGCCCGGCTCGGCCCTCAAAGGCATTCTCGCGCACCACGTCGCCGCCACCTACGGCTCCGATCCGTCGGTGACCACCGCCGACGCTGCCCACGACCCGTGGCGCGGCGTCGGCTGGGCCGGCACCGCCATCGCTCGGGGTCCGGGCGAGCTCTATCGCGCGCTGCTCGGCGCCCCCGACGCCGATGACGATCGCGCCACCGGCGCACCCGGGGCCACGCGCGGTTACGTGGTCTTCCACGACGCGCTGTATCTCGGCGTCGCATCACCAGTCCGCGAGGTCCGTGAGATCATCTCACCTGCACCTGAGTTGACTCAACCGTTCGCCGCCGACACACTCACTGTTCACCAGAAGCGCTACTACAACGAGCGCGGCAACAGCGAGCCGTGTGATCACGACGATCCCAACCCGGTCGGGTTCCTGACCGTTCACCCCAAGGCTCAGTTCGTCGTGGTGCTCGAAGGACCACCCGACTGGACCGCCCTCGCGAGCCAGTTGCTTCGCGAGTCTCTGGCCCAGCGCGGGGTCGGTGGCAAGACCACCAGCGGCTACGGCCGGGCCACGCTCACCGATGCGCGCCCGCCCGCACCACCACCGTCGGCGGCAGTCGCCGAGCTCCGCGCGTGGCTTGACGAGGCGCGCGACGCAAAAGTCCTACAGCGTGATCTCCTCGCCCGGATCCGGGACGAGTGGCTCGAACGCCTGCGCGCGCTCTCCGACGACGATCGGACCGCGGCCGTGAGCCTCGTCCGGCGCGCGATCAACAACGTCCGACTCAAAGAGCAGGTCGACGCCTTGTGCGCCGAGATGAAGACCTCCGCTCCATGATCGCGGCGGTGTCGAGGTGCCTCGGCTGACTGCGGTGATGGCTTCGTGTTCCAGATCTCCATCCACCGTGACCGACCAGCGCGTAAGGTTGCCGACCGAGCCTACAGCCTGATTGAAGCAGGTCTGGGTCATCGACGACAGCTCGAGAACGTCAGAGCTGGTCTCGCCTGGCGATCGCCGCCGGATACTTCGATCAGGCGCACTTCAATCGCGACTTTCGCGCGCTTACCGGCGAGGCGCCGCGGGCGTTCTTTCAGCGCGCCTCGTTCTGCACCGTGCCAGCCGGATAGCGGCGTCACGCCGCGATCGCCGAGATCGTCACGAGGCCGTGATCGACAAGCTGGTCTATACGGCCACCAACCCGGTGCAGGACCACCTCGTGGATCGGGTGCACCACTGGCCGGGCGTCAACGGCCTGACCGCGCTCCTCGACGGACGCACCCTGCGTGCACGGAGGCGAATGCACTTCTTCCGACCCCATGGGCCTATGCCCGACGAAGACCCCGTGGAAGCAGCCCGGTCGGGATCTCCCGAAGGGATCTCCCGCCCCTGTATTCACCGGCGCTGCATCTCGACCACGCTCGGCACGAACGCCAGCTCGATCGCATAGCCCTCGCGGTCGCGGACCACCTTGCCGATCAGCTGCATCGTGTCGTCGGGCGGGTGCTTCGCGGTGAACATCGATGCGGTCTTCAGCTTGCCCTTCATCCGCGTGAACTGCCAATCGGCGCCGTCGAACAGCGCCGAGGCGGTCGTGAGCTCGCCGACGCCCGTCATCTCGACCGGACCGTAGTCGGCGACCAGGCGATCCAGGATCGCATCCGCCCTCGCCTCGGCATCGCCCCGCTTCATCCCGATGCGGGTCTTGAAGCCCACCCGGGCCAGGCCGGTCCTGGGCAGCCAGAGCTCGGCGTCCATCTTGGCCCCGGCGAACTGCACCGCCTTGCACGTCAGCAACGCCTTGGCGGCATTCGCTGCCGGAACCTTGCACAGCTTCGCCGCGCGGACCGCATCGGCGGTCATTCCGAACCGGAGGCCCAGGACATCGCCGTAGACAGTCGACGACAACAGCATCACAACAGCGGCGATCACCAGTTTCATCACGGCACGGTCTCGCACGGCGCGTCGGACAGCAACTCGCTCGCGCTGTTCGGCGTTGACAGCGCGCCGGCCGCCTGGCGCTACGCGGAGCTGCGGCAACGCGTCCACGCGGTCGAGGCCGAGCCCGAGGCGAGGTGGAGCGACTCCCAAGAAGCACCGCACGCTACGGTGACCCTGTGAAACCAACCGCGGTCGGGATCTCTCGGGGCCTACTGCTCGAAGATGTAGACCGCGCCCCTTCCCGTCTTGCCCTTGTCGGTCTGATTCCCGTTGATGCCGGAGGAGGTGCCGAACTCCTGCCATGCGCCGACCACCAGTGTGTTGCCAGACAGCGCGACCGAGCTGCCGAACTCATCGTTGAAGATCCCGTCGATGCGGTTGCCCCTCCCCAGCCACGTGTTCGAGGCCTTGAGATAGGCCTGCTGCGTCCACACCGCGCCGCTGCGCGCGAACGAGTAGGCGGCGCCCGCCCACTTCGCCGAGTTGTCGCTCTGATTGCCGTTGACGCCGGTGGCGATGCTGTCCTCGCCCCGCGCGCCCACCACCAGCAGGTCCCCCGAGATCGAGACCGAGCTACCGAACAGGTCGAGCGCGTCGGGGTTGGACGCCTTGAGGAACGCTTGCTCGGTCCATTGTGTGCCACTGCGGGTAAACACGTAGGCCGCACCGGAGTCGCTCGCGCCGGTGGACTCCGACGGCGCGCCGACCGCGAGTGTATCCTCGGACAGCGAGATCGAGTCACCGAACTCCAGGTGGTCCCGGGAATTCGACGCCTTGATGTAGGCCTGCTGCGTCCAGGTCTGACCGGTGCGCTGGAACACGTAGACCGCGCCGGAGCTGCCCGCCGAGTTGTCGTTCTGATTGCCGTTGATCCCGGTGGCTGCGCTGGCTTCCAGAGGGGCTCCCACGGCGAGGGTGCCTCCGGACAGCGCGACGGTAGCGCCGAACTCGTCGGGCGAGCCGGTGTTCGACGCCTTGATGTAGGCCTGCTGCGTCCAGGTCTGACCGGTGCGCTGGAACACGTACGCCGCGCCGGCGGTGAGCACCGAGTTGTCGTTCTGATTGCCGTTGATGCCAGTGGCGGCGCTATCTTCGAACGGTGCGCCGACCGCCAGCGTGTCTCCAGACAGCGCGACGCTGGCCCCGAAGGCGTCGCCGGCGCCGATGGTGGACGCCTTGAGGTAGGCCTGCTGGGACCAGGTCGTCCCGGTGCGCACGAACACGTAGACCGCGCCGGCCTGGGACGCCGCGTTGTTAGACTGGTCGTTCGCCCTGGCGCTGGATTCACCGTTGGCCCCGACGGCCAGGGTGTCTCCGGACACCGAGACCGCGCAACCGAACGAGTCGAACGAGTCGGTGTTGGACGCCTTGAGATAGGCCTGCTGGGACCAGGTCGCCCCGTCGCGCACGAACACGTAAACCGCGCCGGAATCGGCTGCGCTGTGGTCGGCCTGGTCCCCGTTGACGCCTCTGGCCGCGCTGGCCTCGCCGCGCGCACCGGCCACCAGGGTATCTCCCGACAGCGAGATCACCTCGCCGAAGAAGTTCGTGTTGCCCGAATTCGACGCCTTGACATAGGCGACCTGCGCGAGCACCGACGCGGCGCGCTCGAATACCAGCTGGTAGGTCTTCGACAGCCCACCGCCGGCCTGGAAGCTGACCGGCACGATCCGCGAGCCCAGCGGCAAGGCGATCGGCGCGGTCTGCGCTCCGAGTGGTACCGTCGCGCCATCGACGCGGGCCTGCATCGCGGCCGCGCCGCTTACCCTGAGCGCGACCGCTTCGGCCGCGAGCGGTCCGGCGAAGCTCTGGACCTCCTGGGTCGGATCGAAGGCGCCCCACGCGCCGGACAGCGCGATCGCCACGGCGGGACCGGTGCAGGCGACCGACACGCTCGGGGCGCTGGCGTCCGCGACCAGGCCGCTGCCGCCGTGCTCGATGATGCAGTCATGCTGTTCCGGGCTGCGCGCGACGGTCACGGTATACAGCGATCCGGCGGCGAGCGCCGCGTCGAAGTGAAACGCGCCATTGGCCGAGACCGTGCGCCGGGCATCGACACCGTCGGACTGCAGCCGCAACACGACGCCGTCCGCGCCGTCCCACAGCCCGCGCACGTGGCCTGCGACCGCAAGATCCGGAGCAGGGTGGTCGTCCGCAGGAACGCAGGCTACCGCTACTATCCAAGAGATCGATATTCCGATGATTGAATTTCGCATTGCCAGCCCATAACAGAGCCAGGCAATGTGATTCAAGGTCACCGTTCGCGCTGCACCAATTCGCTCCATGCGAGTGGCATCGCGGTCATGAGCATTACCTATTCGTTGCGAAAGACACCGCGACTACACACTCGATGAAACAGTGCGGCGTGAATGTGCTCGAGGGCAACTGTCCCAGGACAACGCGATTCAAGGTCGCAGCTCGCGCTGCACCAATTCGCTCCATGCGAGTGGCGTCGCGGTCATGAGCATTACCCATGAATTGCGAGAGATTCCATGATTGCCCACTCGATAAGGCAGTGCGGTGTGATCGCGGACCGCCGTCCGTATTTTCAGGACACGCGGTTGGCGCTCGAAGCCGGAGCCGGCATCGGCGCCACCGGCGGCCAACACGCCGGCGCCGGCGCCGGTGGCGGGAGAAGAGCTCTCGCATACCGTCACGCAGGGTCCAGCCGCGCGACGTGGCTGGGGGTTCCGTCCCGCGCGCTGCGCTCATCTGCGCTCGGCGGCGAAGCTGGTCCGACCCGAACCGACCTCGAAGACCTCGCGGCCCCCCTCGATTCCGAGCCGCCTGGGCGCGCCCTCGCCGTCACCGGAGTAGCGCCAGCCGGGCGCCTGCGGGATCGTGACGCGGGCGCGGACGTTGACCGGTACGTCGACGCTCAAGACCACGCGCCCGCCCGCGACTCGTCGCCAGTAGACCCGAACCTCCCCGCGCTGGGTGTGCACACCCCCGCTGGCCGAGGTGAGGACTTGGCGCGGGACCACGATGTCCACCGTCGCAGCGCCGGGACTCGACGTCCGGACACCGAGCATCGTGCCGAGGATGTCGACCGCCGCCTGGGCGCCCCAGCCGTGTGACTGGCTGAAGTTCGTCCCCGGATCGAGGGTCCAGGCCTCCCAGGTGAAGGTCGCGCCCTGGGCCAGGATGTTGGCCCAGCCGAGGTCGGCCTCGTTGGTCAGGAGGTCGTGCACCGCGTCGGGGCGATCGGCGTCGGCGAGCGCCTGCAGCAGCCAGTGTGCGGTCATCGGGCCCTGGCGCATGCCGAGCGATGCGAGGTAAGCCGCGAGCTGCGGGTAGTCGGCCTCCGGGGCGATGCCGAACGCGATCGCGTACGAGGTCGCGTGCGCCCCGGCATGCGCGCTCTGGCTGCCGTCGGCGAGCAGGCCGTCGATGTAGACGCCGTCGCCGCGGCGAAGCTTGGCGTTCATCGCCGCGGCGAGCTGGTCGGCCCGCGCGTGGTGGAGCTCGGCCTCCGCGGGGCGATCGAGCTCGATCGCGATGTCGCCGGCGACCCTGAGGACGTCGACGGCGAGCGCGTTGACCGTCGTCCGCGCCGCGGCGCCCATGTCGTAGCCGAACCGCCCGGGCTCCGGCCAGTCGACGATCCCGAACTGATACGGCCCGCTGCCGCCGGACAGGTTGGTGACCAGCCCGGCCGTCGGCCCTGCGTCGGGGATGTGCCGCCAGACGTAGTCGGCGGTGTTCTGGATCGCCGGGTAGGCCTCCTCGATCAGCTCGCGATCGCCCGACGCCTGGTAGTAGCGCCACACCCAGTTGGGTAGCATCTCCGAGTAGTCGGGGATGTCCCGCTTGCCGTCGCCGTTGGGGTAGACCGCGTTGTAGCGGCCGACATCACTGCCGGAGCTCCAGTACCTCGACCCAGAGGCCAGGAACTCGCGGATCGCTTGCCGGGTCCGGTCGCGCTCGGCGAACGCGGCCATCGTCGCATAGGAGATGTTCGCGGCGTCGCCGAGAAACTGGCCCTTCTCGCGAGTCGGCGTGTCGACGAACGACTCTTGAACGGAGTTGATCGCCGAGCGCTTGACCAGCTCCCAGACCGCGTCGAGCGTCGGGTCGGAGCTGTGGAAATCGGCCTCGGCCCCGGCGGGCGTGCCCGAGTGGACGACGACGGCAGAGATGTTGTCCACGCTCAGCGCCTCGCCGGCGTTCGGGATCTCGAGGTAGCGCCAGGCGAGGTGAGTGAAGGCCCGGTACTGCTGAGGGCCGGCCTTCTGGAGGTAGGGATAAGCCATGTTCGTGCCTTGCGTCTGCAGCGTGTCGGTGGCGACGCGACCCGAAGCGCTCAGCGCGTACCCGGTGCGCAGATCGATGCTGCGTCCGGCGACGCCGCCGTCGAACCGGACCTGGGGTCGGGCCGGGATCACCTCGCCGAAGTCGGCGACCGGGGTGCCATCGGCCGCGGTCCGGATCGCGATCGGGTGCACGACGGTCTCGGTGATCCGCGGCTCCTGTCCGATGAGGTGAGTGAAGACGCCGGCCGGATGCGCACCGACCACCTCGGGCGCCGACCAGCCGCTGTCGTCGAAGCCGGGCCGGTCCCAGCCGGGGATCTCGCCGCGAGCGTCCTGGCGGTCGATCCGGTCACCCTCGCCGTTGCGGCGCGGTGAGTCCGGCTGAAACCAGGTCGCTCGGCTGACCCGCCAGGTCTCGTCGGTCGTGATTACCTCGCGGCTGCCGTCCACGTGCTCGATCACCAGCTTGATCAGCAGCCCGGGCTGTCCGGCCGGTCGCCCCTGGCCACCGCCGTACCAGTGGTACAGCGCGCCGATCGCCAGCGGCTCGCCCGCCTTGACGAGCGTGGTCACGCTGGCGGCCTGGTAGTACTGCTCGCCCGGGTAGCCGAACGAGCCGCCGCGATCGGCGCGCCTGCCGTTCAGGTAGAGCTCGTAGGTGTGGGCCGCGGAGACGTAGACGCGGGCTCGCGCGATCGGCGCCACGCCGACGACGAGCTCCTTGCGGGCCAGGGTGTACTCATCGGCCTCCGCCGCCGCGACCGGCCGGCGCCGGATCCACGTCGCGCCCTCCCAGTCGTGGTCGCCGATACCGGTGTCGAAGCTCGCCGGGTCGGCCCACGGAGACGCGAGGTCGGTGCGATCCCACGTCCGCACCGTCCAGGTGTAGGTCGATCCGGGGTCGAGCATGGGGCCGCGGTAGCGGATGTACGACTGTTCGGCCGAGCCGACCTTGCCGCTGTCCCAGACACACCGGCCGTCGCGATGGATGACCCGGACCTGGTACGCGCGCTGGATCTCGTTGCCGTCACGGTCGCGTGGGAGCCACCCGAACCGGGGAGCGCCCTCGAGGTTCAGGTGCTCATTGCGGTCGTTCACGGTGAGGCGCGCCGGCGCCAGCGGAGCGCTCCCCCGCGGGGCCGCGATCAACACCGCGCTGACCATGCTTGCGAGCGCGACCGCAACGGTCGCACTCCACGCCACGAAACGCTTCCGCCGGTAGGTCATCATCGACGCCTTTCGCACGGTCCGCCCGCTACTCGATCACGATGGCATTGTAGTAGCGGATCCCGTCGACCTTCACTATCAGCTTGCCATTGCGGAAAGTGTGGGCTGGCGTTCTCCTGCCTGCGAAGTCGGGCGAGACCATGGTGATCTGCTTGCGGAACTTCGGGTTCGCCATGGTGCCGCGCCGAGCACCAGGCACGATGTAGTCGTGAGGCACCGGAAGGTTGTTGGCATCGCGGGTCGACAGGTCGTCGAAGATCGCGGCGCTGCCGAACTCTTCACCGAAGATCACGCTGGCAGTTCCACCGCCGATGAAGGCGATGCCCCTGTCGTGATAGCGCCTGATCTGGGCAAAGTCATAATCGGCCGCCTCGTCGCCGGATGTGGACCACTTCTGGAAAGCCCGAATGTTGACGTCCGGCTTCAACCGGTAGACCTGGGGATCTTCCTGGTTTGCCTCGGACTGGCTGAAGGCGTAGACGGTGACCTCCTCGGGATCGACGTCCGCGGTCGCGGGCCTCGGCGGGTCGGCGTCCACCCGCCCGATTCCCGCCGCGCACACGATCGCCATGGCCGGCGCCAGGCGAAGCCACCGCGGAATCGTTGATCGATACCTCATGGGACCTCCTTGAGAGCGGAGGTTCTCAACAGGCACATGCCCTGGCAAGGACCACCGGTGACCGCAGCCCACCGCGTCGTGCGGCCCGCCCGCTGCAGTGGGCTGCGCTTTGCACGGGTGTTGCCCAGGGCGTTGTTTTCTGCCCAGGGCGGCCGGCGCTTTCGGTCGGCGGCGAGCCCGCCGCGGGCCAGCGCGGGAGTGCCGCACGCGCACCCGCGGCTCCCGACGTCAGTCGGCGGCGAAGCAGTAGATCGATCCGCGCCCGCCGGTCGGGACGAACGCCGCGGCGGAGCAGCCATTGGTGGTGTGCGCTGAGCTCCACGACATCGGATCAGCGCCGCCGCCCATGCGGTCGAAGTGGCCGACCTGGGCGGTGACGCCGGTCTCGGCCGAGCTCGTCCAGTTGCTGCAGTGGTTGCCGCTCGACGTGCCGGCGGCGTTCGAGCCGGTGAGGATGTCGTGCTGGTTCGGCGTGTCGCCACGGCCGGGCACGGTGCCGCCGTTCTCGTCGAGGCCGTTGGCCTTGTTGATCATGTTCTGCGCCGGGTCGAGCAACGCGGCGACCGACGCGGCGACCATGACGCCATCGTGATTGAACCACGGCCCGGTGCCGATCCGGTCCTTGGCATTGACCGTGTCGGTGCTGAGGTACGCGCGCCACGTCCGATCGGCGGAGCTCGGGACGCCGGCCGCCGCCTCGACGCGGCAGAACTCGTCGGCGCCAGCGAGGCCGTCGCTGTCGCTGTCGGCGAGCCGAAAGTCGCCGCCATCGGCGTTGCCCGCGCTGGTGATGAAGAAGCTGAAGGCGTTCGGTCCGTTGTTGTCCGCGCTGTCGCCGCACGCGGCGACGCTGGCGAACATGATGAGAACGGCGGTGCGCATGCGTTCCTCCTTCTGGAGAACATCGCACGATCGCCGCGCCGCGCTGCCGTGATCTCGCACTACGTGACAGCGCGCACCCGGGAGTCACGGCCAACGCAGCGCGCGGTCCCCTCGACGTCGCAGCGAGGCTGTGCGCCGGCGCTCGGCGAAGCGAATGGCGCGGCGCGCCGGTCCAAGCACGTGCCAAGCATGTTGACGATCGTCGACCCGACGATCGTCGAGCCGACGATTCGCGCCGACTTACCGACAGCGCTCCGTCAGCTGGCCTCGCACGAGCTTCGTGTCGTCGGCGCAGCTCTGGCGCACCTCCTCGATCGCGCCCTGCGGCTGGTCCTGCATCGCCTGCCACTTCGCATGGTCCGCGTCGTATCTCACCTTCGCCGCGTCGCGCGTCAGCTGCGGCACTTCCTCGCAACCGATGAGCTTGACGACCGCGGTGTGGTAGCGCACGCAGCTCCGAGGTGCCCACGACGGCAACGTCGGATCCACCGAGGGGTCGCTATCGTCGTCCGACGCGGCGGTCGACGGCGCACTCGGGGTCGTTGCATCGTTGCTGTGGTGACTGCAGGCGCCGAACAACAACGCGGAGATGACGATCAGAGTCTTCATCCGGCGATGTAAAGCACGTCACGTGCCGCGCGGTGGGCATGGCGGACTGGCGCGCGCTGCGATCTCGGTGCTGCCACGTCATCGTGCACGCCTGGCGTCGCGCCTCGTCGGTCGCCAGCGGATCGTCTGATGCTGGAGCGGCTCGCTCGTTGCGGTAGTGACAGCTCACGTCGGCGGGACGCGGAGGTCGGTATGACAACGTGAAAGCTCTCTGCCGCACGTCAGCTCCGGCTGGACGGCACGTCGAGCGCCGTCGCACAGTAGGTGGATCGATGGTAGGGCGCTGGGAGTGCGGTCACCTGCACCAGGACGCGCGCTGCCACCATGCGCATACGAGCCTCTCTACGTCGGAGCGTATCGACCGCATGGTGATCGCGTGTGGTGCCAGGCCGACAAAGTTTGCGACATGGCGTCCGAGTTCCGGAGGCGAGGCACAGATGCTCGCGTCGGTGCCGACCCCGACCGCATCAGCGTCCGCGAACCGGCCGGTTTCTTGCGCTCACTGGTTGCGCTGGCTTCAGATACGCGCGCGGCCCAGGCCGGTGCGCTCGACGGCCAGGGCGATGCGAAGCAAGCGCGTCTCCTCGCCGCGGCCTGCCACGAACATGATCGAGAGCGGCCGGCCGCGATCATCTTCGCCGCACGGGACCGCGATCGACGGCAGGTCGCACAGATTGGCGAGCGGTGTGTAGGCGCCGACCGCGCGCAGCAGGGGGATGCTGGCCTTCGCGTCCAGCACCGCGCGGGTCAGCGCGGGCGGCGGGATCGCGGTCGTCGGCATCGCGAGGATCGGGGTCCTCGACATCGCGCGCTCGGTGGCCTCGCACAGCGCCGCCCGCTGCGCGACGAGCCGGGCCACGTCGCTCGGTGTGAGCGAGTTGCCGAGCGCGAACCGCGACCGCGCCGGGGCCGTGGTCGCGCGCCAGCCGACCGGGCCGGTCGCCATCTCGTAGACGCCCGTGACGCCGCCGAGCAGCGTGGCGCTCTGGGCCCCCGGGATGACGACGCGCTCCAGCTCGATCGAGAGTGCCGCGAGCATGCGATGAAACGCCGCCGCCACGGACCGCGCCGCGCGCAGGCCGATCACCGGCACGCCGACCCGGTCGGGCACCCACGGGGTCACCGGCGCGATCGGCTCGCCCGCCATCACCTGCCACAGCAGCGCGCAGTCCTCGACGGTGCGCGCGATCGGGCCGATCGCATCGAGGGTGCGGACCGGGCTCCGGATGCCGGCTCGCTCGATGCGAGCGCGACCGGGCTTGAAGCCGACCACACCACAGAACGCGGCCGGGATGCGGATACTCCCGAGTCCATCGCCGCCCACAGCCCAGCGCGCAATTCCACTCGCCACCGCCACCGCCGGACCCGTGCTCGAGCCGCCGGGCGCATAGCCCGGCGCGCGCGGATTCCTGGGCATCGCGTAGTGCATCACGGTGCCAAGGGCGTCCGTGCCGACCTCGGTCATCTTGCCCTTGCCGATGATCCGGCCGCCCGCTGCGGTGATGCGCGCGACGAGCGGTGCATCCTCGGTCGCCAGCTCCCCGCCATCCGCGAGGCCAACCCCGGTGCGCATCCCCGCGACGTCGATCTGATCCTTCACCACGACGTCGCCTCGCAGCACCGTCCCCGGGCCCGGTTCGCGCGCCGTCACCTCCGACACCAGCGGACTCGCCGTCTGCTCGCCGCGCTCGGGTTGCCGATCTGCGTACCAGTCGGACCGCAAGATCGGGAGCGGCGTACGCGCGAACCATGTCAGCGCGCGACCGAAACGGGCCTTCGCGAGCGCCTGCCGCGCCAAATCGTCGACCAAGCTCATCGCCTCACTGTTGCCCGTCCGCTGGTTCGGCGCCACTGCCGCGAACCGCAAGTCGCGATGTGTGTAATCGCGCAGATCAGCGCCCGAAGACCACGCTAGGGCGCGACGAACCCGGCGGCGGCGAGCCGCTTCTGGCCGTCGGCCGAGAGCAGGAGATCGACGAACGCCCGCGCCGCCGCCGCCTGCGGCGCCTTCGACAGCACGGCCACCGGGTACTCGGCGATCACATTGACCTTGGCCGGGATCTCGATGATCTCGACCTTGTCCTTGCTGGCGAGCGCGTCGGTTCGGTAGACGATGCCGGCGTCGGCCTCGCCCAGGCTCACCTTGGCCAGCACCTGGCGCACGTTGAGCTCGCGAGACGCGACATTGGCCAGGACCTTGGTCTTGAAGTCGGCGCCGGCTTTATCGAGAATCTGCAGGGTGTAGGCGCCGATCGGGACCTCGGGGACGCCGATCACGAGCTTCTTGGCCTTGGGCAGGTCCTGGAACGAGCCCACCTTGGCCGGATTGCCCTTGGGCACGATGATGACCGGCGTATTGCGGGCGAACACGCGGGGCGATGCCACCAGGCTCGCCTGGACGAGCGCCGCCATGTGCTTCTGATCGGCGGAGGCGAACACATCCGCGCGCGCGCCGTTCTCGATCTGCGTGCGAAGCTCCTGGCTGCCGGCCAGATTCACACGCACCTTCACACCGGACTTCGCCTCGAAGGTCTTCGCGAGGTCCTCGAAGGCCTCGCGCAGCGAGGCCGCCGCGAACACGGTGACCTCGCGCGGCTCGTCCGCCCTGCTGGTGGCGGCAAATCCGAAGATGACGAATGCTGCGATGACAAATCTCTTCATGTGGCCAACCTCGCTGTGAGCATGCGCAGTTCCTAGTTTCGAGTGCGTACGATGTACAGCAGCAGCGCTCTGCGAGCAATCCGCGATGCTCGCAAGGCGCATGACGTCCGCGTCGCTGGTGGCCGATGGACGAGCGGTCGCGCCGCACCGAGGCCGAGCGCGCCGTCACCACGGCCGCGGCAGCAGCTCGTGCAGGGCGTCCACGGCGATCGCGTGCGCCGACTTGTCGACGAACGGCGCGTGCTGGCCATTACTGGTCTGGTAACGGACAAACGTGTTGATCCCGATCACCTCGCCGCGATCGTTGAACACGGGACCGCCGCTCATGCCAGGGGACAGCCGCAGGCCGACTTCGAGCTCGCGGCCGTGGCGGTCGGGCCGGGTGCGGATCCGGTTCACGATGCCGTGGTCCAGCAGCAGGTTCTCCTCGAACGAATCGCCCTCCGGCAGCGGGAACCCGATCGCGACCACGCGCTCGCCGATCTCGACGAGGCTGGTGTAGCCGATCCGCATCGCCACGCCGTCGAGCGGCGCCGCCAACTCGAGCACCGCGAGATCGATCTCCGGATTCGGCGCGAACCGCAGGCGCGCCACCGGCCGCGGCGCGCCGCCCACATGGACCATGATGCTGCTCGGCGTCGCGCCGTGGTCGCCGCTGACCACATGGCGACTGGTCACCACCAGGCCGGGCGCGGCGAGAAACCCGCTGCCCGTGCCCCGCCCGCTCGCGAACACCCAGGCGATCGCGGGCCGCACGTGGCGGCCGAACTCGTTCAGTCGATCGAACTGCAGGTCATACAGCGTCAGGCGCTCGCGTTGCTCGGCGAGCACCTGCCGGTAGCGCTCGCGACGACCGAGGCGGGCCAGGCCATCGAGGTGGCGGTGGACCGCGTCGGGTGGGACCTCGGCCGGCGGCGTGCTCGCGAAGGCCTGGTGATACGCCTCCAACGACCGGTGCCAGTCACCGGCGTCGTGGCAGATCGCCAGTCGGTCGCGCGGATCGGCGCGCAGGCTGCTCACGTGCGCCCGGGTTGCGCTCCAGCGCTGGAACTGGTTCTCCAGCGAGTCGAGGGTGGCGACCACCTCCGCCGTCTGGTCTGCCAGCAGCTGGCTCTGAACGCGCAGCTCGCGCAGCTGGTTGTCGACGCCGGCCTCGGTATCGGTGACGCTGAGCTCGCCGGTGGCCTGGATCAAGCGCTGGTGACGCGGTCGCAGATTGCGGGCCCGGTCCAGTGCCAACAACCATTGATCGCAAGCCATCTGTCCGCCATTGTACATCTCGGCCAGGACCGCGTCGTCGCCGGGGTCGAGCCGGCCGATCGCCTGACCGTGCTCGCTGCGCTGCCAGGCCGCGAAGTGGCGCTGCCAGGCCGCCGCCGGCGCCCGGCGCTCCAGCTCGTGCAGCTTGTCGATCGCGGCGCCGATCTGCTGTACCAGCGCCGAGACCTCCGCGCGATCGCGCTGGAGCGCGGCCCGCTCCAGCTGCTCGACCAACTGCAGCCGGCGCTCCGCCTGCGCGGCCGGACATACCCGCAGCGCTTCCTGCAGGTCGCCCAGGCGCTCGTGGCAACAGCTCAGGCACAAGCGCCAGCCAGGATTGTCGCGGACGCCGCGCTGCGCCGAGGCGGCTGCCACCACGGCGCCGAGCATCTCGCGGTCGAGCGTGCCCCGGTCCAGACAGTCGTCCAGGTGCTGAACCAGCGCGTCGCTGTCGGCGGTCCCGGCCCAGTACAGGGCCAGCTGCCGGCCAAATGTCTTCAGGTGGACCGGATGGTTCAGCCGCTTGGCGATCGTCCAGCCGACCCGCGACGCGGGGCGCGACTCCAGCGCCACAGCGCGGCGCAGGACGTGCTCGCGGGCACCCTCGAGGCCGGGGTCCGCGTACGCAGCGGTCGCGTGCGGATCGCAGGCCAGCAGCAGCGCCAGCGCGCGGTCGGCGTCGACGTCGAGCCCGACCGCGACCGCCTCGAACAGCGTCGCGCCGAGCGCGGGCCGCCCATCACGACCACCCTGGGCAACCACCGGGAGCCGCCGGGCCGCACGGGCAAACCAGCGCCGCTTGCCGCCGGTGAGCCAGTACTTGAGAACAGTGCGCCACAAACCCATGAGCTACCCCCGCTAGAGCTTGCCTCGATACGCAGTCGTGGACGCGCTCGCGCTTGCCGCTCACCTCGTAGCGCGTTCCAGGCCAGCGGCAGTGAACCATGCCCGGCTTCGAGAATTCGCCGAATTCGCCCGGTTCGTCAGGATTGTTGCTGTGCCGCTGGGCCGCGATGTGGTTGTACATCGTCGCCTCAGCTCTTGCATGGCGCCGAATGTACGTCCGTGCAGCGCCAGCTGCGACTGGACGGTCGCAGCAACGCTTGCAGGATCGGGCCTTCGTCCGGCTCGCCGCGGACGTCAAGCGCGTGAACAGCGACCCATCAGTTTGCTGTCGCGCGATCCAGCCAGGTCTGCCACGCGGCGTAGTCGCGATCTCCGTACCTCTGCCCACTGATCGACATCAAGCAGTCGTAGGCGTAGTCGTGATTGTTGGGCTGGGCGAGCCGCAGCATGGCGAGCAACACGCGGCCTGCGGATCCCCGAGGCAATGGAACGACGGACAGTCCGCAGGTGCTCTACGCAACTGCCCGCGATCCGCCAGCTCGAATACCTTGGCGGTGACGGCGCGCGGACTTGCGCGCGCGTTCGCGCCACCGATGAGGCTCCGGCTTCCCTGCGGCGCGCGTTCGTGCGATGAAGGACCGACGTGAACCGGTTGTTGCTGATGGCGAGCTGTGCGGTCGTGATCCCGGGCTCGTCGAGCGCCCTGGCCGATCGCGTGCGTCCGGCGATCGTGATCGGCGGCGATCTCGCGTATCCCCCCTACGAGTTTCTGGATAACGACGGTAAGCCCGCTGGGTTCAACGTCGAGCTGACCTACGCGATCGCCGAGGTCGCGGGGTTGACGGTGGAGATCCGGCTCGGCGCGTGGGACGAGATGCGCCGCGCACTCGAGCATGGCGAGCTCGACGCGATGGAGGGCGTCGTCCACTCTCCGGGCCGCGAGTCGGTGTTCGACTTCTCGCCGCCGCACTCCACCATTCATCAGTCGGTGTTCGGCCGGATCGACGCCGCCCCGGTGACCGATCTCGCGCAGCTCCGCGGCAAGGCGGTGATCGTGCAGCGCGGCGGGATCATGCACGACTACCTGGTGGAGAACCGCGTCGGCGCCACGCTGATCCTGGTCGAGACCCACGTCGCCGCGATGCGGCTGCTCGCGTCGGGCAAGCACGACTACGCGCTGGTGGCCAACCTGCCCGGCCTCTACCTCGGCCGAGAGTACGGACTCCACAACATCCGCTCGGTGGGCAAGTTGTTCGGTGGCCAGCCTTACGGATACGCCGTGCGCAAGGGCAATACCGCGCTGCTCGCGCAGCTCTCCGAGGGGCTGGCGATCGTGAAGAACACCGGGCGCTACCAGGAGATCTACAATCGCTGGCTGGGCTCGCTCGAGCCGAGCGGCGTGCTGCCCGCGAAGCTCATCAAGTACGGACTCCTCGTGATCGTGCCGCTCCTGCTCGTGCTCGGCGCCACCGTGCTGTGGAGCCGGACGTTGCAGCGCAGGGTCCTCGCGCGCACCGACGAGCTGAAGGTCCGGGATCAGCAGCTGCGCCAGGCCGACCGCCTGGCGTCGCTCGGCACCCTGGTATCCGGGGTCGCCCACGAGATCAACAATCCTACCGGGCTGATCCTGCTCAGCTTGCCCGTGTTGAGACGCGCCTACCAGGCGGCCGAAACCGTGCTCGAGGCGCGCTACCAGCAGGACGGCGACTTCATGATCGGCGGGCTCAGCTACGGCGAGCTCCGCGACGAGATGCCGCGTGTGTTTCAAGATATGACGGAGGGCGCGCGGCGGATCAAGCGGATCGTCGAGGAGCTCAAGGACTTCGCGCGCGATGGCAAGCCGACGCTCGACCAGCGGGTCGATCTGAACACGGTCGTCGAGGTCGCCGCGCGGCTGGTCGATGCGCAGATCAAGACGGCGACGGTCGACTTCAGGATGGAGCTCGCTGCGGAGCTTCCCGCGTTCCAGGGCAACCCGCAGGGGATCGAGCAGGTGGTCGTCAACTTGCTGCAAAACGCCTGCCACGCGCTGCCCGACCCCCAGCGCGGGATCCGGATCGCGACCTCGGTCGACCCCGAGCGCAAGACGCTGACGCTCGTCGTCGAGGATCGCGGGATCGGGATCCCGGCCGACCAGCTCGCCCGGGTCACCGATCCGTTCTTCACCACGCGGCGCGAGCACGGCGGCACCGGGCTGGGGCTGTCGATGTCGGCGAAGATCATCCGGGAGCACCTCGGCACCATGGCGTTCCGATCCAGCCTCGGCGACGGGACGACCGTCATCGTGACCCTCCCCGCCGCGAGCGCGCCAGCGTGATCGCCGCCGCGGATCCCGTCGAGGTCCTCGTGGTCGACGACGAGGAGGCCTGGCTGCGCAGCCTCGGCATGGCGCTGACGATGGCCGGCGGGATCAAGGTCCGGCGGTGCAGCGACAGCCGCAAGGTCATGGACGAGCTAGCGCGCCACCCGATCGGCCTGGTCCTGCTCGATCTCAACATGCCCCACCTGTCCGGCGAGCAGCTCCTGCCGCAGATCGTCGAGCACCACCCCGAGATCCCGGTCATCGTGATCAGCGGGCTCAACCAGATCGAGACCGCGGTCGCGTGCATGCGACACGGCGCGTTCGACTTCTTCGTGAAGACGGTCGAAGAGCCGCGCTTGATCCAGGGCATCCACCGGGCGCTCCACATGATCGAGCTGGAGCGCACCAACCGCGAGATGCGGTCGCGGGTGCTCGACGCAACCGTCCGGCACCCCGAGTGCTTCGCGGAGCTGATCACCAACGACAAGCGCATGCACGCGCTGTTCGTCTACGTCGAGGCGATCGCGACCAGCGCACAGCCGGTGCTCATCACCGGCGAGACCGGCGTCGGCAAGGACCTGATCGCGCGCGCCATCCACCAGCTCAGCGGGCGCCGCGGCAAGCTGGTCTCGGTGAACGTCGCCGGCCTCGACGACACGGTGTTCAGCGACACGTTGTTCGGTCACACCCGGGGCGCGTTCACCAGCGCCGACGGCGTCCGCGGCGGGATGATCGAGCAGGCGACCGACGGTACGCTGTTTCTCGACGAAGTCGGCGACATGACCATGGCGTCGCAGGTCAAGCTCCTGCGCCTGCTCCAGGAAGGCGAGTACTTCGCGCTCGGCAGCGATGCCCCCAAGCACATGAACGCACGGGTCGTGGTCGCCACGCATTGCGATCTCGCCGCCAAGCAGGCGGCCGGCCAGTTTCGCAAGGATCTCTACTACCGGCTGCGCGCCCACCACCTCCACATTCCGCCGCTCCGGGATCGCAAAGCCGATCTCCCGTTGTTGCTCGATCATCTGCTCGTCGAGGCCGCGCGCAGCCTCGGCAAAAAGCAGCCGACCGTTCCCAAGGAGCTGGCGATCGTGCTCGCCAACTACGCGTTCCCGGGCAACGTCCGCGAGCTGCGCTCCATGGTGTTCGACGCGATGAGCCAGCACCAGTCGCACATGCTGTCGCTGGACGCGTTCTACCGCGCGATCGGGCCGCATGGCCTGTGCGGCGAGCCGCGCCTCGAGGGCGAGACCGGCCGGGTGTTCGTCGCCGCCGAGCCGCTGCCGGCGCTGCACGACGTCGCCGACGCCCTGGTCGAGGAGGCGATGCGACGCGCCGACGGCAAGCAATCGATCGCCGCGCGCCTGATCGGCATCTCGCAGCCTGCGATCAGCAAGCGACTCCGGCTGCTCAAAGCCAAGCGCGAGCGCGGCACGTGACGTTGTCGCCACGCGTCGCGCAAGGGCGATAACCTGCGGACGCTGACGAATCGCACGAGATTCCTTGTCCGATCCGGCACATGACCGCGCCCGCAGCCCGCCGGGTCCCGCCGACCTGACGTCTGGTTATACCCCTTCCCGGCAGCGCTCCACGCGCGCCTCCGACGAGCACGCCGCGTGAGGCTGCGCTGGCTTGCCGCTTGCTGAAGGCGTTGCCGTGCCCGAGCTCGGGCGCGATGGAGACCGCATGGCAAACCCGCAGCGCCCCGACCGCCGCTTTCGCGTCACGCTCACGCACCAGATCCTCGTCGGGCTGGTGCTCGGGTGTTTGCTCGGCTGGCTGGCCCCGAGCGCCGCCATCGCGCTGAAGCCGATCAGCCAGATCTTCCTGCGCCTGATCAAGATGGTCCTCGGCCCGCTCCTGCTCACCACGCTGATCGCCGGGATCGCGGGCACCGGAGGCAAGCTCGTGGGTCGGCTCGCGTTCAAGGCGATCCTGTGGTTCGAGCTCGCGACCACGGTGGCGCTGGCGATCGGGATGGCCACCGCAAACTTGATCCGGCCCGGCGTCGGCGTCGCGCTCGCGCTCGCGCATGACATCTCGGCGGTCGACAAGCTCGCCAAGGCGAGGACCACCGCCGACTTCCTGCTCGACGCGTTCCCGACCTCGATGTTCGACGCGATGGCGCGCAACGACGTGCTGCAGATCGTGGTGTTCAGCGTGTTCCTCGGGCTCGCGGTCGCGGCGGCGGGCGCCAAGGCCCAGCTGATCAAGGAGGTCGCCGACGCGGGGGCCGAGGTGATGTTCAAGGTGGTGGGCTTCGTGATGCGGTTCGCGCCGCTCGGCGTCGGCGCCGCGATCGCCGCGACGCTCGGCGCCAAGGGCGTCGGCGTGCTGGTGCCGCTGCTGACCTGCGTCGGCGCACTCTACGCCGCGCTGCTGGTGTTCTTCGTCCTCTTGTTCGTCGCCATGAAGCTCCTGACCCGGGCCCACATGCCGACGTTCCTGCGCGCGATCCGCGAGCCGGCGATCATCGCGTTCACGACGACGTCGTCCGACGCCGCGTTGCCGCGCGCGATGCAGGTCCTCGAACAGCTCGGCGTCCCGCGCCGGATCGTCGGCTTCGTGGTTCCGACCGGCTACGCGTTCAACCTCGACGGTTCCACGCTCTACCTCTCGCTCGCGGTCCTGTTCGTCGCCCAGGCCGCAGGCGTCGACATGACCTGGCGCGAGCAGCTCGGCGCCATGCTCATCCTCATGATCTCGACCAAGGGCGTGGCCGGTGTGCCGCGCGCCTCGCTGGTCGTGCTCGCCGGCGCGCTCACCACCTTCCACTTGCCGCTCGAGGGCGTCGCGATCCTGCTCGGCATCGACGAGCTGATGGACATGGGCCGGACCTGCGTGAACGTCGTCGGCAACTGCGTCGCGACCGTCATCGTCGCGACCTGGGAGAACGCCATCCCCGCCGACGCGCCGCTCTACGGACCGCGCGCCGCGCTCGCCAGGGCCGAGGCGCTCGAGGTCGTCCCATGATCACGCAGGTCGTCGGCATCCTCGGCGGCATGGGACCCGAGGCCACCGTGGACTGCTTCCACAAGATCGTCCGGAGCACCCGCGCCGAGCGCGATCAGGACCACCTGCGCGTGGTCATCGACAGCAACGCCAAGGTTCCGGATCGAACCCGCGCGATCCTTGGCCTCGGCGCGTCTCCGCTCGACGCCCTGGTCGAGAGCGCCACCCTGCTGGCGCGCGCCGGCGCAGCGTTCCTCGTGATCCCGTGCGTCTCGGCGCACGTGTTCCTCGACGACCTCCGCGCGCGCGTGACGATCCCGATCCTGTCGATCTTCGACGTCGTGGCCGAGGCGATCGCCGCAGCGCGGCCGGCGGTGCGCACCGTCGGCCTGCTGGCGACCACGGGCACGATCGCCGGCGGTCGGTTCCAGCCGCGGCTCGCGCGCGACGGGGTGACGACGCTGGTTCCGGACCTCGCAGATCAGGACCGCGTGATGACCGCGATCTGCGACATCAAGAACCGGCAGCCCCCGCGTCCGCGATCCGCCGTGACCGCGGATCTGGTGGCGGTGGCCGAGGCGCTGATCGCCCGGGGCGCACAGGCGATCGTGGCCGGCTGCACGGAGATCCCGCTGGCGCTCGGCCCAGACGACTTGCCGACCACATACGTCGACTCGGTCCTGGTCCTGGCGCGCGCGGCGGTCGCCCGCGCCGGCGGCCGGCTCATCTGAACGCAAGGGAGCACATCATGCGGTCTCGATCCTCCATCCTCATCTTGCTCGTCGCGCTCGGATCCTTACCGAGAAGGACATGGACCAGCTGAACCGCTGGCTCGAGAAGGCCGCCGTCGCATCGTCGATCACCGACGTGATCGACGACCCGCGGTGAGCAGGTGACCGTTCAACGCGCGGGGTGAGCGGTGGCCACTTCGAGCTGCCCGAGCACATGGCTCGCGCCGACGATGACGATCGGCCGGAACGCCAGGTTCAGGACCGGGATCGCGAGCGCGACGGCGGTCGACACGGCGAACCCGGCCATGAGCGCCGGGTGCTCCTCGACGAGCGCGATCTCCTCGCGCCAGGGTAGCGACAGGCGATCGCACAGCCGCGCGAACCGGCGCACGACGCGACCACCGATCGGCACGCGGTCGGCCGCGTGGAACAGCGAACGCACGAACCAGGGCGATGGCGTGCGCTGCGCGGCGGCGTCGAGATCGGCGAGCGTCTCGCCCGGGCGCAGCACGCGCGCCGAGTCGAACGCCTCGACGACCACCCAGTGCAACGCCCACAACCCCGCCACCACGACCGCCAGCAAACCGCCGACCCCCGGCACGAGCTGGAGCAGCCCGGTGACCGGCGCGAGCGCCAGCGCGATCAGGATCGCCTGCTTGACGGCGCGCACGAGATTGCGGCGCAGCGGCTCGATGCACGGCTCGACCCGCGAGAAGCCGAACGCGTGACGAGCCTGCGCGGCCAGCCGTGCGTAGTGGCTCGCGAGCAGGATCGGCGGCAGCGGCGCTAGCACGGCGAACGTCGTGTAGAACCGGTGCAGGAAGTCGCCGCCGTCACCGAGCAGCGCGATCACGGCGCAGATCGCGGCGAGCAGGCCGGCGGGTATCAGCGCCGCCTCGAGCAGGGGGCGGTGCGTCACCAGCATCCGAGCGCCGAGCAGCGGCTGGCTCAGCCCGTAGAGGACGCGATCGACAGCGGCAGCGGGCGGCGGCCGTGGTGCGAGGTGATCACGGACGGCGTCGAAGCGGCGCTTGGCGGCAGGCATCCCTCACTGCGAGTGTGACCGATGACCGGCCCCGGAGCGAGCCGCATCGTGAATCTGTGCCAGATCGGGCCGCCGCTCAGCGACAATGGTCGTGGCCGAAGCGGCCCGAAGCGGCGCCAATGCGCTCGGTTGCGGCGTGCCCGGCACGCATCGATCGCATGGGACCCGGCGGCGCCGCAACGACCGTGCGTCGGGTCCGCTTGCCGTCGTGCTCCGACGCCAGGCGGCGCCAACGCCTCGACGCTCACGATGTCGGGGGCATAGAGATCCAGACAGGCAGTCCGGATGCCGGACGTCGCGCGTTGCGCGGACGACGTCCCAATTCGCCCCATCGGTGAGGCAGGTCGCTGCCTGGACCCGCGTGGTAGGGCCTGCTACAAGCCATGGGTGTCAATCAGATCTCGGTCCGCTGGGCACGCCTGCGCAGCGCTGGCAGCCCTCGCGCTCGCGGCCAGCTGCGGCGCGCGTGGCTGCGCAGCTCCTTCGGCCCGCTCGGGGCCACTGCTCTACGCGAGCGACGAAGACACCGGCGTCGTCGTGGTCGTCGATCCCGGCGCGGCAACCGTGGTTGCGCGAATTCCCGTCGGCAAGCGCCCGCGCGGCCTGAAGCTGTCGCGCGATGGCAAGCTGCTGTATGTGGCGCTGTCCGGATCGCCCCGCGGTGGCCCCGGCATCGACGAGAGCAAGCTGCCGGCGCCCGACCGCAACGCGGACGGCATCGGCGTGATCGATCTCGCGACGCGCACCCTGGTGCGTACCATCGAAAGCGGAACGGACCCGGAGACGTTCGACCTGTCGCCCGACGGAAAATCGCTCTACGTCTCGAATGAAGACACCGCGGAGCTGTCGGTGGTCGATCTGGCGTCAGGGACGGTCCGCGCCCACGTGCGCGTGGGCAACGAGCCCGAAGGCGTCACCACGGCGCCCGATGGCAAGGTGGTGCTCGTCGCCAGCGAGCGGGACAACGAGGTCACGGCGATCAACACGCAGACGCTGACCGTGGTCGCTCACATGCCCACGGGACCGCGGCCTCGCTCGATCGCCTTCACCCAGGACAGCCGCACCGCGTTCGTCACCAACGAGACCGCCGCATCACTGACCGTGCTCGACGCCACCACGTTCAAGCCCGCCGGCGAGATCAAGATTCACCTGGATTCTCCCATGCCGCTCGGCCCGCGTCCGATGGGCACGGTGCTGTCGCCCGACGGCAAGCTGCTGTACGTCACGACGGGGCGAGGCGGCTCGGTGGCCGTCATCGACGCCGCGACGCGCCAGCAGGTGCGCTCGATCGAAGGCGTCGGCGATCGCCCGTGGGGCATCGCGGTGAGCGCCGACGGAGCGCAGCTCTATACGGCCAATGGCAGCTCGCACGACCTGTCGATCATCAACGTGGCCACCGGCAACGTCGACAAGCGCGTCCAGCTCGGCGGATTGCCGTGGGGCGTCGTGTTCGCGCCCTGACGCTCACTGCGTCGGACAGCTCGACAGCGAATCGATCCACGCGCTGATGAGCGCGGTGGCTTGCGGATCGACCACGAAGCTCGCGACCGGGGGCATGCGCCCGACGTCGATGGTCTCGTCCGGATCGTCCGCGGGAACGGCGATGTTCATGCGGAGCCACGTCGAGGACGCCGCGTGGTCCCCCGGTTTCAGGTCGACCAGCACCCGGTCGGTCATCCCCGGGATTCCATTCTGCTGCATGTGATTGCAGATCCGCGTGTCGAACAGTGACAGGGAATAGCGCAGATCGAACCCCTGGTCGTTGACGTCGGGACGATGGCAGAACCCGCAGTTGGCGCTCAGGTACGAGCGTGCGGCTTGCTCGACGGTCGCCCCGGCCCCAGGCCCTTGCAGACCGAGCGCGGCGTTCGCGTAGGGCTCGACGAGCGGTTCGCCATACGGCTTGATCGGCGCCGTGTTGTCGAACAGCCCCATCGCCACGAACGCGTCGATCTGGTTATTGCCGTTGACGGTGCGGTTCATCTGCGCGGTCTCTGGACCGAGCGTTCCGACAGCCGGGTTGTGGCAGCCAACGCAGTCGATGAAGCTCGGGTAGTTCCAGGTCACCGTCTGCGTGCCGGTGGCGAACTGAACCGCGGTACGGGCGTTCGGAACGATCGTCGCCTCGGTCTGCGCTTCGTTCCACGCGTAGTTGTAGCCGACCCAGTCCGTGCCGTTCTGGATCACGGCCGCGGTCGCGGCGTCGACGCGCATGAGCAGGCGGGTCTCGACCAGCTTGCCGTCGAACAGGAAGCTCTTGATCATGACGGTCCCGACGGGAAACACCCAGCGGCCCGTGTCGGCGGGACCATTGGGGATCCCCATCGGAGACACGCACTCGGCGAGCGACGCGGAATCTGCGTCGGGCTGGCAGTTCTTGACGTGAATGGTGCCTCCGGCCGGGAGCACGAACGCGCGCGCCTTGGCGGCGTTGTCCGACCACAGCGGGCTGTTGACCTCGTAGGTGACCGCCCGCGCGGTGACCTTGGTGAGATCCTGCGCATCCATGCACCCGGTCAGGCTCAGCTTGCAGATCGGCAGGGCGGTCCCGATGGGCGCGGCGCACGATGCAGGGGTCGTCGGCGTGATGCAGGTGGCCACGGGGCCGGCATCGGCGCCAGCGTCGACGCCGGCATCCGCGCCGCCGCCAGCCGATGGGCCCGCCGATGCGCATCCGACGCCGGCCGTTCCGGCCGCCACCACCATCGCCAGCCAGATCCTAGTTGCCATGGGCCGACCACGAGCACAGGTGGCCCAGGGCGGACACCACGATGCGGTTCTTGACGGCGATCGGGAAGCTCATGCTCGGCACCGCGTCGCACGCGGCGCCCGTCGTGGTGACGACCTTCTGGCCGGTGTCGCCGTCGACCGCGGTGAGCTGCGCACCGCTCACGAACCACACGAGCGCGTTCGCGCCGGCGGTGTCCGTCGTCGTCGAGATCGGCGGATAGTTCATGTGGCCGCCGCCGACGTTGGGCGCGCACCACACTTCGGTGGCGAGCGGGTCGTGACCCGGTTGCAAGAGCACGGAGATGACCATCTCGTCGCTGGTGGCCGTACCCTGGGGGCAGTGCGGGGTCGCCCCGTTGCCCGCGTTGATCGCGGCGTGCAGGCCGGACGCCGAGGTGTAGATCGTCGGCGCCGTGTAGACGGACTCGGCCGTGGGGTTGGCGACGATGAGGTTGGCCAGCGCGCCGCCCACGCCCGGATACGTGCCGTTGCTCAAGTTGCTGCCGTTGAGCACGTAGATCCGTCCCGCCTTGGCGGGTGCGACGAGCAGCGACGGCGGCTCCGAGCCCGCGGCGAGCGGAACAAACGCCGGCGTGGACGCGCCGAAGTCGAGGTCACCCGTCGGACGATCCCAGCCCGTCCATTCGGTCGGGACGAACACGCTTGCCGCGTCGCGCGTGAGCTCGGCCATGCCCTTGACCCGGAGCACCTCCTCGGAGTCCGACGCGTTGCGCGCGACGCTCGTGGTGTCTCCGGTCACGCCGAACACGTAGGTTCCGTCCGAGGCCAGGCCACCCGAGCCCCAGATCCCCGATCGAAGGCTCTGGGTCGCCCACCCCGCAAGCCGGGTCGGATCCGCGGTGTCGAGCGCCACGATCCAGCCCAGGTAGTTGCCGCCATCTCCGTATTGGCCGCCGAACGGAATGTAGAGGATGCGGTTCAGCAGCAAGAGCGCGCCGTGCTGGTTCTGCGCGGCCGAATTGAACGTCTTGCCGTTGTACGACAGCGTCGTCGCCGACAGGGTCACCGGCCACCCGCCGGTCGTCGCCTCGGCGCCGTTGTCGATCGAGAGCACATGCACGAGGTGCGGATCGTTCCCGGTCACGACGAACAGCCTGCGCGAATCAGGATCGATGACCGGCGTGCCGCGGATCCCATCGCCGCCGGTGTCGACGTGCGCGGTCCACACCGGCAGCCCCGTGGTCTCGTCGAACGCCACCACGTTGGGATCAGCGCGGAGCGCCGCGAACGCGAAGAACAGGCCAGCGCTGGCGCCGCGCGCGGTGGCGGTGCAGCCCGTCGCACCTGCCGGGCAGCCCGCCTCGGCAGGCCCGTTCTCCACATAGAGCACGGAGGCCGTGCCCTGGTTCTGCGTGTTGCCGTTCGCCGGAAAGCTGGCGTTCGTGTTGAACGTGGTATCGGGCGCCATCGCGGTCACCGCCGATGCGGTGAGGCCTGGCTGGACATACGTCGCGCGTCGATAGATGTCGTTCCCGCGCTGCAGCACCGATTGAGCGCCGGCGCTGCCGGATCCAACCGATCCATCCGATCCGGCCGATCCGGCATCCTCGTCGGGATGACCTCCACTGCAGGACGCGCCACCCAGGATGGTCAACAAGCCCAGGCTGCCGAGGCCAACGACCGATACAGCGCCAGCGCGCAAACGTGAGCCCATGGAAGATCTGCCTTTGGTACGGAACGCCGCGTACGCAGTGAAGAAATATGGCTGCACGGTAGCTCGACCGTGGCAGCTGTCCAAGGAGCACCTTGTGCGATGCGGTGCGACCTCGAGCTCAGGATCCGCGCCGGTGGCGATCGCGGATCGCGGGCGGCACGCCATCCTGACGTCCCTGCCTCGTCGAGCGAAACCGTGCGGAATGTCGCAGCGTCATGGTTCGGCGGCGGCGTCACTCAGCGGGGAGCCGACACCTGCATTAGGCGCCAGCGCGGCACGATCCGTGGGGTCGAGTGCGGGCGCCGGTTTGCCAGGGTGCTTGAGGCGCCAGCCTTTCCAGATTGCGAAGACCACAGGATATATGAGGAGCTCCAGGACGAACGACGTGACCACACCGCCGACCATCGGCGTCGCGATCCGCTTCATGACATCCGCGCCCGCGCCGCTACTCCACATGATCGGCAACAGCCCCATGAGGATCGCCATCACCGTCATCATCTTGGGTCGGATCCGTTTGACCGCCCCGTCCTCGACGGCCGCGCGCAGATCGTCGAGGTTGCGCATGCGGCCCTCGCGTGCGAACCGTTCGTACGCCTGATCGAGGTAGAGCAGCATGACGACCCCGGTCTCCGCGTCGACCCCGGCGAGCGCGATGATCCCGACCCACACCGCGACGCTGAGATTATAGCCGAGTAGCCAGATCAACCAGAACGCGCCGATCAGCGAGAACGGCACCGCGAGCAAGACGATCGCGACCTTCGCGGCCTTGCGGGTGTTGAGATAGAGCAGCACGATCACCAGCGCCAGCGTCACCGGGATCACGATGCGCAGGCGCTCGCCCGCGCGCTGCATGTACTCGTACTGGCCACTCCACTCGAGCGTGTAGCCGGGCGGCAGCTTCACCGCCTTGGCGACCGCCGCCTTGGCGTCGTCGACATAGCCGCCGAGATCGCGATCGCCGACGTCGACATAGACGTAGCCGAGCAGCTGGCCCTGTTCGGTGCGCAGCACGCTCGGGCCGGTCGTCGTCGTGATGTCGGCGACCTGCTCGAGCGGGATCTGGGCGCCGCTCGGCGTGGCGATCAGCGTGCGCCGGATCGCGTCGAGGTCGCTGCGGAACACGCGCTGGTAGCGGACGTTGACCGGGTAGCGCTCGCGGCCCTCGATCGTCGTGGTGACGTTCGCGCCGCCGATCGCCGACTCGATCGCCATCTCGACGTCGGCGACGTTGAGGTTGTAGCGCGCGATCTGGTCGCGCTTGACCGTGAAGTCCAGGTAATAGCCTCCCGTGACGCGCTCCGCGAACACGTTGCGCGTCCCGGCGACCCCGCCGATGGTGCGCTCGAGCTGCGTGCCGATCTCGTTGATCGTCGCGAGCTCGGGACCGAACACCTTGATGCCAACCGACGTCCGGATCCCGGTCGACAGCATGTCGACGCGCGCCTTGATCGGCATGGTCCACGCGTTGGCGACGCCGGGCACCCGCACCGTGCGATCGAGCTCGGCCACGATGCGCTCGAGGGTCATGCCGGGCCGCCACTGCGCCGGGGGCTTGAGGTTGATCACGGTCTCGAACATCTCGGGCGGCGCGGGATCGGTCGCGGTCAGCGCGCGACCGGCCTTGCCGGACACCGACGCGACCTCCGGGACCTGCATGATCAGCTTGTCCTGGGCCTGGAGCATCTGCCGGGCGGACTCGATCGACGCGCCCGGCAGCGAGATCGGCATGTAGAGCACGGTCCCCTCGTTGAGCGGTGGCATGAACTCCGACCCGAGCCTCAGATAGATCGGCACGGTGCCGAGCATGACCGCGCCCGCCACGACCAGCGTCGCGATCCGGTGACGGAGCACGAGCCGAACGAACGGGTGATACGCCCACATGAGGAAGCGATTGATCGGATTGCGCTCTTCCTTGGGAATGCTGCCCCGGATGAAGGCGATCATCAGGAACGGCACGATCAGCACGGACGTGAGCGCGGCGAACCCCATCGCAAACGTCTTGGTGAACGCCAGCGGGTGGAACAGCCTGCCCTCCTGACCCTCGAGCGAGAAGATCGGCAGGAACGACACCGTGATGATGAGCAGCGAGTAGAACAGCGGGCGCCCGACCTGCTGCGCGGCCTCGATCAAGATGTCCGAGCGTGGCCGGCCGGTGGTGTCATGCTCGATGTGCTTGTGCGCGTTCTCGATCATGATGATCGAGGCGTCGACCATCGCGCCGATCGCGATCGCGATCCCGCCGAGGCTCATGATGTTGGCGCCGACGCCGATGGCGCGCATCGCGACGAACGACAGCAAGATCGACAGCGGCAACGTCAGGATCGCGACGAACGCGCTCCGCAGGTGCCACAGGAACACGATGCACACCAAGGAGACGATGATGATCTCCTCGAACAGCTTGCCCTTCAGCGTGTCGATCGCGCGCTCGATCAGCTGCGATCGGTCGTAGGTCGTCACGAGCTCGACGCCTTCGGGTAGCGCCGGTCGCACTTTCTGTTCGATGGTCTTCTTGAGGTTCTCGATCACGCCGTACATGTCGACGCCCTGACGGATCACGACGATCCCCGCGGCGACGTCGCCCTCGCCGTTCAGATCGGCGACGCCGCGCCGGATCTCGGGCCCGAGGTGAACGCGCGCGACATCTCGCACGAGGATGGGCGTGCCATCCGGGCGGGCGCCCAGCGCGACCTGCTCGAGATCCGAGGTCCCCTTGATGTAGCCACGCCCGCGCACCATGTACTCGCGGCCCGTCCATTCGATGACCCGCCCGCCGACGTCGTTGTTGCTCTTGCGAACCGCCGCCACCACCATGTCGATCGGGATCCCATAGGCGGCCAGCGCGTTCGGATCGATCTCGATCTGGTATTGCTTGACGAAGCCTCCGTAGGCCGCGACCTCGGCCACGCCCGGGACGCTGCGCAGCCAGTACTGCACGTACCAGTCGTTGAGGGTACGGAGCTGCGCGAGATCGTGTTTTCCGGTCTTGTCGGTCAGCGCGTACTCGAAGCCCCAGCCGACGCCGGACGCGTCGGGGCCGAGCTGCGGCCGGACACCCTCGGGGAGCCGGCCCTGGAGCGAGCTCAGGTACTCGAGCACGCGCGTGCGCGCCCAGTACGGATCGGTGCCGTCCTCGAAGATCACGTAGACGAACGAGACGTCGAAGTACGAGAACCCGCGCACGACCTTGACGCTTGGCGCCGAGAGCAGCGCCGTGACGATCGGATACGTGACCTGGTCCTCGACGAGCGTCGGGCTGCGACCTTCCCAATCGGTCATGATGATGACCTGGACGTCCGACAGATCGGGGATCGCGTCGATCGGGGTGCGCTTGAGTGCCCAGACCCCGGCGCCGCCGATCGCGAGGATCAACAGCACGACCAGGAACGCATTGCGGGCGGAAGCCTTGATAAGCCAGTTGATCATGACGCGCTCACATTCCCGGCATGCCGGGCATCGAAGACTTGGCCGGTGCCGCGCTACCAGCCGAGGGTGGTACGTCCATCTTCATCCCGGGCATGTCGTGCATCGAGTGATCGACCGGCGCCGCGCTACCGGCGGCCGGCGCTACGTCCATCTTCATCCCGGGCATGTCGTGCATCGAGTGATCGACCGGCGCCGCGCTACCGGCGGCCGGCGGCGCGCCCATGTCCATCCCGGGCATCGACATCGCCATCCCTTGCATCGCAGCCATGAGGTTGGTCTCCGAGTCGATCAGGAACTGCGAGGACGTCACCACGCGGTCGCCGGCGGCGATGCCGGCGATGACCGGGTAGACGTCGTCGAACGGCGGTCCGACCTGGACGTCGCGCGGTTCGAAGTAGCCACCCGCGAGCGCGAGCAGGACGTACTTGCGCGCGCCGGTGTCGATCACGGCTTCTTTCGGGACCACCACGTGCTCGGTCGCCTCGCCGTGCCAGATCAACGTCACGTAGGTGTCGGGCTTGAGCTTGCGACCGAGGTTTGGCAGGACGGCGCGAAACCGCACCCGCCGCGTCTGCGGATCGACCTCGGGATACACGAACTCGATCCGCGCACGGAGGGTGCCCGCCTGACCGTAGGGAAACTCGACGTCGATCGGGTCGCCGGGATGGATGCGCGCGGCCTCGTACTCGAACACCTGGCCGACCACCCACACCGTCGACAGGTCGGCGAGCTTGAACGTCGTCATGTCGGGGGTGACGTACTGGCCGGCGAACACGTTCTTCTCGAGCACCACGCCGTCGAACGGCGACTCGATCGTCATCGTCCGGGTCGGGTGGCCGGCGCGCTCGAGCTCCGAGATCTGCGCGTCCGAGACGTCCCACCGCTTCATCCGCTCGCGCGAGGCCGCGAGCAGCGCATCGGCGCCCGACTTGAGATCGGCGTTGGCGGTCTCGCCGACGCGCTGGCTCGCTCGCAACGCCACGAGGTAGTCCGCCTGCGCGGTCGACAGGTCCGGGCTGTAGACCGCGAACAGCGGCTGGCCTCGGCGAACCGGCTTGCCGACGTAATCCACGAACAGCTTCTCGACCCAGCCCGACACCCGGGTGTGGATCTGCGCGGTGTGCGTCTCGTCGTACGCGAGCGTGCCGACGGTGCGGACCGTGCCTTCGACGCGCCGTCGCTCGACCACCGCGGTGCGAACCCCGACGAGCTGCTGGCGCCCGAGCGAGATGTACACGGCGTTCGACCCCGCGCTGGGCGGCCGCGGAGGGGCCTCGCTCGCCATCCCCGCCATCCCCGCCATCCCTGCCATCCCCGCCGGCGCCGGTGGCGCCTCCGTTCGCAGCCGTGAGCCCACCGCGGCGCCGCCGCCGGCGGCCGCGATCGCGATCGCGATCACCGCGGGCCAGCGAGCGCCGCGTCGCGGTCGTCCGAGGAGCGCGGACGGCGTGGCCGCCGGAGCGCCCGGATCAAGAGAACCATCGTTCATCATGTGCGTTGCGGTCGTCATTGCGTCACCCTTTCGCCCGTTGCGCGGCGTAGTCGAGCCCACGCGCGGCCGAGCTCGGCGCGCGCCATCACGAGATCGCGCTCCGCAGACCACAGGGCCTGCGCGACGTCGAGCGTGCTGACCAGTGGGGTCTGGTTGGCCGCGTACGCCGCGAGCGTGGCCGCGATCGCCTGTTTCGCGCGCGGCACGATGTTGTCGCGCAGCGCGACGTAGCGCTCGCGCGCCGCGACGAGGCGCTCGCGCGCGACCGCGGCCTGGCCGTTCACCATCCGGCGCATCGCGTCCAGATCGGCGTGCGACATCGCGACCATCGCGCGCGCCTCGGACACGCCGGCGGCGAGCTTGCCCCGCCACAGCGGGATCGAGATCCCGACCATCACCATCCAGCCCGCGCCATCGCTCATCGTGTACGACGGCCCGGTGCGCACCATCGCCATCGGCGTGTACATCGACTGCATCACCGAGACCTCTGCCTCCGATCGCATGATCTCTGCGCTGCCGGCGCGGAGCTCGGGCCGGTGCGCGAGCGCGGCGCCCGTGACCTGCCCGACCAGCGGTGGATCGTCGTCGGACGGCGGCTCGAGCGTCGGGATCGGCGCGTCGACCGCGCGCGCGAGGCTGGTGTTGAGCATCGCTTCGGCCGCGCGCAGCTCCGCGGCCAGCGCGCGCCGCTCGCCATCGAGCCGGGACACCTCGAGCTGCGCGCGCAGCACCTCGGCCTGCGCGGCGGTGCTGGTCGCGTAGCGCGCGGTCGCCGCGCTCACCATCTGCTCGGCGAGCGCGCGCTGCTCATCGAGGATGCCCGCCGTGTCGCGGGTCTCCGCGAGCATCCAGAACGCCGAGGCCGCGTCGAGCTCGACGTCGAGTCCGACCCGATCGACGTCGGCGCGCGCGCGCCGCGCGTCCGCCTCGGCGGCGTGCCGGCGGTGGTCGCGGACGCGCGACAGCGGAAAGCTCTGCTCGATCGCGAAGCTGAGGTCCGCGCCACCGCCCATGAACGGGGCGTGGTCGATCGACGGAAACACCTGGGGATCGTCGAGCGCCGACACCAGCGCGGGCCGCTCGGCGGCGGCGCTCGCGCGGGCGCGCGCAGCCACCACTTCGGCGCGGCGCCCGGTCGCGATCCGGATCGCGTCACCCACGGCGAGCGGCGTCGGCAGCGCGATCTGGTCGTCGGCGTAGGCCGTCGCGGACACCACGATCACGGGAACCGCCCATGCGAGGCGCAAAGCCATCGCGCACGGCCCCCAGACGTGGCGCCGCGCTCGGCGAGGGTCACGGCGCGGTGATCGATGATGGGTGGCCATCTCGATCGCCGATCGAGGAGGGCCCGAAGCTCGGTGATGCGTCATTGCAGTTCCGGGTTCTGCAATGACCGGCCCAACCCCTGTAACCCGAGCGGTTACGCATATTTAACTAACTTAGACCGGGGGCTACCCGCGCGCCGCGCAGGCTTTGCGCGCGGCGATCTCAGCGGTGCAAAGCTTGCGCGAGTCGACCAGCGACCGCCGTCCTGCGCATCCCTGGCTACGACAGGCGCTGCGCGCGCAGGCGCAACGCATTCGAGATCACCGAGACCGAGCTGAGGCTCATCGCGGCGCTCGCGATCATGGGGCTCAGCAGCCAGCCAAACACGGGATACAGCGCGCCCGCGGCGATCGGCACGCCGAGCAGGTTGTAGGCGAACGCGAAGCCGAGGTTCTGTCGAATGTTCCGCAGCGTCGCGCGGCTGAGCTGGCGCGCCCGGACGATGCCGCGGAGGTCGCCCTTGACGAGCGTGATCCCCGCGCTCTGGATCGCGACATCGGTCCCGGTGCCCATCGCGATCCCGACGTCGGCGCGCGCGAGCGCTGGTGCGTCGTTCACCCCGTCGCCCGCCATGGCGACAACCTTGCCGTCGCGTTGCAGTTGCGCGACCGCATCTCGCTTCTGGTCGGGGGCCACATCCGCGATCACGCGGTCGATCCCCAGCGCCGTCGCGACCGCCGCCGCCGTCACCTTGCTGTCGCCGGTCAGCATGACGATCGCGAGCCCTTCGGCGTGCAGCGCCCGGATGGCCTCGGCGGTGGTTGGCTTGATCGGATCGGACACGCCGATCGAGGCGACCGCGGCGCCGTCCACGGCGAGATAGACCACCGTCTGCCCCGCGGTGCGCTGGTCGTCTGCACCGCGCGCGAGCTCGTCGATCGAGATCCCCGCGTCCGCCATGAACCGCGCGTTCCCCAGCGCGACGTCCTTGCTATCCACCCGCCCGCGCACGCCGCCGCCGGTCGTCGACGCGAAGCCGGTGGCCTCACGGATCTCGATCCCGCGCTGCGTGGCCGCCTCGAGGATCGCGGCGGCGAGCGGGTGCTCGCTGCTGCGTTCGATCGCCGCCGCCAGGCCGAGCGCCGCGTCCTCGCTGGTACCTGGTCGGGTCGCGATCGCCGCCAGCCGCGGCTTGCCTTCGGTCAGCGTGCCGGTCTTGTCGACCACGAGCGTATCGACGCGCTCGAGGGCCTCGAGCGCCTCCGCCTTGCGGATCAGGATCCCCAGGCTCGCCCCGCGGCCGGTCGCCACCATGATCGACATCGGCGTCGCGAGCCCCAGGGCGCACGGACACGCGATGATCAGCACGGCGACCGCGTTCACCAGCGCGTTAGCCAGGCGCGGCTCGGGCCCCGCCAGTCCCCAGGCCACCGCGGTCACGGCCGCGACGACCAGGACCACGGGGACGAACCACGCGGCGACGCGATCCGCCAGCCGCTGGATCGGCGCGCGGCTGCGCTGCGCCTCCGCGACCATCTTGACGATCTGGGCGAGCAGCGTGTCACCGCCGACCCGCTGCGCCGTGATGACGAACCCGCCGGTGGCGTTGAGCGTGCCACCCGTGACCGATGCACCGGCGGTCTTCTCGACGGGAATCGGCTCGCCGGTGATCATCGATTCGTCCACGCTGCTCGCGCCCTCGACCACGACGCCGTCGACCGGCACGCGCTCGCCGGGCCTGACCCGCAGCCGATCTCCGACCCGCACGTCGGCGAGCGGAACGTCCTCGTCGAGGCCGGCGGCGGTCACCCGGCGCGCGGTCTTGGGCGCCAGGCCCAGGAGCGAGCGGATCGCCCCGGAGGTCGCGCTGCGTGCCCGGAGCTCGAGGATCTGGCCCAACAGGACCAGCACGACGATCACGGCCGCGGCTTCGAAGTACACCGGCACCGCGCCGTCGTGGCCGCGCATCGTGTGCGGAACGATCGACGGCACCACGGTCGCCACCAGGCTTCCGCCGAACGCCGCGCCGGTGCCGATCGCGATCAGCGTGAACATGTTGAGGTGCAGGTTGCGGATCGAGCTCCAGCCGCGCTGGAAGAACGGCCAGCCGCCCCACAACACCACCGGGGTCGCCAGCGCCAGCTCGACCCAGCCCCGGAGGCTCGGCCAGCGCGATGAGGCCAGCGGCGAGAACCCGACCATCTCGCCCATCGCGAGCGCCAGCAGGGGGACGGTGACGATCGCGCTGATCCAGAACCGCCGCGTCATCTCGATGAGCTCGGCGCTCGGCGCGTCCTCGGCGGTCGGCAGCTCGGGCTCGAGCGCCATGCCGCACTTCGGGCACGTCCCCGGACCGTGCTGCCGGACCTCGGGGTGCATCGGACAGGTGAAGATCGTCGCCACCTGCTCGGCGGTCACTGGCGTCGGCGCCCGGGGAGGTGCCGGCGGCGCGAGGTACTTCGCCGGTTCGGCGATGAACTTGTCGCGGCATCGCGGATTGCAGAACCAGTAATCGTGTCCGTCGTGGTGTGCCGTACCGCCCTTCGCCTTGCCGGGGGTAACGGTCATGCCGCACACGGGGTCCTTCACGCTCGATGCGTCGGCCGGCACCGCCGGGACAGCGGGGCTGTGCGCGTGTTCATGATGTTGGCTACCGCGATCCATGCTCGCTCCATTGCTGACGACCCATGCCCGACAAGACGCAGCCGGCCCGGCGGCATTACACCGACCCGTCGCATGCGGACCATCGGTCGCTCGAAGCTCCCGCGCCGCCTGGGTGTTTACCCTTCAACCTCACGCGGCGCTTGTGACCGGCCGGGTTACGGTGCTCATTCGGCGGCACGCCGCGTAGAGCCTCGGCGGCGCGATCCCGATCGCCTCGTCAGATCGCTGATCGACACCCTCATACCCGTGCCGCCAGAACAGCCGCATCGCGGTCTCGAGCGCCTGCCCGGCTGGGTCGTCAGATCGGTCGGGAGGATCAAGCTCGTCTCGGTCCATGCTGATGGCCTGGTCCAGCGCGAGGCCGGCACGGCGTCGAACGCTAGCGTGTCCGTGCCGTCGGCCTTGAGCAGCAGCGTCGCGGGTCATGTCACACACGGCGCAGCTTCGGGCGACCCGGCAGGTCGTATCGCAACGCCGGCGTCGGCGCAATCGGCATTGACCGCGCAGCCCGGCCCGAGCGCACAGGACGAAATCAAGCGACGGCCGCAATCGATAACCCTGGCGCGCGGTTGGCGTCACCCTTGTCTCCCGTGGGACGTGGAGCACAGCCGCCTACCGCCGCGATGCGACGCTCGATAGGTCCCGAGAGGATCCCGCTCGCGAGTGCGCGGCGACGAGACCATGAGCGCGAGCGATCCCCGGCGAGGCAACGACAACCCCACGAGGCTCGTTGGAACGTCCTGATACGCGGCTACGTGTAGACGCCTGGGGTCCAGGTCCCCGCCGAACCGGCTGACCCGCGTGGCGTGGCGCCCGAACCCAGGCCCAACAAGACGCACCTGTTATCGACGGCCACGACGGCCACAACGGCCACGACGGCCACGACGGCCACGACGGCCACGACGGCCACGACGGCCACGACGGCCACGACGGCCACGACGGCCACAACGGCCACGACGGCCACAACGGCCACAACGGCCACAACGGCCACAAGCCGGGCTCTCCCTCGAGATTGCCGACTCCTTATTATGTAGGATTCGCTTGACAGCGCTGCATGGCGCGACGAGCGCGACATCGGAGCTGTGCGAGAAATCCCCTCGCGGATTGCATGTACTCCCTGCTGAGCGCGCCAATCGACCGGGTGCGTACGCTCGAGGTTGAGGTGCGATCGGCGCGCACGGCGCACGACAGAGCCTCGAAAATCTCGGGTGTATAAACACCGCATACGCGCGAGGGAGGCGCCGCGCGTACGACCCGACCCAAGGTGAGGTGAGCGATGGTGACGAACCTGCGTATCGACGACTGGCA
>Ga0307509_10000095_pt1 | contig 123321 bp, 88 predicted proteins | sample 10_EM_MG_FD_202245 | JGI IMG/M metagenome (GOLD analysis project Ga0307509, IMG submission 202245) | Populus trichocarpa ectomycorrhiza microbial communities from riparian zone in the Pacific Northwest, United States - 10_EM | ecosystem: Host-associated > Plants > Roots > Unclassified | place... | reverse complement strand
CGCTGGGCGACCACCTGCGCGCGCTCCCCGAGACCGTCGCGGTCTACTGCCTCGCCGGCTCGATCGATTTTCTGGTCCATGTCGCGTGCCGCGACTCCGAGCACCTGCGCCTGCTCACCCTCCGGGGCTTCATCAACCGACCCGAGGTGAGCCGCATCGAGACCTCCCTGGTGTTCGGGTTCACGCGATCGGATCTGGCCATCGAGGACGAAGCCTCCGCGGCAGCGTCGTCCGCCGACCGGGCGCGGTCGCGGCAGCCCGGTTCGCGCGCCCGCGTCGTCGCGTCGCGCGCGCCGCGCCGCGCATGAGCTACCTGACCGTGAGCCCGCCTTGGCCCGCGTTCGGGGTCCGGCCGGATCTCGGACGACTGCCGACGAGCTTGAAACTACTTCGAGATCTACAAGTTCCAATACGTTGACCGTATCGAAGCGTAGCCAGGCGTTTCACGGCGCCATGGAAAAGTAGGGACCGAAGTAGGGACCAGCTCGCGGTGTCGACCCGGCAAGGATGTGCTGCACGCCCAACTCGCGCGGCTCGAGGGCCAGCTGCCGATCACCGTGCCGCCTGCGCCGGCCGCGCCTCCGCCGCAGACCCTCGCGATGAGATCGACACCGCCCGCCGCCCGGTCGCGACACCGCCGCGATCGCCGAACTCAAGATCCTCGCCCGTCGATCAGGTCAACGCTGGCGACGCGCTCGCCAGCGCGAGCCAACTCGCCGCCGCCCGGCCGGTCGCCCGGCTCGAGGTCCTCGCTACCTGTCACCACCGTGATGACCGCCCGCCGGATCGCGAGTTCGACGTCCTAGCGATGAATCGGCAGTTTGTTCGCCGGCCTGGCTGGCCGACCGCCGAGCTCGGCCACAGGCCGCGAGGGCCCGCGAGGCAACTGGTACGTCTGTACCATGTACGCCTGTGCCCGGATCAGCCATGGTCACTTCGCTCGCTTCTGCCCAAGCGCACCCACGGTCAGCGTCGCGCTCGGGCCTCGTACTCGCTGATCTGGTGTAGTTCACAAGCTGATGGAGGCTGACGATGTCACACGTTTTCCGTGATCACGACGACGATCCGTGTGCGCCGCGGATCGTCGCAGGCTGTTTCGTAACTGAACACGATCAACTGATGAAATCTTGCGATGGGCTCAGGTCTTCGAGGAGGTCTCGGTGAGGAGATCAGGTGTTGTTGCTCTTGTCTTCGCGATGACGCTGTTCCTGGACTTCGGTGCACGGACGGCGTCGGCGCTGATCTGCTGCAGCGTCTGCGACCAGAACCCTCATAACCCGGCCTGTCGTGTCGGCTGTAGCCAGTCGTGCGCCATCGGTGAGGGGCCGGCCGCGCTCGACACCGTCGGCGAGGATGATGTGGCCCACGTGTGCCATGCGGTGACCGCAGGCGACGGGCGTCTGGTCGAAGGATCGGCTCGCGCAGCCGTGGCCGACCAAACCCGAACGAACTACCCGCGGGCGGAAGGGCGCACACCACCGTGTGTGGCCTCATGTGCAGTACCCGTCGCGGCGTGGGCAATCGGGTTCGTACGGACGGTTCTCCCTCGTCAATGGCCTCACAATGAGGATCAATCTTGGCTGGCTGGGGAACGTCCATGAAGATCGAAGAAAGCGATCTGATCAAGAAACTGGCCGTCGATCCCGAGCAGCCCGTCGAGATTTCGGTGCTTCAAGGATATGTCGGTCGATCCTGCAACCCGGGCAAGGTGAGGCTGTATTCGACTGTAGACAATCTTGATGAGTACCTCGAGCTGCAGGACGATGCGTCCATCAGGCATGTCGAGACAGGTTGCGAATCTGGCAGTTCTCGAATATATGTCGACGCGACGGCAACTGTTCATCGTGTTCGTGTGGCGAAAGCTGGCGACATTGCCCGTGCCCGTCGCAAGCTGCAGTTGAACGCGGAGACAATCCGGTCCCTGCGAGGGGCTGCCGCGGAAACACAGGATCGGGCTTTGACTGCAGGGGCCTGCAACATCTCTGATCGCTGTACAAACACATGTCAGTCCCAAGAGCAATGGAAGTGTTGCAATTCTCTGGCAGCCGAAGCTAGCTGCAGACACTACTAAGCATCCCGAGTTGGTATCCCACGACGCTTGCGAGGCCGCCTACGATCGCGTCGCATCGGCGCAAGAAGTTCGGCTGGCGGGGAGCCGCCGAATCCACCCGGTTATCGAACGGCCGTGCTCTGAGATCGGCTGGGCTAGCCGGGACAACTGGTACGCCGTACTCATGTACTTGCGCGGTCGAGCTATCGATCGCTACTTCGCCGGCTATCGAACTCTCATTGTTAGTGAGTAGTATTTAGTATATCCAAGTCTAGATCACCAAAGGCGATGCTCGAAAGAGCTTAGCTGATAATCATTCAACCGAGTTTTGACATGAAGGAGGATATCGTGAAGAATGCCTTGTGTGCAATAATGATGTGTGGGCTCGCGACCAGCATGACTGGTGCAGCGGGCTGCGTGTCCGATCCGGGAGCCGCGCTGGATGGCAGTGATGTCGACGTCGGCGAGACGATCAGCGCGCTGGCCGGGACTGACCCGCTGAGTCAGGTGGCCGTTCGGTTTACGACCGGTAGCGACGACAAGCGCAGCGACAGCCAGGTCTTCTACCACGTCACGATCAACGGATTCGATCACCTGTTCAGCGCCGGAGGCACCGGGGCGACCTGGAGCAACAGCATCCCTCCGGGTTGGTTCATCACCAGTCTGCCGCCCGGGACCCGCAACCAGGACATCTCGAACTTCTTCGTGACCTGGCAACAGGGCAAGGGCGGATTCATCCAGACCGGTGATAACTGGAATCTCCAGCAGGTCGAGATCCAGGTGTTCGACACCAACCCCGCGGTCAACACCTGGGTGGTCAAAGGCAGCCCATCAGGTAATCCGCTCCAGCGCTTCACCGGAAGCGTGACCAGCTGGTCGTGGGGAGGGTGGCCGCTGTAGCGCGAGGCACAGCTCCGCGACGAATCGACGTGATGCCCATGCGCTGGTTCGCTGTCACCTTGCTTGCGGTGCTCGCGATGGCCACGCGCGCCGCGATCATGCGCCGAGCTGCTCCCGAGCCCGGCGTGACCGCGGTTGGCTCGCCGGCCCAGGCGATCGAGCGCGGCCTTGCGTTCCTGCGCCGGAGTCGCTCCGACGTCAGCGCGCTGATCGTGCTCGATTACCTGCAACGCGCGTACGCGCTCCCCGGCGAGCTGGCGTTCGAAGCCATGCATGGCTTCGCCGCGCACGGCAGCGGAGATGACGATCCGCTCGCGGTGTGGGGACGATTCGTGGGCGACGATCGGCTGGCCGATTCCGCCAGGCTCGGCGAGCTGACCGCCGACGCCGGGCTCGATGCGATGGTGATGCACGCGTTGTATTGCGACCGGTTCGCGTTGCCGGCCGAATACGGCGAGATGTTGCTGCGGTTCGCGGAGCGCGGCAACTACGAGCTCACGCACGCCGCGCTGGCGCTCGCGCTGGTGCGCGACCACGGCTGTCCGTTGCAGGGCATCGACATCCCGATGTTCGAGCAGCACATGCGACAGCGCTGCCTCGCGCTGTTCCAGCGCGCACCCGAGGATCCGCGGTTCGAGGAGCTCGATGTCCGCTACGAAGCGCTCGCGATCCTGCAGGACTTCCTGCGCTACCGAAGCGTCGCGCCGTCCGAGATCGCGCGCCTGCTCGGCGAACAACAGCCTGACGGTGGCTGGCGCCCGGAGGCTGATCAGCCAGCCGCGCCCCACCCCACCGTGATGGCGGTCTGGGCGCTGCTCGCCTGGCTGCACCCCGCCGCGCCGCCGCACCCGTTCGCCCGTCGCTGAAGACGGACCGGTGTGCCGAGGCCTCATGATCGAGGTCCTCGGACAAGGTGGCCAGCGCCTCGGGTCTGTTTCCTGTCGCGGTCCGCGAGCCGAGTCCAAGCTCGTGGCGACAACTCACGTCGCGGTGCTGGCCGCTGACGTACCGGTTGTCGTCACGGCCTCGGGTCGAGCTCGGTCGATCGCGTCGTAAGGAGTGCGCTCCACGGCCGCGGTTCCGCGGAGAGCCGGCCAGCTTCTCGCGCCGGATCGCTCGACATCATCTCGAACACGAGCTCGGCCCGGGTCGTCACGTCGGCCTTGCGGAAGACCGACGCCAGGTGATTGCGAACCGTGTTCCCGGAGATCCGAAGCAGCGCCGCGATCTCGGCGTTACGAAACCCGCGACCGACGAGAGCTGCGGTCTCGAATTCGCGCTGCGAAAGGCCCCACGCCGAGACCCACCACGTCGTCTCGCTCGGTGCGTCTGAGGCCGCGGTTTCTCCGGATGCCAGCAACGCCTGCCCGACCTTCATGATCGGAACGATCTGGTTCAGGCGACCGAGCTGCGAGGCGCGAAACAGGCGCGTTGACCCGCTACGACCGAAATGAAAGCCGAACACACCCAATCGGAAACGCCAGATATGGGCCACGTACAACGAGACCCCAAGCGGATCGAGCACCTCGCCGTACACGGCAAGGCGCGAGCGGCGTTGTGGTGCGACGACGTGGACGTCCTGCATCGGCTGCTCGGTCGCAAACGCGAGCAGCTCCGCCGGAGACAGCTCACTCATGTAGCGCGAAAAATTGCGTTGCAGCCCGGCCTCGCAGTATCCGAGGGTGCTCACGTGCCGAGCCGTGCCGTGGGGGGTCGACCACACGGAGCATGCGGTATCGAAACCGACCAGCGGCTTCAGATACGAAAAACATCGCTGCTCGAAATCCGCCAGGCTCGCCGCGGACAGCGCCATCTCTGACACGGCTCCCGCATCTCGATCAGTCGAGAACATGCCCAACACCTCCTACCTGGAGCACAGCGTATCCGATCCGAAGCGTTTCGGGAGCCCCGCCGTGGCGTCCGCGATCCTCAACCAGGGCGACGCCTCACAGCGAGGCGCTATACCCGACGGGGCCCGTTCTCGCTCTAACCCCAATGGGTGCAGCTCTTTCACGGCACGCGACAGGAGCAAATCCGATCACTTGACGAGCCCAACGCCGCAGGCGCCGAGCGCAGCGAGCTCGCTCTCGACGGCACCGGCGACCTCTGGCATCCTGTGTGCGAGCACAGACCCCGAGCGGGGGCCTCCACCGTCGACGAACGTGGGACGTGCCGTGTGCCCACATCCGAGCGTCAGTGGGCGCAGGCGAAGAACACCCCAGGCCACCGGGTGGGTCCCTGGTATCCGGTGGTCTCGTTGGTTCTGGTACCGACGCTCGCCGGCGGCGACAGTCGGCGGTGCGGATCTCGTCCGGTGTTTGGCCGAATATCGGATGTGCGGTCGAATCCGGACAGCAAGAACTCGCTCAACCCCGGTCGCTCCGTTCGCCCTTGCCGCTGCTACTCGTCCCCCCGCCGCTGCCGCTCCCGGCCAAGTGAGAGTGCTCGCTCGGCGGGCGATGATGCGGCGGACTCGGGCTCTGCCAAGGTCGTCACCGCGCGCGTCCTCGCTGGTCGCGCGAGGACGGCTCATCGAGCTGCCTACGGTCGGCGCCGGCATCAAAGCTTACGAAGCGTCGGCGTTCCATGGCATGCAACGCTTCCATGCCGCTTGCGTTCACGTCCGTTTCTTTGCCCTCGCATCGCGTCGTGCGATCGTCGCCGCAGTGACGCGCACGCGATTTGATCAGGCCGGCAAGCAGCTGGTTCGCGAGGCGCTCGAAGGCCGCTGCTCCGTCGAGACCGACGCGGAGGTCCCGGCCGACACGCGTCGCATTGATCTCTGGGTCACCCCCCGCGAGGCCAGCGCGCCGCCGCCCGACCATCTAGGTCTTTTGGGGCGCATCACCAGCGGCTCGGTGACGCTCGAGTTCTTCCACAACACGCCCAGTGGCGACGAGCTCGCCGTGTGTCTGATCAAGCACGGCGAGTTCCGGCACTTCCTGTCGCGAAGAAAGACGCTTCCGCCACTGCCGATCCAGTGGGTGATCTCGTCTGGCCGACCCGATGCCGGGATCGCCGGCCTTGGATTCCGTCCGATGACCAACGGGCCAAGCGGCATCTACGAGAGCCTGCCGCTCCACTATACCCGGCTCGTGGTGGTGAACGAGCTGCCGGTGGCGCACAGCACGCTGCTCGTGCGCCTGCTCGGTGCCGGCTCGGTGCTGAAGCAGGCGATCGCCGAGCTTCAGGCCCTGCCGGTGAACGCACCGGAGCGTAGGCTTGCCCTGCCGGTCCTGCTACGCTTACGCTTGACCGTGCCGACCGACCCTGCACAGCGAACCAGCGAAGATCAGGAGTTTCTGATGGACACCCAGGATATCGTCGAGACCTGGCGCCGGGAAGCGATCCAGGAGGGTCTGGAACAGGGCGAACGCAAGGTGCTTCTGCGCCAGTTGCGGCGACGCTTTGGAGCCGAGGTCGACGGCGGGACTGAACGCCGCGTTGCGGTGGCACCCGCCGAGCAGGTCGAGGTCTGGACCGAACGGGTGTTGTCGGCGGCGACGCTCGCCGAGCTCCTGGCAGACTGAAGCGGGGCCTGACCAGGCCTGACCCGTACGGGGCCTGACCGGGCCTGGGGCCTGACCCGTACGGGGTTAGTTTTCGGAGGGCCATCCTAGGCGCTTCCAGCAATGAGGAAGCCGGGGGCCGAGTGGGCCGCGACATCGCGATGCGGACGTTGCTTATGTGCGTCGCCTTACAGGCTGAACGCCCACGACCGCGGTGGCGGCATAGTCGCTGACCGCCGGCAGATACGACGGCGCGATCAGACATCCGCGGTCGGCGGCGTCAGCAGGTTGTGTGTCGAGATGTCGTGCGCGAGCTCGGCGACGCGGACCGCTCAGGTCTCGAGCATCGGCACGGACGCAAACCGGCGGAGCCAGTAGGTGCCGGCCGGGAACACGGCGGACAGGCCGTTTCGCCACTGGTCGCGGGCGCGGGCGTAGTCGGCGACGAACGCGCGGTTGCGCAGCAAGGCCTCGATCCGCGGCCACTGGCTTCGCGTGGCGATGCAAGGCCGCAGGTTCCGCCGGGGCTCCACGGTCACCGGACCCTCGCACCACGACTGCGCGAGCACGGCGCGGCGACCGAGCACGCGGCGACCGGTGCGCGCACGCTCGGCCGCGCGTCCGAGCTCGACGGCGCGTACGCGGTCGTGTAGCTCCGAGCGCACGGTCGCGGCAGGCCCGAGCTCGGCGGGCAGGGTGAGCGGGAGCTCGAGGGCATCAGGCATGTTGCCGTCGGGCCGGAAGAAGTGCAGCGGGCGGGTCGCGCGCAGCGGTCGTGCGGCCAGCAGGGCGGCCAGGCCGTTGACGCCGGGCCAGTGGTGGACCCGGTCGACCAGGTGGTCGGCCACGGGATTGCTCGCGGTGTAGACCAGCTTGTCGATGACCGCGTCGCGGTCGACCAGGTTCACGACGCAGGTCTGCTCGCAGGACCACAGGTTCTCCCAGCGGCCGCGCAGCGCGTTCTGGCTGCGCGCGAGTAGCTTGTGGAAGTGCTCGATGAACTCGGGGTAGCGCCCGGCGCGGTCGTAGATCACCGCATGGTAGTGATTGCTCATCGCACACGGCAGCAAGACGTCGATCTCGGAGCGCAACGCGGCGGCGATCAGACAGTAGAGAAAGGCGTTGTTGGTCGCAGCGTCGGGGCGGAGCAAGAACTGGCGCTGGGCGCAGCGGCGGGTGACCAGGTAGAACTGGCGCGGAAACACCGGTCGGGGAAGCATGCGCTGGCGCCGGATCAAGATCTGGGCCTGTCGACCGCGACACGATCTCGTGTAGTTAGCGTCGCGCGTGTCCGGTGGCCGGCCATCGTGTCCGAAATTCGGACGAAAAGAGTCGATCGCCCGGCCAGGGCCGCACCACGACCGGCCCCGCCGCAGCCAGTCGACCCCACCGCGGCACTGGCATCGTCGAACCGCCGGGAGGCGATGGCCGATCGCCACGCCGGCTCGCTCTCCCCGTGTACCGCAGCGTCGCCACGCTCGGGCGGCGTGACGCTCGCGGGCCTGCCAGCGCGATGGGCCGGTGCCTCGCGATTGGTGCGCTGCATCCCGTAGTCACTGGTTCTGCACCTCGCCTATGCTGCGCGCCGTGGGCCAGCTCGATCAGTTCGCCAAGGACACTTTCGCGCTGGAGACCACGAGCGTGACCCACGGTGCCGCCGCCTGGCAGCTCGCGCCAGAGCTGAACATGTAGGAGGTTCGCCTCGACGGCCTGCTGCTCGTGCACGCCCCCGCGTTGCTCGCGCCACTCGCGCCGCCCTGGTCAACCGTGCGGGAACCCGGCGAGCTTGTGCTCGAGATCAAGATGCCGGGCGACCACGTCGACATGCCGGCGGTCGACCGGGCGGTGCTGCGGCGCAACGCCCGCCAGGTGCAGCGCCACGAGGATCCCAAGACGGCGTGGGACGGCGAGGAGGCGCTCTGGATCGTGGCGCCCCATGTGCCGGCGATCCTCCCGGAGCGCCGCACGCTCGAACCGGTGGCGGCCGGCGTCTACCGTGTGGGCCCGTTGCCGTTCGAGTTCCTGTGGATCGCCGCGAACGAGCTGCCGCTCGCCGACGAGCTGATCCCGTTTCTGATCGCACGCTCGGGCCGGCCGCTCGACGCGTTCGTCGGCTGGGTCAAGAATCGCCGGCCGATCGAGTGGCTGCTGCGCGTGCTAGAATATCTACCGATGAGCACCGCGGCCCACGAAGACCTCAGGAACTACGTGTTCCCCAAGACCGACGATCCCGTCATCCGTGCTCGCCAGCGAATGATCGCCGAGTGGGCGGTGGAGTCGTCGCCGGAGATGCGTGACAAGCTGGTCGGCGAGGGGCGCAAGGAAGGGCGCAAGGAAGGGCGCATGGAAGGGCGCATGGAGGAGGCGCGCTCGAGCCTCCGTCACGTGCTCGCGCTGCGCGGGCTCGCGCTGTCCACAGAGCAGGAGGCGCGGATCGACGCGTGCGGCGATCTCGACACCCTGCGCCGCTGGCTCGATCGGGCGGTCGTCGTCGCGAGCGCCGCTGAGGCGCTGCAGCAGGCCTGATGACGGCGGGACTGAGCGCCGCGTTGCGGCGGCACCCACCGAGCAGGTCTGGACCGAGCGGGTGTTGTCGGCGGCGACGCTCGCCGAGCTCCTGGCAGACTGAATACCGGCCGCACCGGCTTGCCCGCACGGCTGAGGTTGCGCGACCGGCACGTCGTGATCATGATCCGTGAAGGGATCGCGAAGGATCTCCACGGCGGCAGTGGGACGCGGCGCACGCCCGGAAGCGCAGCGAGGAGCGTGCTTGAGGTACGCGACGAGCGAGAACCGGCCGAGTTGCCGGCGATGCGCCGGTCGCAGCCGGCGACCTGGTGAATGATCCGGGGCGAGGCGCGGTCGCCCGCGTCGTGACGGGCGCCGCGCGTCGATCGCCTACTCGAGGACGCCGGACTTCTCGAGCTTGCCGCCGTCGCGGAATTCGGCCCGGATCGCGCGCTCGAGGTGAAGCTGTGTCAACGAGCTCTGGTCCTGCGCCGCGAGGAACGCGGCTCGCAGCGCCGCGTTGCGGATGAAGCCGCCCGACATCTCGTAGCGCCGCGCCAGCCCGCCGAGGTCGATGCCGGCGGCCATCGGCATCGTGGACGGCAGGTGGACGCGCCACAGCCGCTCGCGGGCCGCGGCGTCGGGGAACGGCAGCGTGAGGCGAAACGTCATCCGGCGCTGAAACGCGGGATCGATCGCCGTGCCCAGGTTCGTGGTCAAGATCGCCACGCCGTCGAACGCGTCGAGCCGCTGCAGGAGGTAGTTCACCTCGAGGTTGGCGTAGCGATCGATCGAGGTTCGCACCTCGGTGCGCCGGCCGAACAGCGCATCTGCTTCGTCGAACAGGATGATCGCCTGCCCCTGCTCCGCGGCATCGAAGACGCGGGCGAGGTTCTGCTCGGTCTCGCCGATCCACTTCGACATCACCCCCGCGAGATCCACGCGGTAGAGGTCGAGTCCCAGCTCGCTCGCCAGCGCGCTCGCGAGCAGCGTCTTTCCCGTCCCCGGACTGCCCTGTAACAATACCGCGATGCCGCGCGCCGCCATCGCCGCGTCGAACCCCCAGAGGTCGTAGACCGTTCGCCGATGGCGCACCCGGGCGATCAGCTCGGCGACACTGTCCGCGATGGCGGCCGGCAAGACCATCTGCGACCAGCGCGCGAGCCTGGTGACGCGCGTCGCGACGGTACCAAGGGCGATCTGCAGATGCTGCCGGAGCTCGGTGTCGATCGCGTGGTCGGTGTCCCATGGTGCCGCCCGCGCCACGGCGCTCACCACTTTGCGGATGGTCCCCGGGCCCACCGTGAACCGCGTCGCGAGCTCCTGGGGCTCGTCGATGACCAGCCCGGCCGCGGCGGCGAGCTGCGTCCACTGCTCCGTGCGCTCGCCGATGCTCGAGATCGGGAGATCGATCTGCACGTAGCCGGGATCCAGCGGCGGCGTGACGTGCCATGCGAGGCGCATCGCGAGCGGTCCGGCGTGGCCGCGCAGCGCGTCGCGGACCGCGCCGCGCTTGGGGTGATCGTCCGACGTGATGAGGTCGAGGCCGTCGATGCAGGGCAGCCAGCCGCGAAGGTGCGCGCGCTGGAGCATCCTGGGCAGCGCCCCGAGCCGGTCCTCGCGGATCAGCGACGCCCCATCGATCACGGCGAGCGTGCGCCCGGCGAGCTGGGCGAGCGTGGCGAGCAGGGTGCGCCGCCCGCGACCGCCGCCGCCGCGCACGACCAGGCGCCCCAGACCGGCCGGTGCCACGCTCAGATCAGCGAGCGCTTGATCGATCACCTCCGCGCGGGTCATGAAGCGCCGGAGCGGCACGGTGGCCGGAACGAGCGTGACCCCAGGTTCGACATCGGCGTCGACCGGCGAGCCCGCGAGCAGCTTGACCACGCATGGATCGACCGCGATCCCCTGGAACGAGCCACAGCCCGCTTCCAGGCGAAGGATCCCCTGGCGAACGAGCGGGCTGTCCGGATCGAGCTCGCGCGCGAGCTCGCGACGGCTCGTGATGTCGCCGAGCAACATCACGAGCAGGTGAGGATCGCAGGCCGCGCGGGCGGGGTCGTTCACCAGGATGCCGAAGATGCGTGCGATCTCGCCCCACAGCGCGGGCGCGACGACGAACAGCAGCACGAGCGCGCCGGTCTTGCCGATCCCGTGGTCGGCACAGAGTACATCGAACGGCGAGCGCTGCCCGGCGAGCGCGGACCGCGCGGCGTCCAGCAGCTCGGTGGCCTCGTGGAGGGCGAGCAACGCCTCGAGTAGCTGCGGCTGCGCGAGCCCCGTACGGCGACCCGCCAGCCCGAACACCTCGGACTCGAACGGCGTCATCGCCGGCGATGGATACGAGATTCGGCCGCTGTCCCAGCTCGACGCGATCGCCACGATCGCGGTCGCCGTGACCCAGCGGCGGTACGCCGCGAGTAGCACCTCGTAGTCATCGGCCGAACACAGCGTGGGCGTCGCGCGCGGCGCGAGCGCTGCCAGTGCGTGCCCGGATCCCGGGGCGCTCGCCTGGGGCGCGTCGATCAGGTCGACGAGATCGTGCGGCACCCGGCGACGCGGCGCGAACGGGTCGTTCGCGAATGCGCTCCGCGGGGTAGCTATGCGCCGCAACCCGGCGAATGATTCGCCACCCGGCCGGGGCCCCGCCGGCGGTGGCGCGGGTTCGACCGGGACGCCGTCTGGCCCCGGTCCTGCGAGCCCCAGCACAGCGCCAGGTCGGCGGGGTGTCCCCGCGACGGAGTCGCCCGATCCCGCGGCATCGTCGTCCTCCCTGGCCATGACCAGGTTATACCGCGACGGCGAAGCGTGGGAGTCGTGCGCAGCGCGTGTCGTTATCGGCGCCGCCAGGTAGCTCGAACACGCACAACGTCATGGCCCGCACGGCTCGCTTGTCAGCGTTGACCGCCAGCGTTTACCGTCCGGAGTTGTGCGGCCACGCCAGGCGGGTCGCAGCCACGGATGGAGTTGCCACGGATGGAGTCGAGCGTGAACCTTGAAGCATGTCTGCCGGCCGAGCTCCGGCAGCCCACTACCACGATCACCCGGATCGCCGCGGGGCTCTCCGGTGCAGGCGTGTACCGCGTCGAGGCCGATGGGCGCGCGTTCGTGCTGAAGATCTCGCCGGCGGACGAGCCCGTTGCGGACTGGCGCCGCAAGTCTCATATCCAGGGGCTCGCGGCGAACGCAGGCCTGGCGCCCGCCGTCGTGCACGTCGACGAGGCGCGGCGTGCGATCGTGAGCGCGTTCGTCGTCGACCGATCGTTCATGGCCCGGTACGGCGACCCGCGAACGCGCGAGGCAGCGCTCGCGCAGCTGGGCCAGACGCTGCGCGGCGTGCATGAGCTCCCGCTGCCGCCCGGGGCCACCGGGCGGGACCGGCAGGATTTGCTCGCCGAGGTGTGGTCGCCGCTCGCGGCGAGCTTCGCCTTGCCGGCGTTCGTCGGGGACGCGGTCCGGCGGGTGATCTCCGAGCAGGCCCCCGCGAGCGAGCGTCCCCCGGTCCTCAGCCATAACGACGTCAATCCGACGAACCTGGTCCACGACGGCGAGCGCCTCCTGCTGATCGACTGGGACATGGCCGGGCCCGATGACCCGTTCTACGATCTCGCGGCGATCGCAGTGTTCTTGCGCATGGACGACGAGACCTGCCAGCGCCTGCTCGCCGCCCATGACGGTGAGCCGGTCACGACGCTGCCGGCTCGATTCGCGTTCAATCGCCGCCTGGTCGCGGCGCTATGCGGCACGCTGTTCCTGCGCCTGGCCCACCACGGCGGGCATGCCGGCGCCACCGGCGAGGATACCTTCGACCGGGCGCCCTCGCTCGGCGAGATCTACCCGCGGTTCCGCTCCGGGGCGCTGAGCCCCGCCACGCCGGAAGGGCAGTGGTCGTTCGGCCTCGCGCTGATGAAGGCGAGCGCCGTGCTCTGACCGCAGCTGTCGCGGCGAGGCCGGCACGGTCGCGACCGCGGCTGCGGCCCAGCTCGCGGCGCTCGACACGCCGCTTCGACCAGCGCGACGCGATCGCGGCACGCCCCGCCGACCGCCGCCCCGGTTCGCCGATCCACTACCTCCGCGGGGATTCCGTGCCTTGTATCGCGGGGACGACGTTCACCGCGAGCAGGCCCTTGGGGCTCTCTACCTCCTCATAGGAGACGGTTTGGCCCTCGCTGAGGGTGCAAAACCCCTCGCTCGAGATCGCCGAGCGATGGACAAATGCGTCCGGGCCGTCATCGGCTTTGATGAAGCCGTAGCCCTTGGCTTCGCTGAACCACTTGACGGTGCCGCGCTGCGTGCCCCGACCCACGGGACGTGTTCCGTCCGTTCCTGGGAACGCCTCGCGTGCTGGCGTGGCCGGGTCTCCGGGCACAGCTGCCGCCGTGGGCTCGCCGCGCAGTCTTTTCACCGCGGCCGATCTGGCGCGCATCACCGCCTCTTCGCGGCGGATTCGCGCGCGATCCTGCCGCTGCTGCCGGCGTTCCGCGCTCTGCTCCCGCCGGGTACGCACGCGTTCTTCCCACGGAATCTCCTCGCTTGGCGCTGCTGGCACCAGCGCGGCCACCGGCGCCGACTCGGCGTGCGGTTCTGCCGCCGTTGGCTCCGGATCCTGGGGCACTGCCGTCGCCGCCGCTGGAGCCGCGCGCATGGCCGCCGCTGGCTTGGACTCCGCCACGGCCGGATCCTTCGGCGTTCCTGCTACCGCCACCAGCCTTCGCTTCGCGGTCGGCGGCTTCGCGGTCGGCGGCTTCGCGGTCGGCGGCTCCGTGATCGGCAGCTCCGTGATCGGCAGCTTCGCGGCCGGCAGCTTCGCGGTCGGCAGCTTCGCGGTCGTCGGCTCCGTGTTCGGCAGCTCCGTGAACGGCGGCTTCGCGGTCGTCGGCTTCGCGGTCGGCGGCTTCGCGGTCGGCGGCTTCGCGGTCGTCGGCTCCGCGGTGGGCAGCTTGGCGGTGGGCAGCTTCGCAGTGGGCAGCTTGGCGGTGGGCAGCTTGGCGGTGGGCAGCTTGGCGGTGGGCAGCTTGGCGGTGGGCAGCTTGGCGGTGGGCAGCTTGGCGGTGGTCGGCTTCGCGGTGGTCGGCTTCGCGGTGGTCGGCTTCGCGGTGGTCGGCTTCGCGGTGGGCAGCGTCGCGGTGGTCGGCTTCGCGGTGGTCGGCTTCGCGGTGGGCAGCGTCGCGGTGGTCGGCTTCGCGGTGGGCAGCTTGGCGGTGGTCGGATTCGCGGTGGGCAGCGTCGCGGTGGTCGGCGTCGCGGTGGGCAGCGTCGCGGTCGTCGCCGCTGGCTTGCTCGCTCGTGCCACTGCCGCCGGCTCGTGTGTTCGTGCCTCTGCCGCCCGCTTGCTCGTTCCTGCCGCCGTCGTTGTTCGCGCTGTTGCCGCTGCCGCCGGCTTGCGTGGTCCCGCCACCAGCGACCTGCGTGATCCCGCCACCGGCTCCGGGGGCTCCGTGCGCGTGCCTGAGCCTGCGCCTGACAGCGCAGGCTCGAGCGTGGCTGCGAGCTCGTCGCCGAGAACGGTCCGCGCCAACCGTCGGACGTCGGCTTGAAACCGCTCGATCGCCGCGGTCAGCGCCGCGGTCAGCGCCGCGCTATGGTGGGGACTCGTCATGGGCGCATGATCGTCAAAGCTGTCCGCGTTGCAACCCCTGCGCTCGACTAGACGTCGCCGCGAGACGGAGCTGCGCACACGGAGGTCCTTGGCGGGGATGACGGTGGTGAGGAAAGGGTCGAAGTGCCCCCAGCGCATGAAGCGCTTGACGTCGGGGACCAGCCAGAGCTCCTGGGTCAGCTTGGCCACCGGAGCCGGTCTCTGGGTCGATGCCGGACGACCAGAACGACCCCACGCGAGCCCTGCGCGTACCTCAGAGTCCGAACGCCAGCAGCACATGGCCCGGAATGGATTCGCCCCACGAGAAGCCCGACTGGACGTAGACCATGCCGTGCGACAACGCTCCGGAGACACGACGACGACCGAACGCCGCACCCGGAGGGCGAGCGAAGCGCGCGCTTCGCTCGGATCATCCGATCGCGACCGTGGAACGCGGTCGTCGAATCGCGCCCGCGCGACCGAAGGCTCGGCCATGCCGTGATAGGTCTCGGCTGTGGTTGCGCCTCGATCGGCGCGTCGCGGCATGGAATCAGCGCGCCATCGCCTGACGCAGGCGTGATCGGCTACCGAAAGGCCTTGTAGAGCGTCGCCGTCTCGTCGGCCCTGGTCACGACCGCGAACGTGAACTAGTCACGCGGCGGCCGGGGTCGTTTGGAAGGCCGCTCAGGAGGACGGCCCGTGCGTGACTTCGGAGGCAAGCGATCGTCGACGCGATCCGTGCCGGACACGGCCCCAGCTCTACTATTCGACGACGAACCCCGGGACCGCCATGCGGGCCTGGAATCAGGCCATCTACAACTGGTTCACGACCAACGTCGATCGCGGCTACGGCACGCGGAAATCATGAGCCGCCTGAGCGCGCGCTCGCCGAACGGCGCTTGTGTTTACGTGGCTCGACGAGTAGTGGAGCCCGCGATGCTTCCGCGCAGCCAGCGGCCGCGTGTGATCCCGATGTGCGGAGTTGAACATTGCGCGCCATGCCGATCGTGTGGCAGGTGCTGCACTCCCGATCAGGCTGACGTCATCTTGCCGAGCCTGGCGCCGGCGGTTGGCCACATCATGCCGACGGCACCCGACAGGCTCGAGCTCCGCGGACTCGCGATCGGGAGTGATGCCGGCGCACAATCATGGGGCCCGTGCGATCGGCGCGGCGAGGAGCGGTCGAGTTATCAACACCATTGCAACGACGCATGGTTTCCATGCCCGGTGGTGGCGAGCTCGTCGACTGGCGGTCGTGCGATGCGTCGAGTCGAAGTCTGCGGGAGAGGGTGAGATGCGGTTCACGGCGAGTGGTCGCAGGTTGTCGCTTGTTATTGTGGACGAACCAGGTCGAGCGAGCTCATGGGGAGACCGCGATCTGGACGCGCGAGCCTGGCGCCGCCGGGGCGTCGCGCGGCTTTATTGCATGGGGCGAAAGGAAGCTACTGTGAAGCACGAGATTCGTAACACTTCGTCATGTTCGTGGATCATTGCCGCGGCGAGCAGCGCGCTTGCGCTTGGCTGTGCTGGCGATGCTGGCTCGACCGCCGAGCGCCAGGAGATCGTCGACAACCTGCGCCAGGCCGGATTCGCTGCCGACGACATCATGATCGTCGACGGCAAGGTCTACGTCGGCCTCGACGCCGAGGTCTCACTCGCCACGTCGCGCGAGATGCTCGAGGCCGGACCGACTGACAAGGAGCAATACCGCACCACCAACCTGATCAGCACCGCGCTCACCAAGATCTGCATCAACGGCAGCGCGTTCACCGGCGCGTTCAGCACCGCACTCGACCTCGCGATCCAGAACTACGATGAGCTGCCGCTGACGTTCGCCATGGCGCGCACCCCCAGCGCGGGCTGCAGCTTCACGATCAACGCCGCGATCGCGCCCGGCGTGGTCGGCGGCTTCTCTGGCTTCCCGTCGGGGGGCCTGCCGTTCTCGACCATCAACATCGGCGACGGCCTCGCGTCGTTCAGCGTCGATACCATCGAGCACGTCATCACCCACGAGATCGGGCACACGGTCGGCTTCCGGCACTCCGACTACTTCAATCGCAGCATCAGCTGCAACGGCGCGGTGGTCAACGAGGGCGACGCCGGCGTCGGCGCCATCCTGGTCCCGGGCACGCCGAGCGACGCTAGCGTCGGCGGCTCGATCATGAACTCGTGCTTCCGCACCGCGGAGACCGGCGAGTTCACCGGCACCGACGTCACGGCGCTGCTCGCGCTCTATCCGAAGTTCCCGACCGCGCTGACGCTGCAGGCCCAGACTGGCAACTTCCTGGTCGCCGAGAACGGCGGCGGCACGTTCGTCGGCGCCAACCGCACCGCGATCGGCCCATGGGAGCGCTTCGTCATTATCGACAGCAACGGCGGCGACCTCCTGCACAACGACGTCATCAACCTGCGCGCTGCCAACGGCCAGTTCGTCGTCGCGGAGAATGGTGGCGGCAGTGTCGTCAACGCCAACCGCGACGTCGCCGGCCCGTGGGAGGCGTTCCACCTGCTCAACCTCGATGGCGCCTCCACCTTCGCCACCGGGTCGCACGCCGCGCTGCAGGCCGCCAACGGCCAGTTCGTCGTCGCCGAAAACGGCGGCGGCGGATCGTCCTCCGGGGCCGTCAACGCCAACCGCGACGCGATCGGCCCGTGGGAGACCTTCGTGCTTATCTTGCAGTGACTTGCAGCGCGTGATCGACGACGCGGCGAGCAACCACGAGTCTGCACACGACGGTGGGCAACACGCGCATCGTGGCGTTTTGGAGCCTGGGTAGATCGAAGATGTCATGCCTTGCGCAGCCGGTGGGCAGCGCACTCCACCGTGGCGCCTGCGGCGGCAAGCCAAACGGACGCGCCGGCTCGATCTCAGATGTCCGGAACTGGGATCCAGCGATCCCAGTTCCGGACGCGCCGCCCGGTGGATCCCCGTGATCTCCCCCGCTGGGCGCCGCTGGGCGCCGCTGGGCGCTGGCACGCCAGCTGCTGCAACGCCTCGTCGTGTCATCGCGATGGCTCGGTCGACCCTCCGCCACCCACCTGTTCGACGGCCGGATCGTCGAAGATCGCCGCGGGTAACCATGTCGTCATTGTGGCTCGACACGCGCTACGCGCTCCGCATGCTGGCCAAGGCGCCGGGCTTGACCGCGGTGCTGGTGATCACGCTGGCGCTCGGGATCGGCGCGAGCACGACGATCTTCTCGGTGGTCAACTCGGTCGTGCTGCGGCCGCTGCCCTACGACCAGCCCGACCGGCTGGTCCGGGCATACACGGTCCTGACCGGCCAGCACCACGACGACCAGCTGGGGATCGCCATCCCGGGATTTCGCGACTTCTCCCGCAGTTGCCAGGCATGTACCTCGATGGCGGCCTGGACGAACGGATCGAGCGCGCTGGCGAGCGGCGATCGCGCGGTACGCGTGCAGGCGACCTACGCGACGCACGAGCTCCTGCCGCTGCTCGGCGTCCCGCCGCTGCTCGGGCGCTGGTTCGACGCGGCCGAGGACCGGCCCGGCGATCCCGAGGTCATCGTGATCGGCTTCGACGTGTGGCAGCGCGTGTTCGCCGGCGATCGCGGCATCATCGGCACGCAGGTCCACCTAGACGCCGTGCCGGTCACCGTGATCGGCGTGATGCCACCCGGGTTCAGCTTCCCCGAGCACGAAGAGGTATGGATCCCCGCCAGGCTCGACTTCAGGGATACGGATGACACGGCCTACCATCTCGCGGTCGTCGCGCGGCTCGCGCCGGGCGCATCGCTCGCGGCGTTCTCCGACGAGCTGGCCGTCCAGGCCAAGCATTGGGACGAGATTCTTCGCACGCTCGTCGCGCAGTCCGGGGGCACGCCGATCGGGCTGCACGGCCGCGCCGTGGCGTTTCAGGCCGATCTGGTCGGCTCGCTCGCGACCACGCTGTGGCTGCTCCAGGCCGCGGTGCTGTTCGTGCTGTCGATCTCCGTCGTCAACGTGGCCAATCTGTTGCTCGCACGCTCGGAGGCCCGCACCCGCGAGGTCGCGGTCCGCCATGCGCTCGGCGCCAGCCACCGCCGGCTGCTCCGCCAGTTCCTCACCGAGAGCCTGATCCTGGGGCTCGCCGGCAGCGCGCTGGGCGTGCTGGTCGCGATGTGGGCGCTCGATGGCGTCACCGCGCTGATCCCGCGCTCGGCACCGCGGATCGGCGAGATCGCGCTCGATGGTCGCGCGGTCGGGTTCGCGGTCGCATGTGCGGCCGGCGCCGCGCTGATCTTCGGCGTCGCGCCGACCCTGCACGCCCGGCGCACCGACCTGTACGGTGCGCTCAAGGACGGGTCGTCGCGGATGACCGGCAGCAAGGCGCAGCTGCGCGCGCGGCGGCTGCTCGTGATCGGCGAGATCGCGCTCGCGGTCGTGCTCGTGGTCAGCTGCACCGTGATGGTGCGCAGCTTCCTGCGGCTCCAGCGCGTCGACGCCGGGTTCGCGCCGGACCACCTGCTCACGTTCGGCCTCGAGCCACCGGAGAAGTCGTATCCGCCGGAGGCCGCCGATGCGTTCTGGCACCGGCTCGTCGAGCGGCTGCGCGCGCTGCCCGGGGTTCGCCGCGCGGGACTGCTCTTGCAGCTGCCGCCATCGAATGCCAAGCAGACCACCGGGATCCTGTTTCCCGGCCGGAGCCCGAGCGCCGCCGGCGAGTCCGACTGGCTGCTCGACTTCACGCAGCTCGCTGACAGCGATGCCTACGAGGCGCTCGGCGCGCGGATCGTCCGCGGCCGCGGCTTTGCGCCCAGCGATACCCGCGGCACGCCGAACGTCGCGCTGGTCAACGAGCGGTTCGCGGCGAAGTTCTTCCGCGACCGCGACCCGATCGGCCAGCGGGTCCAGCTGCCCTACAGCAACCAGCCGGTGTTCACGGTGATCGGCGTCATCGGAGATATCAAGAACGACGGTCTCGATCACGCGGCGGGCACCGAGCTGACGCTGCCGCTGTGGCAGTACGTCTACGTCTGGAACCGACCGCATCCCATCGGGCCGCTGTACGGCGTGCTGCGCATCGACGGCGACCCCGCGGCCATGCTCCCGGCGGTGCAGCGCGCGGTCGGCGAGCTCGATCCGACCTTGCCGGTATTCAAGCTCCGCACGATGGACGAGGTGGTATGGGAAGCCGTCGCGCGGCCGCGATTCTTGATGTTCCTGCTGAGCGCGTTCGCCGGCCTCGCGCTCGTGCTCGCCGTCGTCGGCATCTACGGCGTCATGGCCCACACCGTCGCGCAGCGCACCCACGAGATCGGCCTGCGCGTCGCGCTCGGCGCCCGCCCCGCCCAGGTCCGCGCGATGGTGCTTCGCCAGGCGACTGTGCTGGTCGCGATCGGTGTTGCGAGCGGGCTCGCTGCCGTGGTGCTGCTGTCCCTGGGGCTCGGCACGACGCTGCGCGCGGCGTTCAACGGCGAAGATCTGATACAGCCCGGACCGCTCATCGCGGTCGCCCTCGCGGTGGTCGTGGCCGCCCTGCTCGCGACCTGGATCCCGGTGCGCCGCGCGACACGCGTGCAGCCCACGATCGCGCTCAGGGCGGAGTGAGCGCGAGCCGGAGCACCGGTCTCAATACAATGGTCAATACAGTGGCCAATCGTTCGAGCGCAGGCTCACGCTGCGGTCGGCGTACGTGTAGCGGTGCGGCGGAACGTACGTGAGGTGCGGGGCGACCTCGACCACGGGGACCAGCTCGACGTGGGGATAGCTGTTGGGCCGTGCGATCTCGACCGTACAGCCGGCGTCACGCGCGACCACTTCCGATACCGATCCGAGCAGCAGGTGCCCCAGCGCCGTCGCGGGCTTGCAACCCACGATGATCAGGTCGGCGCCGACGTCGCGAGCCACGGACAGGATCTCGTCGGCTGGCTTGCCGATCCGTGCGTGGACGCAGAAGTGCACGCGGCTGTCGGTGTTCGCCTCGCGTAGCCGCTGCTCGACCTCCCGGGTCAGCGCATGTTGAACCGCCTCGGCGTACTGATAGTCGACGCCGGTGGTCGTCGGCACGGCGGGGATCGGCGTCCGCGGCTCGATCGCGCAGACGACGTGCAGCACGTGCGACGGGTCCCGGATCGCGCGGTCGACCGCTCGCTGCAACGCGGCCTCTCCGCTACGACTGAAATCGAATCCGACAACGACGCGGCTGGAGGGATTGCTCATGAACTGTAGTGACGCAACACCTGTGCCACCGGGCGCGCAGGAAAGGTGCTCCGATCGCGCGCACGATCTGCGAAACTTCCCGTTCGGGCGCACACCCTGCGCAGCGCGGAACCCGCCGTCGAAATTGACGCGCCGGTGTGGCGCCGGCGCCGAACGCCCCGATGAAGTGACGTACCGGGCCGCGTGCTGCGTGCCAGGCCACGACATCTTGTCGTTTTCGATCTCAGGTGGCTCGGGCGGTGGCGCGAGTCGAGGCCTGGCGCCCGTCAGCGCGGTGGTTGGGCGGTGGCGCACCCTTTGCAGCCCGATCGTCCACCGATGGTTGGTTCTGCGCTGTTGTTGACGAGCATCCCGATTCTCCTGATCGGGGCGGGCTTGGCGGCGGGGCTCCGAACCAACCACGCCCGAGGGATCGCCGCGCTCGTCACGCAAGCGCTCGCCACGCTGGTGGTGCTGATCAGCATCTGGCCGGTGCTCGCGGGTCACGCCACGATCGAGGTGATCTGGCCGTGGCCCGCGCCGATCGACCGGATCGCATTTCGGCTCGATGCGCTCGGCGCGTTCTTCCTGGCGTGGTCGCTGCCGATGACGCTGCTGGGAACGCTCTACGCGGTCGGTTATCTTCGGCCGTACTTCCACGCGGGGCGCAACGGGGGGCCGCACTTCGCGTTGCTCAACATGACGTCGGTCGCGTTCGTGCTGATCTACTCGGTGCAGAACGCGCTGGTGTTCCTGCTCGGCTGGGAGATCGCCGCGGTCGCGGCATGGCTGCTCGTGATCTGGGACTACCGCAAGCAGAAGATCCGGTTCGCCGGGTTCAACTATCTGGTCTCGACGCACGTCGGGCTGTTCGTGCTGGTCGCGGCGTTCATGTTGCTCCACAGCTACACGGGCTCGATGGACTTCGCCGCGTTCGGCACCTACTTGTCGAGTCACCCGGTCGGGCAGGGCACGGTGTTCTTGCTGCTCGGCATCTCGTTCGCGCTGAAGTCCGCGTTCTTTCCGTTCCACACCTGGTTGCCGCGGGCGCACGCGGCGGCGCCGGCGCACGTGTCGGCCTTGATGTCGGGGGTGATCCACAAGGCCGGGCTGTTCGGGTTCCTGCGCTTCACGCTCCTGGCAGGCAAGCCCGAGGAGTGGATGGGATGGTCGGTGCTGGTGTTCGGGGCGATGTCCGCGGTGTTCGGCGTGCTGTACACGGCGACGCAGCGCGATCTGAAGCGCTTGCTGGGCTACTCGTCGACCGAGAATGTCGGGATCGCGGCGATGGCGTTCGGGGTCGGCATGCTCGGGTGGGCGTGGGGGAACCCGGGGCTGGCGACGCTCGGGTTCGGTGCCGGGCTGCTTCACCTGCTCAACCACGCGCTGTTCAAGTGCTCGCTGTTCTACGCCGCCGGGGCCGTCTATCGCGCCACGCACACGATCGATCTGGAGCGGCTCGGCGGCCTCGCGCGCCGGCTCCCGAGCACGACCATCTTCTTCTTGGTCGGTGGGCTCGCGATGTGCGGGTTGCCACCATTGAACGGATTCGTCAGCGAGTTCCTGATCTACGCGGGGCTATTGTCCGGCGCGGCGCCGACGACCGAAGGCGACGTCGTCCTGGTCTGTGCCGCTGCCGTGCTGGCGTTCGTGGGCGCGGTCGGCGCGCTGTCGACCACGCGCGCGTTCGGCCTGACCTTCCTGGGGGCCGCGCGCGACCCGTCGCTTCATGTCGGGGCGGAGGAGCCGCGCTCGATGGCGATTCCGATGGCGGTGCACAGCGTCGCGATCGTGGTCCTGGGCGTGTACCCCGAGGTGGCGCTGTGGCTCGTCGAGCCCGCGGTGCAGCGGTTCCAGCTCGCGCTGGGCGCGCCGGCCACGGCGAACCTGGCCACCGTGCTCGGCCCCGTGCTGTGGGCGTGTCGAGGTCTCGCGGTCGTGCTCGGCGTCGCGATGGTGGCCGCGTGGCGACGCCGCCGCACCGCGCGAGCCAGCGTGACCTGGGGCTGCGGCTACACCGCGGGGACCGCGCGCATGCAGTACACGGGGAGCTCGTTCTCGGCGCAGCTGTCGACGCTGTTTCGCCCCGCGCTGCCCCTGGTCACGCACGAGCATCTGCCCACGGCCGCGTTCCCGCAGCACGCCTCGCACCTGTCGACCAATCACGTCGACGCCGTGGAGCGCCGCATGTTCGAGGTGCTCGGGCAGGGCGAGCAGTTCGTGCAGGACACCTCGGCTCGGATCCCGGAGCAGCCGCGGTTTGCGTTCGCCGCGGGCTTGCTCGCGCTCGTCGTGGTGGCGCTCGTCGCGCTCGGCAAGATGCTATGAGCGTCGTTGCCAACATCATCGCATTGCTCGTGATGCCGATCATCCTCGTGGGAACGATCAATCGCGTGAAGGCTCGCTGGGCGGGGCGCCGCGGACCGCCGATCCTCCAGCTCGCCTTCGATCTCTGGCGGCTCGCGCGCAAGACGCCGGTCTACAGCAAGCTGACCACGCCGGTGTTTCGCCTCGGGCCGATCGTGGTGGTCGTGACCGCGATCGCATCGGCGTGCGTGGTGCCGCTGGCCGGGACCACGTCCCTGATCGCGTTCCCGTTCGACTTCGTGTGGTTCGCCTACGTGTGGTCGTTGGGCCGCGTCGCGCTGATGCTCGGCGCGCTCGACACCGGCAGCTCGTTCGAGGGCATGGGCGCGTCGCGCGAGGCGACGTTCGCGACGCTTTTGGAGCCGGTCCTGTTCCTCGTGGCCGGCGCGCTGTGCCTGCATTCCGGGGCGCGCAGCTTCGCGGCCGTGCTGGTGCCGCGGCTCGATGCGCCGGCGGCCGTGGTGATGTGGGTGGCCGCGATCGCGGCGCTGCTGATCGTCGTGCAGGTCGAGTCCGCGCGGATGCCCGTCGACGACCCGACCACCCACCTCGAGCTGACGATGGTCCACGAGGTGATGATCCTCGATCACAGCGGCGCCGAGCTCGCGTTCCTGCAGCTCGGCGCGGCGATCAAGATGTTCGTGGGCGTGTCGGTGGTGGCGATGCTGCTCAATCCGCTCGCCGGCGAACACTCGCTGGCCGCGGTCGCCGCGCACCTCGGTCTCTGCCTGGCGATCGCGGTGGCGATCGGGCTGTCCGAGTCGTTGATCGCCCGGCTCAAGCTGCGCGTGGTCCCGCAATACATCGTCGTGGGTCTGATCGCGGGGGGCATCGCGCTGTTGTCGATGCTCGGGCGCGGAGGTCACGGATGAGCCCGCTCTTGATCGCGTTCGTCGGTGCGCTGCTCCTGCCGCTGTTCGCTGCCTCGTGGCGGCTCAGCCTGTTCGGCCTCGCCGCGCAAGGCTTCCTCATCGCGTGGATCAGCCATCAGGTCGATCCTGCGGTCGACACCGTGGGCGCCTGGGTCGCGATGGTCGACCTGATCGGGGTGCGAGGGGTCGGCGCGCCGCTGGTGCTCTACGCGGTGCTTCGCGCCCAGCGCGCGACGGCTCGCCACGACGTCCTGTCACCCAACCTCATGTCGTGGACGCTCGCGATCGCGCTCGTCCTGGTCGCGTTCCGGTTCGCCGACATGGTCGTGCCGGTCGAGGGCAACGAGCACGTGTTCGTCGCGGGCGCCACCGCCGGGCTGCTGCTCGGCCTGCTCGTGCTCGCGACGCAGACCGGGCCGTTCAGTCAGATGGTCGGCGTGCTGCGGATCGAGAACGCGATCGCGCTGTTCGAGCTGGGAGGTCGCCACCGCGATCCGTGGATGCAGGTCGCGCAGACGGTCCTCTTGGTCGCGACCGTCCTGCTGTTTCGCTGGTACCTGCGCACCTTGCCGGTCTCGAGCACGGTCAAGGTGAGCGCGGTCGAAGGAATGACCCAGTGACCTGGCTCCTCCTGGTCGCGCTGCCGATCGCGAGCGCGCTCCTGGTCTCGACGACCCGGGGCACCCGCCGCGCGTCGACCGTCCTGCTGGTGACCGCCGCGCTGACCTCGATCGTGGCGACGGTGCACGCCGCGCTGCCGACCCGGCCGGCGGTCCTGGACGGCTACCTGCGCGGCGACGCCACGGTGCAGCTGTTCGCGCCGGTGATCAACTTCATCTTTGCCGGGATCGCGGTGTACGTCCGCGCGCGCGTCGCGACGGAGCCCGCGTCGCGGCGCTTCGTGTTCCTGGCGCTCGTGTTCCTGGCCGCGTCGAACCTCGCGCTGCTCAGCAACCACTTGCTGCTGATGTGGATCGGCATCGAGTGCACGACGCTCGCCGCGGCGCTCATGATCGTGCGCCCCGACGCGCCCGCGTCTCGCCTCGCGTCGTGGCGATACCTGGTGTTCTCGTCGGTCGGGCTCGGGCTCGTGTTGCTCGGCCTGTCGTGCCTCCTGCGCAGCATGGAGCTCGCCGGGCACGCTCCGACGCTGTTCCTCGACGCCATGCCCGCCGCCGTGGCCGGCCCGACCAACCCGTGGCGCGAGCTCGGGATCGGCCTGGTCGTGCTGGGCATCGGGACCAAGCTCGGGCTGGCGCCGATGTACAGCTGGCTACCGGAGGCGTACGACGAGGCGCCCGCATCGGTGACCGCGATGCTCGGCGCGGTGCAGTTCAACTGCGCGCTGGTGCTGCTGTTTCGCGTCGTGCACATCTACCGGCCGGGCAGCGGCGGGTTCATCACCGGCGAGCTGCTCACGATCGGCCTCGCCTCGGTCGCGGTGTCGACCGCCAGCATCGTCGCCACCCGCAACTTCAAGCGGCTGCTCGCCTACGCGTCGATCAACCACGCGGGCGTCATCGCGATCGGCCTGGGTCTCCGGAGCTCGGCGTCGTACGGCCTGCTGCTGTACGTGCTCAGCAACGCGTTCATCAAGGCGATCCTGTTCCTCACCGCCGGCAAGATCGAGGCGCACTACGGCACCAAGGACCGCAAGTTGATCGCCGGCCTCATCAAGGATCTGCCGTACAGCGGGCTGTTCCTGATGGTCGGCACGTTCGCGCTGCTCGGGTTTCCGCCGTTCGGCAGCTTTCTCGGCGAGCTCCTGATCCTCTCGGCGCTGGTCACCAGCGGTCAGATGTTCGTGTTCGCGACGTTCTGCGTGCTGATCACGGTGTCGTTCGTCGCGACGGGGCGAACGATCTTTCCGATGATCTGGGGCGAGCCCAAGCAGATCCGGACCTGGCCCCAGCAACGGATCACCGATGGGTTGCACAAGCTGGTGTTCTTCGTCCTGCTGCTCGTCCTGGGGATCTACATCCCGCCGCAGCTCAACTCGCTCATGACCCAGGTCGCTCGCTCGCTGGAGGGCCCGTGACCTCCGTGCTCGTCCATCGCGAAGCGGCCGCGGAGATCGAGGTCCTGGAGATCAGCACCTGGCGAGCCACGCTGCTCGAACGCGCGCGCGCGGGTCTGCGGCCGGTGACGCTCTATGGCCGCCGCGACGGCGATCGGGTGATCCTGACGGTCGTGCATCAAGCCGGCGCGGGCCTGGTGGTGTCGCGGACCGCCATCGACCCGGCGCACGGCTATCACGAGCTCACCTCGAGCCTGCCGATGCTGCATTGCTTCGAGCGCGAGATCCACGAACAGCTCGCGGTGCGGATCTCGGGGCACCCGTGGCTCAAGCCCGTGCGCTTCGAGGGGCTCGATCAGGCCGCGATGGCCTCGTACCCGTTCTATCGCGTCGAGGGCAAGGAGGTGCACGAGGTCGCGGTCGGGCCGATCCACGCCGGCGTGATCGAGCCCGGATCGTTTCGCTTCATGTGCTTCGGCGAGCATGTCTTGCACCTCGAGATCCACCTCGGCTACCAGCACCGCGGCGTGGAGCGCCGGCTGCTCGAGCGCGAGCCGCGCGCCCTGGCGCCCTGGGTCGAGACGCTCGCGGGCGACACCAGCGTCGCCCACGGCTGGGCGTACGCAGCTGCGATCGAGGCGCTGGTCGGCCACGACCTCGATCCCGAGATCGAGCTGGCGCGCGCGGTCGCGCTCGAGCTGGAGCGCATCGCCATGCACCTGTCGGGGCTGTCGGGGCTGTCGGCGGACCTCGGGTTCCTGCCGGGCGCGTCGACCTACGGGCGGCTGCGGACCACCGCGATCAACACGTCGATGCGGCTGTGCGGCAGCCGGTTCGGGCGCGGTGCCGTGCGCCCGGGCGGCAGTGGCATGCGGCTCGACGCCGAGCTCGCGGCGCTCGTTGGCGACAACGTGCGCCTGCTGCGGCACGACGGCGCCATCATCGACGACTGCTTCTTGTCCGCGCGCTCGGTCCACCATCGGCTCGCGGGCGTTGGTGTGCTGTCGCCCGAGATGGCGAGCGAGCTCGGCGTCGTGGGCATGGCGGCGCGCAGCACCGGCGTCGCGCTCGACGCCCGCGCGCCGGCGCGCGGCCTCTACGCGCGTCACCCGGTCCAGGTGTGCACCGAGCCCGGCGGCGATTGCTGGGCGCGCGCGCGGTTGCGGATCGCCGAGATCGAGGCCTCGCTGACCTGGCTCGAACAGGTGATCGCCGAGCCGCGCGCGTGGACGCCGCGGCGGTCCGCGCTGCCGAGCCTTCCGCCCTCGCAGCTCGCGATCGCCGTGGTCGAAGGCTGGCGCGGCGAAGTGGTGCACTGCCTCGAGACCGGTCCAGACGGCGCGCTCGTCCACTACAAGGCGCAGGACCCCTCGCTGCGCAACTGGATGGCGCTCGCGATCGCGGTGCGAGGCAATGACATCTCGGACTTCCCGATCTGCAACAAGAGCTTCGACCTGTCTTACTGCGGGAACGACCTATGACGATCTTCAACTCGCTGCGGGTGCGGATGTCGCAAGGCAAGCAGTTCATCGCGGACGTCCGCAGCGCTGTGCCCGCGGGGTTTCGCGGTCGACCGCACATCGCGGACGGCGCGTGCGCCGCGGGCTGCGACGCCTGCGTGGCGTCGTGCCCGACCGGGGCGATCGGCCTGGCGCCGCTCTCGATCGATCTTGGTCGCTGCACGTTCTGCGGCGAGTGCGTCCTCGCGTGCCCCGAGGCGAAGATCGCGCTCACCCCCGAGCCCCGCATGGGCGGCGCGGATCGCGCGGCGCTCGTGGTGACGGCCGGCGCCCAGGAGCGCACGCAGATCCGCGCCAACGACGGCCTCGCGAGGCTGTTCAAGCGCTCGCTGAAATTGCGGCAGGTCTCGGCGGGCGGCTGCAACGCGTGCGAGCTCGAGCTGAACGCGACGGCCAACGTCAACTTCGATCTCCAGCGCTACGGGATCGAGTGGGTCGCGTCGCCGCGGCATGCCGACGCGCTGGTGCTGTCCGGCGCGCTGACGCGGACGATGACCGACGCGGTGCACCTCGCCTGGGACGCGATGCCCGAGCCGCGGTTCGTCGTCGTGGTCGGGGCCTGTGCGATCTCGGGTGGGCTCTATGATGGCGCGCGCGGCGTCGAGCGCGGGTTTCTCGACGAGGTGATCCCGGCGCTCTACGTGCCTGGCTGCCCGCCGCACCCGCTGACCTTCGTGAACGCGATCCTCGATCTCCTCGGCGTGGCCTAGCTCGGGGAAACCCGGACGGGCGCGCGGCGATCGCGGTTCGTGCGCGTGCTACTTCGCAACGTGGGCGTGACAGGCAGCGCAGGTCAGGAGGATCTCCCCGTAGACCCGCGCGCGGTCTGCCGGCGCAGCGTTGCCGGCGTGGCGAGCCTGGTCGGCGATCTGCTGGAGTCGTTGCGCGAGCGGCCTCCGGTCAGCGTCCATGGATGCGAGCGGGGCTGCGGCGAGCACGTCGAGCCCGGCCCGCCACGCATCCTCGGCGTCGCCGATCATCCCCTCCCGGATCCGATCCGCGGCCCAGCGATGACGCGCCATCCGGGCGGGAACGGTCGGCTGGTCCGGCGGCACATCGTGTGGTGGCTGGAAGTCGGCCTGGGCACCGGCATCGCGATGGCAGCTCGCGCACGCGGCGATGAGCTGGGCCTCGCGCCGGCACGCCTCGTCGATGTCAGGCGCGGTGGACAGCGCGCCGGCGCGCTGGCGAACGAGCTCGACCTGCTTGGCCCACGGAGCCATCCCGGGCACGTCGGGCTCGGTCGCGAGCGATCGGGCGAAATAGCGAGCATCGTCGAGGCGGCCGCGGATGATCAGTCGCTCGATCGTGCGCGCCGTGTCGAAGCTCGCCAGCATGTGGAAGCGCAGCATCATGTCGCGTTGGAAACGCTGCGCAGCCGGGAGCTGCGGCTCGGCCCCGGGCTGCGCTCGCGCCGCCACCGGTGGCCCCGGATCGGCGCTTGCGGCCGGTTGGCAGGCTGCGAGCGTACAGGCCATCACAGCAGCGAGATCGCGCGTCGACATTCTCCAGCGACCTGCACGGAGCGATCCATCGGATCCTCGGAGCCGCTGGCTCGATGATGCCGATGCCACGCAACGCTTGCGAGGCCGCCTCCCAGCCGCGCAGGTTTTGCGCCGACCGAGGGTGAATCGCTGGCCGCGCCGGCTGGGCCGCTCGGCGCGCTCTCGACGCTGCACTCGATGTGCCGAACGCGCCCGTCCCTGGCACCGGTGTTGCTCTCAGCAATGCCATGCCCACCTTCAAGAACATCCTCTGCGCCATCGACTACTCATCCTGTTCCCGACATGCGTTGACGGCGGCAACGGAGCTCGCGAAGAGCTCGGGCGCCGCGCTCACGATCGTGCACGTCTGGTCGCCTCCGACCTACGGCGCCCCCGATGCGATCCTGTCCGGCGAGGCGATTCAGGTGATGGCCCAGGACGCCGAGCGCTTGCTCGCCGACTGGGTGGCCACGGCCAAGGCCGACGGGGCGAGCACGGTGACCTCGAAGATGATCACGGGGGTCGCGTGGAACGCGATCGTCGCGTTGAGCGTCGAGTCGCACACGGACCTCATCGTCATGGGGACGCATGGTCGCACCGGGCTCAAGCATGCGCTCATCGGCTCGGTGGCCGAGAAAGTCGTTCGCCATGCACCATGCGCGGTGCTCGTCATTCGTTGAGCGAGCGTTGCGCCGCGACGGTCACTGCGCCACGAACTGCCACATCCCTGGAGCGACGTTGAGCTTGATGTACTGGCTGTCGACAGCGCCCGCGGTGATGCCGGTGACGCCGCTGACGAAGCCCGCCTGGGTCCAGACCGTGACGCCGTTGGCGGTGATCGAGCTCCAGGGGTGCTTGCGGGGGATGCCGACCAGCGCCTGGGTCCCGGACGGCGAGATCAGCGCCAGCGTGTAGCTGGTCGCCGACAGGGTGTGGCTCACGGTGATCGAGCCCCGGACCGACGGCACGGTCGCCGACACCGAGGTCAGCGGCCCCAGCAGCGGCGTGACCTGATACGACGTCCATCCCGGCGCCGTGGGCCTGACCCCGGCCACGAACGCACCCAGCAGATACGTCGGGCTCGCGGCCCAGGCGTGGTTATTGGAGTCGATCGATCCGCCCGACTTTTCCCACATCGTCTGCGACCACGAGTCGATGTCCGACTGGTAGTAGCTCAGCATGCGGCTCACGGCTTCGTTGTCGTTCCCCATCTGGAACAGCGCCTCTTCGATGTAGCGCTCCTGATACGGGCTGGCATTGAGCTGGTTGGTCAGCACGTTGAGCACGCCGGGCAGCCGCGAGGAGTCCGCGACTCCGGACAGCACCGCCCACGCGTTGGATCGATCGTCGATGGTCGAAGATTGCGTTCCGTTGAGCAGGCCGAACACGTACGCGTTGGAGGCGGCCCGCCAGAAGTACTGATTGAAGTGGTTCTTCGCCGTATCTTCCAGGCTCTGGTAGTAGGCGACATCCGCGGTGACGCCGCTGACCTGGGCCAGGACCTTGGCGGTCTCCAGCAGCCGGATCAGCAGGCCATTGGACACCGTGTTCGCGCTCCCGGTCTGCACGTCGAGGTTGGAGCCCCAGTCGATCCAGTTCCACACCCCGCCCTGCAGGATCAACATGCCATCGCTGTTGCGGGTCGACGCGACGTACTGCTTGAGGAAGGTCGCGACCTTCGGATAGAGCTCGGCGACCAGGGCGCTGTCCCCGGTATAGAGATAGTACTGGCCCAGGGCGGTGATCGCGGCCATGTTCTGATCGGGGAGATGGAACACCGTGCCGGGCGCCGTGGTGTACAGCGATCCGTCGGGCTTCTGGGTATTGAGCAGCTCGCGGAACCCCTTCTTGGCCAGCAGCGACGCGTTGCTGTCATAGAGGTAGAACGAGTACAGGATCTGCTCCGACACGTCGCCCCACCACTGGCCGCGCTCGCGATCCGGGCAGTCGTAGAACTGGTCGCGCATGCACACGTAGGACGTGTTCCGGCTCTTGGTCCACAGCGTGTTGAGCCGCGCGTTGTTGCTGGTGAACGAGCCGACGAACTGCGTATCGTAGCCCAGCGGCCGGTACTTGAGATCCAGGATCTGGACCGGACCGGTGACGTTACTGAACGCATACTCGACGCTGTGCTTGGACCACGGCTGACCGCTGGTGTTTTGCCACTGATAGGTCGTGTAGTCCTGCACGCCCGCCTTGGTGATGAACTGCTCCTGGTACCACTGGTTCATCCGGATCGTGATCGTGACCCCGGCGGGCGCGTTGACCTTGAGATACGCATTTGCCTGGATGTTGGCGCCGATGTCGCCGGTGAACGCGGTGCTGGCGGTCACCGACGTCGGGAGGCTCGCCTGGTTGGTGTATGCGATCAGCCCCGCGTTCTTCAGCATCGGGATCGTCCGGTTGACCAGCGAGCCCCACGGTGCGGAAGGCGGGGCCCCTTTCTGGATCGCGACCGGCCAGCTGGTGTCATCGAACGCGACCGCCGTCCAGTCGCCCGGATCGTTGCGCGCGTCGTAGGTGATCGGATACTGCGGCCACTTGTAGTCCTGCGCCTCGATGTGCTGCGTGGTCCTGGCAAACGCGGGGTGGATCCACGCCTTCCAGGTGCGGTCCGAGACGATCTTGGCCGGCGTGGCGCCGGCGACCGCGGCCTCGAACAGGAAGCCGCCATCGCTCTTCATCTGCTGCGAGTAGCCCGCGACGCCGCCCTTGTACCAGACCAGCGCTGCGATCACGTTGTCGCCCGACGTCAGATAGGGAGCGATGTCCAGCGAGTCGTAGTACGTGTTCGTCAGATCGGGGCGCACGTCGAGCCCGCCGTCGGGCGCTACCAGCTGACCGTTGACGTACAGCCAGTACTTGTTCTCGGCCGCGATCCGCACGACGGCGCTCGATGGCTTGCCCGACAGCGTGACCTTCTTGCGCAGCCGGAGCCAGCTGTTGGCCGGGCGGTCCCGGGGCTGCCAGATCCACTGCGCGGTCCAGTCGCTGCCGGTGTCGGCGGCGGTCCGGTAATAGCCGGCCTTGGCGACATTGGGGGTCGGGTCACCGAACCCGGGGTTGTCGAACACGACGGTTCCCGTGACACCGTATTTGTAGTTGAAGCTGCCGTTCGTTCCGTACGCCACGTCCACGGCTCTCGTGAACGAACAACTGCCGCGCTCGTCGGCACACCACGTGTAACCGGCGGGGCCCGTACGGGTTCCGGATACCCTGTAGTACGCCGCCTTTGCGACGTTGGGGATCGGGTCGACAAAGGTGGTATTGTCGGCGGTGATCGTCCCGGTGACCCCGGTCTTGATAACGAACACGCCATTCGCGCCGTAGGCGACGTCCGATGCCACGGTGAAGCTACAGGTGCCGCCCTCGTCCGCGCACCAGGTGTATCCCACGGGACCGCCCGCGTTTCTGAAGTAGCCGGCCTTCGCCGCCAGGAAGATCGGATCCCCGAAGCTGGCGTTGTTCACGGTGACCGCTCCGGTCACGCCGCACTGGTAGTTGAACAGGCCGTGTGCCCCGTAGGCCACATCGACGGTCCGGCCGAACGTACACGTGCCGTCCTCGTCGGCGCACTTGGTATAGCCCGGAGGGCCGCCCGCGTTTCTGTAGTATCCGGCCTTCACCACGCCGACGGCCGGGTCGATCCCGAAGCTGGCGAGGTTGAACGTGACGCTGCCGGTGACGCCGTCTTTGTAGGTGAATCCGCCGCTGGCGCCGAACGCCACGTCCACGGTCTGGGTGAAGCTACAGCTGCCGCCTTCGGCCGCACACCAGGTGTATCCCGACGGGCCAGGACCGGCGACGCCGGGCAGGGCGACGAGGTTGCTGCAGTCGCCGGCGGCCGCAGCTGCCGCGAGCTCCGACGCGGCGGGCACCACACCATCGGGCCCCGTGGGCGGCGGAGCGGAATCGCTATCCCCGCACGCTGCCAATCCGATCGCGGTGAGCGCTGCGAGAACGGCGACTGCCTTGTAGCGTGGCGAGACTCGATGTGCTGTCATGTGGTTCTCCCCTGTGGAATGAGGACGTGTGCGGCACTCGCGTGCGCGTCAAAGGACGCCCCGCCCTGGCGATCAACCGTTCGTGCACCAGATGCAACTCGCGCCCCGATCTGGACGGGGACGGAGACAATGCATCGCAGACAGCCGACACTGGCACGCGAGCGCGAGCTGCCACCATCGAAATCCAGACAGGGTGCACCTGCTGCCGTCCGGAAATCGAAGACACAAGCCGCGAAGTCGTCGTCGAGGTGCGTCACGTCGGGGCGAGCACTGAGCCCGTGGGCGCAGATCTCGGATGCGGTGCGTAAAGGGCGAGCTGTGCCTGTCGGTAGACACCGCGCCACGACCAGTTGCGATGCCGCTGCGGTCGATGTCGTCGAGGGTGAGCATGGCGTCCCGCGGTCGGTCGATCGCAAGCGCCGCACGATGGCCAGCATCCATCGCGACACTATTGGCAAGGATGTGCGTATTGCGTTGCGGCGTCGGTGCTGTTCACGCCGCCGGTCGTGGGCACCGGCGCAGCGCTTCCCGGATCCATGGCTCGAGCGTTCCGCCCGCACCGAGGTCGGCCGCTGCCGCTGCAACGGCCGCTGCCGCAATTCCCGGCTTCCAGCCGAGGCCGATCAGCGCAGCTTTGGCCTGCGTGCGAAGGATCGCGGTGTCGATCTTGCTGGTGTCGCTGGCGCGTGCGTACCCGGGCGCGCCCGCGTACACGCCGTCCACGTGGGCGCCGGTCACCGGGATGCCGGGTGCGTTCGCGCGTGCGTCCCCGTGGGCGCCGGTCACCGGGATGCTGGGCGCGTCAGCGTGTGCGTTCGCGGGTGCGCCCATGTGGACGCCGGTCCCCGGGATGGCGGGCGCGTCAGCGTGTGCGTTCGCGGGTGCGCCCACGTGGACGCCGGTCACCGGGATGCTGGGCGCGTTAGCTTGTGCGTTCGCGCGTGCGCTCACGTGGTCGCCGGTCACCGAGATGCCGAGTGCGCCGGCGTGTGCGTTCGCGCAAGCGCCCACGTGGGCGCCGGTCACGGGGACGGTGGGCGGTTCTGCGCGGCGATGGACTACGATCTGATCCGCAGTGCCGCTGATCGTCAATACACCGCGATGGTGTGCCATGTGACAGGCTGAGCATGCTAATGCGAGGTTCATGGCATCGTGATTGCCGCCGTCGGCACGATGGACCAAGTGGTGAATTTCAATGCCTCTCGTCGAGCGGCATCCGGGGACGCGGCAGCGTCCGCCGTCGCGACGCCAGACCAGCCGGGCGACGCTCGGCGGAACATCCTGGTGGGCGCGCTCGGGGATCGGGCCGTCGATCGACCCGATGTGCTGGGCGTCGCAGCTTGCGCGTTCGACCGCGGCCGTGCTGATGGCGAGCCTCGCACCGGCGCCCTCCTGCCAGCCCTGTCCGCAGCGCTCGCACACGGTCACGGCGATCTGGTATTTCGCGCGACCGGTGGGCTCCGCGGCCGGTTCACCGTCCAGCACGGAGGCAGCCAGCGCTGCGATCAGCTCATCGTCGGATAGATGGCTGCCATGCTGTTCGTTGAGCAGCTGGTGGGCCTGGCGCAGCGCCGCAAACGTCTCCGGTGACAGCTCGAAGCGGACCACGCGCGGCCGGACCTCTGGATCCACCGGATCATCGGGGTTGTCGCCAGGACGGTGATCGGCGACGAGCTTCTCGATCTCGCCGACGGTCTTGCCGCGCGCGGCCGTTCGCGATGCAGCTTCGGTGGTAGGCGTTGCGACCCGGGACAGCTCGCGGACCGCCGTGAACGGCAACTCGCCGGCCGCGAACGCCGCGGTGAGCTGGGGCAACGTCCCGAGCGCCCGTGCCACCCGCAGTCGATCCTGGGCGGCGCGTGGTCCATAGCCCAGGACGCGCTCCATGTAGTCGATCGCAGACACCATGCCGAGATGGCGCCAGAGCCGGCACGCCTCCGCTTCACGCAGCCATCGCGCCTCATCGGCGTCCAGCGCGGCACGGCGCCGCGCGCGGAGAACCGCGTCTACCGGTCAGGCTATCGCCGATTGGTAGCGATTTCCAGTCACTGTACGGCCGCGGCAATATCCTTGTCGTCGAGGGCGTCAAGTGAAATCGACACGATTTCGCCGCTTCCAATGACACAACAGCAAGGGACCTCGGGAGACCAACGGGTGGCCTGTGGACAGTGGCGCTCGGCTGACAGCAGGATCGCCGGGATCAGAGGCGGAGTTCGATAGCGTCGTCGCCACTGCCCACAGCCCGGTGCCCCGCGCGGATGCTGCGTTTTTGGTTTTAATGAATTTCGGTGAGAGGGTTACGGGCGGCGCCGGGCATCGCAGCTCTGGTGCCTGCGCGGATGCTGGCTTTTTGGTGTTACTGAATTTTCGGTGAGACGGTCACGGGGCGGCGTCGGGCATCTGCGATGCACCACCGCGAGGCCCGGCCTACCCGACGAGACAACAGCAAGGGACCTCGGGAGACCAACGGGTGGCCTATGGACAGTGGCGCTCGGCGGGCAGCTGAGTCGCCGGCCTCGGAGGCGCAGTTCGACAGCGTCGTCGCCACTGCCCACAGCCCGGCGCCTCGCGCGGATGCTGCCTTTTTCGGAGGCTCTCGAACCTCGATCGAGTTCTCCATTCGGGAGCCCTGAGCCCAGGGCGCGAAGCGATCTGCCGGATGCGAAGCAGACGGAGACTTGCGCAGCAGGTCAGGCGTGACGTGGCGACAGCCAAGAATCCGCCAGGGCTCGAGAGCGCAGACTCTCCGGATTCGGTCAACGACGTTCGTCTCGACGAGTACGAGGTGGTCGCATCGTTGTAGCGAACGTACTGAGATGAGCGTCAGTTCAAACAATCGAGCCTTCGTCTTATCGACCCGCCGTCCCCGTTCCGCGATGGGCGCGACGAAACGGTCATATGAACTGGTACGTCGCGGAAGACCAACGAACTGCGCGCGGCCGAGCTTGTGCGGTCGACCTTGCGCGTGGACACTGCGGGGATGCCAAGGGTTTTGCTGTGTGTGACTGTGTTATCGTCGTGGGCGATCGTGGAGGTGCCGGCCGGCGCGCAACCGGCGCTCGCGCAACCGGTGGGGATGTCCGAGCCTGCTCCGGCACCCGGGTTCACGGTGATCGATCGCATCGATGGCCAGTCGAGTCTGGGCTTCGAGACCTCGTACCTCGAGCCACACATCGAGGACGGCGTGATGGCGAACAAGCCAACCGTGCTGCGCTTCGCCGCGCACTTTCGGTACGTCGACCCGGGTAGCGGCATCGGCGGTTATGCCCAGCTGCCGTTCGCGTATGGCAGCGAGAGCAGCGGCACCGACTCGATCACCATCACCGATGTGGGCTCGCTCGAGCTGGGCGGGGTCTATGCACCGAAGCTCTCGGTGCCCGGCCTCGGCATCATCCTGCACGCCGGCCTTGCGTTGCCCACCGGCGAGCCGCGCAACGAATTCGTCCTCGGCACCGCGGCGAGCTCGGCGGCGTTGCCCGAGCTCTACAATGCGCTGCCTCGGGCGCTCACCGGCAAGCTCGGGGTCTCGGCCGTGCTCCACCGCGACAAGGTCTTCGCGCGCCTCGATCTCGGCGTCGATGACAACTTTTCGAACAACGCGGACGGCAACGGCGACGTTCACGTCTCGATCGCGCGGGCGTATCACGTCAACGCGGGAGTGGGCATTGACCTCGGCGCGGCAGCCCTGATGCTCGAATCCGCGAACGTCGTGCTCGGCGCCGAGAACGGCCAAGGCGGTGCGACCCTGAGCGACCTCGCGGTGGCGGTGCGGTTCGCTGGCCGCGTCGCCTCGCCGTACGTCGCGGTGGTGGTCCCGATCGAGGACGACATTTCCGGTGTCATCGACTTCGCGATCACGGCGGGCGTCGACTTCAAGCTCTGAGGTAGTGCGCGATCCAGCCCCTCACGGGGCCCCCGTGATGCTGAGGTTCGAGATCGCGTGGATATCGGCGGCGCCGCCGGTGCCCGCCGTGAAGCCGACGAGGACCTGCGACGCCACCGGCATCGCGCTCTGCAACACCTGGAGACCGTCGAGGAACACGATCACGGTGGTGTTGCGAACCTCGAGCGTGACGTGGTGCGGCGCCGCCCGTAGATCGGGGAGCTCCGCAAAGGTCACCGTCCAGTCGATCGTGTCGCCGTCGCCGCTGGGCGCCAGGCCGACGAGGTTGCTCGACGGATCGAGGGCGTTCTTGAACGTGTCGAGCCCGAGCATGACGCCGGGGATGCCGGTGTAGCCGAGCCCGCCGCCGGTGCCGCCGACCGAGGCCGGGGTGGCGCCGCGCGCCGGATCGGCGAGCACGAGCGTCAGGCCGTCGGCACCAGAGCCCGGGCCGATCGTTGCGTCGAAGCTGATCGTCAGGCCGTCCGAGGCCAGCGCGTCGGGCCAGAACACCGTACCGGCCTGGAAGTTCTCGGCCGGCGTGAGCACCGCGGTGTCCCCGGTGATCGTCGCCGAGCCGTTGGCCACGAACCGGCCGCCCGACAGTGCGGGCGTGCCGGCCACCCCGGTGCCGGTGAACACCACGTTCTTGATCCCCGACGCGTCATCGCCGTTGATGAGCCACACGTCGTCGACCAGGCCCTCGGCCGCCGGCGCGAACGTCACCACTTCGGTCACCGTATCGCCGGGCGCGATCTTGGTGCCCTCGTCGAGCACGGTCTGCGCGATGAAGCTGCCGCGAATCGGTGGTTTGCTCTTGGTGATCGTGACGATGCTGCCGCCGGTGTTGCTGAGCGTGAACGCGAGCGTCCGGGTCTTGGACGACGCGAGCTCGCCGGCGTCGAGCTGCAGGGTCGAGACCACGAGCTGCCCCGGCGCCTGCGAGCTACCCGACAGCAGCACCGAGACGTCGCCGCCGGTCGACTTGAGCGCGACCGCGCTGCCGAAATCGCCGACCGTGGTCGGCGAGAACGACACCGACACGGTGATCGACTCGCCGGACCCGAGCACCGTGCCGGGCTGCGGCAGGCCGCTGACCGAGAACGGCGCGTCGGGGAAGCTCACGTCGGTGATCATGAGCGGCTGAGCGCCCTCGTTGGAGAATGTCGCCGACGACGTCAGCGTGCCGCCGGTGACGACGCCGCCGAAGCTGACGATCGGTGTGTCGCCGACCAGCAGCGGCTCGGGCGACATCCCGCTGCCCGACAGCGCCGCGAACGCCACGCCGACGGCGGTGTGGACGTTGAGCGCAGCGCCGACCCCGCCGCGCGCCGTGGGCGAAAACCACACCGGTACCGAGATCGTCTCGCCTGGCTGGAGCGCCGCGGGCAGCGCGCGGTCGGGCGTGCCGACCGTGAACTCCAGCGACGACGAGCTGATCGCTGTGATCGTCGACGCCTGGTGCGCCGAGATCGTCACGGTGCGGCTCGCGCTATCACCGAGCACGACCTTGCCGAAATCGGTCGGCGGCACGTCGAGGAACGTGACCACCGGCGCGCCGAACCCGAGCACGGCGCCGTCACGCGTCGCGACGTAGATCCGATTATCGCCGATACCGACCGGCGCGAACTTGGTGGCCGTGCCGATCGGCGCGCGGAACCGCTCGACGAGCTTGCCATCCGGCCCGGGCACCGCGTCGTAGGCGCGCAGCTGGCCGCCCACGCCGGTGTTGCCCGACGACCACACGATCCAGACCAGGCTGGTGCCGCTCACCGTGCCGCTCGAGGTGATGATCGGCGCGCCCGACGAGAACCCGAAGTTGTCGGACGACGTGCCGGCGACGCTCAGCGTCGGGGTGCCGGTGCCGTCGAGGCCGTACTTGTACGCGAACAGCGGGCCGCCGTTGGTGACGATGTAGACGTAGCCGCCGTCGCCGGGCCACACCGCCGCGTTCGACCACACGCCGCCGTTGGGGCCGATCCGCGCCACCACGTTGTCGGAGCCGCCCGGGCCATTGCCGATCCCGCCGAGGTTGTCGTTGTCGAGCAGGTAGACGAAGCCCTCCTTGCCAACGACGACGAGCAGGTTGGGGTGCGCCACCGTGCCGAAGAACGCCGGCGGCAGCCCCACCGTGCCGCCGGAGCCGAAATCGGCATCCGCGGCATCGAGCCCGAACTTGGCGTTGAACGGCGAGAAGAAGTCGACCGCGCGCAGCGATCCATCGGGCTGGATCTCGACGCGGACGACCGCTTCGCCGAGCGTGCCCGGGGGCGTGTTGCCGCCGATCGGCCCGACCACCGCGCCGCCGTTGCCGGTCGCGAAGAACAGCCGGCCTGGCCCGTCGGACATCAGGCCCGAGCCCGATTGCCAGATCGCGGCGCCGCTGACCCGATCCGCCCCGGCCTCGGTCGTCCACATGGTCCGGATCTGCCCGGCGGTCGTGACGCCGACCAGCCAGCCTTGATACGGCGGAATATCGCAGTGGCTTCCGAACCCGGCGTAGACCACGCCCTCCTGCAGCAGCAGGCCCGGCCGCTGCAGCTGCGTGCGCGGTGTGAACGTGGTTACCGGATCGTTGGCCGCCGTGCCGGCGATCGTGACCGGGAAGCCGAGCTGCTCCGCGCCTGTCGTGACGTCGACGCCGTGCATCTGCCACTGGACGGCACCCGACGTCCCGGTGGTGTACGACTTGGCGAGAAAATAGGCGACCCCGGCCTCGTCGATCACCGGCGTGCCGGTGATACCGGTGCTGGGCGTCATATCGCCGCAGCCGATATCCGAGGCTTGAAATGGCGCGCCGACGTTGAACGGTGCCCACATCTGCTCGCCCGTCTCGGCGTCGAGACCGTAGACGAAGTTGTCCTCGGTGACGATGAACAGGATGCCGTGATAGACCAGCGGCTCGGCATAGATCTGGCCGGTGACCTGCGCCTTGAACAGCGGGCCGAAGCTTGCGCTGCTGACCGTCGCCGGATCGAGCCGCGATTGGTCGTTGTGCCAGCCGGTGATCAGATCATCGTTGCCGTACTTGATGATCCGCGGCGCGTCCGGCGGGGCGTCCGCCCCCGCGTCCGGTGGCGCGGACTGCTCGTCCGGCGGGCCTGTCGATTCGGACTTGTCGGGGCGGAGCGGAGCCTGGCAGGCCGCGAGCAGGCCCACCGAAACTGCGAGGCCGGCACATCGGCGCATGAGGCTGCACCTTGATCAAGCGTGGTCCGAAGCGCAAGCGGTAGAGTTCGGCGAGTCTGCGTCACTCGCAGAATCTGGAATATCGCTGTAGGCGACTGGCCTTCACTCCAGCAACGCCGGTCCGGCGACCGGTCAGGCCGGTCACTCGCGGCGTGATCTGCTGACATTTACCGAAATATGCCTCGCCGAGCCATGCGCATGTCGTCGAGCTGACGCTCGACCACGCTCCGGACGCGCGCGGCGGCTGCCGTGGCCGCGGTGCGCGCCGGATCGTCGACCTGGCCGGCGGGCGCGTCGAGGTGGATCGGCGAGCCGTACCGGATCTGATAGTGGGCGGGCAGCGGTAGCGGCCACGCCGGAATCGGCACGTAGGGCGCGCCGAACCAGTGGAGCCCGAGCTTGCCGGCGAGCGGCCAGCTCTCCTCGGCACCGAGGATCGCAGCCGGGATCACCGGCGCCCGATACCTGATCGCGAGCTCGGCGAACCCGACGTGCCATGCCTGGATCTTGTACCGGTCGCGAAACCGCTTCGCGGTTCCCGTGGTGCCCTCCGGCCAGATCGCGATCAGCTCGCCGCGGTCGAGCAAGCGCATGACGTTGGCCCGGGTACCGCTGACCATGCCGCATCGCGAGAGCAGCGTTCCCACGAACGGCAGCCTCGGAACGAAGTACGCGCCGATCGCGCGCGGAATCCGCGGCGGCTCCAGGTGACGGAGGACATCGAAGCACAGCATCGCCGCGTCGACGGGGAGCGCGCCGCCATGGTTCGCGACGATGATCGCCGGTCCGTCGGCGGGAATATGCTCGATTCCTTCGGACACGACGCGGAAGTAGCGGTCGTAGACCGGCGCGCCGACCTCGAGCATTCGTTCGAGGGTTGGTGGATGCAGTCCGAAGGCATCGTACCCGGCCCCCTCGTCGTGGAAGCATGCTTCGATCGCGACGCGTGCCAGCGACAGCGGCGCCGCCGCATCCGCTATTCCTCGTGTGTGGGCGAATGACATATGTGGACTCATTGCAAGCCGTGTGCACGTGGGCTGTCACTGCGAGTCCAGGAAAACGTCTGGCTGTGGTTGACCTGCAGCGGTCGCGTACGCGACGAGTGGAGCAGCCACCCGAGCACCACCGCCATGACCACCGCCACGCCTCCGAACGTCCAGGCCATGGTCAGATCCGGGGCGAGCCCGGAGCGCTGGAGCGCTACCACGATCCCCGCGATGTTCAGGTTCATGAGGACGCAGAACCCGATCGCGATCGTGGCGAGCATGTGGCCAGCGTTGCGCCGCCGCCAGAACAAGATCCCGCTCGCGAACAGCGCGGGCAGCACCAGCGCCAGATCGAGCACGTGGACCGCGTTGGTGAACAGGCCGACGTCGCGGAGGTCCGCCGGCGGCTCGTCGCGGAGGACCGCAGGCACGTCGTCCCCAAGCCACATCAGCGCGAACAAGGTTGCGGTCGCCAGCAAGACGACGCTTGCGACCCGGCGCAGTGCGGGGCTCGCGACTCCGACGCGCAGGTGTTTGCCGGCGAGCGTCATGGCGAGCGCGATGAGGCCGTAGATCGATAGTCCGAGAATCGCGCAGTAGACCAGGAACATCTGATTGAAGTGCACGTCGAACGCATAGATAACGAACGAGTACGCCGTATACGCGAGCCCGCTTCCCAGCAGGAGTGATCCGCGATGCGATCCGCGAAGACTCGCGATCGCGCTGCCGATCAGCCACGGTACGGCGACGATCAGATCGACCCAGTCTTGGCCGATCCCCTGGGCTCGCCACGAGGCGGTTTCTCGCCCGTACGTGGCCGGATCACCAATCCCGGCGAGCGACGAGATCACCACCAGCGCGGCGACGATCAATCCTGCGATCGCCGGAAACCTCGCAGGTGGTTGCACCTCCCGTCGCACCGGCAGTTCGAATGATGCCGAGATATGCAGTCGTGGCTCGTGCATGCAGGGCTTCATTGCATCGCACGCGCCAGTCACGCCGGCGGTGCTGCCGGCGGCGCGGCGCCGCGCCGTGCGGCGCCGCGCCGCGAATCGATTCGCAGCCGCGGCGGCAGCTCGTTCGCGGCTCGGCGGCGACCTCACGTCGATGCGCACCCGGGTGCACTGCTACGGACAGCAAGCTGCATGCCGGGCACCCGATGACGAGCAGGGCGCGCGGTTCGCGAACCGCGTTCGCAGCTCCGGAGCCGTCGCGCTGAATCTGCGCGTCGATCGGCTTGCCGGCGCGGACCCCGGCCGCGCCGACGGAGAGACAAACGTCACGCCGTCGGGGGGCCGTGCGCTGTCGCGCGCCGACGGTCTCAGCGCCAGGTCCACGGGCGTGGCGCGTGTCATGAGCACGCGCCCGATCAGCCCAGATAGGCCGCGAGCACGCGCGGATCGCGGCGCAGCTCGTCGGGTGTGCCGGAGACCACGACCCGCCCGCGCTCCATCACGTAGACGTGGTCCGCGACGCCGAGCGCCGCGGCGGCGAACTGCTCGACGAGCAACATCGTCATTCCCTCGGCCTTGAGGCGGCGGATCGTGCGGAAGACCTCCTGCACGATCACCGGCGCGAGGCCCATCGAGGGCTCGTCGAGCAGCATGATCTTCGGGCGCGCCATGAGCGCCCGGCCGATCGCCAGCATCTGCTGCTCGCCCCCCGAAAGCGTGCCGGCGAGCTGCGTCCGTCGCTCGGCGAGCCGAGGGAACAGGTCGTAGACCCGCTCGAGATCCTGCTTGGCCTGGCGGTGGAAGCCGAACAAGTGCGGCAGCCAGCGGAACGCGCCGAGCAGCAGGTTATCCTCGGTGGACAGCGGACCGAATACCTTGCGCCCCTCGGGCGCGTGGGCGAGGCCGAGGCGGGCGATCCGCGCGGCGCCGAGGTTGTCCACGCGTGAACCACCGAGCCGCACCTCGCCGCGGGTCGGCGCGATCATGCCGGAGATCGCGCGCATGGCGGTGGTCTTGCCGGCACCGTTGGCGCCGATCAGCGCCACGATCGTGCCGGCCTTCACCTCGAGCGAGGTGCCGACCAGCACCTCGGAGAGGCCGTACCCAGCGTGGAGGTCGGTCACCGTCAGCATGCAGCTCCTACGGGGCTCCGGTGAGCGTGGGCGTGTCTCCCGGCGTCGCCGCATCGGGCTCGGCGTCGCCGAGGTACGCGGCGATCACCTTCGGATCGCGCTTGACCTCCGCGGGCGGGCCCTCGGCGATCACCTTGCCACCGTCGAGCACCGTGACGGTGTCGCACAGCTCGCTCACCACATCCATGTGGTGCTCGATCAGCACCATCGTGATCCCGCGCTGCTGGATCCGGCGGATGATCTCGACCTGGCGCTGGACGTCCGGCTGGGCGAGGCCCGCCGCCGGCTCGTCGAGGATGAGCAGCTCCGGGCGCCGGGCGAGCGCCCGCGCGATCTCGAGGAACCGCTGCGCGCCGTAGGTCAGGTCGGCCGCCCGGGTGCGCGCCTCGCCGCCGAGGCCCACCAGCTCGAGCAACGCGAGCGCCGCCGCCTGGCCACGCAGCTCGGAGCGCCGGCCGAGGCCGAGGAGCACGAGGGGGAGCGGGACGCGCCAGGCGCCGCGCAGCGCCACCATCACGTTCTCGAGCGCGGTCATGCCGCCGAACAACTGGAGATTCTGGAACGTGCGGGCGACGCCCGCCTTCGCGGCCGCCATCAACCTACCGCGGGGCAGCGGGGCGCCGTGCAGGCGCAGCTCACCGCCGCTCGGGGCGTACAGGCCGGAGACGACGTTGACCAGCGTGCTCTTGCCCGACCCATTGGGACCGATGAGGCCGTGGATCGTTCCCGCCCTCACCGTGAGGTCGACGCCATCGAGGGCGCGAACCCCGCCGAAGTGGCGCGACAGGCCGTCGAGCCGCAGCAGCTCCGAGCGATCGGGCGCGCGGACAGGCAGCACCCGATCGAGCGACGCGGGCGGCGGAAGCGCTGGTGGCTCCAGGTGGAACAGGCGCCCCAGCGCGCCCGAGGCGAAGCCCATGAGCCCCTCGGGCAAGCCGACGACCACCGAGAACAGCATCAGCGCGAAGATCGCCTTGCGCCAGTCCTCGGTGTTGTTCGCGAGGAACGAGCCGGCCACCAGCGTGAACGTCGCGACGATCGGCGCGAGCGCGCGGAACCCGTCGGTGGTGCGCCGGACGAGCCCGCGCACGCCCGCCACCAGCGCGAGCGCGAAGGCGATCCCCGAGAAGCTGCGAAACAGCAGATGGCTGGACAATAGATTGGGGAGCAGCGTCACCAGCATCGCGCCGACCACCGCGCCCCACAGGCTCTTGCGACCGCCGAGCACGACGCCCAGGAGCAGGATCACGGTCAGCTCGTAGACGAAGGTCTGGGGCTGGAGATAGCCGAAATTGAACGCGTACAGCGCACCCGCGACGCCCCCGAGCCCGGAGCCGAACGCGAAGCCCGCCACGCGGTGGCGGTAGGTGCCCACGCCCATCGCGTCGGTGGCGATCGGGCTGTCGCGCAGCGCCTCGAACGCGCGCCCCCACTGCGACGACAATAGATTGCGCATCGCCACCCAGACCAGGGCCAGGATCGCCATGCACAGCCAGAAGAAGTCGCGCGCGTCGAGCGCGTGGCCGAGCAGCAGCGGCCGCGTGATCGAGAGGCCCTGCGCGCCGTTGGTCAGCCACTCGAGCTCGTTCAGCGCGGTCGCGCAGAGGGCGGTGAAGCTGAGCGTCGCCAGGGCGAACCGCGGCCCCTCGAGCCGCAGCGCCGGCAGCGCCAGGAGCGCGCCGACCGCGGTACAGAACACGCCGGACAGCACGGCAGCGAGCGGAATGCCGACGCCGTACCGCGTGGCGGTGATGCCGGCGACGTACGCGCCGAGCCCCAGCATCGCGACCTGCGCGAGGTTGATCTGCCCGAGGTAGCCGACGGTGACATCGAGGCCGATGAGCACGATGCCGTAGATCGCCAGCAGGGTGAGCAGGCCCAGCGCGTAGGGGCTGTGCACCGCGAGCGGCACGGCGCCGAGCACGACGAACAGGGCGAGCTCGGCGCCGCGCACGAGAATGAACCGCTTGAGCACCTGGCCTCCTAGACCTTCCGGATGATCGCCTTGCCGAACAGGCCGGTGGGGCGCACGGCGAGGGCGAGGATGAGGAGGATGAGGCCGGGCGTCTCGCGCCAGCCGCTGCCGATGTAGAGGCTGGCGAGCCCCTCGAGCGCGCCGAGCACGAGGCCGACCAGCACGACGCCGAAGCCCGACTCGAGGCCCGCCACCACCGCCACCGAGAACGCCTTGAGCACGAGCCCGGCGGCCATCGTCGGGCCGACGGTGGTGATCGGCGAGACCAGGATGCCGGCGACCGCCGCCACCGCGCCGGACAGCGCATAGGACAGCGTCACCGTGTGGGTGGCGGAGATGCCCATGAGCTCGGCGGCGTCGCGATCGGCCGACACCGCTTCGAACGCCTTGCCGAGCAAGGTCCGCCGCTTGAACACCTCGACCAGCGTCATGATCGCGATCACGCCGACGGCCACCGAGATCTCGAGCCAGGTGACGTCAACGCCGAGGATCCTGATCGGGTCCGCGGGAATCGGGGTGGGGAACGGGCGATCGTCGCGGCCCCAGACGTTCTCGGCGAACGACACCAGGAACAGTCCGACGATGATGGTGAGGAGGATCCAGCCCTCGTTCTTCTGTTGCAGCGCCAGCCGCACCGCGGCGCGCTCCACGAGGACGCCGAGCACAGCGCCGAACAGGATCCCGAGTGGCACCACCACCACGTACGGCAGGCCGGTGTCGAGCAGCGTCAGGCTGACAAACGCAGAGACCATGACCAGCTCGCCCTGGCCGAAGTTGAGGCTCTTGCTGGTCGCGTAGGTGAGCTGGAAGCCGTACGCGATCAGCGCGTACACCAAGCCCATCAGTGCGCCGCTGACCGCGATCTGTACAACGACGGAGAGCGGCATCGAACCGAGCTACTTCGCGCCCCGCTTGGCGAGCCGCTGACGGTCGGCATCGTTGGCAAACACGACGTGGCCGCCCTTGACGAGGCCCATCACGACCTGGTCGCGGCGGAACGCCTCGTGCGTGGTCACGTCGGCCGGGTTCCACTTCGAGAACGGCTTCTTCCAGCTGGCGATCACGCCGTCGACCGGATCCTTCAGGTTCTCGAGCGCGTCGCGGATCGCCCTCGAATCGGTGGTGCCGGCCTGCTTGACGGCGGCGGCGAACAGCAGCACCGCGTCGTAGCCTTGCGCGGCCGAGACCGGCGACGGGATGCGGGGCGTGTTGTACGCCTTGTGATAGGCCTCGATGAACGCCTTCGACCGCGGCGTGATCGGCTCCTCGATGAAGGTCTGCGGCATCAGCGCGCCGTCGCCGTTGGCCCCGGCGTTGTCGAGGAAGTTGGACATCGAGAGCGGCCAGCCGCCGATCAGCGGCACCTTGTAGCCGAGCTTGGCCATGCCGTTGGCGATCGCTGCGAGCTCGGGGCCGATGCCCCAGATCAGGATGGCCTGCGCGCCGAGCGCCTTGGCCTTGAGCAGCTGGGCGCTCATGTCCTTGTCGCCGATCGCCCACTTCTCGGTGATGACCACCTCGAGCTTGGAACCCTGCTTCTTGATCTGGTCGACGAGGTCGTCGCGGCCGGACACCCCGTAGTTGGTCGCGTCGGCGAAGATCGCGACCTTGGTGAGCTTCCGCGCGATCGCTTCCTCGACGACCATCGCCGCCTGGATGCCGTCGTGGGCGGCGAACCGGAAGATGAACAGATCCTTCGGACCGTCCGGCTTGGCCCACTGCGTCATCGACGCCGAACCGGCCGCCGGCGTGATGATGCGGGTGATGCCCTTCTCCTGAAGATGCTTGTCACCCGCGAGCACCACACCGGTGTTCACGCTGCCGATCACGCCGGACAGGTCTGGCATCGCCGCCAGCTCCTGGGCGATGAGGGCGCCGCGCTCGTTCTTCGCTTCGTCGTCGCGCTCGATCGCCTCGATCTTCAGCTTCTTCGCGCCGACCTGGATGCCGCCGGCGCTGTTGATCTCGGCGATGGCGAGCTTCGCGCCGTCGCGGGCCGAGATCCCCATCGGTGCGGAACCGCCGGAGAACGGTCCCGTGATGGCGATCTTGATGGTGTTCTGCGCAAGTGCAGGAGTTGTGACAGCGCACAGCGCGACCGTCAGGAGCCATTTCATGGAAGCACGTCCTTTATAGGCTTGGGGAAAGCTGTTTGAACGCGGGATCTTAGGGATCTCCTCGGAAGCCTGTCAAGCGCCCGAGCCGGTTAGTGACTTCTCGGCCAGCGCGTCGCGGCGGCGCAGCACCTCGGGCGACGCGAACATCAGGAGCGCCGCGCATACGATCGACGATCCCGCGATGATGTACATCGCCGGCGTGGTGGTGCCGGTGGCGTCGCGGATGGCGCCGACCATCACCGGGCTGACGATGCCCCCCAGGTGCCCGAGCGTGTTGATCAGCGCGATGCCGCCCGCCGCGCCGGCGCCGGCGACGACCTTTGGCGGCAGCGCCCAGAACGCCGGGATCGAGGCGACCACGCCGGTCCCGATCAGCGCCAGCGCGACGACGATCAGCCCGGGCGCGCTGGCGAACTGGCCGGCGGCGACGAACCCGACGCTCGCGGTGGCGATCAGTGCGGCCACGAACGTGCGCCGCTCGCCGCTACCATCGGATAGCCTCCCGACGGTGAGCATGGTGGTCGCGCCGCAGATGTAGGGCACGGCGGTGAGCAGGCCGATCGTCGTCGCGCTCTGGGTTCCCGCGCTCCTGATCAGCTGCGGCCCCCAGAAATTGAGGCCGTACGACGCAACCTGGATCAGAAAGTAGATCAGGCCGAGCAGAAGAAACCCCGGCTCGCGGAGCGCGGCGATCAGCGAGTGGCCGGGGATCGCGCGATTCTGCGCAGTGATCCAGCTGCCGACCAGCTGCTTCTCGCCCGGCGTCAGCCAGCGCGCGTCGGCGACCTTGTCGTCGAGCCGCAGCAACAACACGATGCCGAGCACGATGCACGGCAGACCGCCGATGACAAACAGCCAGTTCCAGCCGCGGAGTCCGAGCGCTCCGTCGAGGTGGTCGAGCACGAGCCCCGAGACCGGAGCGCCGATGATCTGTGCGCACGCCGATGCCGCGAACAGCAGCGACGTCACCCGGCCGCGCTGGTGCGCCGGAAACCACAGCGTCATGTAGTAGTAGACGCCCGGGAAGAACCCGGCTTCGAACGCACCGATGAGAAATCGTAGTGCATAGAACTGCCAGTCGCTGTGCACGTAGATAGTCGCCGCGGTCGCGATCCCCCACGAGATCATGATGCGCGCGAGCCAGCGCCGCGCGCCGACCTTGTACAGCATGAGGTTGCTCGGCAGATCGAAGATGGCGTAGCCGGTGACGAACAGGGTCGCACCGAATCCATAAGCGGTGTCGCTCAGGTGCAGATCGCGCTGCAAGTGGAACTTGGCAAAGCTGATGTTCGTGCGGTCGAAGAACGCGAACATGTAGCAGACCATGAGCAGCGGCATCACGCGCCAGATGATCTTGCGCATCGTCGCCGCGGGGTCGGGCCGATCGATCGCAGCGTCGGTGGACGGAGGGGCATTGGCGGGTGACGTCATGACTGGCTCCGTGGCGCCGCGGATGAGTTGCGAGAGCCGAAGCCACGCGCCACGACGTGAGCTTCGCCGATCGCGGCGTTTCGTGAAAAGCCAAATGCCTCGATAATACTTGTGCGAGTGTTCTCGCCGCGTCGCGGCGTACCGCAAGGGCCCGGCCGTTCCGCGGCGGCGCGAGCAACTCCTTTGCGCCACGACGAGCGGCGCGCTGCGAGCTGCCGGGAGTGCGGCGTCGGCTTCGGGCCGGGCCGGCCTTTTATCGACGCTGGTCGCCGAGCCGCTTCACGCGTTGACTGCGTTTGCCGGGCGCGCGAACGCCCTCGCGCGCCCGGGTAGGACACAGCGGGGCGAGTAGGACAAACAGGCGCTTTCCCGCGGTCGAAGCTCGCGCTATCTTGTCGCCCTCGGAACCGCTGCATGGAGGCTTTTGATGGTGAGAGTGTTGATTCTACTCCCTGTGGTCGTGGTCGGCCTGCTGCCCGGGTGCCTCGCTAGTGACTCGTCATCGGAGGCAGCTGTCGTCGGCACCTTCGCGAACACCGACGGTCGTAGCGAAGCGACCCGTGCTCCGGCGACGACGACTAGCTGCGTCCAGATCGTCCGGCCCCGTGTAGAGTACTGGTCAGAGCTCCCGCCGGAACCGGGCTCCCCTGCACCGATCGATTACTACAAGGTCTGTGTGACGCAACCCGATTGCTCCAGCATCTGCGAGGGGGAGGATGTCGTGCCGAGCGTGTACTCGTGGCATGGCGTGCTGACGTGCACGAAATGCACGTGAGGTCGCGGCCGAATCAGATCGCCGACTCAAGACGTGTCGAACAAAGCCGACGTCGTCGGCTTGTCGTGACGTCTTGTCTTTGATCGGCCTGTCGCCGTAACCGGCGACGACCTGTACGGAATCGCCGCTCGAAGACTCGCGACCTCTTCAGTCAATCAAGACGCCGCCCCGGTGATGGCCGCAGCGTCTACTGGAAGCGACACTGTCTACACGTCTGGCGAGGGGACTCGCCGCCTGCGGCGACAACGCGGCCCTCCGAGGGACGGCGCCGGTCATCCCCGTGAGGGAGGTCGAGGTCAAGGTGCCGGTCGACGTGGGGTGTCAACGTTTGCGTTCCGCTTCGCTGCCGCCACCGTCAAGGTTTCAGTCAAGGTCAAGGTAGGTCAAGGTCGACGTCAAACGCGCTCGCGTGCCCATCGCTGCGGTGGTATCTGCGTCGATCACGCTGACGTCCTGAGCCTAGACGTCGAGCGCCGGGCAGACGGTGCCGGCCTGGCAGTGACGCGGGACGACTCCATGAGTCCGCCACACCGAGCGCGCGAGGCAGGGTCAGCCGATCTCGCGTGCCCGCGTCGCGTCGCGGTGCGGTCGATCACCCCGCCCGAGACGCTCGTGTAGTACGCTGGTCAGCGTCGCCGCGACTCCGATCACCGCCGACAGTCGGCGAGGCGATGCAGTACCCGATGTGTGAGGAGCAGTACCGTGACAACTTGGAACCGTCGTGATGTTTTGAAGGCTGGCGCCGCCGCGGCGGGCGCCTCCCTCCTGCCGGGCTGCGCCCCGGCCAAGATGGCGGGTGCCCGAGCCCCGAGCCCCGCCCCCCTGGCGCGCCAGCAACGCGAGCAACTCCTGGTCGACCGCGGCTGGCACTTCCAGCTCGGCAACGCCGCCGACGTCGACCTGGACCTCGCGTACGGCCGCGGCGAGATGTTCGCCAAGGCGGGCGAGCTGTTCGCGGCCTCGGGCGCCGAGTTCGACGACAGCGCGTGGCGCACCGTCGATCTGCCCCACGACTGGGCGGTCGAGTTGCCGTTTCGCGACAACGTCGCGGAGCTGATCGAGTTCGGCTCCAAGCCGCTCGGACGCGGCTACCCCGACACCAGCATCGGCTGGTACCGGCGCGTGCTGAACATCCCCGCCAGCGACGCGGGCCGCCGGCTGTTCCTGCGGTTCGACGGTGTCTACCGCGACGCCGTGGTCGCGCTCAATGGCCACTACCTGGGCCGCAACCTGAGTGGCTACGCGCCGTTCGAATACGACATCAGCGACATCGTCGATTACGGTGCCAGCAACGTGCTGGTCGTGCGCGTCGACGCCACCGGCCGCGAGGGCTGGTACTACGAGGGCGCGGGCATCTACCGCCACGTCTGGCTGGTGAAGACCCATGCGCTGCACGTACCGCGCTGGGGCACGTTCGTGACGTCGGCGCTGACCCAGGCAGGGGCGACCCTCACCGTCGTCACGTCGCTGGACAACCACGGCGAACACGCGGCCACCGGCCGGGTATCCCACGCCGTGCTCGACCCGGCGGGCGAGCTGGTCGCCACGAGCGACGCGCGAGATCTCGCCGTGGCCGGGCGCGGGCGCGGCGAGCTCACCCACGAGGTCGCCGTCCGCGCGCCGAGGCTATGGTCGATCGACACACCGGCGCTCTACCGCCTGGTGACCACGGTCGAACACGACGGCGCGATCGTCGACCAGTACGAGACGCAGTTCGGCATCCGCACCGTGCACTTCGACGCCGCCAAGGGGTTCTTTCTGAACGGCGCGCCGCTGGTCATCAAGGGCACCTGCAACCACCAGGACCACGCCGGCGTCGGCTCGGCACTGCCGGATCGGCTGCAGGCCTACCGGATCGAGCGGCTCAAGGCGATGGGCTCCAACGCCTATCGCACCTCCCACAACCCACCGACGCCCGAGCTGCTGGACGCGTGTGACCGGCTGGGCATGCTGGTGCTCGACGAGACCCGCATGTTCACGCCGACCGAGGAGGGCACCGGCCAGCTCGAGCGGCTGATCCGGCGCGATCGCAACCATCCCAGCGTGTTCGCATGGTCGATCGCGAACGAGGAGCACCGCGATCAGGACAACAGCCGCGGCGCGCGCATCGCCGGCACGCTGGCGGCGCTCGCTCACCGGCTCGATCCGTCGCGGCCGGTGACCGCGGCCATGAACGGTGGCTGGGGCGGTGACGGGATGTCCCGCGTGCTCGACGTGCAGGGTTGCAACTACGAGCGCGCCGCGCGTCCCCGACACAACCTCGAGAACTTTCATCGCCAGTACCCGGACAAGCCGATGCTGGGCACCGAGGTCGCCAGCACGTTCTGTACCCGGGGGGTGTACACCGTCGACAAGGCCCGCGGCTACGTCACCGGCTACGACGTCGACAAGCCCGGCTACGGCGCGACCGCCGAGGAGTGGTGGAAGTACTTCGCCGCCAGGCCCTACCTGGGGGGTGGCTTCGTGTGGACCGGCTTTGACTACCGCGGCGAGCCGTCGCCCTACGAGTGGCCGTGCATCAGCTCGCACTTCGGCATCATGGACACCTGCGGGTTCGCCAAGGACAACTTCTACTATTACAAGGCCTGGTGGGGCAGCGAGCCGACGCTGCACCTGTTTCCCCACTGGAACTGGCACGGCCGGGAAGCGAGCGAGATCGACGTCTGGGTCCATTCGAACCTGGCGTTCGTCGAGCTGGTGCTCAATGGCAAAAGCCTCGGCAAGAAACCGATGGAGCGCCTGGGTCACCTGTCGTGGAAGGTGCCCTACGCGCCGGGCGTCCTGGTCGCCCGCGGCTATGATGCCAAGCATCGCCTGGTGATGAGCGCGCAGCAGGAGACCACCGGCGCGCCGGCGCGCATCGTGCTGGCCGCCGACCGACCGAGCATCGCCGCCGACGGCGAGGACATCTCGGTCATCACCGTGTCCGTGGTCGATGCGCAGGGCCGCGCCGTGGCGACCGCCGACAACTTGATCGGCTTCGAGGTCAGCGGCCAGGGCGCGTTGATCGGCGTCGGCAACGGCGATCCGAGCAGCCACGAGAACGACAAGGGCACGACGCGCCGGCTGTTTGGCGGGCTCGCCTCGGCCATCGTGCAGGCGGCGCGCGCGCCGGGCCCGCTGCGCATCGTGGCCACGGCGGCCGGGCTCGGCGCCGCGACCCTCGTGGTTACCTGCACGGCCGCCACGCCGCGCCCGTCGGCGTAGTCCGCGCGCACCGCGCGCCGGGTCGGTGCGCCGGACCGAGATGGCGTCTGCGCGTGGCGGGTATCTGTTTACACGAAGATAGATAGTTTCGGCCACACGCCTCGCGGCAGCACTCCTGCACAGCGACAGCGGTAGTATCGGCGCACGGGGAGCAAGCGCATACAGCGCAGGCTTGCCAGCGTCACGACGCGAGCTGATCGCGGTTCTACTCTGGACAGGAGATTTCAATGGGCAACTCACACGTACGTGGACTCCGGGGGCTAGGCCTTGTCCTGGCGCTATATATCGGCGGACTCATGGGGTGCGGTACCTCTGAACCCGCCGAACCTGCCGCCGACGAGGTCGCGCAGCAGCTCACGCGCTGCGGTGCGGGCGGCAGCTGTAGCGACGGATGGATCTGCCGGGCACAGGACGGCGCGTGTCATCCTCCGTGCAACGTGGTCATCGTGGAGCAGGCGACCCCGTCACCGAGCGCAACGTCGTCACAGCGTGCGACCGACGATGTCACCGTCACCAGCTGTACCGGGATCTTCTCCAGCTGGCAGTGTTGCTCCGGAGGTTACTGCGCCGTCAGCTGTCCCTAGCGACGCGGCGGGCGCACGCGGGCAGCAGCGGGGAAGACAGCGACCCCCTCCATGGCCTAGTCTTCGCACGGAGGCTATATGATCACACTGTACTACGCGCCGAGCACGGCGGCCCTGGTGGTGCACTGGCTGCTGATCGAGCTGGACATCCCGCACACCCTTCGCAAGCTCGATATCGACGCCCGGGATCACAAACAACCGGCGTACCTCGCGCTCAACCCCGCTGGGGTCGTGCCGACGCTGGTGATCGACGGCCAGCCGATCACCGAGGCAGCGGCGATCGCCCTGCACCTGGCCGATGCGTATCCGGCGCGCGGCTTCGCCCCGGCTCCGGGCACGCTCACGCGGGCCGCCTACTATCAGTGGATGTTCTTCTTCGCCAACACGATGCAGCCGGCGTACCGCGCCTGGTTCTATCCCGACGAGCCGGCGGGGGTGGACAGCGCGGACGCCGTGAAGCTGCACGCGCGCACCGCGATCGAGGCGGCATGGGCGCGGCTCGACGGCCACCTCGCGGCGCACGGTCCATACATGCTGGGCGACAAGATCACCACGGCGGATTTCATGTTGACGATGATGATGCGGTGGTCGCGCAACATGCCAAAGACCGCGACCGCGTGGCCGGCGCTCGCGCGCCACGCCGAGGTGATGAAGGCGCGGCCCGCGTTCAAGGAGGTGTACGCGCGCGAGGGCCTGACCGACTGGACATGACAACTACTCCCATTGATCGGTGAAGATCGTCACGATGATCCACCCGGGGGCGCTCGATCACGACCCAGGGTCGCCGACCGTGCGCAGCTCGGAGGTCGTCGCGCCGTGCCACGTCCACTGGGTCGTCCCCTCGGCGAATTGTATGGCGCCGCTCGATCTGCTTGTGTCCTCCTTCGCTCAGACCGTGTCGCGGCGAAAGCCACGCGGCCAGAACTCGCCACACGACAGAACGAAGCTGCCTTCTTGCAGGTCCATGATCTTCTGCTGGTAGAACGCCCAGCTACCGCTTTTGCGGACTCCGAACACCGCGCCGGTGGACTTGTGGAACGTCAGGTCCTTGGGCTTGGCCTTCCATCCGGTGCGCGCAAACCACCCCGGGAGCTCCAGATTCCTGAGCAGCGCGGCCTTCTCCCGTTGCTCGGACGGTCGACCGACCAGTACGCCGTACTCCAGCGGCGTGATCGCGCCCGACTTCATCGCGTCCGAGAACGAATCCAGATCACCGGGAAACGCACGATAGGCTGCAAACATGGCCGCGTTGCGCTTGTCGAGCAGCTTGAGGGCGACCATCTCGAGAACCGCCGGGTCCGACAGCGGGGACGCGGCGGGCTCCACACCGCTGGCGTTGGCGTGATAGACGACCGGCGCCTCCGGCGTTCCCTCGACCACCACGGCGCAGCCGTCGAGTGGCGCCGTGAAAAACAGGCGGATCTCATCATCGATCTTCTTCAGCGAGATCCGATACGCTTCGTGCGGTCCCCAAGGCAGATAGCACGCGGTAACGGCGGCTCCGACCTGGGACTTCGATCGCTGCTCCAGCCTGAACGTTGCGGCGCCATACGCGATGCCCCCGTCTTTGAAAACCAGGGGGACGGCGCCCACGTCGAACAGCTTGATCTCCGTACTGCCAGCCGGGTGATAACTTCCCACCTGGCGCACCGGCAGATCGTTGTCCGAATACCCCGCACGCATCGCGATCCTTGACCCGACGCCGACCGGGTCCTCCAGGAGATCCTCGAACATCCTCACGGCGTAGCGACTTCCGCTGGCGCGTACGAGAGGGCAAACCGTCCCACCCAAGCCGCAGTATCTAACCTGGCAAGATCGTTGACATCACAGCCGCATCGCGCGGCCTCGTCGTTCACCGCGCATCCCACCAGAGGGCGACGCGGCGCTCGCGTGCGCCGGCGGCTGTTGCGCAGCTTGAAGCCCTGGATCGTGGAGTGCCCAACCGTGTTTGCACCGCGGTGAGAACAGCTGTCCGCGGTTTCACGCCAATGGCGAACGGTTCAAGACGCGGCCGGGGCGGCGTGGGAAGCACCAGGAGCTGCACGCGCGGCCGTGAGGAGAACACCGGTGGAGTCAGATCAGAAATTCGTGCCTGCGTTGGGGCGACTCAGCGACAAGGGGGGCAGCTACGATCGAGTCGTGGCCGTCATGAGCCGCGAACGCGTATGGCGGTCGGCGATGCTGCGCTTGATCGCGCCTGCGGACGAGGACTTGATCGTCGACGTCGGAGCGGGAACCGGCTCGCTGGCTGTAGCCCTGAAGCAGCGCGCACCCAGCTGCAGGCTCGTGGCCATCGACCCGGATCCCGCGGTGCTCGAGATCGCCAGAGCCAAGGGTGAGGCGCTCGCGCGGGGCATCGAATGGCGCCATGGGATGGGCGACCAGATCAGCGAGTTCGTGGCCGACGGATCGGCGAACAAAGTGGTCTCGAGCCTGGTGCTTCACCACTGCGATCTGCCCGTGAAGCAGCGCATCCTTGGCGCAATGGCCAAGGTCTTGCAGCCCGGTGGACTTCTGGTCATCGCCGACTACGGGCGTCAACGAACCCCGTGGATGAGGGCGCTGTTTCTACTGGTCCAGGTGGTCGATGGCTTCAAGACCACCAGCCAGAACGCCCGGGGGATCTTGCCGCGGCTGATCGCGGACGCGGGTTTCGTCGACGTGGTGGAGCGCTCGATCGTAGCCACGCCGACGGGCTCGATCTCGTTGTACAGTGCGCGAAAACCGTGAGGTCGATTGGCTGAACAAGACCGCGGGAGGCCATTGTCACGGCATCGACGTATGGATTGGGCCGGAACGACCAGGCTCGGAGACGGCTGGGCCTGGTATGAAGGGCCAACCGGCGACTCCAGATCGCATCGCCACGTTGCTGTCCAGCTAGCGATAGGCCTGAAGCAGCCGGTCGTGGTCACCGGCGATCGCGGGACCGTGGTGGGCTCTGCTGTGCTGGTACGAGCCGGAGCGCGGCATCGGCTGGAGCCCGTCCCAGGCGGCGTCCGATGCGTGTTTGTGGAAGTCGACAGCCGGGCTGGCCAAGCGTTGATCTCGAGAGCTGGTGACGCCGAGATCCTCCGGGCCCCGCCGCACCTCGGGACGGCGCTGCGAGAGTCCGAGGACGTTGCCGCCGCCCTGGACCGCTTGACCAGGACCCATCCAGACCGCGTCCTCGATGATCGTCTGGTCCGGGCGTTGGCCAGCCTTGCCGCCAAACCCAGCGGCGCCGGTGCGATCGGTCGCGCAGCGCTGGCGGCGCATGTGTCGGTTTCCTGCCTGCGCGCGCTGGCCACCGAGTCCCTGTCGGCGCCGCTCGCCCAGTGGCGCCTGTGGCGAATGCTCGCGAAGGCGGCGAGCGCCATCGCGGCGGGCCTACCCTTGGCCAGCGCAGCCGCGGACGCGGGCTTCAGCGACCAGGCGCACCTGACGAGAACGATGCGGCGATTCTTCGGCGTCACACCGGCGGTGGCGGCGACGTCTCTGCGTCGGGGGAGGCGTTAGCTCGGCCAGCGCTTGCTATCGGCGAGCGCGGCGGCGACCTGGTCGAGGATCGCGGTCGCCTTGGTGGCGAAGTAGCGCCCGAACGCGGTGAGCACGATGCCGCGGCCTCGCCGCTCGAACAGCGGTTGGCCGAGCTCGTCTTCGAGCGCTTGAATCTGACGGCTCAACGGCGGCTGCGAGACGCGGAGCCGCTCGGCGGCGCGCGTGACGTGCTGCTCCTCCGCCACGGCGACGAAGTATTGCAACTGCTGCAAGCTCATCGCGTCGATCTTGCCACAAGTCCGCTGCCGGCATCGAGATCGAAAAGGTATTGGACGCCCACCCCGTGGCGGTCGCAGGGTTCGCGCATGGCCATCACGATCCTGTCGCCCGCCGAGCGCGACCGCATGCGGCGCGCGGGGCGCGCGGCCGCTGCCACCCTGGCATACGTCGGCGCGCGGCTCGCGCCTGGGATGACCACCGCAGAGATCGACCGCATGGTTCGCGCACACACCGACAAGCTCGGCGGCCGGCCGTCGCAGCTCGGCTACCACGGATTCCCAGCCGCGGTGTGCGTCAGTCGCAACGACATCGTGTGCCACGGCGTGCCGAGCCCAAATGTCCGGCTGGCGGACGGTGACATCGTCAACATCGATGTCACCACCGAGCTCGACGGCTACCACGGCGACACCTCGGCGACCTTCGTGATCGGCGACGCCGCGCCGCGCGCGCGCAGCCTGGTCGAGCTGGCCCGCGGCGCGCGCGATGCCGGCATCGCCGCCGCGGTGCCAGGCGCTAGGTTCGGCGATCTCGGCGCGGCGATCGAGAGCTACGTCGGCGCGGCCGGCAGCATCGTCGAGGTCTATGGCGGCCACGGCATCGGTCGCGCCATGCACATGGATCCGCACGTGTCGCACATCGGGCGCGCGCATACCGGGCACCGGCTGCGCGAGGGCATGGCGTTCACCATCGAGCCGATGATCAACGCGGGCTCCGCTGCGATCCGCACCGACACGGACGGATGGACCGTCCGCACAGCCGACGGTGCGCTATCCGCACAGTTCGAGCACACCGTACTGGTCGGCCCCCACGGCCCCGAGATCACGACCGTGCTGGCGTAGCCGGCGTCGCAGGCTCGACGAACAGTCTCGCCGTCGTGATCGTCGGGGCAGGACGAACCGGAGGGTGCTGCCTCGCCATCTGGCCGTAGCCTGTCTCCACCGACACCGACCACCGCATCATCGGCGTATCGCGATGCCGCGCGAATCAACGGCGATGCGGTGAAACCGAATGAGCCTACCGAACCGGCTCTCCAGGAGATGCTCGAAGCTCGTCTCTCGCGAGCCGTTCGGCGGTGGTGGCGCGCGCGATCGGTACGTCAAGACTTGCGATCACAGCCGCTGCCGCCTCGGGGCCGCCGGGTGCTGCCGCGGCAGCTGCGCGCGGGGCTTGGCCATCGGCGGCTTGTCTCGGTGCGCGGGGTCGCGCGCTGGAACGGACAGCGCCGGCGCCGGCAACGCACCCGGGGCATCGGTTGCCGCAGGCGCTGCGCTCGGGGCGTCGGCGTCGGCCGCTGGCTCGCCGGGCTGCAGCGGTGCAACATCGACGAGATCCTGGTCCCGTGGACGGCTCAGCTCCACGATCCCCGGTGTCGCTGCCGGCACATGCGCCGGCGCCGGCGCCACCGCCGCGGGCAGACGGCTCGCCGGGGCCGCCAGGGTACCGTCCGCGATCGCGGGGATCGCCGCGGTCGCGCCGCCGTCGTCGAGCGACGTGGCGAACAGGCCGAGCACGCTGCTGAGCACGAGCAGGTTGGCGAGCGCCGACCATCGCGACCGTCGCACGCGAGCTCGTCCGCGCAACGCGGCGAGCTGGCGCTCGGCCGTCGACGGCCGCGGGCGCTGGATCGTCGCCTCCTCGAGGTCGGCCTCGCGGAGCCAGGCGGACGACTCCAGCGACAGCAGCTCGCTCGGCACCGCCGCCATCGCCCGCGGCGGCGTGAACCCATCGCGCGCCATGACCGCTGCGCGGTGACTTCGTGTACTCGGGAGCAGGGGCGATGCGGTTGATGGCCGCGGCCGATTGATCGTCGCCTCCTCGAGCTCGGCGGCGGGGTGCCTGGCGGACCGCGGCTTGATCGTCGGCTGTTCGATCTCGGCGGCGGGGTACCTGGCGGACCGCGGCTTGATCGTCGGCTGTTCGATCTCGGCGGCGGGGTACCTGGCGGACGGCGGCTTGGTCGTCGGCTGTTCGATCTCGGCGGCGGGGTGCCTGGCGGACGGCGGCTTGGTCGTCGGCTGTTCGATCTCGGCGGCGGGGTACCTGGCGGACGGCGGCTTGGTCGTCGGCTGTTCGATCTCGGCGGCGGGAGACGTGGCGGGCGGCTGCTTGATCGCCGGCGCGTCGCCGGGCCGCGGCTTGCCTGTCGACTCGTCGAGCTCGGCAGCGGGGGCCGCGGCGGGCCGCTGCCTGATCGTCGCCTCGTCGAATTCGGCGGCGAGGGTCCGGGCGGACGGCGGCTTGGTCGTCGGCTGTTCGAGCTCGGCGGCGGGGGCGGCGGCGGGCCGTTGCTTGACCGTCGCCTCGTCGAATTCGGCGGCCGTGGACCCGGCGGACGGCGGCTTGCCCGTCGCCTCGTGGAGCTCGGTGGCGGAGAGCCGGGCGGACGGCAGCTTGCTCGTCGCCTCGTGGACCTCGGCGGCGGAGAACCTGGCAGACCGCGGCGTGCTCGTCGGCTCGCCCGGCTCGACGGCGGGCAATCGGGCGGACGGCAGCTTGCTTGTCGCCTCGTCGATCTCGGCGGCGGGCACCCCGGCGGACGGCAGCATGCTGATCGCCTCGTCGAGCTCGGCGGTGAGCGACCGGAGGGACCGCTGTGGGTTCGGCGCGGAGGTCACCGCGCGCGCCGGGGTGAACCGATCGCGCGGCGCGGTCGCCGTCGGTGGTGCGAACCAGTCGCCTGGCGTGGCGGTCGCCATCGGCGGTGGCGGGAGCCGATCGCATACGTCGGGCGCCGGCAACGGCAGCGGCGGATGTCGCGGTCGCCCGAGCAACGGCGCGGGGGGCAATCGCGCCGGCGGCGGCTCGGGCATCACGACCAGCGCCGGGGCTTGCGCCGGCGCCGTGGCGGCGTTCAGCGGCGTCGATCGCGGCCTGGGGCACAGCGGGTGCGTGGGACTCGACGTGTTGCCTCCGCGCCACGCGACGATCTCGGCCGCGATCTCGGCGCCGGCATGGGACCCACGGCGCGGCAGCGCGGGCGGCGCATCCGGGCCCGCCGGCCACGAACCATCGGCCTGCACGCACAGCTCGCCGATCACGTCCTGCAGCTCGGTCATCGACGCGAACCGATCGGCGGGAGACTTCGCCAGGCAGCGCGCCAGCACCGCGTCGATCGCGACCGGCAGCTCGAGGACGTACCGGCTCGCCGGCGGCGGGTCCTCGCGCAAGTGGGCGGCGATCAACTCGCCGGGCGCCTCACCCAGGAACGGCGGTCGCCCGGTGATCATGTGAAACATCAAGCAACCGAACGCGTAGATGTCCGAGCGGTGGTCGACCTCGCCGGCGCCGCGGCATTGCTCCGGCGACATGTACACCGGCGTGCCGATCATCGTCCCCGCCTGGGTCAGCGCGGCGTGCTGCGTCCCGACCTTGCAGATGCCGAAGTCGAGGATCTTGGTGCGCTCGCCACCCTCGGCCTCGGGGTCACGCACCAGGAACACGTTCTCTGGCTTGAGATCGCGATGGACGATGTCGCGCGCGTGCGCCGCCGCGAGCGATCCGGCGATCTGCCGCGCGATCCGCAGCGCATGGCCGAGCGGCAGCCGGCCAAGCTGGTCGATCCGGTTCGCCAGGGTCTCGCCCTCGAGCAACTCCATGACGAGGTACGCAGTCCCGTCGACGTGATAGCCGAAGTCGAAGATCTGGATCACGCCGGGATCCGAGATCGCCGAGATCGCTCGCGCCTCGTTGAAGAATCGTTCGGCGACCTCGTGATTGGCGGACATCGTCGGCTGCAGCGTCTTGATCGCAGCGCGGCGTCCGAGCAGCGTGTGTTCACCGACGAACACGAAGCCCATCCCGCCTGCACCGATCTGGTGAAGAATTCGGTACTGACCAATGTGGCTCGGGATACGCACTCATAATTTCTACGAAAGTTTCGCTCATTTGTCCAATCATTTAAGATAGTTGTGGCACTGCGGCACAGCGAGCGAATATGCCTATGACAGCGGCGCACGGCTGCATGGCTGGCCTTGGTGACCTTGGCACATCGTATCTGCGCGTGTGGCTATCGCCTTCGTGACAGCGGGAGTCGTCGTCGACATCGAATCGCACGCAAGGTGCCTTTGCCCGAGCCGCATGACCTCGGATGGGCGGGCCGTCGCAGCACGCCCCGAGCTTCGAGTGGCGCAGCTGAACCACGACACCGAACACGGTCGCCATCGCCGACGAGCCGGCCAGGTCCCTGTCGGATCGTCGTGGGCTGTCGGAAATCTTTGCGAAACACGTGGCTGCTCAGCCGGCGCGATCGGATCGACCGCGCGGCCGACCCGAAGAGCCACGATCTCCGGGTGCACCGGCGAGCTACGCTTCGATGCCGAGCAGCCGCCGCGCGGTCGCAGGGTCGCGGCGGAACGCCATCGTCTCGCTGCGGTGGACGATCACGCCCTTGGCCATCACGGCGATCTCGTCGGACGCACCGAACGCCAGGTGGAGGTCCTGTTCGACCAGCAGCACGGCAACCCCGTCGGCGGCCATCGCCTTGATCATCGCTCCGATCTGGTCGACCACGCGCGGCGCGAGGCCCTCGGACGGCTCGTCAAGCAGTACGACGTCGGGGCCGCCGACCAGCGCGCGCGCGATCGCGAGCATCTGCTGCTCGCCGCCCGACAGCTGGCCGGCGAGCTGCCGCCGGCGCTCGGCCAGGCGGGGCCACAGCCGGTACATCTCGTCGGCGCTGCGGCGCCGCGGGCGGCGAGCATTGCGCCCGGCGAGCTCGAGGTGCTCCTGGACGGTGAGCGTCGGCCAGATCCGGCGGCCCTGCGGGACCAGACCGACGCCGGCCCGCGCGATCTCGTCGGGGCGCCGGCCGGTCATGTCGCGACCGTCGAGCCACACGCTGCCGCCGGTCGGTGGCAACAGACCCATGATGGTCATCGCCAGCGTGGTCTTGCCGACGCCATTGCGCCCGAGCAGGCCGAGGATCCGGCCCGGTCGCAGGGCGAGGTCGACGCCGTGCAGCACCGTGCCCTGCAGGTATCCGGAGCGCAGGCCGCGAACTTCGAGCGCCCCGATCATGCGCGCTCCACCTCGGCGGCAACTTCTTGCGAATCGGCAAGGAACAGATCTTCGAGGCGGCCGGTGCCGAGGTACGCCTCCTGGACCTCCGCGCTCCCCCGCACCTCCTCGGGCGGTCCGGACAGCAGCACCTTGCCGAGGTGGAGGACGGTGACCCGCGTGGCGAGGCGGAACACCAGATCGAGGTCGTGCTCGACAAACAACAGCGCGATCGCGGCCGGCAGGCGGTCGAGCAGCTCGGCGAGGCGCTCGCTCTCGGCGGGCGACATGCCGGCCGCGGGCTCGTCGAGCAGCAGGACGCGCGGCGCGGTGGCCAGCGCGACCGCGATCTCCAGCTGGCGGCACTCGCCGTGTGACAGTGCCGCCACGGGGAAGGCGCGGCGGCCGAGCAGGCCGACATCGGCGAGCAGCTCCTCGACGCGCTGGCGCAGCGCCGGGGCGTGGCGCGGCACGGGCGACCACGGCTTGCCCAGCGCGCGCTCGGCGGCGAGCGTGACGTTCGCGCCGACGGTCATCGACGGGAACAGGCTGGAGTGCTGGAACGTCTGGCTGATGCCGAGCCGCGCGCGTGCCGCATCCGACATCCGGGTGACATCGCGGCCGTCGAGCCAAACGCGTCCGGAGCTCGGACGCAGGCCGCCCGCGAGCAGCTGGAACAGCGTGCTCTTGCCGGCACCGTTGGGACCGATCAGCGCGTGGCGGGCGCCGGTGGCGAGCGAGAGATCGATGCCGTCGACGGCGCGCAGCGCACCGAACGTGCGCGCGAGACCTGTGCACGACAGCACCGGTGCATGCGCGGCGCTCATCGCGAGCCCCTCCGTCGGGCGAGGCCGCCGGGCAACAGAAACACCACGGCCACGAACACCGAGCCGAGCACCAGCGAGCTGTGGCCGCCGAGGCTGGGCCCGAGGACGTCGCGGACCACCACGACGATCGCTGCACCGACACAGGGCCCCCACGACGTCGCCTCGCCGCCGACGATCACCGCGACGAGGACGGGCACCGAGCCGGCGAAGCCGAGGTCGGCCGGCGTGACCACGCGCTGCTGCGCGGCGAGCAGCGCGCCGGCGACGCCGGCGATCGCGCCGGCGATCACGAACACGGCGAGCTTGTAGTGATAGGTGCGGTATCCCAGCGCGCGCATTCGCGGCTCGTTGTCGCGGATCCCGCGCAGCGTGGCGCCCAGCGGCGAAGCGACGATGGTGCGGATGATCGCCATCCCGGCGATGAACACGGCGAGCACATACCAGGTGAACCAGCGCACCTCGGTCAGCGCGACCCCCAGGACGCGGCTGGCCGGGATGCCGTACAGACCATCGGAGCCGCCGGTCACGCTGTGCCAGCTCTGGGCGAGCTGCTCGGCGATCTCGCCGAGCGCGAGCGTGAGCATCAGGAAGAACACCCCGCGCGCCCGCACCGCCACACTGCCGGCGACCAGCGCGACCAGCGCGCTCACCGCGGCGGCGGCGAGCAGGGTGGCAGGGGCGCTGGTGGTGACGTGAATCGCGACCCAGCCCGCGGCGTAGGCGCCGGCACCGAAGTACGCGCCGTGGCCCAGCGACGGCAACCCGGTGATGCCGACGAGCAAGTCGAGGCTGGCGGCGAACAGGGCGAACACCAGCACGCGCGCCAGGATGGTGGCGGCGTAGTCGTCGATCACCAGCGGCGCCACGGCGAGCGCGACCAGCCCCGCGATCATCACCACGCGTGCGCGAGACGAGCTCATGTCCGCGCACCGCTTGCAGCGCCGAACAGCCCGCGGGGCCGCAGGATCAGCACCACCGCGAGCGCGCCGAACAGCACGAACGACGCCAGATCCGACAGCAGCGAGCGGCCGAGCGTGTCGATCTCGCCGATCACCAGCGCGCCGACCACCGCGCCGCGCACCGAGCCGAGGCCGCCGATCACCACGACGACGAGCGCGAGCAAGAGCACCGTGCCGTCGAGCCCCGGCCGCGCGCCGTACACCGGGGCGCCGAGCACACCGGCCACGGTCGCGAGCAGCGCACCGACCGCGAACACTGCGGCCTTCACCTTGCGAGCGTCGACGCCGACCGCCGCCACCATCTGGCGATCGGCCACGGTGGCGCGGATCAGCGCGCCGAGCGACGTCCGCTCGACGATCAGGTGCACGGCGCTGGCGAGCAGCGCGCCGAGCCCGATCAGCGCCAGCCGGTACACCGGATATGCCTTGCCGAGCAGCATGACGCTGCCGTCGAGCCCGGGCGGCGGGTTGATCGTATGGACGTCATTGCCGAACACCACCGACAGGATGTCCGCCGCGATCAGCGTCAGTCCGAGCGTGAGCTGGGCCTGCGCGAGGTGGCTGCGGTGTCGTAGGCGCTCGACCATCAGCGACAGGCCGATCCCCGCGAGCGCACCTACGGCGCCCGCCACCGCCAGGGCGGCGAGGAACCCAGGCCAGCTCGGCGACTCGCCGGCGACCCACCACGCAGCGTACGCCCCGGCGAGAAACAGCACGCCGTGCGCGAGATTGAGCACGTCCATCATGCCGAAGATCAGCGACAGCCCCACGGCGAGGATGAACAGCAGCGAGCCGATCGCCAGCCCGTTGAGCAAGCTGATGAGGTGGTTGTCGAACCAGGCGGGCATGACGGCCGTCAGGTCACCGGCGCGGTCTCTCCCAGATCGGCAACGACCGCGTTGACGTACGCCGTGCCCCGCTTCTCGACCTTGCGCAGATACATCCGCTGCCTGGGCGACTGGTTGTCGAAGCTCCACGGTCCGCGCGGGCTGTCGCCGATCGTACCCACCGACCCCAGCGCCTTGAACAGGTGGTCGCCGTCGAGGGCCGTCGTGGATCCGAGGGCGCGGTCGAGCACGCTGGCGGTGTCCCACATCTGGACCGCGTACACGGCGGGCTGGGTGTTGAACCTGGCCTGCCACGCGGCGGCGAATGCCTTGTTGGCGGGATTGTCGAGCTCGGTGCTGTAGTGCAATACGGTCTGGATGCCGATCGCTGCGTCGCCTTGCGCCGGCAGCACGCTGCCCTCGGTGAGAAACCCGGAGCCGTAGAGCGCGATCTGCTTCGAGAGACCGAACTGCTCGTACTGCTTGACGAACGCGACCGCCTCCGCGCCCGCGAAGAAGCAGAACGCGGCCCGGGCACCCGACGACTGGATCCCGGTCAGGAACGGTTGGTAGTCCTGGGTCTTGCCGAGTGGCGGCCTGGCTTCGCCAGCGATCTTGCCGCCGCCGGCTTCGAACGTCGACTTGAAGCCGCGGATCACCTCGGCGCCGGCCGCGTAGTCCGGCGCGATCAGATAGACCGGCCCGATGTCGGCCTGGCCCGCGAGGTGTTTGCCCATCACCGAGGCGATCTGGGCGTTGGTGAACGACGTGCGCCACACGTACGGGCTGCGCTTGGCCCCGGTGATGTCGGCAGCGCCGGCGTTGGCGATGACGAGCAGCTTCTTGGCCTCCGCGACGAGGCTCGCCGCGCCGAGCGCGACCGCCGAGCTCACCACGCCGACGATCGCGTCCACCTGATCGCTCTGCAGCAGCTTCTGGATCGCGGGCACGCCGGTCTGCGGCGACTCGCCCTCATCGGCGATCACCGTGGTGACCTCGAACGTGCCGAGCTTGCCGCCGTGGCGCTCGAGCCAGAGCTCCCAGGCATGCTTCATGTCCGTGCCGAGCGGCGCGTACACGCCGGACTGCGGCACGACCAGGCCGATCTTGATGCGCCCACCGGCGCCGCCACCAGGTTGATTGTTCCGGCCCTTGCACGAGGGCAGCACCGCGAGCGCGCCGGCCGCTCCCATCGCGCCGAGCAGGCGCCGCCGAGTGATCCGTGCGTGACTCATGTTGGGTCCCTTCCATCAGCCGGTAAGCCTTGCCGTCAGCGTCCACTCACGGACCGAACCATAGTTGTCGTGCCCACCTGGGGTGTCAAGCGCAATCCCTGCACGCGATTCGCTCGTCCGGTCGCGCCGCCCCTATCATGCCGTCACCACGATCTGGTCGTGAACCCTCGACAGCAACCACCGACTCGAGCGCCAGGCAGCGGCCGATCATGTCGCGTCGCTGCGTTGATATCAGTCACGGCAGCCGCCATCTCGAACGTGGGCTGCAGCAGTGGTGGCGGTCGCGGGGTCGCCGACGCTGGCGGAGGTAACCCTCGAGCTTCAGGACGCCACCTACGCCACTCCCAGCTTCATGAATGCCACCGGCAATGGCGCGAACAAGTGGACCACGCTGGACTACCAGTAACGACGCGGTGTCACGCAATCGCTGACACTGCGGATTGCGGCATCATCAGGACGAGCCGGTCCGCCAAACCGTGACAGCCCGGCGAGCTTTTACGCATGGCAGCCATGCATCATGAGCGCGCGATGGACCACGCGGCGGTGTTCCAGGCCGAGCGGGCCCACCTGATGGTGTGCACCACCAGCGGTCGCGCGTCGAGCAGCACATCGGCGCGGCCGACCGACCCGACGCGGGCGTTGCGACCCGGGCGCATGCGCCGATCGCATTCATGACCCTCGGTCATAGGAATATGCGCTCCGGGAGCCTAATCGGCCTCGCTCGAGAGCGCTACACCCCGACGCATGGATAACGAAGCCAGCCGCAGGCGGCCGAATCTATAGGCCCGCGCGGCCCATGTCGTGGCAGCCGCCAGAGGATGTTGATGTTATTGTGTCGGCGGCGGTCACCCAGCCCCTCTTCACCTGGAGCGATCATGTACCTGCGGCGGTTTGATCATGCGAGTAGATGGCGCGTTCGCGATACGGTGCGTGCGATGCGAACGCTGGCCCTCGTGGCCGCAGTCGCAGGTTGCGGCGGCAAGCAAGCCCCCGCGTCGGAGCGCGTCGACCCGCGTCGGGCCGGTACAAACGAGCTGCGGGCGTTGTCCGAGTTCGACGCCATCCACGATCGCGGCGATCGCTCGAGAGCGCTGTTTGGCGAGGTCGCCCGTGTGCTCGGGCATCCGCGCTGCATCAACTGCCACCCCAGCGGCGACACGCCGCACCAGCGCATGGCCATGGAGTTGCACGATCCGCCGGTCGTGCGCGGTCCGGCAGACAACGGGGTCGCAGGTATGGAGTGCACGACGTGCCACCAGGATCGGAATCAACGGCTCACGCGCGTACCGGGTGCACCGAACTGGCACCTCGCGCCGATCGCGATGGCCTGGGTCGGCAAATCGGTCAGCTCCATCTGCAACCAGATCAAAGATCCCGCTCGCAACGGCGGCAAGACGCTCGCGCAGATCATCGAGCACGTCGGCCACGACGAGCTTGTGGGCTGGGCGTGGGCACCCGGCGCTGATCGCGAGCCGGCGCCAGGAACGCAAGCGCAGTTCAGTGCACTCACGGCCGCATGGGTCGAGACCGGTGCGGAATGCCCCGAGGAGAAGCGATGAAGGTGAAGATCAATGGTGTCGACAACACGCTCGACGTCGATCCCGAGATGCCGCTCCTGTGGGCGCTGCGCGATGTTCTCGGACTGACGGGAACGAAATATGGCTGCGGGGAGGCGCTGTGTGGCGCTTGCACCGTGCATCTCGATGGTCACGCCGTGCGCGCGTGCGTGACGCCGATGCGCCGAGTGGAAGGGCACGCGGTGACGACGATCGAAGGGCTGTCGCCCGACGGCGGTCATCCGCTGCAGAAGGCCTGGCTCGACCTGCGCGTCCCCCAGTGCGGGTTCTGCCAGGCCGGCCAGATCATGACCGCGGCGGCGCTGCTCGCCGTGAAGCCGAAACCCACGGATCGCGATATCGATCAGTCCATGGTTGGCAACATCTGTCGCTGCGGCACGTACACGAGGATTCGCGCGGCGATCAAGAAGGCAGCAGGCGTGCCAGACGACGGAGGTGACAAGTGAAGCCGTCGATGAAGCTGACGCGTCGCGGGTTCCTGGCTGGCTTCGGTACGGGGCTCGCGGTCGTCATGATGCCCAACGTATCGCGCGCCGATGATGCGAGCGGACGTGCGGGCCCGGTTCTGCCGCCCGACAACAAGGCGCGCGAGGGGCTCGTGCCGCATGTCCTCATCCACATCGCGCTCGACGGTACGACGACCATCATCTGTCACCGCTCGGAGATGGGGCAGGGGATTCGCAGCTCGCTTCCCGTGCTCATCGGCGACGAGATCGGCGTGGATCCGAGTCGTGTGGTCGTCCCGCAGGCAGACGGCGACCAGAAGTACGGCGATCAGAACACCGACGGTTCTTCGAGTATCCGTGACCAGTACGATGACTATCGACGGGCCGGTGCTGCGGCGCGCATGATGCTCATCGCGGCAGCAGCGAAGCGCTGGAATGTCAAACCCGCGACCTGCACCACCGAGAATCACTTCGTCATTCACACGCCAACGAAGCGGACGCTCCCGTTCGCCGATGTCGTCGCCGCGGCGGCGAAGTTGCCCGTTCCGACCAAAGACATCGTCCTGCGCCCGATCGCGGAGCTCAAGCGCGTTGCCGATCCAAACCTGCCGCTGCTCGACGGTATGGCCTACGTGACCGGAACGGCGCAGTTCGGTGCCGACATCCGATTCCCTGACATGCTCGTCGCCGTGATCGCGCGACCCCCTGTCGTCGGCGGCCAGGTCGTGAAGTACGAGGCAGCGCCCGCCCTGGCGGTGCCAGGGGTGAAACGGCTCATCGATATGCCGGTGCCGAAACCGCCCTGGCTGTTCCAGCCGTGGGGTGGGGTCGCCATCGTCGCGGACAATACGTGGTCCGCGCTCAAGGGACGCGCCGCGCTCGATATCACGTGGCAGCACGGGCCGAACGCGAGCTACAGCTCGGAGGCATATCGTGCGGAGCTCCTCGCGTCGGTGCGTGGTCCCGGAACGACGTGCCGCGACCTCGGTGACATCGACGCTGCGTTCGCAAAAGCCGCGAAGACCGTGGAGGCTGAGTACGTCGTTCCGCATCTCTCGCAGAGTCCGATGGAGCCGCTCGTCGCGATCGCACGCTTGGTCGATGGCGGCGTCGAGGTATGGGCGCCGACGCAGAATCCACAGGCGAATCGCACGGACGTGGCGAACTTGCTCGGCATCTCCGAAGCCAAGGTCACGATTCACGTCACGTTCCTCGGCGGCGGCTTCGGGAGAAAGTCCAAGTCCGACTTCGTCGTCGAGGCCGCGTACCTCGCGAAACAGCTCGGTGATGGCCGCGCCGTCCGGGTCCAGTGGACGCGCGAGGATGACATCAAGCACGGCTACTACAACGCGGTGAACGCACAGCGTCTGCGCGCCGGCCTCGACGAGAACGGGGCCGTGACGGCGTGGCACCACAAGACGGCGTTCACCCCCATCGGCGGCACCTTCGATGCGAAGGTCGACACGCCGTCGGCCAATGACCTGCAGCAGGGCGTCACGGACGTGGCGCTCGCCGCACCGAATGTGCGCGCCGAGGCATGCCGCGCAACGGTCCACACGCGGATCGGCTGGTATCGGTCGGTCTACAACATCTTCCATGCGTTCGCGGTTGGCTCGTTTATCGACGAGATCTCCCACGCCCGCGGGGCGGATCCACGCGACACGTGGCTCGACGTCATCGGGCCTTCGCGGAAGCTCTCGCTCGCGGAGCTCGGCATCACCAAGCTCCGGAACTATGGCGAGAACCTCGATAAGCACCCGGTCGACGCCGGTCGTCTGCGCAACGTGATCGAGCGTGTGACCGAGATGGCGAGCTGGTCCAATCGCAGTGGACGCGCGCTCGGCCTCGCCGCGCATCGCAGCTTCGTCGCCTACACGGCGGTCGTGATCTCGATCGTGCCCGATCCGGTGCGTGTGTTCCGCATCGACGACGCCTGGATCTCGATGGATGCGGGCACGGTGATCAACAAAGACCGCGTCCACGCGCAGCTCGAAGGCGGGCTCATCATGGGCATCAGCAACGCGCTGTACGGCGGGGTGACCATGACGAACGGCGCGACCGATCAGACCAACTTCCGCGATGCGCGCGTCGCCCGTATACGGGACGTGCCGCGTCGCATTCACACGGACATCGTGGCGTCCACCGAGCCTCCAAGTGGTGTTGGCGAGCCACCGGTGCCGCCCGTCGGAGCGGCGCTGGCGAACGCGATCTTCGCGCTGACCAAAAAGCGGTTACGGGAGATCCCGCTCGCGAACAGCCTCCACGTGTGAGCGACGGCTCCGCCGGGCTGGTGATTTGCTGGGCGAGCACGCCCGTCGGACCGAATAGAGGGCGATGTACGCCGCGGTGATCGACGCACGCATCGGAGCGGCTCGCGCTCACCGGACCGATACGTCGTCGACGCGGAAGGTGGTAACGAGCGAGACGTCGGCGGCGGTGCGGAAGCGGATGACGACCGTCTGGCCGGCGAAGCCGAGGAGATCGAACGGCCCGCGCCGGACGTAGGCGCCGGCGGCACCTTCGTCGAGGTTGCTGAAGCTCGCCAGCGTCGCCCGCACCGCCCCGTCGATGCCCAGCACCTCGACGAACAGCTGGTCGTACGCCGTGGTGATCGTCGTCTCCTCCGACGTCACGTTCAGCCAGAAGCTCAGGTCGGCGGAGCGCGCGTCGCCGGGGACGGTGATGGCCTGAGACGTGCTTCCGCTGGCGGTGTCGGCGAGGCCGAGCGCGTCGTAGGCCGTCCCGGAATGCGGAAAGCCCCCGGTTGATCGCCGCGCGCTCCCCGAGAACGTCCACGAGGCGTCGCCGCCCTCGAAGCCGCCGTCCTCGAGGCGCTCGGCAGGCGGCGAGAGCAGGGTGAGGGTCACGGGCACGCTCACCGCCGCGTCGACGGCATCGGGCGCGTTCACCGCGACGGCGCCTGCGTACTGGCCGGGGGCCAGGCCGGCGCTGTTCACCGAGACGGTCAGCGACGTGGGCGCGATCCCCGATCCGGCCGAGAGCGTGAGCCAGGCCGGGTCAGCGCTAGTAACGGCGGCAGCGCTGAAGCCGAGAACACCGGTCCCGGTATTGTGGATGCTCAGGGTCTGGCTGGCCGGGCTGGCACCTCCGGCGATCGCGGAGAAGGAGAGGGCAGCGGGGCTGGGCCCGACGCGCGGGAGGGCGGGTGCCCCGTCACTGGCGTTGTACACAATCAGCGCGAAGTCCTGATCGGTGAGGTCGTCGTTTCCGGGCACGCCGTCGCCGGCCACGTTGGTGGCGCGCACGGTGATGGTGAAATCGCCGGTGGTCCCGGCGGGCAGGAAGACCGACTCGACGTTGTTCTTGATGTCGGCGGCGCCGCCGGGCGCAGACTCCTTGCCGCTGAACACGTTGCCGAGGTAGGTGACGCCGCCGATGGAGACCTCGAGATCGAGGTCGTTCACCCAGGGCGCGCCCACGGTCGTCCCGGGTGCGTCGCTCCAGGCGAGGGTGACCCGGAACGGCTGGGCGGCGTCGGCCACGGAGCCGGACACGGTGAAGGTCTGTCCGGTGGCGCCGAGGATCTCGGTCTGGTCGACGAGCAGGCGCGGCGTCGCATCGAACGCGCGACCGAGGTCCATCCGCCCCATGCCCTGGTTGTTCGAGGGCAGGGTGTCGCCGGCGCCGGCGCCGGTCATGTAGGCGGCGCTGGCCATGAGGTACCCTTTGACCATCGCCGGGCTGGGCGCCGGCCGACCCTTGTTGAGGAAGTCCTGATAGACGAGGGCCGCGCCGCCCGCGACCGCCGGACAGCTGTGAGAGGTCCCGCTCGACCAGCCGTAGAGCGTCTGCCCCGGTGGGAAGTACTGGGTACAGATCCCGTTGCCGAAATAGTGGGATTGCGGAATGCCGGCCTGGATGTGCGTCCCGGGCGCCATGAGGTCGGGCTTGACGCGACCATCGTCGAAGAAGAACCACCCGGCGGGGCCGCGCGAGGAGAACGCGATGACGTCATTCGCGCTGTCGGCGCCGCTGCCATCGACGGCGCAACCGTCCGCGCCGGCCGGCCGGTCGTTCTCGCTGGCGCCGACGGTGATGACATTCTTGGCGGTCGACGGGCTGGCGATCGAGCCTTGCTGGGGCCCGGCGTTGCCGGCCGCGAACACGACGACCATCTGCTGCATGCCCGGCACGGCGCGCTGCGCGTCCCGGACGATCTGATCATAGGCCTGCGCATAGACGTCGTAACGTGCGGCCTCCAAGCCGTTGAAGCCCCACGAATTGGTCGAGATCCTTGCGCCCTCGGCGTAGGCGTCGTCCTCCCACTGGAGCAGGTCGGCGTTGTCGAAGCCGAAGATGGCAGTCGCTCCGACGCGTGCGAACGGCGCGATGCCAAGGCCGTAATGGAAGCCGCGCGCATCGACCATCGGCCAGCCAGTGCCCGCGTTGAAGCCAGCCACGATGTTGGCGTTGAGGAAGCCGTGGCCGGCCTGGGTGCTGCCCTGCCTGGTGACGTCGTGGGCGAACGCGATCCGGTCGTCCGGCAGGTCGGGGTGTCCGTTGAGGCTGGCGGCGTCATCGACCACATTGACGGCGAAGCTGCCGAACTGGCTGCGGTTGAACCCCTTGCTGGCGAGGAAGTCGAGGTAGCCGGGTCCTGCGGCGTGGTCGCCCTCGAGGTTGCCGGCGAGGATCTGGCCCTGGACCTCGTCGAGGCGCACGCGCGGCATGCGCTGTTCGATGTGGAGGACATACTCGCGCGTGGCGAGCTCGGGGAGGCGTGCGGGGTCGACGGTCAGCTCGACGTCGCGTAGGCCCAGGACCGCATGCTCCGGCCCCGCGGCGACCGCCAGCGACCGCAGGTCGGCGAGATCGGTGTCGATCGTGGGCCCGTCGACGACCTGGACCGTGACGTCGATGGGCGCGCCCGGGCCGGCGGCCAGCGCGGAATGCAGCGACGGGGACAGGCGGTAGGCGGGATGGAAGTCGCCGGCATACTGGACGTAGTCGTGGCGGGCGGTGAGCAGCGCGAGCTCGGCGGCGGCGGGCCCGCGGGCGCGCACGACGTAGGCGTTCTCCGGGATGTACGAGATGATCTCGAGACCCTCCGCGGTCAGCTCAGCGAGCCATTCGTCGCGGACCGGCCCGACGAGCTGGATCAGGTAGAGGCCGTCGCGGACCGGGCGGCCCTCGGTTCGCGCGTGGGCCAGCTCGTCGCGGCGCAGCGCGGGCTCGAGTCGCGACTCGACGTCCTGGGGCCGCCGGGTGTCGAGCTCTCGGGCCGCGAGGTACACGCGGTTCAGATCGTCGCGGACAGCGAGGCCGAGCCGCGCCAGGCCGGCGGCACCGCCGGCCGCCTGCTCATCGAGCAAGAGCATCCGGAACGAGCCGTAGTCGATCTCGCCCAGAACGACGCTCCGGTCATACGCGGTGTCGGCCCGGCCAGTGGCATGTGCACCGACGATGACCTTGGCCACTCCGGACTGGCGCGCACGGACGGCGGCGGTTCTGTCCGGCTCGGTGTCCGCCGCGCACGCGGCCAGGCCCAACGCCCCGATGAGGGCCCCCAGGTACAACACCACACGGTCGCGCATCGCCTTCACCCCTCTCGTGCTCTTGCCCGGCCACCTTACTTGGTTTTAGCTCCGATGGGCACTTGAACGCCGAGGATGCGGATCGCAGCGGCGACTCCGCTTGCGCGGGCGGTGTGGCATCGGCGAAGATCGCGCCGTGTTGCCAGGTGGGGGGATCCGGTCGCTATGAGCTTGCGCGTGGTTTGTCATCGGTTCGCTGTCCTCGTGGGGTTGGTCGTTTCGGCCTGCACCGACCCGGCGCCGGCGCTACCCGGCGTCGACGCCTCACCGCCTCCAGCTCCGGACGCCGGAGTTTCCGACGCGAGCGTCCCACCGCCCGACGGCGCAGCGTCCGACGCCGCAGCGCCGTTCTGTGGCGACGGCATCCGCCAGGATGGGGAGGGCTGCGACGGCCAGGACTTCGGACGACGGACCTGCGCCGACGAAGGCTACTACGAGGGCCATCTCGCCTGCCGGCCCGAGTGCAAGGTCGAGGCGAGCGGCTGCGCGGGAAGGTGCGGGGACGGCGAGATCAACGGCCCCGAGCGGTGTGACGACGCGCTGCCCCTGAGCGGGACTTGCCGGTCGCGCGGGTTCCTCACCGGCACTCCCGGCTGCGCGGTCGGCTGCGCTCTCGTGGGCTGCCGGAATTCCGCGTCCAGTCGCGACGACATCGTCCTCTGGGGCCGCGATGACACCAGCCAGCTGGGCGCCTCCCTGGCATTTGCCGGCGATGTCGATGGCGACGGCCGCGACGACCTGCTCGCGGCGGCGCCGGGAGAGGCGCGCGTGCTCGGCAAGCAGGGCGCCGTGTACCTCATTCCAGGCTCGTCCGATGGCCGCGCGACCATCAACGACGCCGCCCGCTTCGTCGACGACAGCTGGGACGCGCTCGGCTCCCTGGTGCTCCAGGTCGCACCCGCGCGCGACCTCGATGGCGATGGCCGCGCGGACTTCCTCATCGTCGCTTCGACCGGCACGGCGGTACTCGATATCTACCTGATCTACGGGCGCCCCGAGCCGTTCACCGGGACGCTCGACCTCGCCGATCTGGTCGAGAGCGGCGCGGCCGCGCGGTTCTCGATCGCGGTGACGTCGGGACCGCTCGGCCGGCACACGGCGCTCGGCGTACCGGATGTGACCGGCGACGGGCGAGACGACCTCGTCCTCGCGATCCCCTCCTACGGTGGCGGACTGGGAGCGATGTATGTCATCCCGGGCGATCCGGTCCGCTATTCCGGGACGGTCGTGCTGCCGGCGCCGGTGGCTCCGCTGCCGCTTCCGGTGAACGCCGCGATCATCGGCTCGGCGGCCGGTGACCTCCTGGGCAAAGACCTCGCCGCCGGCGACCTCGACGGCGACGGGGTAGCCGATCTGTTCGTGAAAAGCGGCGACGACGTCCAGGTGTTTTACGGCCCGATCGAAGGCGTGCTGTCGCCGGCGAATGCCGCGGCCCACACGGCGCTCGGCAGCGTCACGTCGCTGGCGGCGGTGGACCTGGACGGCGACCACGCCGCCGACCTGGTTGTCACCGAGACCAACGGGGCCCACCTGTTCCGCGGTGGACCGGTGCGCCGAGCGGCGCCGCTGCTCGCGAGCGGCGCCGACCTGCGGCTCGGTACGGCGGTCAGCTCCGAGGTGCGAGCGGGCGGCGACGTCGACGGCGACGGTCATCCCGAGCTGGTCTTCATCGCGCGCGAGTTCTCGTTCTTGGTCGACGACGTGGGGCTCCTGGCCGGACCGATCACGCAGACCGACGACCTCTTCGTGGACCAGAGCTCATTGCGCTGGCAACTGTCCGCGTTCCACAACGACGGGGATCCGATCGACGTCTCCCTGGGAGACTTCAATGGCGATGGGTTCGATGACGTCGCCGTCGCGCTCCCGGTCGGAATGGAAAGCTTCGATTCCGACCACGGCGTGGTCCAGATCGTTCACGGCGCGACGCCCGCCATTCGGCAATAGCCGGTCAGGGCGCGGGCCGCCGCGCGCCGTGGACGAGCAGAACCTCACCGGGCGCACCGTCGAAGTTGGTCGCTCCCACGGCGATGTCGGCGAAGCCATCTCCATTGAAATCGCCCAGCGAGATCTGGCTGGCGAATCCCGCGTTGAACCCGACCTCGCCGCTGATCCAGGGCGCGTCGTCGGCGAGGAACCTGCTCTCGAGGATCGGGCCGCGAACCAGGCGTGCCCGCCCCTCGGGCCCGTCGAACCCCCCGGCGAAGATGTCGCCGACCACGAGATCGGGATGGCCATCGCCGTCCACATCACCGCCGATGCCGATCCTCGCGCTTCCGATGTCTCCGACATGCGAGACGGTCACGGTGCGGGGCGCGTCGGCGATACCGAACACGCCTCGCAGGCGGCCGCGCCCGCCGGGGAAGATGCGCACCGCCGACTGCCCCAGGTCGAAGGAAGCCGTCTCCTCGATGAGGATGTCGGCGAACGAGTCTCCGTCCACGTCGGTCACGGCCAACGTGATGCCCAGGTTGTCTGCGGTGCTGACGATCACCGCGCTGGCGTCCGCGGGCGTGAGGAGCCCCTGGAACGGCCCGTAGAACACGAAGTACTCGCGGCTGCCGCCGAGCATCACCAGGTCGGAGACGCCGTCGCCGTCGAGATCGCCGCCGGCGACCAGGCTACCCAGGAACCCCCTCCGGGACGGATCGGCAAACACCGCCGCCACCGGCCCATCAGGCAGCGGCGGGAACGCTGGCGGCAAGGCGATGGTGGCGCTGGAGAATCGATCCGCTTGCCCGCGGACCACGTACACGGCGCCATGACCGTCGTCGCTCGCCCAGTTCCCGATCACCAGATCCGGTTGCCCGTCCCCGGTGGCGTCCGGGATCCCCGCGATGATCCGGAACGGCGAGGTGAGGAACGCGGGACCAGGCGGGGCCTCGAAGATCGCGGCGCGCCCGGCGTCGCCGGTGAGCGAGCGGAGATCGACGTCGCCGGTGAGCCGCGCGCCACCGAACACGACATAGGTGGTCTCGCCCGAGCCGGTCGAGACGAGGAGATCGGCGAATCCGTCGCCATCGATATCCCCGGCTGCGGCGACCGCGAGGCCGGTGGAGAGATCGAACCAGGTGTCGTCCACGAAATGGGCGGCGTCGCCGAGGCTCGGGGTTACGCCGGCGGAGCCATAGACGAGATAGACCGCACCGACCCGGAACCCGGGACGCGCCTCGTTCGACGCCGAGATCGCGAGGTCCTGATAGCCGTCGCCGTCGAAATCGCCGACGAAGGCGACGGAATCGCCGAAGTGGCTGCCGGGGCCGTTGCCATGGAGGACGACGTCGACGTCGTCGAGGGTCACCCCGTTGGTACAGCCCGTGGGCACGCAGCCGGGTGCACAGCCGGGCGCGCCGCCCAGGAATCCCTGCGCCCGACAGCTCGCAGTGACTGCAAGCGCCACGTCGCACGTCTCCGGACCGTTCACGATCCCGTCACCGCACGAGCCGCTGCAGCCGCTGGTATCGAGCGTGCAACTCGCGGTGCAGCGGAGCGTCCCCTGATAGAAGCCCTGGGTCACGCACGCTCGCCCAGCGAACACCTCTCCGTCGCACGCCTCCTCCTGCTCGACCACGCTGTCGCCACAGACCACGGCGTGGGCATCCGGCGCCGGGGCGTCCGTCGCGGCGTCGACGGGCGGCGTCGCGTCGACGGGCGGCGGCGCCGCGGCGTCGATCATCGGCGGCGCATCGCCCGCGCCCGCGTCCGGGGCCGGGGACTCGCGGGGATCGCCGCATGCCACGAGCAGGCCGGCCGCGCACCAACAGATCAGCTGCCTTCGCATCGTCTTGACCCTCACCGGAACAGGTAGGCGGCGCCCGCGTTGACGCACGAGTTGTTCGAGTCGACGGGGGTGCAGCTGTCCTCGGCGGGCGCGCCGACGGCGATGGTGTCGGGGCCGACCGCGACACAGTTACCGAACCCGTCGCCGGCGTCGGAGTTGGCGGACTTGACGTACGCCTCCTGGAACCACGTCGAGCCGTGCCGAAATACATAGACCGCGCCGCTGTCCGGCGCGGTCTCGTCCTGGGACCCCGGAGCCACGGGGTTGACCCCTCGTCCTCCGCCGTCCTCGAGGCTGGCGCCCACCACCACCGTGTCGAGCCAGACGGCCACGGCCTCGCCGAAGTGGTCGCCGGTGCCGGTGTTGGATGCCTTGAGATAGGCCTGCTGCGCCCACGCGCCGTCCGTCCGGTGGAAGACGTAGGCGGCGCCGCTGTCAGCCTTCGAGTTGTCGCCCGGGCCGGGCGCGATCGCGTCGACCCCGGTCGCCCCGCTGTCCTCGCCCGAGGCGCCCACCACCAGCGTGTTGCCCGAGAGCGCGACGCTGCGGCCGAAGCCGTCGGACGCGCCGGTGTTCGACGCCTTGACGTACGCCTCCTGCGCCCAGATCGTGTCGGATCGGTGGAATACGTAGACCGCGCCGGCCGAGGCCATCGAGTCGTCGTCCTGGCCGGGTGCGGATCCGTTCACGCCGGTCGCCGCGCTGTCCTCGTCCGGGGCGCTGACCGCGATGATGTCTCCCGAGATCGCGACGCTGCGGCCAAAACCGTCGATGGATCCGGTGTTGGAGGCCTTGAGGTACGCTTCCTGCGCCCACGAGGTCCCGGATCGGCGAAACACGTACGCCGCGCCGCTCTCGGATCGCGAATTGTCCTCTGGTCCCGGCGCCGCGCTGTTCACGCCGGTCGCCGCGCTGTCCTCGCCGGTCGCGCCGACGACGATCGTGTCCCCGTCGATGGCGACCGCTCTGCCAAAACCGTCGAACGTCTCGGCATTCGACGCCTTGAGGGCCGCCTCGAGGACCCAGCCGGCCCACCCCCGCCGGTAGACGAACACCGTCCCACTCTCGGAGTGGACGCGATCGTTGAACGGCGCGCCGATGACGAGGGTATCGCCGGCGACCGCCACGCTCGCGCCGAAGTCGTCATCCCCGAAGTCGGGGCTCAGAAGGAACTGGTCGCGAGCCCATCCCGCTGCGGTCCTCCGCCACACCGTGGCGCTGTCGGTGTTGAACACGGCGGTGGCGGCGACCAGCGTGTCACGCGAAACCGCCACTTGCGTGCCGAACCTACCGAACGACCCGGTGAACGGCGACTTTGCGTAGACCGGTTGCACGAGACTCCGGGCCCCGCGCCGGAACACGAGCTGAAACGCCAACGAGACGCCGGCGGCGCCGACCTGGACGTGCGTGGTCACCGGGTCGCCGCCCAGCGGGAACGAAGACCACGAGCCGAGCGCGAGGGGGGACCCGTCCAGCTGGACATCCAGACCCGCGGCTCCCACGACCCGGAGCTGCTGCTCGTCGGTCAGGAAGGCGTAGGCGAGATCGTAGGACCGCGTCATCGGATCGAAGCGGAAGCCGTCGGAGTTGGACAGCTCGATCTGCAGCGCCGGACCGATGCAGGTGATCTGCACCGGCGGTGTGCCTTGAAAGGCTCGGCCGCGCTGGTTGTGGACGGTACAGGTATGGAGCGCCGGGCTGGAATCGACCGCCGCCACGAAGGGCGTCCCCGCGGGCAGCTCGATCGGGAAAGCGAAGGCGCCGTTCGCGTCGAGGGTCACCAGCTGATCGCCGGTCCCGGTCCCCTGCAGGCGCACGGCGAGGACGGCGCCGTCCCAGATCCCCGCGAGCTCGCCGGTGATGGGGATCCGGGCGCTGGGGCCATCTGGAGTGCCGCCATCTGCAGTGCCGCCATCCGCGGTGCGACCATCTGCCGGGCCACCATCTGCCGGGCCTGCGTCGGGTTCGCGGTCGTCCGAGCCGTCGGGGATTCCGGCGTCGAAGATGCCAACATCCGGGACCTCGCCCACATGCGCGTCCGCGAGCGCCGCGTCGAGCCCGGGCAGGAGCCCACCGTTGGTGTTGGGCGCGCAGCCACCCGCGCACGCCGCAGCCACCGTAAGCGCCCAGCGCGCGACCGATCCGCTCCTCATCTTCCCATCCCCCGCTGCATCCTCGGCGAATGTCGCACGCCGCCGCGCTCGACTCAAGCCGATCCGCCTGGGTGATGACGCCGCCCAGCTGCGTGAATCGGTCGGGTCTAGCCTTGCAGCAAGTAGGAACCGGCGCGGTACCGGACTATCGCCGGGAGCCCCGACCGGAGGCGCTCAGCGCGCATCCGCTCGGCCGGCGACGGCTCCGCCGGGCCGGTGATTTGCTCGGCGAGCATGCCTGTCGGACCGAAGAGATGGCGATGTAGTGTCAACGCCTTCCAGCTTTCGGTGCGCGTCATCGCGTCGTCGTCGAGCGCCACCGCAAATGCCATCCGTACGTCTTCTGGCCACCCCGCGAGCTGACATCGACCTTCGAGCAGGCGAGCCACCTGATCAAGCATCGACTCCTCATCGAGGATCGCTGTTTCGACGTCCGCGCGGTCCATCACTCCGATCCGATGCCACGATATGTCTCGAGCAGCAAGTCGCGCTGCCCACGCGTGACCGCGAGAATCGCTTCGAGGTTCGCGTCCATCGTGGCATCGCGGCGGCCGCGGTTTTCCGTCTATGCTGGCCGCGTGGCCGACCCTCGCCTGTTCTGTGTCGTAGTCCCGCATGTCCCGCCCGCCGCCACGCATGTGGCGCCACGGCGCAGCATCGCCGCGCGCGCGTGGTGGCTGGCGGTCCTGTGCAGCGCGTGCGTCGCGCACGCGCACCCTACCGGCAACGCCTTCCAGTCGCTGGTCGACCGCGAATGGGCGTGGCGACTGCAACAGTTCCCGCAGCTCGCCAGCCGGGCTGGTGTGCACGAGGCCGATGACCGGCTCGGCCGGGTCGACGTGGCGACACAGAACGAGCGACTGGCGCACTGGCGCGCGCTGTCGGCCGAGCTCGCGGCGGTGCCCAAGCCGACGCTGTCGGCCGCGGATCGGGTCAGCGCCGCGGTGCTCGCCGAGGATGTCCGCGCGCGGATCGCGGCGATCGAGCACCGCAGCTACCTGATGCCGCTCAATGGTGATTCGGGGTTCTACCTCAGCGTGGCCAACCTGCCGCGGTCGCATCAGTTCCGCACCGTGGTCGACTACGAGCGCTATCTCGCCCAGCTGCGCGACGTGCCGCGCTACTTCGACGAGAACCTCGCGCTGATGCGCGAAGGGCTGGCCCGTGGCATCACGGTTCCGCAGGTCGTGCTCACCGGGCGCGATGCCGCGGCCCGCAGCCACGCCGACGCCGCCCCGACGGACAGCGTATTCTACGCGCCGTTCATTCACCTTGCGGCCGGCATCCCGGAGGCGACCGCAAGCCGGCTGCGCGCCGACGCGCGCACCGTGATCGAACAGACGGTCGCGCCAGCGTACGCCCGGGTTGCGCGGTTCCTCGCCGAGACCTATATCCCCGGTGCGCGCACGACCATCGCCGCCAGCGACCTGCCCGACGGGCGCGCGTTCTACCGGGCGGCGATCCGCGATCACCTCACGCGCGATATGACACCGGAGGCCGTCCGCGACATCGGCTTGCGCGAGGTCGCGCGAATCTCCGCGAAGATGGAGCAGATCAAGCAAGAGATCGGATTCACCGGCGAGCTCCCCGCGCTGTTCGTCCACCTCCGCACTGCGCCACAGTTCTACGCCACCACGCCCGACGAGCTGCTGATGCGCGCCGCGTGGATCGCCAAGCGGATCGACGCGCAGTTGCCGCGCTGGTTCGCGCAGCTGCCGCGCCTGCCCTACGGCGTCGAGCCGGTCCCCGCCGCGATCGCGCCGTTCTACACCGGCGGCCGCTATGTCCCGGCCCCGCAGGGCACCGACGCCGCCGGCACCTACTGGGTGAACACCTACGACCTCGCCAGCCGTCCGCTCTACGTGCTCCCTGCCCTCACCCTCCACGAGGCGGTCCCCGGCCACCACCTGCAGGCGGCGGTGGCCGTCGAGCAGACCCACCTGCCGATGTTCCGCCGCTTCATCTACTTCGACGTCACCGGCGAGGGCTGGGGGCTGTACGCCGAGAAGCTCGGCGAGGATATGGGCATGTACACCACGCCCTACGAGCGGCTCGGCCGGCTGACCTACGAAATGTGGCGCGCGTGCCGCCTCGTCGTCGACACCGGGATTCATGCGTTCGGCTGGACGCGCGACCAGGCGCGCGCGTATCTGCGCGACCACACCGCGCTGTCGGAGCACGAGATCACCACCGAGGTCGATCGCTACATCGCGTGGCCGGGCCAGGCCCTCGCCTACAAGATCGGCGAGCTCGCGATCCTCGATCTCCGCGCCCGCGCCGAGCACGCGCTCGGTGCGCGGTTCGACATCCGCCGATTCCACGATCGCGTGCTCGCCGGCGGCTCGCTCCCGCTCGACTTGCTCGATGACCAGATCACGCAGTTCATCGCAGAGGAGCGCGCCGCGCCGCCCCCAGCGCCGTAACCGCGCGAGTCCTTCTCGGCGGGCCGGAACGTCATCATCACGATGTAACTGGCAGTGCGGGCGACGGCACACGAGGCGTGGCCTTGCACCACAACCGAGCTTCGTCACGCGTGGATCGCGAGCGTCCACGGCGTGCCTCGCCGTGAAGCCGCAGGGCATTCGCGATGAAGGAAAGGTCGTTCCGCGGCGACGACCTCGAGCCTGGCCGCAAATCCAGCCCGGTGCTCGATCCTGTCGTCGAAGGCGTGGCGCTCGGCCTCAGCGCCGACGTGGCTCTGGAGATCTGGGAGCACGTGTGCCGCGAGGCGACCGACCGCGATGGCAACCTCGACGAGCCACGCGCGATCCAGCTGTTGCTGGGGTGATCGAGCTAGACTCAATGCCGATCAGATAGGCGACAAGTCCTCGACAAGAATCGGAATTCGGACGCGTGACGCGACGTCTGCCCGGAGCGGGTCTGGGTCTGGGGGATCATGCAGCGCTCGTGGCAGCGTCCGACGTTCACCGAGCGCAGCCATACACAGGTCAGGGCTTCTCGTCGAGGATCCAACGGCACCGCGGCAGTTTCGGAACGATGCCCCTCACGCCAACGGCCGCGGACACCAGCGCAGCGCCGCCCGGATCCATTGCTCCAGCGTTCCTCTCGCACCGGCCGCACCGAGGTCGGCGGCGGCGGCGCTGACGGCGGCGGCGGCAATCGCCGGCTTCCAGCCGAGCCCGATCAGCGCAGCTTTCGCCTGTGTGCGAAGGATCGCGACGTCGAGCTTGCTGGCCTCGTCGGCGTGGTCACGCGCGCCCGTGTGGGCGCCGGTTACCGAGATCCCGGGCACACCGGCGTGGGCCTGTACGGGTGCGCCCACATGGGCGCCGCCTGTCGGGATCGCGAGTACGTCCGCATGGGCGTTCACGGGCGCGCCCACGCGGGCGCCGGTCACCGCCACGACTTGCGTTTCTGCGCGGCGATGGACTACGATCTCATCCGCGGTACCAGTGATCGTCAGTACGCCACGATGGTGTGCGAGATGACACGATGAGCACGTTAGTATTAGATTCATAACATCGTTCGTGCCGCCGTCGGCACGATGGACCAAATGGTGAATCTCGAGCGCTCGGGTCGAGCGGCAGCCCGGAACCCGGCAGCGCCCGCCGTCGCGACGCCACACCAGCCGTACGACGCTCGGCGGAACATCCTGGTGAGCGCGCTCGGGAACCGGACCGTCGATCGATCCGATGTGCTGGGCGTCGCAGCTTGCGCGCTCGAGCGCGGCTGCGCTGATGGCGAGCTTCGCGCCGGCGCCCTCCTGCCAACCCTGACCGCAGCGCTCGCACACGATCACGGCGATCTGATGCTTCGCGCGACCGGTGGGCTCGGTCGCCGGTGCACCATCGAGGACGGCGGCCGCCAGCGCCGCGATCAGCTCATCGTCGGATAGATGGCCGCCATGCTCGTCGTTGAGCAGCTGGTGGGCCTGGCGCAGCGCCGTGAACGTCTCCGGTGACAGCTCGAAGCGGACCGTGCGCGTCCGGACCTCGGGATCCACCGGATCATCGGGATTATCGCCGGGACGATGATCGACCACGAGTTGCTCGATCTCGCCGACGGTCTTGCCCCGCGCGGCCCGTCGCCAGGCGGCCTCGGTGGCGGCCGTCGCGACGCGGGTCAGCTCTCGGACCGCCGTGAACGGCAGCTCACCGGCCGCGAGCGCCGCGGTCAGCTCGGGCAATGTCCCGAGGGCACGTGCGACCCGCAGTCGGTCCTGCGCGGTACGCGGACCGTAGCCGAGAACGCGCTCCATGTAGTCGATCGCGGACACCATGCCGAAATGGCGCCAGAGCCGGCACGCCTCGGCTTCGCGCAGCCAGCGCGCCTCGTCGGCGTCGAGCGTGGCACGGCGCCGCGCAAGCGTTCGCAGGGCGCGATCGATACGTTGCCAGTCGGCGGAACCATCGCGCTGCGGCTCGGCGATCGCTGCTGCGTAACTGGCAGGCTCTTGGCTCGCGACTGGGTCGGTCGCAGCGGTCTCGACAAGCTCGTAGCGTGTCTCGGCACCGAGAGTGGTCTCGACGTCGGTCACGCTATGACGTGCAATTCGACCTCTGCATCACGTCGCATAGTCACTCTCCTGCCGATTTGAGCTTCGATACTAGCACAGGAGGTTTCGACTCTATCTTCTGCCCGCTGCGTGACGATTGGCAGCGTCTTGCGAGAAATCGACCGTCGCATCAAGAATCGCGCGCACAGGCCACGACGTTGCTGACGGGCATCGATTTTCAATCGATTGGACGACCTGTCGTGATTCGACGCTGACAGAGTCGTCAATCGAAATCGACAGGATCTTGTAGAAATCGGGGCACCCGGGACCTCGGGAGACCAACGGGTGGCCTGATGGACAGTGGCAATCGGCTGGTAGCTGGATCGTCGGATTTCAGACGGCGCAGCTCGACAGCGTTGTCGCCACTGCCCACAGCCCGGTGCCCTGCGCGCGCGTTGCCTTTTTCGGATTTATTTGGGAACGATCTATCTCGCACGGGGAGGTCCTGCAGGCGTGGAGGCGCGATCTGCGGGTCCCACCATCTGCCGATACTTCGAGCGCGCGCTTGCGGCATGCGGCATGCGGCATGCGGCTTGCGCTTGCCGCATCGATGCAGCGCCAGGTTGACCAGCGCGCGGCGCGACCTGGGCGTCGATCCATCCTGTCTGCGATGCATCGGCAATGGCGATCTGCGTAGCTCGCGGCCGTTGTGCCGATGGGAACGCCGGCGCTATCCTCGTGGCAGGTGCGCGCTGGTACCTGGTACCTCCCCGGTGGTCCTCCGACCGAAAATTCATCGAATTCCGGAAAAGGCAACACCCGCGCAGGGCAGCGGGCTGTGGGCAGTGGCGACAACGCTGACGAGCTGCGCCTCTGAATCAGGCGGTCCAGCTGCCAGCCGATTGCCACTGTCCACAGGCCACCGGTGGATCTCCCGAGGTCCACGGCATGCCTCGTGGGCAGGTGCGCCAAGGATGGCTCGTGAGCTGCCAAATCTGCCGCGTCGATCGCATTGCCAGGTTGACCGCATTGCCAGGTTGACTAGCGCGTGGCGTCCCCTGGAGGCGGCGATCTGCCTGACCTCGGCGAAGCTCGTCCGCTGCATCGCGCGCCAGGCGCAGTTCGGTGGCTGCGTGCTCGCGTCCGCTGACCTGCGCGGTGGGTGCTTCGCCGGCGCAGGGTTCCAGTCCGCCGATCTACGCGATGCCGATCTGCGCGACGCCGATCTGCGCGGAGCTGATTTCACGGGCGCCATCGTGACGGGGGCCAAGCTCAATGGCGCGCAGCTCGACGGCGCAACGCTGAATCCATCTTGACGGACGGACCACGAACCCGCGACGAACTCCGACCGGGGTTCCTTTCGAAGCGCACGAAGCGTAGCGAAGGAGCGGGCAGATTCCGCATCGGAGTCGCGCGCATCCGCCATCGCCGCTCGCTCGAAGCTGATCTGAACGCGATCGGCCACGCCACCGCCCGAGCCGAGCCACCCGGCTCGGGGTAACCGAACCGGACGGTGTCCGACAGGGGCAGCGTTCTCCCAGGTGGCGTGGCTACATGGCGATGGCAACGCCTGCGAACCGTTGTAGCCAGTAGGTGCCCCTGGGAAACGTGACAGGTGCCCCGCACCGCCAGGCGTTGCGCGCTACGGCGTAGTCGACCAGGAACGCCCGGTTGCGCTGCAGGGCCTCGATCCGGGCCCACTTGCTGCGACCGGCCAGGCGTGGTCGCAGGTTGCGTCGTGGCTCGTGGCTGGTGGGTTGTTGCCACCAGGGTGTCGCAGCACGGCACGCCGGCCGTAGACGCGCCGGCCGGTCCGCTGGCGCTCGGCCGCGAGCGATTCTTCCACGGCGGCCACGCGCTGGCGCAGCTCTTCGTGCACCTCGGCTTCGGGTCCGAGCTCCGGCGGGATGCTGAGCCGCAACTCGACCGCGCGGGCATCGCGCCGTCACGCCGGAAGAAGTGCCACGGGCGCGCAGCGGCGATGGACCGATGATGTGTTCGAAATCGTCTGCGAGCTCGCGGAGCTTCTTGCTTCGGCGACAGGTGGTGCGATCTGCGACACCGCAGCAGCTCGTTTCATTGACTCGTATGTTGCCGAACGGACTGGCGGAGCGCCGGGATAAATCGGGGGAAGCACATGGGGCCTCGAGGAGAGGTCCGCATCGCCCTCTTCGCGAGCCGAGATCCTGGCCGAGGAGCGCGCGGCGCCACCCCCAGCGTCGTAGCCGCGGAACCCGCGTTGCGCGCGTCCGCGAGACGCTGCCGTCGGTTCAAGTCCGCCACGCCCGATGACAGGGCACCATGGTAAGCATGTCGCATGTCCGTGGAACGGCCGGCGATCGTCCAGGGCGACCGAACGGTGCTGCTCGAGGTCGACCACGCCGGCTACGAGGCGGGCCGGGACGTCCTGAGCCGGTTCGCCGAGCTCGAGCGCTCGCCGGAGCACGTCCACACCTACCGGCTGAGCGCGCTGGCGCTGTGGAACGCCGCCGCGCTCGGGGTCACCACCGCCGAGGTGCTCGACGGGCTGCGCGCGATCAGCCGGTTCGAGCTGCCCGCGAACGTCGAACACGAGATCCGCGAGCTGATGGATCGACACGGCGTGTGCCGGCTGGTCGACGGCGCGGATCCGAGCGAGCTCGAGCTGCGGGTCACCAGCGAGGCCGTCCGAGTGCGGCTGACCCGCGATCGCAAGCTCGCCGAGCTGATCGCGCCGCGCGGCGAGCACTTCGCGGTGCCGATCGCGCATCGCGGCGCGCTCAAGCGCGGGCTGCTCGGCGCCGGCTATCCCGTCGATGACGTCGCGGGGCTGGTCGATGGTGCGCCGCTCGACGTGGTGGTCAAAGCCGATACGTTCACGCCGTATCCGTATCAGACCGCCGCGGTCGCGGCGTTCCGGGTCACCGGTCACGGCGTGATCGTCCTGCCGTGCGGCGCGGGCAAGACGGTGATCGGCGTGCTCGCGATGGCGGCGCTCGGCACCCGCACGCTGGTGTTGACGTCGAGCCGCGAGGCCGCGACGCAGTGGCGGCGCGAGCTGCGCGCACGCACGCAGCTCGCCGACGATGCGGTCGCGGTGTACGAGGGCGCGCGCGGCGCGACCGTGGCGCCGGTGACGATCACGACGTACTCGATGCTGAGCAAGAAGGGCGGCGACAGCGCGACCGGCTATCGCCACTTCGATCGGCTGGCGCGCGAGCCGTGGGGCCTCATCATCTACGACGAGGTCCACCTGGTCCCGGCGCCGATCTTCCGGCTCAGCGCGGAGCTGCAGGCGCGGCGGCGGCTGGGGCTCACCGCGACGCTGGTCCGCGAGGACGGCCGTGAGACCGACGTGTTCGCGCTGATCGGGCCCAAGCGGTTCGAGATCAGCTGGCGCGCGCTCGAGCAGTCGGGCCACATCGCCGCGGCGACGTGCTTCGAGGTCCGCGTGGCGATGCCGCGCTCGGTGGTGGAGCGCTACGCCGCCGCCGAGGTCCGCGAGCAGCCGCGGATCGCCGCGGAGAACCCGGCCAAGCTGGCCGCGGTGCACGCGCTGGTCGAGCGCCACCTCGGTGAGCGGATCCTGGTCATGGGCACGTACCTCGACTCGCTGCGCGCCGTGGCGGCCGCGCTCGGCGCGCCGATCCTGACCGGCGACTCGCCCCATCGCGAGCGCGAGGCGGCGTACGCGGCGTTCCGCTCGGGGCAAACCAGGATCCTGGTGCTCTCGCGGGTCGGCAACTTCGCGATCGACCTGCCCGAGGCCGCGGTGCTGATCCAGATCTCGGGGACGATGGGGTCGCGGCAGGAGGAGGCGCAGCGGCTCGGTCGGGTGCTGCGGCCCAAGCCGGGCGGCGCGAGCTTCTACACGATCGTGAGCCGGCGATCCTGCGAGGAGGAGCTCGCGCTGCACCGCCAGCTGTTCCTGACCGAGCAGGGCTACCGGTTCTTCATCGAGGACATGCCGGACGGTCCCGACGTCGACTACCCGGCGACGACCGGCAGCCGCGCACGAGGGACGAACCGAGGAGGGGACGATGGCGAGCTCCTCAACTAACTGGCGCAAGCCCTCCGGGGGCTGGAAGTTCGACGACATCCCGGATGTGTTGCTGGCCGGCATGCTGGGCGTCCCGGCCGAACAGGTGCCGGCCCGGCGCGCCAAGCTCGCCGAGCAGCAGCGCGAACCCGCGTGGGTCGAGGCCGCGCTCGAGGCGTTGCCGGCGGCGACCCTGTCGATTCTTCAGATCCTCGCGGAAGGCGGCGGTGCTAGCACCGACCGCAAGCTCGCGGAGGAGGCGCACGCGCGCTACGGCCTGCGCGAGGATCTGTACCGTCACGCCGTCTTGCCGGCGATCCGCGCGCTGCTCGCCGTGCCGCTCAGGACCCAAGATGACGGCACCGCGCTGGCGCTCGTTCAGCCCGCGGCCCAGCTCGTCGCCCCGCGGGTGATCGATCTCGATGTCGCACCGCTGCCGCTGGCCGGCTTTGTCTCCGAAACGCCGGCCGGAGCCGATCCGCGCACGTTCCTTGCGCTGTGCATCGCGACCCGCCATGTCGACCTCAAGCTGAACAAGGACGGCGCGGTCCACTTCGGCGCGGTCAAGCGGCTCGCGAAGCAGGTCGGGATCGACGAGCGCGTCGCCAACCACATGCTGCGCGTCGCGCTCGATGCAAATCTCGTGGTTCCCGACGGCGAGCTCGTTCGACCCGACACCGCCGTGCTGGTCGCCGCGGCGACCGGACACTACCCCACGAGCATCGCTGCGACGGCGCTCCAGGCGCTGCTCGCCACAGGTCCGGCCGAACGCGCGGTGGCCCTGCGATGGTGCGCGCGCCGTGCGCTCCTGCCCGGCACGCACCTGATCTGCGACGGCCTGTCCTACCTGCCGGGGTTCAGCGTCGGCACGGTGGACGGAGCTGCCGCGCTCGCCTACCGCGCGCCGGACGGCAGCACGAGCGGTCACATCACGCCGAGCTTCGAGGTGATCCTGCCGCCCGAGTCGCGCTTGCTCGATATCGTCCAGGTCGGCGCGTGTTGCGACTGGGTGCGGCTCGATCGCGCGCTCGTGGCCCGGATCACCAAGCCGTCGGTGTCACGCGCGCTGGTCGCCGGCGCGACCGGGGTACAGATCCTCGGCTGGCTCGCATCGGCGAGCCAGCATCCGATCCCGCAGAACGTCGAGGTCGCCGTCCGCGACTGGGCCGGCGCGGTCGTCTCGGCGACGCTCGCGACCGGCCACGTGGTCGTCGTCGACGCCGCCGCCGAGGGCGACGCGCTCGCGGCGCTCGCCAAGCTCGCTCCCCGCCGGGTGGCGCCGGGTGTGCTCGTGGTCCGCTCCGCGGTCCCGGCACGCGACGTTTCCAGGGCGCTGCTCGCAGCAGGGATCCAGCCCGATGCCGGTGCGCCTGCCCATCCGCGGCGGGCGACCACCGACCGACCCGCGGCGCCGGTCCTCGCGGCCGCGCGGCTGCGCGGCAAGGTGGCGGCGTGGCGGCGCAACGAGCCGTTCGAAGGCGTCCGCGACAGCTACCTCGACAACATCCCACCGCCGGCATCGGAGGGCCACGAGGCCGCCCGGCCCGCGGCCGTCGATCCGCCCGCCTCGGCGAGCCGCGAGGCCGTCCGGCTTCCGGCCGACGCTCTGCGCGCGCGGATCGTCGAGTGGGTTGGCGCGCGCGGCATCGCGGACAGCGAGCGGGGTATCGCGCGCCTGCTCGACGGCCCCCTGGTCGATTTGCTGGCCGAGCTCGCGTCGCGCGACCTCGACGAGCTGTTCTCCCGCGCGCGGACACTCGACGACCTCGTCGCGAGCGTCGCCAAGCTCCTGGCCCAGCGGGGCATCGGCCGGCCCCCGGCGATCTCGCATGCGCCTCGGTCTCCAGGGGGGCCGCCGCGCCCCGTGCTGTCGTGGCAGCACGAGCAAGTGCGGCCCTGGCTCGAGGCCGCGGCGGAGCGCACGGCGTGGGTCGCGCTCCACGTCGCTGGCAAGGTGCGGTACGTCGAGATCGAGCAGGTCGCGCGCCGCGGCTCGATGTGGTTCGTGCTCGGCGCGGACCTCGACGACGGCACCGACGTCGCGATCGCGCTCGACAAGATCACGGCGGTCGCCGCGCTGCCGGACGACGTCGATCTCGAGGACCTGCTCGCCCAGGAGCCTGCGGCGCCGAGCATCTCCCGGCCGTGGCGCCCGGCCCCGGGCACGCCGGCGCCGTCGGGCCACGTCGCTTGCCCATGCGGCAGCGGCCAGCGCTACCGTGACTGCTGCCGCCGCGTGGCGCAGGCGTGATGTCCCCACTCGCGTCCGACGAGCGTTGAGAGGTTGTTCAGAACAAGCGAACCGAGGGCGCAAGTTCGCGAAGCGCGACCGCCCGGTGCGCGCCCGAGCGTATTCTGGTCGACCCTCTGAGGATCGCGACCTGACGATGCCGGATGTGCGTTCTGCGTGGCACCGGAGCGTACTTCCTGCAGCGCTGGCCAACCTCTCGATACAGTCGCCCGCGGGTCAGCTGGTTCACCAGCGTTGGTGTTGGTCGCCGTTCTGTTGCCAGTGGAACTTCACGTCGCGCGCGTGGCCGAGGACCGCGTCAGGCAGCCGATCACGGCGCGCCCTACCGGCGTATCATCGCGGCGGTCCATCCAGCTTGAGATCGCGTGCGGCCTGGTGCTCATCCACGGGCTGCCAGATGGCCACGGTGCTCAATCCGCATCGTCCTCGGACTCGACCGAGTGTGCGACGTAGAGACCGAAGCTGCGCAGGCGTTGGCGCATGGTCTGGCGCGAAATCCCCAGCAGCTTCGCGGCGTCGCGATGGTTGCCGTGGGTGTGCTGCAGCGCGAGAGTCACCAGGCGCCGGTCGACCTCGCGGTGGGTCTCGGCGTGCAGATCGGTGGTCGAGGGCAACAGGCGGTCGCGGATGAAGCCATCGAGATCGAACTGACTCAGCTTCGATTCGCCTGGGTCGCGCGCGTCGGGACTCGCCTCGAGCGTGGGCACGAAGGTCGCATGAAGCACCGCACCCGAAGTGCCGGTGGCATTGAGCAGTGCCCGGCGCAACACGCTCTGCAGCTCGCGCACGTTGCCGGGCCACGCGTAGGCGACCAGCTTGGCAAGGGCGTCGGGCGCGACCTCTCGGATCTCGCGGCCCATCTGCCGGCTGAACTGGCGCACGAAGTACGCGATGAGGCGAGGCAGATCCTCCTTGCGGTCGCGCAGTGCCGGCAGATGAATGGTGAACACGCCGAGCCGGTAGTACAGATCGGGTCGGAACGTACCCTCGGCGGAGCGCGCCTTGAGGTCGCGATTGGTCGACGCGATGATCCGGACGTCGGTCTTTACCGTCTCGTTGCCGCCGACCCGCTCGAACTGCTGGTCCTGCAGCAGCCGCAACAACTTGGCCTGGAGCGCGAACGGCATCTCACCGACCTCGTCGAGCAAGATCGTGCCGCCATGGCACTGTTCGAACTTGCCGACGCGCCGTCGATCGGCTCCGGTGAATGCACCTCGCTCGTGGCCGAACAGCTCGCTTTCGAGCAACGTCTCGGGAATCGCGGCGCAGTTGAGTGCCAGGAACGGCTCGCTGGCACGCGTGCTGTGCTGGTGGATTGCGCGTGCGACCAGCTCCTTGCCCGTGCCGCTCTCGCCGGTGATCAGCACCGGGACATCGTGGGAAGCAACGCGACCGATCGACTTGTAGGTCTCGAGCATCGCGGTCGACGTCCCGACGATGGCGCCGTCGGGGTTGGCGTCGTCCGCGCTGGCGAGTGCGCTCGGCGGTCGGCTTCGCGTCACCTCGAGCGCGCGCGCGACCACGTGGCGAAGTTGCGCGATCTCGAGCGGCTTGTGGAGGTAGTCGTAGGCGCCGCGTTTCATCGCCTCGATCGCGGTGTCGGACATGCTCGATGTAGTGATGAAGATGACCGGCACCGCGGCGTCGATCGCCCGCAGCTGTTGGTAGACTTCGAGGCCGGGCAGGTCCGGGAGCAGCACATCGAGCAGCACGACCTCCGGCCGGATCTCGCGCATCGCCTGGACGCCGGCGTGGCCGGAGCCCGCGGTCACGAGCCGGTGCGCCGGCGCCGGGAACGCGTGGCGAAGCTGCTCGGGTACGAGCAGCGTGTCGTCGTCGATGAGCAGGAGTGATGCCATATCGCGGGTCCACATGATTACACCATCGCTGGCACGAGACTGGCTACGATCGAGCACCGGCATGGTGGAACCCCTCCGCAACCTCGAGACGCTGCAAGACGATGGTGAGTTCCTGGTGTTCCGGACGGTCCGCGATGACGAGCTGATGATCGCGATCCGGCCGTCGTCCCGCGGCGCCAGCGGGGCGGCGGCGCAGCTCACCAACGCATACTCGCTGCGCGACCAGCTCGATGCCGCGTGGGCGGTGCGGCCCCGGGCGCTCGAGGACCATCACGGCACGCCGACCTTGCTGGTCGACGACCCGGGCGGTGAGCTGATGTCCCGGCGGATCGCGCGGCGGCCGGATCTGACCGAGTGGCTGCGCGTCGCGATCGGCGCGACGGGCACGCTGCGCGAGCTCCACGCGCGCGGCATCGTGCACCGCAACGTGAAGCCGTCGCATCTGTTCGTGACCCAGGCTGGTGAAGTTCGCATCACCGGCTTCGGCCTTGCGAGTCGTGTGCCGCCAGGTGGCATCCGGCCACCGCCCGACATCGCGATCGGCACGCTGGCCTACATGCCGCCCGAGCAGACCGGGCGCATCGATCGACCGATCGATGCGCGCAGCGATCTGTACTCGCTCGGCATCACGCTGTACGAGCTCGCGACCGGCGCGCTGCCGTTCGTCGGCGCCGACGCGATGGAGTGGATCCACGCGCACCTCGCGCGCACGCCGCCGCCGCTGGGCAATGTCCCCGCGGTGATCGGCGCGATCGTCTGCAAGCTGCTCGCCAAGACGCCCGACGAGCGCTACCAGAGCGCGGCCGGGCTCGAGGCCGACCTGCGCAAGTGCCAGTACGACTGGGAGACACTCGGGCTGATCGAGCGGTTTCCGCTCGGGGACCACGATCCCTCCGAGCGGCTGCTGCTGCGCGCCAAGCTGTATGGTCGCGAGCCAGCGCTCGAACTGTTGCGCACGACGTTCGAGCGGGTGGCGCGGCTCGGGGCCCCCGAGCTGATGCTGATCTCGGGCTACGCCGGCATTGGCAAGTCGACCGTCGGCGACGAGCTCAACAAGCTGGTCGCCGACCGCGCCACGTTCTCGCGCGGCAAGTCCGAGCAGTTCCATCGCGATGTGCCCTACGCGACGGTCGCGCAGGCGCTCCAGCTGCTGGTGCGTCAGACGCTGGGTCGCAGCGCGGCGGTGGTCGAGCGCACGCGCGCCGCGCTGGTGGCAGCGCTCGGTCCCAACGGGCAGATCGCCGTCGATCTCGCGCCCGAGCTCGCGATCCTGCTCGGCCCGCAACCGCCGGCCGTCGAGCTGCCGCCCCCCGACGCCCGCGCGCGGTTTCGCTCGGTGCTGGGCCGCCTGCTCGGCGTGTTCGCTCGCCACCAGCACCCGCTGGTGCTGTTCCTCGACGATCTGCAGTGGGCCGATCCCGCGACCCTCGAGGTGTTGTCCGATCTGCTGACCTCGACCGAGCTGCGCGACGTGCTCGTGGTCGGCGCGGTCCGCGACGACGAGGTCGCCGCGGGCCATCCGGTGCGCCGCGCGGTCGACGCGATCCGGGTGTCCGGCGCGGTGGTCCAGGAGCTCGCGCTACCGCCGTTGGTGGTCGACGACGTGGTGCTGCTGGTCGCCGACGCGATGCAGTGCACCGAGCACCACGTGCGCGCACTTGCGGAGATCGTGCACGCGAAGACCGGCGGCAATCCGTTCTTCGCCATCCAGTTCCTGCGCGCGCTGGTCGACGAGCTGCTCGTGGTGTTCGACCGCGGCCAGGCGACCTGGGTCTGGGATCTCGAGCGCGTCCGCAACAAAGGGATCACCGACAATGTGGTCGATCTGCTGGCGCGCCGGCTGGACCGGTTTCGTCCGGCGACCCAGCGGATCCTGCAGATCCTCGCGTACCTCGGCCACGGGACGTCGACCGCGACGCTGGCGTCGATCTACGGCGATCCCGCCGCGGACTTCGATGCGCTGCTCTGGGAGGTCACGACCGCCGGCCTTGTGGTCCGCCGCGACGACCACTACGCCTTCATCCATGATCGCGTCCAGGAGGCGGCGTATGCGCTGGTCCCGACCGACGTGCGCGATGCGACGCACCTGGCGATCGGCCGGGCGTTGCTCGCCCGCACGGGCCCGGGCGAGCTCGACGCCAAGATCTTCGACATCGTCGATCAGCTGATGCGCGGCGTCGCGTTGATCGACGACGCCGGTGAGCGGATCCGCACGGCCGAGCTGCTGCTGCTGGCCGGCCGGCGCGCCCACGCCGCCAGTGCGTTCACCTCCTCGCTCAAGTACCTGGCCGCAGCGCGCGAGCTGGCGGGCGAGGCCGGGCTCGACGTGCACTACCGGCTCGCGTTTGCCACCGAGCTGTTGATGGCAGAGTGCGAGTTCCTGACCACCGGCTCCGCGGCCGCTCAGCGGCTCGCCGCGCTGGCGACGCGCGCGCGGGGCAACGTCGATCTCGCGGCGGTGACCTACCTGCGTGTGATGCTCGCGGCGACCCAGGATCTGAGGGCCGCCAACGAGATCGGCCTCGACCACCTCCGACTCGTCGGCATCGACTGGTCGCACAGCCCGTCCGAGCGCGAGGTGGTCGCCGAGCACGAGCGGATGTGGCAGCTGATCGGGCCGCGGGAGACCGAAGATCTGATCGATCTGCCGACGATGACCGATCCGGCGTGGAGCGCGATCATGGACGTGCTGCTCGCGACGCTGGCGCACGCGGTGTTCACCAGCCCGACGCTGCACGACATCATCGTGCTGCGGATGATCAACATCAGCCTCGAGCACGGCAACTGCGACGCGTCGTGTCTCGCGTACGCCGAGGCCACGATGGTGCTCGGACCGAGGTTTGGCAACCCCGGCGCCGGCTATCGGTTCACCCGGATGGGCTACCGGCTGGTCGAGCGTGGCGAGCTCGACAAGTTCAAGCAGCGGGTCTACCTCCTGCTCGCGTATCACGTGGTGCCGTGGAGCGGCGACGTGCGCGATAGCCTGTCGCTGCTGCGGCGCTCGCTCGAGGCGGCGCGCCAGGCCGGCGATTTCACGTTCACGTGCTACTCGCTCAACCACCTGATCTCGTCCCGGATCGCGCGCGCCGACCCGCTGGCCGAAGTCCAGCGCGAAGCCGAGACCGGGCTGGCGTACGTACGCGCCGCGCGGTTCGGTCTGCTGGTCGATTGTTTCGCCGGGCAGCTCTGCCTGATCGCATCGCTGCGCGGCATCGAGCCCGAGTGGACCGCGTTTGGCCAGTCCGGCGAGCGCGCGCTCGAGGCGCACTTCGCCGCGAACCCGGACCGCGCGATCGCGGGTTGCTGGTACTGGGTCCGCAAGCTCGCGGCCCGGGTGTTCGCGCATGACGTCGTCGCCGCGCTCGCCGCGGCGCGCGCGGCCGATCGCTTGCTGTGGACCACGTCGTCGCACTTCGAGCGCGCGGAGTACGCGTTCTTCGCGGCGCTCACCTACCTGGCCACGGGCGACCGCGACGCCGGCTGGCGGTTGCGCGGCGAGCTCGCCGGCTGGGCAGCCTACGCGCCCGCCACGTTCGCGGACCGCGTCGAGCTGGTCGACGCCGAGCTCGCCCGGCTCGACGGCCGGATCACTGATGCCGAGCAGCACTACGAGCGCGCGACCCAGCGGGCCCGCGATCGCGAGCTCCACCACCACGAAGCGCTCGGCTGCGAGCTGGCGGCACGGTTCTATCACGCGCGCGAGCTGGTCACGATCGCCGCTTCGTACCTCGGCCGCGCCCGGGCGTGCTACGCGCGCTGGGGCGCCGCTGCCTGTGTGCGGCGGATCGACCAGCGCCACGCCGCGCTGCTCGGCCGCGCGGCCGACGCTCCCGCCGAGATCGCGCTGGCTCGCCAGCTCGACATCGACGCGGTGGTGAAGATGTCGCAGGTCGTGTCGAGCGAGATCGTGCTCGACAAGCTACTGTCGCGGCTGATGGCGCTAGCGGTCGAGCACGCTGGTGCCGGGCGCGGCCTGATGATCCTGTCCAATGGCCCGCTGCGGATCGTCGCGGAGGCGGTGTCGTCGGCCGGCGAGCTCGCGGTGCATGTCGGCTCCGAACCGGTCACCCACGCCCAGCTGCCGGCGTCGATCATCAACTACGTCGTGCGCACCCACGACCTCACGTTGCTCGACGACGTGGCGCAGCCGAGCGCGTTCAGCGACGACGAATACCTGCGCACGTCGGCGCCGCGCGCGTTGCTGTGCCTGCCGCTGGTCAAGTACGGCGCCCTGGTCGGCGTGCTCTACCTCGAGAATCACCTGACCACGCACGTGTTCACCGCCGATCGCCTGTCGATCCTCAAGCTGCTCGCGTCCCAGGCGGCGATCTCGCTCGACAACGCGCGGCTGTACGCCGAGCGCCAGCAGGCCGAGATGTTCCTCGAGGAGGCCCAGCGGCTGAGCCGCACCGGGAGCTTTGGCTGGAACGTGCGGACCGGCGCGCTGACCTGGTCGGCCGAGACCTATCAGATCTTCGGCTACAGCGCCGAAACCGAGCCGATGCTCGACAAGGTGTTCGCGCGGCTCCACCCCGACGATCGCGAGCGGGTCGTGCACCGGATGGAACGGGTCGCGCGCGAGCCCACGGAGTGGGAGACCAAGCACCGGATCGTGATGCCCGACGGCACGATCAAGCACGTGCACGTCGTCGCTCGACCGATCGACAACACCGGCACGCACGACGTCGACTACGTGGGCGCCGTGATGGACGTGACCCGCGAGCGTATGGCGGAGGAGCTGCGGCGGGCCAAGGAGTCGGCCGAGACCGCCAACCGCGCGAAGGATCTGTTCATGGCCAACGTCAGCCACGAGCTGCGCACGCCGCTCAACGCGATCCTCGGCATGACCGAGCTGGTGCTCGATGGCCGGATCACCGACGACCAGCGCACGTCGCTGGCCACCGTCAAGTCCGCGGCTGACAGCCTCGCGGTGATCCTCGACGATCTGCTCGACTTCGCCAAGATCGAGGCCGGCAAGCTCGCGCTCGATGCGACCGAGCTGTCGCTCTCGGCGGTCGTGCGCGACGTCGTGCGGCCGTTCGCGGTGCGCGCCGAGCACAAGGGGCTGGCCCTGGTGTGCGAGCTCGCGAGCGACGTTCCCGACCCGCTCGTCGGCGACGTGCTCCGACTGCGCCAGGTACTGACCAACCTGCTCGGCAACGCCATCAAGTTCACCGCCGCGGGCACGGTGGTGATCGAGATCGGCATGATCGAGCGCGCGACCGACGAGGTGACCCTGCGGTTCGCCGTGCGCGACACCGGCATCGGGATCGCCGCCGACAAGCAGGTGGTGATCTTCCAGGCGTTCGAGCAAGCCGATCCGTCGACCACGCGGCGCCACGGCGGGACGGGCCTGGGCCTCACGATCGCGTCGCGCATCGTGGGCCTGATGGGCGGCACGCTCGCGGTCGACAGCGCGGTGGGCCGGGGCAGCACGTTCTGGTTCACGGCGAGGTTTCCGGTGCCGGTGCCGGTACCGCCGGCCGACGCGCGGATCGAGGCCGCCGACGCGCGGATCGAGGCCGCCGACGCGCGGATCGAGGCCGCCGACGCGCGGATCGAGGCCGCCGACGCGCGGATCGAGGCCGCCCACGCGCCCGCCGAGCCACCGGCGATCCCCGCGCCACCGTCGACCTCCGCGCTGCGCGCGCTGCGCGTGCTGGTGGCGGAGGACAACGATCTCAACATCGTGTTGATGCGTCAGCTGCTCGCGACCCGCGGCCACGACGCGCGGTTCGCCACCACCGGGCTCGAGGCGATCGCGGAGGCCGCCGAGCACGCGTTCGACGTCTTGCTGCTCGATGTCCACCTCCCCGAGGCCGACGGCTTCCAGGTGATCGAGGCGATCCGCCGTCGCGAGCACACGACCGGCGAGCGGCTGACGGTGATCGCGATGACCGCGCGGTCGCGCAAGGAAGATCGCGAGGCCTGCCTCGCCGCGGGGATGGATGCGTTTCTGCCCAAGCCGATCCACGCCGTGGATCTGTGGGCGGCGCTCGACCGCGTCGGCCAGCTCGTGCAGCGGCCGGCCCGGCAGCTCGTCGATCCCCGCGTGCTGCTCGCGTCGTGCGGCGGCGACGCGGTCACGCTCACCGGCATCGGGGCGGCGCTGGCCGCGCTGCTGCCGGACGACCTCGCCAGCGTACGGCGGGCGTTCGAGCGACGCGACGCGCGCCGGCTGCACCACGCCGCACACAAGCTGGTCACGACGGTGTCGACGTTCTCCAGCACGCTGGGGCTACTCGCCAAGACCCTCGAGGCGCACGCCCGAGCGGGCGATCTGTCGACCGCCACCGCCGGCGCGATCGACGAGCTGGCGGCCGCTGGACCCGAGCTGATCCGCGAGGTCGTCGGGCTCACCATCGAGGGACTGCGCGCCCGTCTGCGCGACCTCTGAGCCTACCGTGCTCTCGCCGCGCGCTCGATCAGCGCGGCGATCTCGCGCGGATGGCTGATGCGCGAGACGTGGCTCGCCGAGACCTCGATGGTCGTCGCGTGCATACGCCCCGCGAGCAACCGCTCGAGCTCGGGGGGCGATCGTCCGATCGAGCCGGGACACCGCGTAGTAGCTGGGGATCGTCGCCCATCCCGGCGCCCCGGCGGGCTCGCCGAAGATCGCGGCGGCGCAATGACGGTGGTCCTCGGTAGGACCGAGCCGCGGCTCGACGAGCGGACGCCACGGACACGCCGAGTCACCTGGCGACGACCAACTCGGCGGGCGCTGCGCGGCTCGCGATCGTCGACGATCGCGTTCGACGACGCGCAGTGTACGCCGTGCGCGGCCCACGCTGCGCGTTGAGCACACGGGACAACCGGAGTCGCCGCGCGCGGCGCGAACCCCGACGCGCGCAACGCGCGCGGGTCGCCGCACTGGCACATCGCGTGCTCGAGAAGCCACCGTCGCTCCACCCATGTCGAAAGACGATCTCATGCCCAAGTCATTTGCATTTGCTCACGCGCCGCTGGCACTCGCGCTCGCGATCGCCGGTTGCGAACACCATCAACCACTGCGCGCGGCCGGCTCGGGCCCCGCGGAAGATCCCCCACCGGGCGGCGGCGCGGGGCCCACCGCCCGCGACGCCGAGGTCAACGGCGTCACGCTGCACTACCTGCGGGCCGGCACCGGCACGCCCGTCGTCCTGCTCCACGGCTATGCCGAGACCAGCCACATGTGGCTCCCGGCGATCGCGCCGCTGTCGCAGCACCACGACGTGATCGCGCCGGATCTGCGCGGCGCGGGCGGCTCGAGCAAGCCCGCCACCGGCTACGACAAGAAGACGATGGCCGCCGACATTCACGCGCTCGTCCGCGCGCTCGGCTACCGCCGGATCCAGATCGTCGGCCACGACATCGGGCTCATGGTCGCGTACGCCTATGCCGCGCAATATCCCGAGGAGGTCGAGAGCCTGACCCTGATGGACGCGTTCTTGCCCGGGATCGGCGCGTGGCAAGACGTGTGGCTCATGCGCGATAAATGGCACTTCCATTTCCGCGGCCCGACCGCCGAACAGCTGGTCGCCGGGCGCGAGCGCATCTACCTCGAGCACTTCTGGAACGACTTCGCGGCCGACCCGGCACACTCGATCCCCGAGGTGGATCGCCAGTTCTACGCGCAGCAGTATGGCCAACCCGGCGGGATGCACGCCGGGTTCGAGTACTTCCACGCGTTCGAGCAAGACGCCGCGGACTTTGCCGCGTTCGGGAACACGCCGCTGGCCATGCCGGTGCTCGTGCTGACCGGGGCGAAGGCCTCGGGCCAGTTCCTGATCGATCAGGCGCACCTGATCGCGCGCCACGTCGAGGGGGTCATCGTGCCGCGCAGCGGCCACTGGTTGATGGAAGAAGCCCAGGGCGAGACCGTCGCTCACCTGGTCGGGTTCCTCGACGCGGCGCACAGCGAGTCCCCGCGCGAAGCGCGGACCCGGTAACGACCCGCGGGTCGGTGGGTCACTTCGCGTAGTTCGACCGCGTCCGCTGCGCCGCGATGCGCGATCGTCGACCGTAGCTCGGTGGCGACGGTGAGTGATCGGATCGTCTCGCACGGCGACCAACGCCGCGATGCCCAGAACGGTAGTGGCATCTCGGTGTGCTGGATCGAGATCCAGTGCTGAGTCGTGAAGGCGTCGATCATGCCCTCGCTGCCAAACCGGCCGAGCCCGCTGTTCTTCTCGCCGCCGAACGGCATCTGCGGCATGTCGACCGAGGGGATGTCGTTGATGTGCGTCATACCGGCCTCGATCCGGTGCGCGATCGCCATCGCGCGGCCGAGGTTGCGGCACAAGACGCCGCTGGTGAGGCCGTACGAGGTCTCGTTCGCGATCCGGATCGCCTCGGCGTCGGTGTAGCGAGAGGTCAACGAGCGGCGCTGTCGCCGGCGAGCACGAGCTTTCCAGGCAGGTGCGGCACGCGACCCTCGAGCATGTCGTGCGCGCGGCGGGCATCGGCGAGCGGCAGCACCGAGCCGACGCTGGTCACCAGCGAGCCAGCCTGTAGCTCGCGGGCGATCCGCTCGAGCGCGGCGGACGTGACATCGACGATCAGGTAGCGCGCTCGCACGTCGGCGCGCGATGGCGCGAGCTGCGCGACCGACGACACCAGGACGCCGCCCGGCGAGAGCGTCGCCAGTGCGCGGACCGCGAGGTCGCCGCCGACCGTGTCGATCACTATATCGATCGACGAGGCGCGCTCGATCGGTGCCGCGGTCATGTCGATCACCTCGTCAGCGCCGATCCGGCTGGCGTACATGACCCCGGCGGTGAAATCTGCGCCGGTCACGTGGGCACCGGCGAGCCGCGCGAGCTGCACGGCATAGCCACCGACGTTGCCGCCGGCGCCGAGCACCAGGACGCGCTGGCCCGGCCGCACGTCCGCGAGGTCGACCAGCATCTGCAGCGCAGTCACCGCGACGACCGGCACCGACGCCGCCGCGACGTGGCCGATCGCCGCCGGCTTGATGGCGATCATCGAGGCGCGGGCGACCGCGTACTCGGCGTACGCACCGATGAACAGCTCGTTGGTGACGCCGAACACCTGCTGGCCCGGCGCGAAGCCGTGGACGCCGGCGCCGACCTCGACGACCTCGCCCGACAGATCCGATCCGAGCGTGAGCGGCAACGGCTGGCGCAGGACGCTCCGGCCGGTGCGCACCCAGATGTCCCACGGTCCGACGCCGGCGGCGCCGACGCGAACGACCACCTCGCCATCGCCGGGAGACGGCGGGGCGATGTCTTCCAGGGTGATGACCTCCGGACCGCCGTAGTGATGAACGCGCGCTGCTTGCATGACTGAAGTCTCCGAATGGACGAGGGGGGGCCGGCTACTTCTTGCCGGCGACCAGGTGGACCGCGCCGAGGACGGCAGCGGCGAGGCGCGACATCGGGCCTGACAAAACGGTGTCGCCTCGCTCCGCGAGGGCGCCAGACAGCGGGTCTGGCGGCGTCGGTGGAACCGAGGCGGACCGCGGGCCGACCGAGCGCAGCACCGCGCCGTGGATCTCGATCCGCTCAAGCACGCGGTGGGCCTGTGTGGGTGTGAGCGACTCGGCATGGAGAAATCGGACCCAGCCGACGAGCTCTTGCCTCGATTCATCGTGCGATTGCATGTCTGTTGCGCCTGCACGGCGCGCGCCACGGGTTCGGCCCCGCCACGGGCTCGCCGACACGGCGATCGAGACCACGCGGGTCGCGGATTGTGCTGAGTGGCCAGCTTGCATCGCGGCGCCAGCCGGCGACCACCTGGCGCCGTCCTTGCTTCGCACCCGCTGACCCCTCACAAGGACATTCACAATGACCAGCATGCCAGTTCGCGATCAGAAGACCGATCACCTGCTCACTCCCAACAACACCGCACTCCTGATCATCGATATCCAACCGACACAGGTCGGCTCGGTGGCTTCGATGGCGCGCCGTACGCTCGTCGAGAACATCGTCGCGGTCGCGAAGACCGCGAAGCTGTTTCGCTTGCCCACCGTGGTCTCCACCGTCAACGTCAAGACCGGCTTCAACCAGCCGGCGATCCATCAGTTGACCGAGATCCTCGGCGACGTACCGCAATATGACCGGACGACGCTCAATGCGTGGGAGGACACCGAGTTCCTCGCCGCGGTCAAGGCGACGGGCCGCAAGAAGCTGATCATGATCGCGCTGTGGACCGAGGTATGTCTCGCGTTCCCGGTGCTCGATGCGTTGCACGACGGCTACGAGGTGTACCCGGTCGTCGACGCGGTCGGCGGCACGACCCGAGAGTCGCATCGCGCTGCGATCGCGCGCATGACCCAGGCCGGCGCTCAACCGATCAGCTGGGTGTCGCTGCTGTGCGAGCTGCAGCGCGACTGGGCGCGGAGCGAGACCGTGAAGACGTTCGCGGACGTGCTGTTCACGGTCGAAGGCCAGTGATCGGTCGCGCGATGGCCGGCCGTCCGGTGCCGCGCGATGCGAGTGAAGCCGCGTGGTTGCTCGGCGACGCCGGGCCAGCGCATCAGTAGCCGGGGGCAAACGCGAATCGCCGTCGCGGACTCCGGATCGGATCCGCGACGGGTGCTGATCGCGAGTTCGGCGGTCAGCCGAGCGCGACCGGCGCGAGCGCCCACGCGAGCACGAAGTCGGCGACTTCTTCCCAGCCGGGCTGGCCCAGGATGAAGTGCGATCGGCCGGCGAACTCCTTGAACGCGGTCACCGCCTTCGAGCGATGCTGTAGCTTGGCGATCGTCCGGTTGATCGCGGGCGGCGACACGTGATCTTCCCCTCCGGCGACCACGAGCAGGGGGGCGCGCGTGTCGTTGTGGAAATCGACCTTGGTCTCGGCGTGCGGGTTGAAGTTCGCCAGCGCAGCCTGGAACAGCGCGCGGCCCGGCCCGGGGACCGCGTATCGCGCGTATGCGGCAGCGGATTGCTCGTCGCTCAGCGTATTGGTGAACGCATAATGAAATTCGTCCGGAGTCAGCGTCACGGCGCGATGGTGATTCGCAGGGTTGCGGAGCCCGGGCGCCGCCGACTTGAGCGCGGACCACGGCAGCCGAAAGACGCCCTTGATCGGCGCGGAATCGATCGAGACGCCGGCGCAGCCAAGGCCGCGATCGAGCAGGACCTGCGTGATCAACGCTCCGAACGAATGACCGATGATGATCGGCGGCTGCGCCAGCGTGCGGATGATGGCGTCGTAATACTCGACGACCTCGCCGATCCCGAGTTGCTCGATCGCAGACGGATCGGCGCGCAGGGCGGCGATGTCGCCGTTCATGCCAGGCCAGCTCCTCGCGATGACGTCGAAGCCGCGAGCGCGGTAGCGTTCGATCCAGTGCTCCCAGCTGAGCGCGGTCATCCATAGTCCATGGATCAAGATGATGGGCGGATTCTTGGTAGTCATGATGTTTGCCTCCGGGTGGAGAGTTGTGGCGACCGGCCACCGCAAGTTGCATGCCATCGCAGGTCCTGATCGAAGGAGCAATCGACGTCGCCTCGTGGCATCTGACGTGCTCGCTATCGCCGCATGCCAGACAAGCAAGTCGGGGATGACCCCGCGCGTGAACCTGATGGTGTCCCTCACGACATCGTGGGGTTGGTCGCGCTGGTCTCGCTAGTTCTCGCCGCGGTCCTGTTGTGGATGCTATGGCTCGACAGCACCGACGCGATCGCGGCGATCGCGCTCTCGATCCTTGCGGTGCCGGTGATCACAGGGACCGTGCGGCGACGGGCCGCCCGCGAGCGGGTTCGCGGGCCCTCGTCGCGATAGCGGACCCTGCCGAAGATCCGCGCGCTGTCGAATGGCCCCGATGGCCAGTCCGCGGCGACACGGCCGGCCTCGCCGGTGATTCGGCCCCACGGATCCGCGCGGCCTGCCTGGCACATCCCGTGCTGACGCCAACCACCATGTCAAAGACTACAACGTTCTGCTTCGCCGCCACCGCCACCGCCGCGTTCGCCTCGGGACACGCCGCGCCACCGCCGGCGGCTCGCACGCCGGGCCAACTCGTCGATGCGCTGCACGCCGCGTTCGGCCAGCACCCGGCGCGCGCGGTCCACGCCAAGGGCATCATCCTCGTCGGGGCGTTCGCGCCGAGTCCGCACGCGGCGTCGCTGACCCGTGCGCCGCACCTGCAGCATACCGCCAGCAAGCTGATCGTGCGGTTCTCCGACTTTACCGGCGTCCCCGATATCGCCGACAACAACGCCGGCGCGAACCCCCGGGGGATCGCGCTTCGCTTCAGCCTGCCCGACGGCGGCTCGACCGACCTCGTGGCTCACAGCTTCAACGGATTCCCCACCGCGACGTCCGATGAGTTTCACGACCTGCTGATGGCGATCGCGGCCAGCGGCCCTGCCGCGGCCAAGCCGACGCCGCTCGACACATTTCTCGGCGCCCATCCGATCGCGAAGACATTCCTCACGACGCAGAAGACACCCGCGAGCTACGCGTCGATCTCGTACTTCGGTGTCAACTCGTTTCTGGTCACCAACCAGGCGGGCGTCTCGCGCTACATTCGCTACCAGCTCGTCCCGGAGAATGGCGAGCATACGCTGACCGCCGGCGAAGCCGCGCAGCTCGGCGCCAATTACCTGCAGGACGAGATCAAGGCGCGGGTCACGGCGCGGCCGTTCCGCTTCACGCTATACGCGCAGCTCGCCGAGCACGGCGACCGGATCGACAACCCTTCGATCGCCTGGCCAGATACGAGGCCGCGCGTCGTCCTCGGCACCATCACGATCTCGTCCCTCGCTGTCAACACCCCCGAGCAAGACAGGTCGCTCGCGTTCAACCCCAACAATCTCCCGGACGGCATCGCGATCGCGGATCCGATGCTGGAGCTCCGGGCGCGGGCGTATCCGGTGTCCGCGAGCCAGCGCAAGTGACCGGCTCGCGCTTCGCTGGTGGCCGCCCGCTCGCACCTAGCGAGCGTTGAAGATCTGGATCTCCTTGAGCCCGATCCCGTAGTTCACGGTCGCGGTCTTCGCCTTCGGCGTCATCATGACGCGAAGCTTCGACGTGACTCGCTCGGGGAATCGCACAGCGTTGTAGTTGGCCCGTGGTTCGTTCGGCGTCTTTATCTGACCCGGGACATCGACCCACGTGCCGTCGCGCAGGTATTGCACGGTGTAGGACGCCGGCTCCCGATAGGTATTGCCACACGGTCGAGGTGAGCAATTCTGTTGCGTGTCATAGTTCTTGTCACTGAAGAAGTACAGCTTCACGGTGTCGACCCGGCGCGACCCGTCGAGGTCGACCTCAAACCAGTCCTGTGGATTGGTCGATCCCTCGGTGCCCCAGATCGTGTTCGGCGCAAGGTAACCCGGCTGCGCCTGCCCACTGGGCCCGTTGGCTGGCATCCCGCTGATCGTGAATCCGTCGACCGCGAATCGCGGTGCGGTGGCCCGAAGAGGAGGCGCGGTCGTCGTGAACGACGCCTGCACGGACTTGCCTTCGGCCATGTTCACGGCGCTGTGGACCAGGTCCACACCGGCCTTCTGGAACATGTCCACGATGCTGGTATTGCCCCGCAGCGTGACATCGATCGCCGTGCGGAGCGGAACCGATCTCTTGAACCACACCCTCGCGTCGCTGCTATCGAGGACGCTCACTGAGCCGGTCTTCGAATTCCACCGCACGTGCGCGAGACCGCCGACGGTGAACGCGAGCTTGCCATTGACGTACGCCGAATATCCCTCGGGAGCTCCTGGGTAGTGGCGTTTGCCACCGGGGCGATCCCACACCAGCGTGAGGTCGGCGCCGTGGTAGCTGAGGTTGTTGATCGCGAAGTGGTCCCACCCGATGTCGATCGGCCAGAGCTCGAGATCGTCGTCGAGCCGCGGCCGCACGCCGGCGATGTCGTCGATCAGCATGAAGTTGTACGCGCCCAGGATGTTGTGATGGATCCCCGAACGACCGAAGGTCTGCGTGGTGGGGTCCCAGCCGAAGAAGAACTCGTTGTTGTCCGGAAACCGGTTGTCACCGCTGTCGTACTGGACCCAGGTCAACCACTCGAGGAGTCTGCGATACATCTCGGGCGTGACGAACGCGGACGGATATTCGCGCAGGGCCTTCGCGAAGATCTGCGCTTGCAGCGTGGAGTTGATGTTGGAGAAGTTGTTGGAGCCGCCCACGCCAGCCTCGACCTGGTCGGCCTGGTTGGCGGTGTAGAACGGCATGATCGGAAACTGCTTGGCGTCGGTGTAGTACCGGAACGCCTGCTTGTAGTTGTCGGTGTTCGGCGCAATCCCCTCGACGAACGGCATGAACACCTGCTGGTCCTTCCACGGGATCAGGGCGTTGGACGCCACGTGGCGGTGCTTGAAGGTCTTTCCCGGTCGGTCACCGACGAGCGGTGTCTCCACCGTGGCGGTCCGGCCGTTGCCCGAGGAGTCGAGCACCGTGTTACCGGCGGCCTCGTCGAACCGGTACGCCACGACGTTGCCGGTGGTGCCGCCCGGCGATGTCATGAGCGACAGGATCTGGTCCTGGGTGAGGGCGGCGTTGAAGATGTGGAAGTCGTCGATGGCGCCGTTCAGCAGCGGGTCGCCGTACTGCGAACGACCGATCCAGTTGTTGTTCGTGTTCCCCAGGCTGTCCGGGCTGAGCGTCACGCTGGGGTTGGTGCCAACGGGCACACCGTTGACCCACAGCGTTGCGGTGGTCCCGGACTTGGTGACCGCCACGTGGGTCCACGTGTTGACCGGCAGTGGCCCGGGGCCGTTGACCTGCTGTTCGCCGCCACCGCCGGTGGTGGTGATGGCGAACCGGACCGGATTCCCGGTCACGCCCGCGCGCGGTGTCAGGAACATGTTGACGTCGGTTCCGGTGCCGAAGTCGAAGACCCGCGACCAATCCTGCGTCGCGGCGGGGTTCACCCAGGTGGCGATCGTGAAGTCGGTGAGGCCGCTCAGGATCCCCGCGGGCATGTTCACCTCGCGATTCGGCTCGCTGCCATTGAGCTTGATCGCGTTGCCGAAGCCGCCAAGGCTGGCAACGCGAGTGCCCGTCGCCGGCTCGAGTGGCGGTGTGTTCGCGGGGCCGTCGTCCCACAACACGTTGAGGATGGCGGTCTTGATGTTGCTGGCCAGCCCACTCATCTCGGCAGCCTTGTCCGGGTCGCCGATCAGCGCGTAGGCCTCCGACGACGCCGTCGCGCCGGCGTACAAGAACGCGCTCTCCGTCCGATCCTCCCGGCCCGGTGCCCACCGGAAGGACACGGCGTCGGCGTCGTTGCCGGTGAGGAATCCAACGCTGTACTCCAGGAGGAAGTTGCGATTGGAGTCGTACTTGGCGAGCTGACCCTTGACGTCACACTCGACGTAGCGCGCGAAGTTGCGCAGGATCTTCTTGTCGCCGCCATGGACCTTGTACGAGTTCCAGCCCTCGCGGCCGATGTATTGCTCGTAGGTGTTCCCCCAGCTGAACGAGCCCGGGTTGCTGATGAACGCATCGCACTTCGAGGTCTCCCCCGAGGACACCCAGTTGCCGTACGACCACAAGGGATTCCGGAAGTACTTGAGGTCCTGCAGGTGCATCGGCTGGGTCAGCTGAATCGCATTGTCGTAACCGAGCACACCCTCGATCGAGACCGGGAACTGGTAGTCGTTGCCCGGGATGGTGGCGTCGACATAGTTAAATCTATTGAGGAACGTGCGATAGAACGACATCTTCTTGATGTTGTCATCTGGCGCGTCGATGAACGGCACGTTGTCGACCCACCACCGGTTGTACTCGGCGAGGTGGGTGCGCCATGCTTGCCGCGGCTCGTAGTCGCGATACCGTTCGTACTCGCGCCCCGACGCCGGGATCTCTGCCGTGGTGGCGCCCAGTTGCAGCTTGAGGATCGCCGACTCCCCCGGGCGGAGCTCGACGGTACGGACCAGGTTGTTCCCGAGCGCCGTGAAGCCGTCACCGCTGAACCGGGTGGTGACCGTGGTCAGGTTGTATCGGGTGCTGAAGGTTCCGACTCGCTCGGTGCCGTCGGCGGACGGCGACTGCGTCACCCAGCTCGGGGTCGCGGCGGTGATCGTGCGCGTCGTCGGCTGGGCACTCATGTTGGTGATCTCGAGAACCGTCACGGCCACGTTGTTGTGAGTGATGAACTTGCGTTGGTGGACGGTGAGTCCTTCGGTCGCGTGCACGCTCGACCAGTGGCTCGGGTACTGCCGGCGTTCGGCCGTGACCTCGATGGCGGCGGCGCCGGAGACCGTTACAGAGTACAGATTGCAAGTCGCGTCAGGGCCGGCCTGGCAGTTGTTGTCGCCGGTCTGGATCGCTTCGCGATACGCGGCTCCACCGCCGCCGACATTGGCGCCGGTGCCCTGCCCAGCGAAGCCGAGGACAGCTGGATTGTGCGTGTACATGTACAGCGCTCGGCCCCTGGTGAACAGCGCGTCGCCGCCGCTGCCACCGGCCTGCCGCTCGAGCATGCGGTCGAACCAGAAGGACTCGCCGCCCGCCTCGAGATCGGCCCGATAGATCCGCTCGAGCATGCTTCTCGCCGGGTCGAAGCCGACCGGCTCGCGGGCGATGGGCGTGCTGGTGCTGGAATACGTAGGTGTCCCGGGGTCGACCGCGGCTGGGATCCCGCGTTCGGGCGCTGAGCCGGGACTTCCGCCCCGGTGATGCTCGTCCGGAGAGTCGCTGTTGGCCGCGGCGGCGTTGAACGACAGCCCGTTCACGTCGAGGCCGATTCGCGACACGTCGTTGACCTCGCGCCCGGGCTCGCGCGGGGGCGCGCTCGACGCCGAGGGCTCGTCGCGCGGGTCGGTGCCCTCGGTCAGACAGCCACTCAGCGCGACGATGGTCGCGGCCAAGGCCCAGAGAAGTCGATCATGCTGACGATGCTGACGATATGATGTCACGTCATACCTCCATTGACGAGGACGGCCATCCCCTGCCCAGACCCAAGACGTGCCCGGCCGCTGTCGCGGCGCGCACACCCACGCACTCCAAAAAGAGTCCGCGCTGGTCTTCCGCAACCTTGGTCTCGGCCTGGATTGGCGTCAATACCTTCGCGCAAATTACGTCGATGTCGCGGGTAGGTCTCGTGCTGGTGGTCCGATGTAATCTTCAGCGCTGATTTCGGCGACGGTGTACAGCCACTGCGTACGACGCATGCGGCCATGGCTGGCTGGGATTGCGATGAACGGCGGCGCAAGGACCGGGGCAAGGTGCTCGGCGGCCGCCTGGCCGATCGAGATGACCATCGGGGATGCCCGTAACTAGCAATCTGAATCTGCCCAGGAATTCGACAGCCTGCGCGGGCCTGTGGAATCACTGCGCCGATCGCCGCGAGGCGCGGTCGTCGAGCTTGCGCGCGATCCGGAGCGGCTAGCGGTGCCGCCGCCCGCACGTGTTAGCGTCGGATGCCGTGCTCGTGATCATGACCGTGTGGTTCGTCGCTGGCGTCGCGATCTGGCTGGCGCTGGATGCGACGATGCGCATCGAGGTCCCGGCTTCCAGGCTCGCGCCGATCGCTGCGTATCTGGACGGCACGTACGACGGCAACTCCGCGACCGGGAGGCGCGACGGCGTGGCGGTGACGTTGCAGTACATCGCAACCCAAGGGACGGGCTCGCAGATCGAGTACGGGACCGCGATCGATGTCGAGCTGCCGACCGCCTATCCGCTGACGATCTACCTCCGCCCGCGCGGCGCCCGCGACGATGCGCTCGTTCGCGACGGACAGCTCATCGATATCGAGCTCGGCGACGCCGCGTTCGATCACGAGTTCTTGATCGCGGCCGCGCCGGGCGACGTGGTCCGTAGTCTCCTCGATCGCGAGGCGTGCGCGTTCATCGCCCGGTATGCGCGGGCAACGCTCCTCACGCTCGCGGCAGGTGATCTTCGGTACATCCGGGTCGTTCTACCTGGTTGGATCGAGGATATGGCGGAGGTGACGGCCGCGATCAACGCCTGTGTGCGCGTGGCCAGCCGCGTGCGGGATGCCTATGCCGCGGCCGAGGTGGCACGACCGGCGGCTGGCGACCCGTATCGCCCGTGGCTCGACGGCCAGGCCGCACGCGACGCGGAGTCGGTCCGCGCGACCGAGGTCGCCGCGGTGGACGCGCTGCGCAGCGCGCGAGGTCTGGCGCCGCGGGTGATCTTCAGCGCGGTCTGGATCGTGCTCGCGGTCGCGATCGCGGCCCTGTGGCGCGGTGGCGATTGAACCGAGCGCCGGGAACTACCACGGTCTGACGATCCGGGGCTTCCCTCCAACAGGGACGTTGACCTCCGGCAACGGTGCTGGTCCGCGTCGATCGACAGGAAACGGACGTTGCCATCGACGTCTAGGTCGCCGGGTTCCCCGAGGGCGCTGCCGGGTCGCGCGTGGTGACGACCGTGCCGGGCCAGCGTCTGGCGAGCGCCGCCAGCGGCGCGCCGACGACGCGCTGGACCGTCCACTCGCTCTGCGGGATCGCGCCGAGCGCGGCGTAGAAGTCGAGCGACGGCTTGTTCCAGTCGAGCACCGACCACTCGAACCGGCCGTAGTCGCGGTCGATCGCGATCCGCGCCAGCGCCGACATCAGGGCCGCGCCGGCTCCCTTGCCGCGCGCCTCGGGATCGACGAACAGATCCTCGAGATAAAGGCCGGGCTTGGCGAGGAACGTCGAGTAGCTCTGGAAGAACAGCGCGAACCCGACCGGCGCGCCGGCGATCTCGGCGAGCAGGACCTCCGAGGCGGGGCGGGAGCCAAACAGCGTGGCACGCAGCGCGGCCTCGTCGGCCACGACCTCGTGCTCGAGCTTCTCGTAGCGCGCGAGCGCGCGGATGAAGCCGAGGATGGTGGGGACATCGTCGGCGGTGGCGAGCCGGATCGAGAGGTCAGGGGCCGGAGCGGTGGATGACGTCATGGCGGGCGCGGGCGCACCATAGCTCGAGTCGCGCGCGGCTACAGCACACGGCGCCCCTGCCGCGACCGATCACGGCGGCGACGTCACAGCGTGAGTCGCTCGACCACCGCCACGAAGTCCGGCGGCAGTGCCGACGACAGCGCGACGCGCGCGCCGGTCACCGGGTGCTCGAAGCCGAGCGTCGCCGCGTGGAGCATCAGCCGCGCGGAGGTCATGATCGGCCCCGTGTAGTCGCGGATGTAGACCGGCTCGCCGACCAGCGGGTGGCCGGCCTCCGAGAGGTGGATCCGGATCTGGTGGGTCTTGCCGGTCTCGAGCTGAACGCCGCACAGCGTGGCATGGAGCAGCGACTGGCGCGCCTCGACGTGGGTGACCGCGCGCTTGCCTTGATCGTGGCGCGACGTCGAGCCGCGCATCCCGTCGCCGCGATCCTCGACGAGGAACGACTCGATGCGGCGCGACGTCACGGCGCCGTGCGCGACGCACACGTAGCTGCGCTCCATCGCATGCGCGCGGAGCTGGGCGGCGAGCCCGAGCTCGGCCTTCTTGGTCTTGGCGAACATCAAGAGGCCGCTGGTCGCGCGATCGATGCGGTGAACGACGTGGAGCGGCACGGTGGTCGCTGGCTTGCCGCTGCGCCGCCACGCGCCGCGGATCAGGTCCATCGCCGTGCCGGTCTCGCGGTCCTCGTAGGGCACGCTGTTGACCCCGCTCGGCTTGTCGATCACCACCACGTGGGCGTCGTCGTAGACCAGCACGCCTTCGCGCTCCGGATCGAGCGGGCGCCGCGCGCCGCTGCGCAGCTCGATCGCCTGGCCGGCCGCGAGTCGCAGATCGACCGCCGTGACACAGGTGCCGTCGACGAACACCTTGCCGGTGGCGATCTGGCGCTTCGCGACCGACCACGCCACGCCGGTCCGGGCCTTCACGAACGCGGCGAGCGTCACGCCGGCGTCGTCGACGGTCCAGGATGTGGGCGATGCGGGCGCCGAGGACGCAGGAGCTAGCGGAGAGGCGGGCGGCACGAACGGCGGAGGCTAGCATGGTGCCGGGGCGCCTGACCGTGACCGCCGCAGTCGCCGCAGTCGCCGCAGTCCGGGGCGGCCGCGATTTCTCGCGACCCGCGCCCGCGCATCGCTACTATGGACGCCCATGGAGCGCACCCTGTTCTCCGCCGATCACGAGGCGTTTCGCCGCGCGTTTCGCCAGTTCATCGACCGCGAGATCCGGCCCCATCAGGAGCGCTGGCGAGACCAGGGCCAGGTCGACCGCGAGGCCTGGCGCAAGGCCGGGGCGCAGGGCTTCCTGTGCCCATGGCTCGACGACAAGTACGGCGGCGCCGGCGCAGACTTTCTGTGCTCGGTGGTCGTCATGGAAGAGCTCGCGCGCGCCTACGAGAGCGGGTTCGCGATGGGGCTCCACTCCGATATCATCGTGCCGTACCTGTACTCGTTTGGCAGCGAGGACCAGAAGCAGCGCTGGCTGCCCGGGTGCGCGTCCGGCGAGCTCGTCACCGCGCTCGCGATGACCGAGCCTGGCACCGGCTCGGACCTCGCCGCGATCACGACCTCGGCCGTGCGCGACGGCAATGACTACGTGATCAACGGGTCCAAGACCTTCATCTCCAACGGCCAGCTGTGCGACCTCGTGGTCGTCGCCGCCAAGACCGATCCCGACCCCGCGAACGCGCACAAGGGGATCTCGATGTTCGTCGTCGAGGCAGGCCGCAAGGGCTTCGCCAAGGGCCGCCGGCTCCACAAGATGGGCATGGCGTCGCAGGACACCTCGGAGATGTTCTTCGAGGACTGCCGGGTCCCGGCCGCCAACCTGCTCGGCGTCGAGGGCGCGGGCTTCGGCATGATGATGCAGAAGCTCCAGCAGGAGCGGCTGACCGTCGCGATCGGCGCAGTGGCGGGCGCCGAGCAGGTGCTCGAGGACACGATTGCCTACACCAAGGAGCGCACGGCGTTCGGCAAGCCGATCAGCAAGTTTCAGAACACCCAGTTCAAGCTGGTCGAGTGCCTCGCACAGGTCGAGGTCGGCCGTGCCTACCTCGACAAGGTAGTCGCCGGCCATGTCGCCGGCCAGCAGCTCGTCAAGGAGTGCTCGATCGCCAAGTTCTGGACCACCGAGATGGCGCAGGGGGTGATCGATACCTGCCTGCAATTCTTCGGCGGTTACGGCTACATGCTCGAATATCCGGTCGCTCGCGCGTTCATGGATGCCCGCGTCCAGCGGATCTACGCCGGAACGAATGAAATCATGAAGGTGATCGTCGCCAAGCAGCTGGGGTTGTGAGCGGGCTTCGGGGCGCTAGAACAAGCCCACGCGGCACCGCGCAGCGGTCGCGACGAGGACTTGCGTGATGAGCCAGCACGACCACGGTCACGACCATCACGATCACGACCATCACGGCCACGATCATGGCGAGCAGGATCGTGCCGGCGGTCATGACCGCGGCCACGATCATGACCACGGCCACGGCGAGCAGGATCGTGCCGGCGGTCATGACGGCGGCCACGATCATGACCACGGCCACGGCCACGATCACGGCGCGCACGGCGGCCACCATCATCACGCGCCGCCGGACCGGCTGACCCGGGCGTTCGCCGTCGGCATCCTGCTCAATATCGCGTTCGTCACGCTCGGCGTGATCGCCGGCATCGCGGCGCACTCGACGGCGCTGCTCGCCGACGCCGCGCACAACTTCGGCGATGTCCTCGGGCTCGGCATGGCGTGGGGGGCGACGGCGCTCGCGCGGCGCGCGCGGACCGCGCGGCGGACCTACGGCCTGCGGCGCACCACGATCCTGGCGGCGCTCGGCAACGGCGGCCTGGTGCTGTTCGCGATCGGCGGCGTCGTGTGGGAGGCCGTGCAGCGGCTCGGGGCGGGGGTAGCGGTCGACGGTGGCCTGGTCGCGGTGGTCGCGGCGATCGGCGTGGTGCTCAACGGGCTCGCCGCGCTGATGTTTGCGCGCGGCCGCAAGGACGACATGAACGTCCGCGGGGCGTTCCTTCACCTGGTCGCCGACGCGGCGGTCTCGGCCGGCGTCGTCGTCGCCGGGATCGTGGTCTGGAAGACCGGGTGGGCCTGGATCGATCCGGCGGCGAGCCTCGCGGTCTCCGCGGTGATCCTGGTCGGTACCTGGCGCCTGGTGCGCGAGGCCATGGACCTGCTACTCGATGCGGTTCCGTCCCACATCGATCCCGATGCCGTCGAGGCGTACCTGGCGGGGCTGCCCGGCGTCACCGGCGTCCACGACCTGCATATCTGGTCGATGAGCACGACCGAGGTCGCGCTGACCGCGCACGTGATCCTGCCGTGGGAGACCTGCGCCCCGACGCTGCTCGCCGACGCATCGGCCGAGCTCGCGCGCCGGTTCAAGATCGGCCACGCAACGATCCAGCTCGAGCCGGTCAGCCACGGTGAGAACTGCGACCGCGCGGCCGCCGGCGCCGTGTAAGCGACGGCCGCCGCGCTATAAACCCGGCATGCCGACCGCGGTGATCGATATCGGGACCAACACGCTGCTGCTGCTGATCGTCGATGATGCGATGCAGCCGCTGGTCGACCTGTGCCGGTTCGGTCGGCTCGGCAAGGGGCTCGACGCCACCGGCCTGCTCGCCGCCGACGCGATCGCCAATAGCCTGGCGATCTGCCGCGAGTACCGCCAGGTGCTGGACCACCACGGCGTCGCCCGGCCGATCGTGATCGCGACCCAGGCGGCGCGCGAGGCCCGCAACGCCGCCGACTTCGTGGGCCCCGCCGAGCAGATCCTGAACGCGACGATCGAGGTCATCGCCGGACAGCGCGAGGCCGAGCTCGCGGCCACCGCCGTGGCACGGACGTTTCCGGAGCTGGCGGCGACCCGCTACGTGGTGGTCGATGTCGGCGGTGGCTCGACCGAGCTGATCACGGTCGACCACGCGCGCGTGGTCTCGCAGGTCAGCGTGCCGATCGGGGCCGTGCGGATGACCGAGCGTCACCTGAAGCACGATCCACCGCACCCCGACGAGATCGCGGCGCTGGTCGCCGATATCGATCGCCACCTCGCCGCGCTCGTGCTGCCGCTCGAGGTCTCGGTGATCGGGACCGCCGGCACCGCCACGACCCTGGCGGCCATCAAGCTCGGCCTCGACCGCTACGATCCGGTCGCCGTGACCGGGCTTCGGATCGCGCCGGCGGCGGTCGCCGAGGTGCTCGCCCGCCTGATGGCCGCGACCGTCGCCGAGCGCAAGGCGATCGCCGGGATCGAGCCGCAGCGCGCGGACGTCATCGCCGCGGGAGTGGCGATCTTTGCCCGGATCATCCATCGCCTCGACGCGCCGGTCCTGATCACCTGCGACCGCGGGATCCGCTGGGGGGTCGCTTACGAGCAGATGTCAACCGGTCGGCCGCGTGGCGTATCGTGAGGGAATGAAGCAAGGCCTGAAGTTTGGCGCGCAGCGCGTCATTCCGTTGTTTGCTCTCCTGCTCGCGACCCGGTTGGCGCATGCCGACTCACCCGCGAAGGAGTCCCGCAGCGTCCCCGCGTTTCAGGGCATCGAGCTCGCCGGCGTGATCGACGTCCAGGTCACGATCGGCAGCCCGGCGAGCGTCGAGATCTCCGGGGACGCCGACCTGCTCGGCAAGGTGATCACCAAGGTCAAGAATGGCGTCCTCGTGATCGAGACCAAGCCCAAGCTGCCCAACAATAGCCACTTGCGCGCGACCATCACGGCCCCCGATGTGACCTCGCTGTCGCTGAGCGGCGTCGGCGATCTTCGGGTCGCCGGGATCGCGAACGATAGCCTCACGCTCGACCTGTCGGGCGTTGGCGCGCTCAAGGTCACCGGCACCACCGGGTCGCTGCGTGTGCGGTCCAGCGGCACGGGCGATGTGTCAGCCAAGGATCTCGCGGCGAAGTCATCGACCGTGGTGGCGAGCGGCGTCGGCGACACCCGCGTGCAGGCCACCCAGTCGATCGACGCCACGCTGAGCGGCGTCGGCGACATCACGGTGTACGGTCATCCGCAGCAGGTCCGGAAGTCGCGCAGCGGCGTCGGCGACATTCACCTGCGCTAGGCCAGCGCGTCGTCGGCGTCGGGGGCGGCGCTCAGGCTTTGCCGTCGAGGACCATCACGGCGAACAGCACGGGCAGGTAGACGATCGACGCCAGGAACACCGAGCGCGCCCACTTCTGCGTGCCGGTCCGAAGCCCGCTGGCGCCCTGCACCAGCACGCCGGCGCCGAGCACGGCCGCCGTGATCAGGTACGGCAGCCCGGCGATTCCGAGCGGCACGAGCGTCAGGCTGACCGCGACCTGGACCACGAGGTAGAACACGATGTGGTGGCGCGCCGCGGCGATGCCGTGGGTGCCGGGCAGCGTCTTGAGGCCGGCGGCGTCGTAGTCGCGCTGGCGATACATCGCGATCGCGTGAAAGTGCGGGATCTGCCAGAAGAACAGCACGCCGAACACCGCGAGGCCGGCCAGGCTGATCTGACCGGTCGCCGCGGTCCAGCCCATCAGCGCGGGCAGCGCGCCGGGAACCGCACCGATCCAGGTCGCCCAGTGCGAGCGCTGCTTCATCGGCGTGTAGACCCCGACGTACATCAGCAGCGCGACGAGGCCGAGCCCCGCGGTGACGAAGTTCACCATCGCGAGCGCGGGGAGCGAGAGCGCGCCCTGCGCCGCGCCGAAGATCAGCGCGGTGCGGGCGTCGAGCCGGTGCTGCGGCAGCGGGCGATTCCTCGTCCGCGCCATCAAGCAATCGATGTCGCGCTCGAGCCACATGTTGAGCGTGTTCGCCGAGCCGACGATCAGCGCGGTGCCGAGGATCAGCCACAGCGCGCGTGCCGGCGGCGCGTCGCCGGGGGCCAGGCTCATCGCGCCCGCGGCGGTGAGCAGCGCCATCACCATGATGCGCGGCTTCACCAGGGCGACGAGATCCGCCGCGCGTGCCCCCAGGCTGCGCGCAACCACGGTCGCGTCACCCGGCGCCGGCGCGGCGCGATCGCGTTCGGTCACGCGCGCACCAGCCGGAGCGCGTGGACATCATCCGCGATCTCCGCGGCGGCCGGCATGCGCTGTCCGCTCGCCAGCCACGCCGACATCCACAGCGCCCACAGGCTCGCGGCGCCGGCGAAGTGACCGACGGCGAGCGGCACCGCGCGCACGGTCATGACGGTCAGCACGCCGAGCGCGACCTGCGCGATGACCAGCACGGGCGCGAGCATCGCGAGCAGCCGCAGCGTCGGCCACGACCGCGCCCGGCGATAGACCTGGATCGCCGCGATCGTCGTGACGATCGCGACCACGACCCCGAACCCGCGGTGGATCATGTGGACCTGCTGGACCGCGGCTTCCGGCCACCAGTCGCCGCTCCGTGTGCAGCTCGGCATCCCGAGGCACACCAGCGCCGCGCCGAGGTGGCGGACCAGCGCGCCCAGCAGCAGCTGCACGAACACGAACCCGCAGGCGACCGCGATCCAGCGCCGGGTGTTGCCGAGCTTCGCGCGCAGCCGCGCGTGGCGATCGAGCTCGATGACGCTGGGCGCGGGCTGCGTACGAAACGCGGTATAGATCAACGTGGCGAAGTAGCTCATGCCCAGCAGCAGGTGCCCGGTCGACACGAACCACGGTAGCTTGTACTTGACCGTGATGGCGCCCAGCGCGCCCTGTGCGATCACCAGGCCGAGCAGCAGCCAGCCGAGCCGGCGGAGCTGCGGGCGGCGAAATAGCAGCAGCACCGTGAGGGCGATCTGCAGGAGACCCACCGTCATGGCGGCGAGCCGGTGGCCGTGCTCGTAGAGCACCCCACCGACCATCGGCGGGAACAGCTGGCCATGGCAGACCAGCGTCGGTTCCGGGCATGCCAGGCTCGATCCCGTCGGGTTCACGGTTCCCCCGATCACGAGCAGGACGAACGTCGCGACCGCAGCGAGCTTTGCTAAGCGATGCTCGAGCATGAAATAGACAGTCGCTGGGTACCATATCGATGCTGCCGATGCAGCGGCGGGGCGGTGCTGCGACAAGACACCGCCGGCGCGTGGCCTTCCAGCGGACCTCGAGCGATATCAGGAGGTTGACGTGGGCCAGGAGGTTGCCCACGGGACCTGCGTCGGCGTACAGTCAGTGGAGCGAGGATGACCGACTGGGTCGAAACGACATCGATCGGTACGTTCAAGTCCGAGGACCTGACCAAGGCCGGCAGCGTATTTCGCTACAACCGGTACCTCTACCGCACGATCGGGACGCACCTGGCGAACGGCGGCATGGGCGCGGTCTACGAGCTCGAGCGCCGCGACGACGACACCGGGGCGATCGAGGCGGTGGTCGGCAAGGTGTTTCACGCCAACTACCTGTTCCAGCTCCGCACCGACGAGGTGACCCGTCGCGATCACCACACCAACCTCGCCGCGATGGCGCGGATCGCGGCGATCGAGCATCCGAACATTCTGCCGACCTACGTTTCGGCGCCGATCGCCGATAACTACCTGTTCATCACGCCGCGCATGGGCATGACCCTGCTCGAGGCGATCCCCAAGCACAACCTGACGCCGCGCGCGCGCACCAAGCTGCTGGTGCAGGCCCTCGAGGGGCTGTCTACCCTGCACGCCGCGCGGTTGATCCACCGCGACTTCACGCTGCGCAACATCCTCGTCGATGACGGCGCCAACGTCGCGTCGGTGTTCGACTTCGATCTGGCGATGTCGCTCGACGATCTCGGCACCCAGAGCTACCGCAGCTACTACAAAGGCCGGATCTTCGGCTCGCCCGGGTGGTCGGTCGCGCCCGAGACGATCGATCAGGCGCTGATGGACTCGCCGATCAACATCGCGCTCGACATCTACGCGATCGGCGGCGCGCTGCACGGCCTGTTCACCGATCAGCTGCTGTACGGGCCCGCCGACGATATGTGGGCGCTGCTGATCCGGATCGCCGAGGGCGTCGTCGTGGGCGGCCGCAGCAAGGTGTTCTATCCCGACGGCTTCCCGCTGGTGCTGCGCAAGGTGATCGAGGGCTGCATCGAGCGCGATCCCGCGCTGCGGTTCCCGTCGATCCAGGCGGTGGTACAGGAGCTGCGCGGCACGCTGCGCGAGCTGCCCGACGAGCGGCCGAGCCGCAGGGTCAGCCGCGTCGTCGAGAAGACCCGGACCAATGAGGCGATCGTCGCCCAGGACCCGACGATCACCCGCGAGATCGTCGAGGCCGCCGAGCGCGCGGTCTACGACTGGGGCTATGCCGTGGAGCGCAGTCTGGGCCGGGTCCGCGGCCATCCGATCTTCCTCGCCGCGCCGCGGGTCGATCTGGTCGAGAGCGGCCAGTTCCCCGACGCCAACGTGTTCCCGAAGCTCGTGACTGTGATCGATCTGAACAAGATCGACGATCCGCGCACGTTCGTCGAGAACTGGCAGCAGCACTTCTGGCCCACGCTCAAGCGAGTGCGGCAGGGCCTTCTGACCTCGCTGCACAAGGTGATCTACGACGCCAACACGCTGTCGCTGCTGCTATTCAGCGAGTACGTCGACGAGCCGCGGTTCGGCGATCGGGTCGGCGAGCTCGACCTCAACGTCGACGGGGCGCTGTCGCTTGGCTTCGTGGTGATCCGCCAGGTCGCCGCGCTCCACGAGCACGGCATGGCGCACAACAACATCTCGCCGGGCGTGCTGCTGTTCAAGGGCGTCGCAGCGACCCGCATGGTGATGCCGGCGATGATCGGCCTGGTCGAGCCGGCGATGGGGCCCGAGGCGATGGCGGGCGATTGTCGTCAGCTCGCCGGGATGATCCTGACCTGGCTGCGGCCCAACCGCGTGGCCGCGCTGCACGCCCGGATCAAGCCCATGTTCGAGGGCCTGCGCACGCGGCTGGCGTCGTGGGCCTACGACAAGCAGGTCAAGACGCCCACGATCGACGAGCTGATGTCGCTGATCAGCGACGCGCTGGCGCTGGTCGACTTCAACTTCTCGGTGCTGCGCGATTCGGGCGGCGATCTGCAGGAGTACGGGCTGCTGTTGATCAGCCTCCGGCTCTATCACCTGCTGTGGCCGAGCATGCCGGTCGTCGTGGCCCGGCCAACCCAGCCACCGGTCCAGTGAGCGCACCGATCTCCGTGTGGTGGCGGCGGTGGACCGCGGTGATCGCCGTCGCGTTGGTCGCGGCCGGGTTCGCGATCGTGTTTCGCGCCAGCCTCGCCGCGGTCGTGGGGCTGCTCGGCGGCCGGACGATCGTCGCGATGATCAGCGCGGCGCCGGCCTGGGAGCGGATCGCGCTGCCGGCGATCGGCGGCCTCTGCGCGGGCCTGGTGATGCTGATCGCCGCGCGGGTCCGCGAGGGCGCCGGCGTCGGCTTCGTGATGGAGGCGATCGTGCTCGGCCGGGTCCGCGTGCCGCTGACCCGCAGCGCGCTCAACGTGGTGGGGTCGTGGCTGGCGATCGCGTCGGGCAACTCGCTCGGCCGCGAGGCGCCGCTGATCCAGTTCGGCGCGGCCGCCGGGGAGGGCGCGCGCCGGGCGTTCGCGCTCGACAACGTGACCGCGCGCATCGTGCTGGCCGCGGGCGTCGCGTCGGGGTTCGCGTCGGCGTACAACGCGCCGGTCGCCGCGGTGCTGTTCGTGGTCGAGATCGTCACCGGCGTCGTGGTCCTGGAGGCGATCGTGCCGATGCTGGTCGCGGTGGTGATCGCGACGATCGCGACCCGCTACGTGGTCGGCGGCGCCCCGCTGTACGGCGCGCGGGCGTTCGAGCTGCACGCGCCCGCCGAGCTGCTCGCGTTTGCCGGCCTCGGCCTGCTCGTGGCGCCGATCGGCGTCGGTTTCCTGCGCCTGCTCGGCCTGTCCGATCGCCTGTGGCGCAAGCTGCCGATGCCCTGGCGCCCGGCGCTGGGGGGGCTTCTGTGCGGCGCGATCCTGATCGGGCTGCCGATGGCCGCCGGCAATGGCTTCGAGCCGCTCGCGGCGCTGCTCGACGGCAAGCTCGCGGTCGCGGTCGTGGTCTGGCTGCTGGTCGCCAAGCCGGTCGCGACCGCGATGGCGGTGGGATCGGGAAATCCCGGTGGTGCGTTCACCCCAACGCTTCTGATCGGCGGCTGTACCGGCACGCTGTACGCGTTGGGCCTTCACGGCATGTTCGGCGACGCGATCGGCTCGCCGTCGACCTACGCGCTGGTCGGGCTGGCCGCGGCGATGGCGGCCACCACGCATGCCCCGCTCACCGGCGCCGTCCTGGCGTGCGAGCTGTCGGGAGACTACGCGCTCATGTTGCCCCTGCTGGTCGCCACGGCGGTCGCCGCGGCGTGGGCGCGGCGGCTCTATGTCGACTCGGTCTACACCGCAGAGCTATCGCGCCGCGGCCTGCGCTGGCGCCTCACGCTCGACGGTCGCCGCGTGATCGAGAGCCAGCAGCACTCGGTGGATGTAGTCTAGTCTCATAGCTGAGATCTCAAGAGCAGTCACCGACGACGAATCAAGTTACGCAACGGGGCGTCATCGGCGTTCGAAGGTGCCGGAGCTACCCGTGCCATGTGACGGCCGCGATCGATAACCCTGGTGCGCGGTTGGCGTCATCCTCGTCCCCACGTGGACGTGGAGCACAGCGGCCTACCGCCGCGATGCCACGCTCGATAGGTCCCGAGGGGCTCCCGCTCGCGAGTGCGCGGTGACGAGACCACGGGCGCGAGCGCTCCCAGTCCGGGCGTTCCCGGGGGTAGACCAGCGGCATGGACAACCGCACGAGACTCGTTGGAACGTCCTGATACGCGGCTATGTGTAGACGCCTGAGGCCCCAGGTGCCCGCCGAACCGGCTGACCCGCGTGGCGTGGCGCCCGAGCCCGGGCCCAACAAGACGCACCTGTGAGCGTCGGCGAGCCGGCCACAACGGCGAGCCGGCCACAACGGCCAGGCGGGGAGACGGCCACGACGACGGCGAGACGGGACATGACCAGGACGACGGCCACAACGGGGAGACGGCCACAACGAGGAGACGGCGACAACGAGGAGACGGCCACAACGGGGAGACGGCCACAACAGCCACAGCGGCCACAACGCGAGACGGCAAGACGGCGACGACGGCGACGACGGCAAGACGGCGACGACGGCCACAACGGCGAGACGGCCACAACGGCGAGACGGCCGCAACGGGGAGACGGCCACAACGGCCACAACGGCACAACGGCCACAACGGCACAACGGCACAACGGCCACAACGGCCACAACGGCCACAACGGCCATGACGCCCATGACGCCCATGACGGCCATGACGCCCATGACGGCCATGACGGCCATGACGGCCATGACGGCCATGACGGCCATGACGCCCATGACGGCGACGAGTCGGGCTCTCTCCCTCGAGATTGCCACGTCGCCGACTCATTATTATTTAGGATTTGCTTGACAGCGCTGCATGGCGCGACGGCCGCGACATCGGAGCTCTGCGAAAAATCCCCCCGAGGATTCCATATACTCCCTGCTGAGCGCGCCAATCGACCGGGGGTGCCTGCGCTCGAGGTTTGAGGTGCGATCGGCGCGCACGGCGCACGACAGAGCTTCGAAAACCTCGGGTGTATAAACATCGCATACGCGCGAGGGAGGCGCCGCGCGTACGACCCGACCCAAGGTGAGGTGAGCGATGGTGACGAACCTGCATATCGACTGGCAAGCATTGCATCACCGGCTGCGTGGCATTGCGAAGCGACGGGCGATTCTCGATGCCGAGGAAGCGCGATGCCTGCGCGAGGCGGCAACGATCAAGCTGTGGCGGCGGCTCGGCTACATCCACATGAGCGAATACCTCGAGCGCGAGCTCGGGTATGGCCCGCAGGTAGGCGGCGAGCGCATGCGGGTGGCGCGCGAGCTGGCGGAGCTTCCGATGATCGAAGCCAGCCTCGGCGACGGCGCATTGCCGTACTCGGCCGTACGCGAGCTGACGCGCATCGCGACGGCGGCGACCGAAGCCGAATGGCTCGATGCAGCCCGCGGCAAGAACCTGCGGCAGATCGAGGGCCTGGTGTCAGGCAGGAAGCGCGGCGACCGGCCGCGCGACCCGACGAACCCGGACCTGGTGCCCCGGGTGGTGCGGCTGGAGCTCTCGCCCCCCGTGTTCGCGCTGTTTCGCCAGGTCCAGAGCGCCCTGGCCGACGAGCTTGGCGGCCGGCTCGACGATAGCGCGCTCGTAGAGCTCCTGTGCCGGCGCGCGCTGGACGGCGGCGGCTCATCGGAGCGGCCTGCGCACCAGATCGCGATCACGGTGTGCGAGTCATGCAATCGCGGCTGGCAGAACGGCGCGGGGCGCGAGATCGAGGTCGGTCCCGAGGTCGTCGAGCGTGCGCGTTGCGATGCCGAGTTGATCGGGTCGCTCCAGGACAACCAACCGGCGCGGGTCACTGCGACCGTCACGCCACGGATCCGGCGCCAGGTGCTTGCGCGCGATCACCATCGCTGCACCGTACCAGGTTGTCGCTCGGCACGGAATATCGATTTACATCATGTAGAGTATCAGCGCGACGGCGGGCGCCACGAGCTATCTAATATTGTCTGTGTATGTTCATTATGCCGCGCGCGGCATAAACTGCATTATGCCGCGTACCGGGTTATGCCGCGTACAAGAGAGAGCTCGACGAGGAAGATGCCGGCCTGCGCGGCATAAT
>Ga0307509_10000094_pt1 | contig 123514 bp, 121 predicted proteins | sample 10_EM_MG_FD_202245 | JGI IMG/M metagenome (GOLD analysis project Ga0307509, IMG submission 202245) | Populus trichocarpa ectomycorrhiza microbial communities from riparian zone in the Pacific Northwest, United States - 10_EM | ecosystem: Host-associated > Plants > Roots > Unclassified... | reverse complement strand
CCACAGCCCGGCCAGGGCCCCGTGTCATACGGGGCGGGGAGGAACGGCAAAGAGTTGACCCCGGGCCGGAGTAACGGCGGGGTCACAAAGTGAAAACCCGCCCCGCCCCGCCCCGTAACGAACACAGCCCCCCCTGCAATGTCAAGATCAGCCTCTCACCTGAAGCACACCCTCTGTCAGACTCAGCCTCGTAAGATGTTGCACAACAGCCAGGACTCGCCCCCAGGACTGGGCCCTGGACATGTTTTTTCCATTGTTCAACACAACTCCCTTGGGAGCTGGGATCCGTTTCTTTCCTTATTTAATTCGTTTGCTTCAGTAAAACTCCCTTCTTTCATTTTTTGCCTTCAAGACCCGCCAGATTGGAGAAACTCTTTACCCTTGTTTGCGGACTTTACCTCGTTCGCCCCTTTGATAGCCAACCGCCGCCCTCAGGTAGCCTTTTATGCCTTCAGGTCAATGATAGACATGGCCACCATCACCCCGATTTTCACAAGCAGGTTAGACCTTGCTACCTTTGAGATTTCCGCCCCCTCCCTGTTCGACATTAAGGCTGAAAGGTTCCACATACTCAACTGCTACAGCGTATGGGGCTCAACAGCCACAGAAAGGACAGTATCGCCCACTCTTGCACTCCCAAGCACCCCCTTTCCCACCTTGGTGATAGGGGATTTCAACATACTCAACCCCTCGGCAGAGCCGATTAGAAGACACAACTCCTCCAAACTCAAGGCTTCCTTCCCGTACTTCTCAAGAGCCACAGAACTTGGATACACGCTTCCTACCACCCAAGGGGTTCACACCCTTTTCCCCCTCCAAGGTTCTTCAAGACCCTCAGTTCTGGACCTTGCCTTCGCATCCCCCCCCCTAATGCCCTTCTTTCAAGAATGGTCTACCAACCTCCCTTCCACTGAGTCTGATCATGCTCCCATTACTATTACGATGGCACACCCGATCAGAGCCCCGCCACCCCCTCCACCAAACTGGGTCAGAACTGGCTGGCCCACCCTTCAACTGCTAATTAGAAAGGAAAAGCATGATCGATGAGGGTTTTCTACATAAGATCACTGGCCTATTTATCTGTCTGACAGCAGTCATATTATGTTATTCACTGCAATGTTGGCAGACTGGCATCTGTATCAATAATGTGGCCTTCACAAGGGCCACTTTCAGTGGTAAGAAAAACAATTTGTACTGGCAGATTTCAAAAGTGTCTGGATTGCCCAACTGTATCCAGCATCCTGACACTTTTGAAAACCCCAACTACTCAAGTTACCAATTGAAAACAAGGTCAGCCAATGGATAGATAACCCTGCTGGAACGTCAGACACCATTATGAGACAAAACCGGAAGAGTTTGGCAATATCGAATAATCTCCCTGATAAGAACGACATTGAAGGCCAGAATCGCGAATGTGCAGGGAAATCAGGACAAGAGGCGGGCAGGATATGACAATCATGAGAATATATTGAGGTTGGTGTTTGGTAGTGATATGGAGCTGGATGAATTCAAGGCACCTGGCGGCCTCATGGATACAGAAGGACATGGTCAGCAAGAGTGGCGCTGAGAATATAGGCCAAATCCCGGAGCACTAATTTGTGCACCACTGCTCCAAGACCCTAGGGACTCATAATCGCATGTTGAGAATTGTTTTATCACCACTTGCTCATTGTGTATATATATGTAATAAAATTAAATTAAATTACACGTCCTACGAGGGTCAGGAATAGTCAAACAATTATAGTATGCAGATTGGTAAGCAGGTAAAGCATAAGAATAGATTGCACAGATTGTTGTAAGCTACCCAAGTATGAGTAAGGTATCTAGCAGGCAATAGTAGGTTCAGAAGGTATCGAAATATCTTCAACAGCTGGTTATAAACTGCGCAGGCTTGGGTAAGTCATCTAGGAGGCAGCAGTAGGTTGACAGAAACAGGAATGAGTCTCGGGAGCTGTTACAAGCTGGGGAAGACAGTAGGAGCATGTGAGCAAACAGTAAGAGGCCAGGGGGGTGGCGAGAGCCATAGGGCAGACAAGAGAAAAGATGGAGAGCTGAGGAGAGAGCCACGTGGAAAAACAAGAGAGGGGGAACTTCCACCAGATATGTGAGCAGATGGGGTAGGATCAGAGGGCGGCGGACGGAATGCACCTGTTGGAAAGGATCAGGGCAGAGGAAGTAATGACAGGAAAACATCCACCAGATATGCGAGAGAGCTGAGGGAATCAGGGAGGGAGGGAGAAATAGAGGTGATATTGGTGTAGTTCTAAATGAGAAATGAATTCAGTGAGAGAGTAGTGACGCAATTAAGGAACCGAGGGTATCATGGGGAGCAAGCTGGCGGGCAAGTGTATTGGAGGGAAGGGTGGAAGGAAAAATGTTGTGGCAGCAAGATGTCTGCAAAAGAGCAGCATGGTCTAGGTACATTGGGAGTAAAGGAATGAAGAGGGTGAGTGCTAGTAGTAGAGTATCCGGGGGGTGGCTGCCCCAGGAGGGGTCCAATACATCAGGATGCAAAATCAGTGCGTCCAATGCCTCTGGATGCTGACTTGCGCATCCAGATGCATTGGAGGCTACCCTTTCACATCTGGACAGAATGAGCCCAGGCAGACGCACCCAGAGCTGGAGTTTATATTATAAGTTCCTGGAACGTCCAACACACAGGGTGAGCAGGGAGAGACAGAACGCAAGGTACTTATTTTGCTGATATGGATGTATCCAGATGGAATCCACTATAGAGAAGTGAGTCTAGACATACCTCACACAACCATATGTACTGCCAGAGTACTGGATGCACTGGACGCACACGATGCAGAGTCTAGACTAAAAGTGTCAGGAGGCAACACCACTGTATCTGACGTAGGATAGCTTTTTGCTAATGTAACAGCAAGCACCTTGGAGAGGTTTCTGAATATGGAGAAGATAAGGGGCAGGAGAAAGAATGTTTGAATAAGTGATATGGGAGGATAGGAGAGTAGGAGATATGGGGAGGCAGCAGGGTATCGGGAGCATCTGATATCTATTTTGGACACAACCAAAATTGGTAATACCATCAGGCCACTCATAACAACCAGGATAGAAAAACATCATCTGATCCATCCAGATACTGTGCCCATGCTTCAGACGAAAGATAAACTTTTGCTGATTTAAGATCTATAATATTATTATAGTTTTATAATATTATGAAATCCAACATGCCTATTACTAATAATTGTAGTCCTGTGCCAGTGCCCGTCAATGTTTGCCTTACTTTGTCACTATTTATGACAACATGACTCATACTTCAAACTTATATTATTATCATAAATTATCTCAATTTCTATTCCTCAAACATCTTACTTTAAGCAAATCATAGTACTGTCCAATTTCCATTCTCTCTATCATATTATAAATCAATTACCCAACTCCCTATTAAACTCTCTCTTTTCCTGCCAGACACTATTAAAACTACTGCATCGATTATCCTCTTTGTTCACATATCTACTCGAAACACCCTTACCAACTGACCTGTTATCCTGTCTCTTCAAGAAACACGTGATTATCCATCTCAAGTTCTCCTGGTTGGTTTTAGGGTTAGGGTTTGTGGCCTTGGATTATGCGTCCAGAAGTTGGGAGTGAAGGCTGCTGCCAAGAAATCATTTGCCTCACACTCGTTGCTGAGTACCCAGACCTCACGACCATTTGGTCACTTACGATTACCGGAGGAGTCGCGGAAACCTGTCTTATAACCCTCGGCGAGCTGTGAAGCCGTGAGGGCTTCCCCAGAGCTTGGCAAAAAAAATTATACTTGGGCATATTACCATTCCACCGCTTTCTCCCCTCCAATCTTCATCCACCAACCATCTTGCAACACAACAACCTCCTAAAGACAACCTCTGGAGCGCGCAACATTTACAAGATGGCCACTGGTTTGTGCTACGACCGTCGCATGACTAGCCATCGTATACTCAAGGGGGAACACCCCGAAGATCCTAAGAGGATATCTGTTATATACGAAATGATTGTTAAATGCGGCTTCGTCAATGATCCCGAATTTTCTGGCACAAGCAATTCGGATGACCCTGGATTGATGGTCAGAATTGAGGCCAGGGAGGCAACTGAACGTGAAATCGGCCTAATCCACAGCAATAATCAGTTTGAATTTGTTCGAGAGCTCGAAGGTAAGATGAATTAGTCGAGCGTTTCCTTCTGAGAGTGCTAATATTGTCCTTTTATTTATAGACCGTGGCGACGATGAACTAATCATGATGACACATGAGGCTGATTCGGTTTACTTCAACCGGCATACATTTATGTGCTCTAAGCTTTCTTGTGGTGGGGCAATAGAAACATGCCTTGGGGTTGCTCAAGGTCACGTAAAGAATGCAATTGCAGTCGTTCGGCCACCGGGACACCACGCGACTCCTGACCGCCCAATGGGTTTCTGTATCTTTAACAACGTCTGTGTGTCAGCCAAGGCTCTCCAAGAGAGGCTACCTGATATTAAGAAGATTTTAATTCTTGATTGGTAGCTATTCCTCAATTTGTCTCAAATTTACACAGAAGTGGAATTGGTCAAATTATTAATTGTCTTTTCTTCTTAATCTGCATCTGTAGGGACATTCACCATGGCAAGTAAATCAACAGAATAATTCATTATAAGAGAACTGTAACTGACCCCTGCTCTTTTTACAGGAAATGGTACGCAGGATGCCTTTTACAGTGACCCATCTGTGTTGTATATCTCTCTCCATAGGTTCGAGAAGGGAACATTCTATCCGAACGACCCTAAGGGGGATTCTAAATTCTGTGGCTCAGGCCAAGGAACTGGATTGTAGGTCTTTCACTATTTCTCTCTTTAGGTCTTGTGACCCTTATATGTGCTGACCGCTTTAGTAATGTAAACATTCCTTGGACAGAAGGTGGTAAGCTAGACGGCGATTACATATATGCTTTCCAAAAGCTTGTGATGCCGATAGCTCTGGAATACAATCCGGACTTTGTTATTGGTGAGCATTCTGCTACTCCCATAAGAATCTCTTAAATCTTGTTGAGCCAAAATCTAATAATCAAAATCTCAACTAAACAGTTTCGGCCGGGTTTGATGCGGCTGCTGGCGACGAGCTCGGGGAATGTTATATCACACCAGCTGGCTTTGCCCATATGACATATATGTTAATGAGTTTGGCAAAGGGCAAAATGGCTGTCTGTTTAGAAGTAAGGCATCACTCACTTCAGTTGGATAAGTTCTTATACAAATTGTAGGGAGGATACAACCTATCCTCAATCTCGAATTCTGCGCTTGCTGTCATAAAAGTGTTGATGGGTCAGGCTCCCGAAAAGATACTGGACCCAGTAGCGTCCCCGGCCGCGGCAAAGGTAGTTCAGGAGTGTATTAATATCCAAATGAGGTATTGGCGCTGCTTGCATACAGCCGGTTCACTAAGTCCAACTCCCCTAATGGATGTTGTGAAAATTTTGCTGATTGAGTTGGTTAGGGGCTTCCGAGAGAGGTAACGGGCTTTCTCTAGATGGTTAGAATATACTCGTCTAATCAGACTCGCGCTTTTGCTAATAACTTTTAGTCGTAGTGCGGGCCTGGCAAGAGAAATTCTTGTGGGAGAAGTACAAGATGTCGTCAGCACCAGTCATGCATCCGTCGGGTCTTGTATTCAACAACGCGCTCCTCATGTCGTAAGTACCCACTGCAGGGTGAAGTCAACATCAAGTTAGCAAACTGATGGAAACCTCTCTTCTTAAATTCAACAATATGATTCCCCGATTGTTTTAGAGTTCATAATCGACGCTGATGGATACTAGAGAAAATTGCCCTACCGCTAAAGTTATTGTAATGATCGTGCACGAACCGTAAGTAGTCCGCAATCACGCAAGTTCCAAGTAGCGCTAATTAATTTTGAGTATTAAGGCCAAAAATACATGCTACCGTAGACACCAGAGCCTCGAAGGAGCTCAATTTGGATGATCTTGAATTGGTACTTTTCACTTATCTGCTCAAGTTGCCGGATTGAAGGTGCTACCGTTTTAGTAGTTACGTGCCAAACCCATCTTCAATCCGGCGACTTGAGTACCTTGTCTTAGGACCTAAAATGCCTGTCGGCCTGCTAATATGCTAACTTCCGTGATACTGAAGATTGATCCCGTCTACTTCTATATTCGCTGGGCCTTTGAGCAGCAGTTCGGAATAGTGGATGTTAGTCTTCCACCACGTCAGCATTCCCAAGTAGTAAGTATCCCAATATCGTGTTAGGTGAGGCTAAAGATGCTAAAAATCGTTATTTTAGAATGGCAAGAATGGCACAACACATAAGCTAGAAGGACAGTCTGAAACCTTTTGTGAATACCTTTGGGATAATTACATTGAGTACTATATCCTTTCGCTTTCCTTTTTCTCTAGATTTTTGTTTCGTTCTTAACCTTTAATCTCCCGGCTCGTAGGCTCCAAAACGCGGAGAATATCTTGTTGATCGGGGTTGAAGAAGGGGTTTCGGGTCTCCTTCACATGCTTGCAGCCAGAAGTAAGAGAGCAACCCCCTTCCATGGTATCTGTCAATTAACGTATCGTAAACTCTAGAGTGCGAGAAAAGGGTCAAGGCCTGTGTAGGTTTTATATGCACCGCCGACATGCAGTCCATACACTATAGTGGGATTAAAGGGATTAGAGACCAAGAACTCGCAGAATGGTACTTCAATGTATGCATTTCCTTCTCCGCTACTCGTTTTAACAACTATCATTCCAAGCTAATCTTTGCTTTCAAAGACCTCGCTACTTTTTGTTGGATCGGAACATCAATACTGGGAGAAGAACAAATCCCGTCGCAAGAAGTATGGCAATTGCAAGCCTGCTAGTGGTGACGTTATTTCCACAGTCATGTTGAACTCCCAAGAGGAAGTAGCAAGCTTTATGTTGAGCAAAATAACTGTCGAGCCAACGAAGCGCGACGACGACGACAAAAGCCATGATAATAAGAATGGCGACGGAGAGGAGGAGGGGGTCACCAAAGCGGCTTAGATGATTGCCAAGCTAATGTTTTTCCCCCATAATAACTTTCGTTACTATTTATATTTCTTCCCTTTGTTTTATTTAATCCATCGGGTTGGAGTCAGCAGTTCCTCATTGGGTCATACATGGATGGTTGGCGTTATTACTTAAAATCTCCTTTCGCTGTTTCTCTCTCCGACCTGTTATACTTCTGTATTGTATGTAATATACTGCACTGCAGTTAAATTATGAAATTTGCGAGTGATGCGATGTGATGTGACATGAGGGGTGCAAATTGGTAGGCTGGCTTGAGTCGTATATATGAAACCGTAGTGATATTCGCTTCTATTGGGCATAATATCTCGGCGGGGGAGTGTGCGAGAGAATTACTGAGAAAAAAGGGACATCGTACCTAAGTTAGAAACTTGAGTTCAGAGCTCTATCGATATATCCTTTCTCATTGTATTCGACGAAATTGTAAACCACCCACTGGCGCTGTTGTCGCCTACTTGTGAACTAACACTCACGAACTCGGGAGGTCACTTCAATAGCCTTCTTATACAAGTCGCGTCCCCAGGTACAATCACTCACGCCACCCGCAGTGCAAAATGAACATTACAGTGTGCGGCACTCTCAATATGAAATGGTTCGCAGGTGTGAAGTACGCCTCTTTTTCTTTTGTTCTCTTGTCAAAGAGAGCCCTGCTACTAGCTTCGGTTGCGATCAAGTTCTTGGTTTGCCTTTGTTGAGAGAGGTGGGGTTTCTCATATTGGGTTAAGCACGTTCAGCTGGCAAGGTTGAGGAAGTGGGTTTCATTGTGTTGGAGTACTCATAAGATACCAAGGTCTAGAACTAAATACTTTGAGTGTAGTTTTCCGGAAGAACGTTTCATTGTTTGTTTGGTTCTTTGTTTCGTGGCAGCTGGTAGTTTGTTAGGAGGGGTGAGGTTGATTGTTTATTGTACAGTAAGTGTTGTGAACTAGGTTGTGCCTGCAGCCTAGTCCATCTTATTCTAGTCTAGTTTAGCGCAGCGCAATGAAGACAAAGGATAACTCTCCACAAAATTTGATGAGTATTGTATACCTCTGCGCATGGATTTTCGTGAGCCTCGTCGCTCTCTTATAGCACCACGGGTGTAAACCATGTCTGCTGACAGTCTTACTGATTGGGTGTTACGGGGAGTTAACTTCCGGTATACCGGCTGGCTTGAATTAGGTTGCAGTGCTGGACGGACAACTTCCCGTAGACATTCAGATACATTCCGTAAATTTCGGCTAGCTAACTTCATACCCCTACAAAACAAGTGCCGCTATACAGATATGGTAGTTCATGAATAAACACCATTTCTGGGCGTTGAGAGGTTATCTGTCGAAACCATGAGGGGGGAAGTGCCATGCTTTGCGGTGTTATCAACGCACGGAAATTGGAGCTCCAGAACTCGAGCCCACGGGAAGTAATCCAATGCGGTTTTGGAATAGGTCGACAGGTGGAAGTATTTTCACTCACTCCCGCACAATTCAGGTCTCCTACCAAGAGGCATGAGAAAGACAACTGCGTATTATCGCACCACCGTCGACAACAAGGAAAGCAGGAGGGGAAATAAAAGACCCCAAAGCCGAGTGCATGCCGCTTTATATTATACGTATATACATCAGGAACTGCGCCTAGAAGAACTTAACCCCCATCTCCTCATTCGTGCCGAATACCTGCGCGAGGCTGCGTTTGACCAGGAAGTCGAGGGCTTTGCGAAGGACGTACGGGTCTATTGTGTGGAATTCTGTGTCCGAGGAACTGTTAGTGTGATGGGGGGTGAGCGAACAAATGGGGAGGATACCTTGATTCCTAGTGAGATCCCCTTCAGATATCTCGTAAAGTGTGAGCACGCTTCCTTTTTGCCCAGTGTTATCGATCTGTCCATCCCTATCGTCAACACCTTCCCATCCCCGCCAAAAGCATGCGGACACAATTACCCATTCATAGATCGCATTGGCCCACTCCTCCGGCTTCCTCCAATACACTATCGCCGTCGCTCTCCCCACACCTTCCCACTCCACGTCGCCTTCTGTCGCCATATACTCCAGAAGCTCTACCGCGTCGCGCTGCTTGAATCTACCTACGTCTCCCGTTAACGCGCATTCCCTCCCCCAAAGGGGGGGGAGGACCTACGGTTGAGGTTCCTGTTATAAAATAACTCAGTTTCGAGCGCATCGCTGAGCTGCAGTTTCCAAATCTTGTGCGCGCGGCAGTAGGATAGGACCCAGGCGGCCCAGATTGAGCGTTGGTGGGCCCATGTGGTGTCGTTGGGCTGTGTATTTTGTCTGTGTTAGTCGTGGTGTAATGCGCTCAGCGGGGAGGAGGAGGAATGATATCTTGTGAAGAAGGCGGGGAACTCGTAGAGTTCTGGGTACTCGATGTTTGGAGGTTTGGGTCTTGTGGACATTCCGGTTGCTGTTATTAGGGCTCGTAGATGGAGCTATTAATTTTCACAGGGTGGAGGTGCGTATAATACCTATTTGCGGTTGACTTGTGGGATACCGGTAGTGGGGTGAATGCTGGGCTCTGGGTGACTTTATCCGGAGCCAAGCTTTGCGGCTCTGAATCTTGCAGGTGACCCTTTTTTTATTAATTTCCGCCCAGCTGTGACCCTGATCTTTTTTGCTTGGAGTTGATGGGTTTCCCTTTTCTTCTTCCTCCGTGACGTAATAACCTATTTCTTTTAATTTCTTTCTCGGATGTCTACCCTCTCTCATGTACAGTGATAATGCCGGAAACGCAGGAAATAGTTGTTGACGGGGGAGGTGGATCAGGAAGGAAACCGCAGAATAACCTTGTACAGGGAACCTCGGCGGCGGGGGCTAGAGCTTTGGGAGCACAGCTTATCGCATTCTACTTCAGGGCCCCAGTAAAAGCGTTTTTTAGACTACGGGTGGATTATATGGTATCATCGCTCCTACGAAGGGTCGGATGGTACTGATATAATAGCTAATGAGGTCAGCACGTTCCAAGAGCTATAAATCCAAGAGTTCAAGCGAACGAGAAATGGTCGTTAAGACAATCTACTCCCGGGCTTCTATTTCATGCGGTAAAGCACCATGGATGGAAGTTCATTCCTAACCAAGGTATTGCTATACAAATCCTACTTCCACTATATATATTCTCACTCATGAGCAACATAGTTCTCCCACCCCTGGTAGCAAATGCAAGCGTCGGCACGATCCTCTACACTTCGTACCTACAAGTCCTTGGAAGCCTTCACCAACCCTCCTCACAACCTACAAAACGGGTCTACCCCCCGCCCCCATTTACTGCGGCCTTCCAGGCCGGCTCCGCAGCTGGAGCCATCCAATCCCTCGTTGCAGCACCCCTCGACGCCTTAGCAGTCCGCTTCCGAGTAAGCGATATGCTAGAGGGGAAGTACACATCTATGTGGCAATACGGAAAGCACAAACTTCACGAAATCGGCCTTCGAGGAGTTTTCTCGGGTTACTCTCTCTCTCTCCTGAAAGAATCCCTCGGATGCGGCCTCTTCTTCGGATCGTTCGAGTACGTCAAACAACAAGCTTACTTCTCATACCTAACATGGTACTACGGCCGAAGGAGACGAAAGCACCATACAGAGCATGTCACCATCCGGCCGCATTACGCCCTCGAGCCGATCTTCCTGCTCCTAGCCGGATTTTCGGCGTCGGTTACTCAACAGGCAGTTCAGCACCCGTTGACCAAGATCCAGGATGTGCATTATGGAAGACTAGAATCTATTGATTACGCGTCGAAGCTGCAGCATGCCTCGGCTCTAAGGGAGTACGCGCACAGCTACGAGAGAACATTCGCACAGTGTAAAAAGCAGGCAGCGAAGGTTGGCGGGTGGAATAATTGGTTGTATAAAGGGTTTGTCCTCAAGACGCTGAGGCAGGTACCCAGTACAGCTGCAGGATTGATCGTGTTTGAACTAGTTAGGAGGAAGTTTGGGGATGAGGGGGAGGCGATTGCTATTGAGTATGAGAATTCTACAATCCTGTTGTCGTAGGCGGAGGCATTTTGTGGACGGTGTTTGGTCGGGATGTTTGCGTATGATCGGCGCATGCTAGACTTACTTACTCTACTCTTGCTTGAGGGGTGTTAGATTCCCTGTGATAGACCTTTAGATAGCCTTCCCCATTTTTGTGCTTTCCTTTTTCCTCTCAATAGAGTGAGGTTGGTAGATATGAAGGAAGAATAGACGTAACGCGCAACAGACGCCTGTATGATATATTGCCGTACAGTCCAAATAAAGAACCAGCTTAGACTCGGCTTGCAACGACTTGAAAACCCTTGATTAGCGGAGAGACGACATGAGCAAGCATAGTTTGAAGTCCTCCGGCTCACCCAGAGCACCGAAACTGCTGCACAATCAGTCCAGACGGGCTCGTGGTTCCCATATTTTCACATGAACAAGACTGATATCATACCTAGATGGACACCCTCCCCATCATCCATTGTCACTCGCACATTCTTACATTATATTTAAACCCATTAAACTCCGACTTCGAAAGGGAGAGAAACACCAGAATGTAATAAACACCAACCATCGACGACAAAAAAACACTGAATCAACCACCTCCCGAGGCAGAGGGCATAAAATAACTGGCTAATTCCCAGATACTTTTCAATTTGCCCGCATCTCCTGTAGACTAATGGCCCGTTTACCTAAACGTCTGGTTCCAAAGTTCGGTGACAAAACTAGAGGGCTGCATGCCAACCAGCATCATTTTCGGATAGACGGTGCAAAAGTGTTTACCTAATTTTCTACCGTCCTAATTCTTGTCACCAGATGGTCAAAATTTGACATTGCCTCGGAGATGCGCTTGGAAATCCCGCCAGATGCTCGACGGTATGCTACCCTAGGTAAACACCATTGACTTGCCCACACACCCCCAACCGTCAAGCCCCCCTTAATGGTTGGCACCTTCTCACGCCGCTAGATTGCCGTCTATAGGCAAACGGGCCCTAAAACACCTTGAGGAAGCCGCGCCAGCTCCAGGTAAGGGGTGGCCACCTCGCGCCGCGCAGCTCCCTGATTGTCAGTATTGGATAACAGTGCATTGGCTGGAGAACTTGTAATTACAGTACTAGTTATATGCACGAGTTCGTTTGGTGAATAGTAATGGGGGATAGGCGAGTATGACTACCAGTAGATACATGAGAGGATCATGCTCGCGGGCTCCAGAGTTGTGCATTCTAATTGGCAGTAAGGCGTGTCTGAATTGTTTAGGAATTAGACAGAAGGTTACCCAAACGAAAAGAAATAAAAACAAGAACAAGGTTTACTTACTCTGCCCGGATATGCTAGACATCACACTGGATATTCTGGAAACCGCCCCGGACATGTTAGACATCGCGCCGGACATGCTGGACATCATGCTGAATATCCCAGAGTAGCTAAATAATGGCACCACCCTTGCCCGACCAGTTGCATGTTAGAAATCCTGGAGATCTGATCCATAACCGTATTCGTACACCGAACTAAGTCAGCAAAGTCGGGCTGCGGGCCGAGGTCAAGTTGAAGCAGTTGTTTGGGATCTTGTGCCATTCTGTCATGCGTTATGAGGACGAGTTTAGTCAGTTAGAGAGGCAATTATCCCAGTGAAATATTGTAGACGGGACCCCTGCCAGGAAGTTGTATTGCCTGTTGCTGGTTGGGTGGCAAGGTTGGGGTGCTTCGTTCCTTCTTATGGAGACTTGTCCCATACCTCTCTAGTTTGCTCGGCAATACACTAATCGTCGTAACGGTGTTCACTATCGTCGTAGTTGTGGCAGCTGAGAGGGAAACCACCTGCCATGAACCCTAACCCTTATCTTACCCATGAGATATCAGGATTTGTGCCAAAACCTACTTTGCCAGTGGCTCACGCACGGGACTGGGAGCATGGTATGTATGAGCGCAGATTGGAATATCCAGAACAGTATCGTAAGGTGTACTTTTATAGAGGGCGAACTATCATTCTTCTGCTCTTCGCTTTGATGCTGGCAATCTGGGACCTTCACTACATTCGCCCCATCGAGAAAGCAGTGTGTTAAATATTGCTTAGTCCCTACCGATAAGAGGGAAACGTGATGCCGCTGGATCGCTAATGATGTTAACGGCGGATGACTGAGCAGGGCGATCACTCTCGCCCAAATTTGGTCATTAAAAATGCCCTCCTCTCCTCGCTAGTCTCCTCGCCTTTCTTACATTCCTCCGTCACCCTTGAGAGGTCGACCAACCCATGACAGGGTGGATACCTCCCTCTGCGAGAATATTTTACAATTGATCTTCTCATTTTGCTTCTGATGGAAGCCCGTTAAAACAAAAAAACACCTAAAAAAATAAAAAAATAAGCCGGCTCCTTTGTCCGAAAATGTCGAGTTCCCAAAGTTCAGGTCCCTTCGTCGCCACTAAATCTACTACAAGCTCTTTCATTTCTGCACCACCTACCCAAGCGCCCCCGATAGTATCGTCTGGCAACGATCCGCAAAGACGTAGCGGGGGAGCAGGCCCTACCTTCGGATCTAATCTTTCTTCGAGAAGCAATTTGGCCGCTCCGAGAAGTGGCCAAGCGGGCCGCACGAACCATCGTAATCGACGTAAACCGAGTGCCACAGCTTCCGAAGAAATTGTTGCTGAGAGTCAGGTACACAGTCATTACTCACCTCCCTCACCTCCCTCCTCACCTCCAACCCCTTTCTCCCCCTTTCATTCTACCCCACCACACAGTTATGATAGTGAGTTAGAATTGACATAGGGTGTTACACTGCGAATTAGGTCACGATGGGGACACGCAATAGACGCAAGGGCACTTCGATCACCCATCTCATGAGTTGGAATGTTTCAGCCGCAGCCTCCCGAAACTCAGATGGTTACCGTTGGCATGATAACCGCCGCCATCCGACCTATGGAATGGGCTCGGGTTACCACGAGGTGGACAAAGCTCGGTAAGATTTGTATAGTCGGATTACTTCCACTGATCGGTGATAGGCTGACAAGCCGAAAAAGTTACGTCAATGCCAATTATCGCTTTATCGTCCACCCCGGCGGAGATTTCCGCGCACAGGCGATAAATCCTGACGATCCCTTGCCATGGAACCTTGTACTCCAAGTTCTCGCATCGGCAAAAACGCAGCAGCCCACCTGTCCTATCTGTTTGTCTACCCCGGTTGCTCCACGAATGTCAAAATGCGGTCACATATTCTGCCTCCCATGTCTTATTCGGTACATGGCCTCCGTTGAAGATGCCGGGTGCCCGCCGGAGAGACGACCAAAATACAAAAAATGTGTAATCTGTATGGATAGTGTCTATCTGGCGGAATCTAAGCCAGTCAGATTTTTCACCGGGCAGGAAACTTCGGCCCCCCGAGAAGGGGAGGATGTCGTTCTTCGTCTTGTAATGAAACGCATGGGCAGTATCCTCGCATTGCCAAAGGACGGAGCCCATTGCCCTACGCAAGTGGACGAAATCCCATGGCATTTCGCCGCTGAGGTGATGGACTACGCTCGGATTATGAAAGGGACTGAGACCTACATGATTGATCAGTATACGAGAGAGGTGGGTGATCTTAAGATCATGCAGCAGGAGGATGAGGCCATGTTTGGGGAAGATGGAGAATGGGCAAAGAAAGCCGCGGCATCGATTAGGGCCCAAATTGAGACGATCAAGGGAATGGGAGGCCCAAAGGGCTATCCCTCTGATACCTTTGCCGACCCCGCAGAAGTGGTGAGCGAGAGAAAGAAAGAAAAGAAGCCGGAAATCAAGTTTAATGAGAGCCAAGAGGGTGTCCCCATTATGTACCACGTATCCCATGAGGCTCGTTCCGGCCATTCATCGAGCTCCGTTTCGAGGTCGCAAACGCCTTCACAGAACAAATCTGAAGCAACAGTACTGGCACCTGCACTAGGGCTAGCGCCAACAGTCAAACTGCAGCCCCAAGTTAGCGAGCCTTCTGCTTCCCAAGTAGATGCGAGGGGCCTAATACGGCGTCAGAACGGATGCTCGGCCAGGGGTGATGCTCCGTATTATTTCTACCAAGCTCTTCCTCACTACTACCTATCCACCCTTGATATCAAAATCTTGAGAGCGGCTTTTGGATCATATTCCGACCTCCCCTCGACTATATTGCCTAGAGTAGAAAACGTGGTAACAGGTTACTCAGTCGATGACGATTTCCGGAAACGTGCAAGATACCTAGCACATCTTCCCTATGGCTGTGAAATTGCCTTCCTGGAATGCGACTGGACAGATATCGTTCCCGCGGGGGTTCTAGAAACCTTTAGCGCTGAGATTGACCAGCGGAGGAAACGAAAGCTGGAGAAAGACTCCCGGGAAGAGCGTGCCCGGATCAAGGCGGAGAGCCGACATGAAGAAAATCGTTGGGCCCTGGCTAAGCACAGGAAGGAGTTATTGGTGGATGATTACGAGCAGAGTCTGCTCACGATGATGGCTACTCAGAGTATCAACGGGACCGAGCCCGATGGTGGTACATCAAGTTCCGCTATGGAAGCCCCTTCTCCGCCTCTTGGCAACGGTTTCCACAGCGGAGAGGAATCTTCGGTTGCTGGCCTAGCATTGCCCTCCACTAGCACAGCCCAGACGCGAACTGTTTGGGGGACACCTCTTGTACACCTCCCAGGAGAAACAGAACCCACTGCTTCTATGCCCGCATCCGATAACAACGGCGGTTGGTTACCGGACTGGGAGCGGGACCTCATGCTCCAGCAACAGGTACTAGTAGGATTGGAATCCACAGAGAGTATTGCCAGTAGTAGTGGGCGGACACCCAGTCAGGGAAAAGGAGCCCAGGGTGGGAAGAAGAAGAAGTTCAAAAAAGTTACACTGATGTCCAATGGGGGGAAGCGTGGAGCCTGATTGTGCATATATCAAGCCTGCTATATGGTCCCCCTCTGAGCACTGTTCCTTGCCACTACAGGCTGTGCATTGCCTTTGCTCATCCGCCCTTCTCCCTCTTTAACCATTTAAATCTCTTCCTGCTTCTGCTTTAGAAATTCACTTTTCCTTGGTCCGGAGAAGGACCTAGAATCATAAAGCATAGCGTAGATACATAGCTTTGGCTACTTTTACAGATGGGGTTTTCGGTTTTCGGTTCCCCACCTGATCCTGCCTCGGTTGGGATCTTCTGTCTTTTTTTGTTTCTCGTTCTTAGTCTTTGGGGAAGGAGTTTTTAGGAGTTTTCAGGCTACATATATGTATTCAAGAAGTTGCAAATTCCGATATATCCTCTACCTATGAGATAAACCCTCATCTATGATACCGGCAGTTTACAGGCTACTATTCTTGAGCTGTGATTTAACTCGAGATATTTCCGACAGCTAGTATTCACATTCCTGAACCCTAACCCATACGGTTCGGTAGTGCTGAATTGTGCTGGTATACTAGTTTTCTCCCTGTGCAGTTTGAGTGTTTTGGTGAGTAATAGAGATCTTAGCCCAATTGATACTACATGGTCACAAAATCCAGAGTTAGGTGACTTATGCCGCGAGTCCGCAATTGTCCGAAATTGACCTGGGGCCCACTATACTACCTCTCTGCTATCATCATAGCTCGACAACCTTCCCCTAACACCCCACAATGGCCCCCACCACCACTACAGCAACAACAACAGCAAGAAACAGCCTCAACCACAAACCTCACGATCGAAATCCCTACGACTCCGATAGTGGTTCGAATAATGAAGAAGACGACCTTTCACCGCCTCCCCCGGACGTCAATTCCTGCACAACCATTGAAGAACTTCATGCCGTCCTCACCCATTTAACCGCCCAAGACGCTCACATAGACAGCAAACTCCGCACGTTGCTCTTGAAGCAATCCGAGCTGGAGCACTCCCTTACCCGCCTAGATTTGCTACGAGCACATTTAGGCACACAAGTCGTGGCGGCCCGCACGTTATCAAACACAATGCTCTCCCCTGCTGCAACTACTGCGCAGCGAGTCTCCTCCGCCGTGAAGCGCCTGGATATCGAGCAATCCCGCGTTAGAGCAACGCTAGAGGTCGTCGAGAAAGTTGCTGAGCTGAAAAATTGTGTTTTGGGGGTCACTGGGTCGATGGGTGCACCACAGGATTGGGAAACCGCAGCGAGCTTCTTACACCGTGCTGGGAAGATCCCGCAGGAGATCATCCGTGGAGAGTTCGCAGAGGAAATAGTACCCAGTGCTGAAGTTCCGGATCTTCCTTCCGTTACATTAGAGAACGCGGCGGAGTCGCTATGTGGGCTATTTCTCCGGGAGTTTGAGCGTGCGGCCGAAGCTGCGGACGGGGAAAAAGTCACTAGGTTCTTTAAGCTGTTTCCTCTAATTGGTAGGACAGATGTTGGACTTGAAGTATACGGGCGCTATGTGTGCCAGGGTGTTGCAGCAAGAGCTAGGGATGCGCTCGCGGCGAAGAGACAGGCTGTAGCGGATGGGGCTGGTGGGTTGGGTGACTTTTTCTATGCGAATGCGGTTACGAGGCTGTTTGAGCATATCGCGAATATAGTTGAGCAGCATGGGAAGCTGATTGAGAGGCATTACGGTGAGGGGAGGATGGGGAAGGTCATTGAAAGGCTGCAGGTTGAGGCCGATACCCAGGGGGGGATTATTATTGATACGTTTACGGATGAAAGGAGTATTGATAGGAAGGTGTGGCCCTCTTGTGGTGGGTGAGGTCAGATTATATGTGAGGCGGACGCTAATAAGTATAGCTTACGGATATCAAATCATATGCGTTCTCATTTCTGGTTCAGTCCTACATGCCTTCGACCAGAGGGCCTATGGGTGGTCCTCCTCGTTCCGGCTCACCAGCTCCCGGTGGCGCGGCGCATAGGAATAGTGAAGATGAAGGTGTTGATGTTAGGGAGGTAGATATGCTACTTAGTGAGATTGGGGTAATGCTTGGCCGATGGTCATTATATTGCCGTTTTCTCGCACGGAAATGTTTGGTAGGAGCTAATTTTTTCCTTTGGATCCAAGCTTTCTAACTAGATACTAGCCCCCTGAGCCCCAGGGCCTAGAAGAGACCGATACCCTCCCACCCTTCACAATTCCCCTTGTAATAACAAAATCTGCATTATCCCGGAAGGTTCAAGGCCGACTAATAGTCCCCTTCAATGTTATGACCACCTTCTTCTGCCGTCGCTCCGTCGAAAAGGCCTTCCAGCTCGACGAATCCCCCTCTGACCTCTCGTTGTCACTCAACTCCCCTGCATCCTCCTCCAATCCACCATACATCACCTCCGCCGTCGACGACGTGATGTACATTGTAAACAACCTCCTTCAACGTGCCCTGCGTACCTCCCAACGAGCCCTTGTTAGCAACGCAATTTCCACCGTCGGTCGAGTCCTGAGCTCAGACTTCGTCGGCATGATCCAGCGCAAAATGCAAGTAGAGAGCTACCCTAAGTCCTCCTCCGGCATTCCGGGGGTTCCAGTCCCAGACGACAAAATCCTCGGCTTCCTGGTCCTCCTCAACAACCTAGATGTAGCATCAGACTACACCCACCGCCTAATCAGTGCTTTTGTCAACGCCTCATCAGGTATCCCCCGGGCAGACAACAATCTAGGAATGGATGCCAGCAGCGACAACGCAATACCACTGGAAGAGCTCTTCCCCTTCCAAACCGACGCAACAATTGTCCGTGACGCTCTGAAAGGGATGGAAACCGCCTTCGAAGGAAAAGCCGGGGAACTAATCAATGACGGAATAATGGTCTTCTTCAACCAAGTCGTCAAACCGAAACTCCGACCACTCCTAGCAGAGGCGTTCCGCGACGTGGAGTACCTCGTCTCACCAGAGGGCGATGAAAATGCATACTCCCGCTCGGACCCGGACGGCGAAGACGAGCAAGAGGGGATAAGCCCCGAATCCAGAGACGAGCTCGTAAAACTACGCTTTCAGTCAGGTTGGGACGCGCTCATGACACCATACAAACGAATCCTTACAGGGAAGGTTTTTAACAAACTGCTTAATACTACGGCTAGTTACTTTTCCAAGCTCTTAGAGAAGCGGATTTGGGGATACGCTGGGAGGATCAGTGAATTGGGGGCTATCGGATTGGAGAGGGACGTTGCGGGTGTCGTGGGTGTCGTAGTTAGGGGCGGGTTGTATGGAGTTCGGGATGCGTTTGCTAGGTGCTCGCAGATTTGTCTGGTGGTCAATATGGAGGAGGATGAGGTTGGGGATTTGCTCACAGAGGCGGGTGATGGCGGGGAGGATGGAGATGGAGTTGAGTGGGTGTTGGAGATTGAGGAGAGAAGGAGAGCTAGGGGGATGGTTGTCGGAAAGCGGTAGGCAGAGTGAGAGATTTGGTTTCGTGTTGATGGTAAAAAAATGTCTCTAATCCTACAAGCGCAACCTGGGTGGTTCCGTCTCAGAATGGCTCGGGCGTCCTGGATGTCACTCGCTTATCGGGTAGCGAATTTAGAATCCCGGGTCTCAAAGCGAATCCTAAGTATTAGTTCCGCTTATACCCTCACTCTCACTTCGTTCAAGCCCGTGCAAACCTTGATCCCCCCGGTCCATTGTCAACCTCCGCCACCCAAATGCCCGTGAATCACTCACGGTCACTCGAGTGCAAAACCGCCCGTGCCCCAGCATCCGCTGTATGATATGGGGTAGAACTTCCGATTTGTGCGGTGATTTGTAGCGTCGAATCGGAGCCAGTGCACCATGGCCCTCCACTGCCACCACGAATTTTAAAAAAATTTCCTTTTCCTTCCCCCAACAAGTTATGAAAAATTGATCATCTGCATACCCGTATATCGTAACAAAGCAAAAGAGAAGAGGGGGGAGGGGAAAAAAACATCAACCTAAGTTCATCCCGTGATATTACCACAATCATAATCATAATATAGAAGAAAGAAAGGAGCCACAAGTAATTTCCCTCTCTCCTCCCCCCTCCCCAAAATAGAAAACACCCCCACCCCTTCCCTTGAAAAGGCCCCTACCCAAGCCTCTGCAGCAACCGACTCTTTCTCCTCTCTACCAAAAACTCCGTAACCTCGTCCAACCCGGGCACCACCCACCCATCGGGAATTGGTGTCCAACCCTCAGATGCCCCCTCCCCCCCCACCCTCTCCACATTCCTAAAACTCTCCATCTCCTTTGCCCTCTCGTACGCCAGTAAGACCCCATCATCCTCATCCCTATTGAAGCCGTAATAATCCGCATCCACATTCCTCCTCATCTCTGCCCTCAGCCTACGTTCCTCGTCCTTCCCCTCGGCAGCCTTCTTGGAAGGCTTGAGTTCGTCGAAGAGCTCTTTTACTCCCGGCAGTTCCCGCGCACGACCGAAGTATTTATAACCGCGGGAACCGGGCACCTCGCGGCCGTCCTCGTCGTAGGTTTTCGGGCCAAAGCGCATGTAGTTTGGCCCGCCGAGGTTGCGGAGTTGCACCTCCCACATGTGCTTCTCTCGCATTAGCTTATTGATTTCGTCATTTAGGTCGCGGATTTGATAGTCTGAGAGGCTGGCTTTGGGTGTGTTAGAACGAACGGAGCGGGAGAGGGGGATGGAAGTTACGGTCTTGGATTTTCGTGACTTTGCGGGAAATGTCTTTTACTACTTGGCCGCGCCATTTCTCACATGCTGGGATTGCGGTTACTTCTGTTATTACTTTTGGGCGGCTGGTTTTACCCCTTTAATTAGCATAATGTTGTTATAGTCGGATGGTGCGGGGGGGAAGTTGGCTCACCGTGTTCGCCCGGCATCGATAATTCCTAGATCTGCCGCCTGCTGCTCGCGAAAGCGAAACAGCATGGATTGGGCTTTTTCACTGTTTCGAGCCTGGGATGTACTAGTTAGTTTACTGTGGCATTGGGGCGGAGAGAGAATGGTGGAGGGGAGTTATTACCATGTTTGCTGAAGCTTCGGAGGTGACGGAGGTGTGTGTTGAACGGGGAGGTTTTCGATGGGACGAATTGCGACGTTGGTGTTTGAGTTGTGTGGGTCTTGGCGTGGCGGCAACAGAGCCGCAGTGCTTGGCGTGAAGGTGGAGCTAACCGGGCTCTTGATGTTACCAGTAAATTATAGCTATCAGATGATTGACTAGCCTAGGGAATATAAAGACGTTGCCGATTGAGCATCGTCCCTTAAGAGTTAAGCTCCATTCATCAGGGAGGCTTCCCATGAAGTGCTAGTAACACCGTGCTGTGTTATGAAAATACGGTACCGGTTATCATTTCCTCGTGCACACCGGCAATCACTCACTAAAAACATTAGTCATCAAAGTTTCGCGATATCGATTTACGCGTGCCAAAACGCGTTACCCACGCTACCACGAGACCATGAAAAACTCCCCCTAATAGATCATCCATTCAAAAATTTACGACTCACGAGTATCTTATTTCCTGGTTAATATGGCAACGACACAGCAGCGGATAGTCCCTCGCTACGCCCGTACGCATCATACTGCTCTTTCCCACACTCTTAGAGATCTGAATTCCCCCGACTAACAAGCTTCTGTAGACACCGCTGGACGAACGTCGCTCGCATACTCTTGGGATGGCAAATACTTGATTACCGTCGGGTCCAATGAAGTCATCCGGAAGTTCACCGTAGCATCGGAGGACGAACCCGTCACCATCGATGATGCGCTGGGGAGGAATGTTGCTGTTGCGGCTTCAGTATGTTACACGCAATCACCCTTAACTTCCCCCACCTGCTGTTCAACAGTTAACATAGCGATTGGTCAATTGATAGAATGAAAACTTTATCACTTGTTCAGAGAGCGGGACTATCTCCCTATTCTCTATGGCTACCGATACCCTCGAGCGGCTCCTCGTGCGATGCACACTCTCATCGAGAGATATTGCCCTCAGTCCAGATGGTGACTGGGTTGCCGTCGCAAGTGACGAGACGATTGTTAAGGTGGTCAACGTTGAGGATAATCATAAGATTATGAACCTGCGGTCTCAATCACAGTCTGTCAAGCATGTAGCGTTCCACCCGACCGGAAATTATCTGGCGGTTTCATGTGTTGACGGGGTAATATATATCTACTCGCTGAGCACCGAGGAACCGGAGCTGGTGAAGAAAGTGGATGGGGTTATCAAGGCTGTTGATGCGGAGTCAGAGGTCTGCTCGAAGGTTGCATGGCATCCGGATGGGAGAGCCTTCGCGGCCCAGACTCCCACAAGAGGTTGGTAATCAATCCAGAACTTGGAATCAGAGCTGGACCGTGTCGGCTAATACGGAATAGATATTATCGTTGTCGACCGAACAAAATGGGAGACCCACAAAGCCTTTGCCAGTGGTCATGGCGGGGATATAACGGACTTTGCCTGGTCTCCCAATGGTGCATTCCTCGCGAGTGCAGGGACAGATGGGAAGCTTGTTATCTGGGAAACGGAAGAACAGACTATAATTGCAAAGTACGATTACCGACATATTGTTTCACTTGCCTGGCACCCAAAGCAGAACGCGCTCTCCTTCACAACCAGCAGAGGGGAGCTATATACACTGCCCAACGTTGTTCCAGAAGATCGTGCCTTCCGGTTGAAACTCACCACCCGCGCAGCACCACTGCTAAACGATAGTGGCCCATCAACGGTTTTAGAGAACAGGGGCAAGCCACCGCTGCCTCGCCAGCGGGCTAGTTCGGTAGACTCTTTGGACGATATACTTGGAGGTGAAATAGACGACGGCCTTGACGACTTCATAATCGACGACGATGGAGCCGGCTACCTAGAGCCCGGCAAGAACAGGAAACGCGGCAGTGAGCACCTAGACCCAATTGTGCACGGCTCCAAACGGCCAGCATACGGCATGGCGATGTGGTCTCCGGAGATCCACGAGCCCTTCCAACCGGGGAGCACACCCTGGAAGGGAAAACGCAGATACCTCTGTCTAAACCTTATCGGCTTCGTCTGGACTGTGGACCAAGATACGCACCACACCGTCACTGTCGAGTTCTACGATCGGGACTCCTATCGCGACTTCCACCTCCCGGATCCATACCTGTACGACAAGGCCTGCTTAAACGAGAGCGGCACACTCTTCTCCTGCCAACCCAAGGACGAGAATCCCGCCATGATCTTCTATCGCCCACACGAGACGTGGGCTACCCGCGTCGACTGGCGCACATCCCTACCCAAGAGCGAGGAGATCGTGTCTATCGCGCTGAGCGAGTCGTATATCGTCGTGTGCACTTCTAGGGGATACGTTAGGGTCTTTACACTCTTTGGCGTGCCATTTAGGGTTTACAGGCAGAAGCACACGCCGTTCGTTGCATGCGCTAGTTGGAGGGATTATATCTTTGTCATGGGGAATGGGGCTGTCGGGGCGGATGGGAAGACGCAGTTGACGTACTCGATTGAGAATGTCAAGAGGGATGAGACGCTGCAGTGCTCGGATGTCGTGGCCTTGCCGCCAGACGGAGAGGCAAAGAATGTTTTTTTCTCTAGCAACGGGGTATGCAAAGTCTTCTCGCTGTTGGGGATTATGTATTGCGAGTGACTGACTGTGATACAAATAGGATCCGGTGATATATGATTCCGAGGGTGTGTTGCTGGTGTTGGTTCACTGGAGGCAACCGGGGCAAGCTAAATGGGTACCGTTACTGGATACAAAGACACTAGATCGTTTAGCAAGTGGTAGAAAAGAGGAAACATACTGGTCTGTCGCCGTCGCACAGAACAAATTCCACTGCATCATTCTCAAGGTAAGAATACAATCCATCATGCATACAAGGGAGAAAATATCAACATTAAAACTATCTACCTCCCCACCCAGGGCGGCGAAAAACACCCCTACTTCCCACGCCCCCTGCTCAGCGAATTCGACTTCAAAGTCCCCCTCTCTACAAACTCCACCACCGACTCTACCACCCCCACCTCAAAAACAGACACCCTAGAAGAAACCTACGTCCGTGAATCCACTCTACTGGCGCTGCAAGAGGACTTTGCGGCACACACAACCACGGGCGCACAGGAAAGAATGGAGATGTCGAAGTGTGTGAACGCGATCGACAAGACGCTGCTACAGCTCTTGGGACTGGAGTGTCAGAGTGAGGATTACGGGCCCAAGGCGCTAGAAATTTGTGGACTGTTTAGACAGAGAAGGACGCTGGAGCTTGCTATTAAAGTTGCTGTCAGGTTTAATCAGGGGGTTTTGGCGGAGAAGATTGGGGAGCTGAGGGACCGGATGGAGGTTGAGGAGTAGGCAGGTTTTTTTTTTTTTTTTGAATATTATTTTGCGGTGAGTAAATTTTAGAGGGTAGAGAGAGGATATCGGGGGGGGTTAGTTATGGCGACTTCATGATATCTGATAGAACTTTTGCGGCTACTCTACGGCGTTCTTCTTTGGGGACGTCTTCGCGCATGTCTAGTTCGCGTGCTGTCAGTATTCCTTAAGTCCAGCGGCGACGATCCGGTGGGATCATTCAGAATCGGCTAAGGATATCCGAGTAGGAAAAAACAGACAAACCTTTGAGAGCACTCATCCTCATCATCATAGTCTCCAGCTTCTCCACCTGCGCCTCTTCGTCCTCATCATCCGTAATCCCGTGAATGCTACTCTCCCCTGTACTCTCCCCATCCCCGAATATGGCCCTATGCAGCCCGAACATCTCCCTCTCCATCTCATCCCCAATAAACTTGAGTGGGTCTGCCCCCTCCCGATCGTCGCCCCCACCCGCAAACGATCCAAACGACCCAGCATCATCATCACCATCCTCATCCCCAATCTCATCATCCGCGGCCCAATCGTTGGCTTCTAATGCCTCCATAACCCTCTCCATACCAGCGCTCTCCCCAAACTCGTTCCTCGCCTTAACCTCAAAATCTACATACTCGAACCCGCATTCCCTGCACATCTCCTCCCAAACTTCCAGCTCCAGCTCCAACCTCGGTTGTAGACTCTGCGGCATGCCAACCGCAAGACACACGCCATCCCAAGTGTACCCACAGGCCTTCACGATCCCCTGCACGGCGCGCAGGACATCGCGGATGCACGCGAGGTCCACTTCCGATGACGGCTTGCGGAAGGTTAGTATGAATGCACCGAGGGCGTGCAACACCTCGCGCGCTTCTGCGGAGAGGTAGGTGCTCGACCAGGTGCTTGGGGAGGTGCTCGGGATCTCATCGATCCAGATTGGCACAGTGGTCTTATAGTATGACGTTATGAGGGGGAGGGCGTGGCTCAGGCCTGCTGGGGAGGTGGAGGTTGTGGTTGCGGGCGGGAGTGAGCCAGTTAGAGCTAAGTTTTTATGTTAGTGTCTAGGGTGTGAATGGGGGGAGGGATTGATCGGTGGGGGAGAGGACAACCTTTTAGAAAGGCAAATTTTCCAGAAGAGCGCTGTCCAACGAGGAGGATCCGGCGTGAATTGGTGATTTCTAAAGATGACATTGCTTCGTTACTTGCTTTTACCGCCGATGAGTACTTGTTATGTTATGAGGCAACGTACCAGCAGCAAGCTGCGGAGCGAGAAGAGAAGAGAAATAGATGTAGGGTGGGATGGTCCTCTAGGGCTAAGCTAACTTATTAAGCTATGGTGGGGGAAGACAACCCTGATATTGTCGGCACCTTAGCGCGGACCTCATATCGCCAAGACTTTATTTCTTCTTTTCCTTCCTTCCAGATAAACCACCGTAACTTTTTTTCTTCTCCTCCCTCTCTTCACCTCTACCGCATATCAATCCTGCCCCCCAACACAACAGTTCACAGCTATGACGGATAAAAAGGCCGCTCCTAAGTCACCCGCTGGGGAGAAGCCTGCTACGCCGACCTCAAATTCACCATATCAATTGGATAATGCACAGGTTTGTCCTCTGCCTGCCCACCCTGGTGGAAGCAGCAATTGAAAAAAAAAAAGGCTAACTAAATAATAATAATAACGATAGGTCTTAAAGGCTTGCAAAGCTCTTTTAAAATACGTCAACGAGAAGAAAACCGAGGCCACAAAATCCAAGAAACCCAACCTCCTCGAGGACCCAGAGAATCCCACGCCTGAAACAATATGGTTGAATTTGACAATGAAGAAGTTAGTAACAGATACTAAACGGCTCAAGCCTGCCCGAATGTAACCTCCCCCCCTTTCCCCTCACCTCTACATATCCATACTGAATGGGTGATCAGCATCCTCCCGCACCCCCTCCGCAACCCGCAAACAACCACCATCTGCCTAATAGTCAAAGACCCCCAGCGCACCTACAAAGATCTAATCGCCGCCACCCCCTCTCTCTCCGCTGTCATAAAAAGAGTAATTGGTGTCTCCAAGCTCCGCGCGAAATTCAAATCCTTCGAGTCCCGCCGCCTACTAGCAGACTCATACGACCTATTCCTAGCAGACGACCGGGTAATCTGCATGCTCCCAGCCACCCTAGGAAAGTCCTTCTACAGTCGCAGCACTAAAGTGCCCATCCCTCTATCCGTCTCGCCAGCGGAGCGCTTGCAGAGCGAAGTGGACAGCTGTCTGAAGGCCACCTACTTGCATTTAAACGCGGCGGCGAGCTCGAGCCTTAGAGTGGGGCTGAGCACTTTTACGCCTGAGATGGTGGGTGAGAATGTACGCGCTGTTGTGGAGAGGGTTGTTGAGGGCGGGAAGGGGGTTGGGAAAGTGGGCGTGCCTGGGGGGTGGAAAGGTCTGAGGAGTCTACATTTGAAAAGTCCTGATAGTGCAGCTTTGCCGCTGTGGCTGGCGGAGCAATTGTATGAGGCTAGAGACGTGCTGAGGGATGGAGAGAGGGAAGAGCTAGCCGCTAAAGAGGCGATTAAGAAGGTGGAAGTCAAGGAGAGGAGGAAAAAGAGGAAGATGAAGAAGAGACAGGCTACGATTTCTAAGAAACAGGAGCAGTAGCTAGGAATAAGGGCGCCAAAGGATGTGAATTGGAAAAAAAATAGTTAATGCCCATTTTGTGTCTATCATCCATCCGCATGTTATCATAATTCAATTCAAGTTTTAAAAGCGAGAACAGAAAATCACTTGCCACCATGAGCCATGACTCGCACGTCCGCGCGACACCCAAGAACCGATCAAGCTCTAACATTCGAACCAAAATCCCATCCATCCACCCATCGACCCATTTTTCCGATACAACACCCTCTCCTAGCACCCACTATCTCACCAACATCCAAATTCCATACACACCGCTATCGTGCACACTCTCCCTACTATTTTGGATACCACTGGAAGAAAAATTACAAGTGCCTTTCCAATGAGTGATATTTCATGATTACATCTCCACGGCTACCGAGTACTGTAGGGTTCGCCGCCTGCCGGGCTGGCTTATTGCGGCGTGTTGCAGGGCAGGGTGGGGGCGCTAGGGGCCCTATCGGTACTTAGATGCTTGCTCAAGCAAAGGATGAGTAAAATTCAATATCGTTCATTCCTTTGTGAAACACCAACCAACCGAACCAAACCAAAGCTAGCGGCAAGTCAGGAAGTGAGTGGGAAAGTGGCAGAATCCAAAACCCAGCTATGATTTGAAATTATCACTCTAGGTAAACAAACAAAGATAAACAAGAGAGCCGAAACATTCCACTCCATAAACGAAAACTCAAAGCTCCACACCCTGCACCCACGACTCCATCTTCCCACCACTTACCTTCCCACCAAGGTACTTCTTGAACAAATCTGTCAACAGCTCATCGCTCAGCTCCATATGCCTCCCAGGAGTGGTCAAGAACTCCAGCCGCTCCCGATCCCCCAACTCCTTCAAGCCGATCCAATCCTGCTTGTACAACTCCCTATCCTCCACGAGCGTCCTCTCCCCAGTGGTCCTATTGAGCTCGGCGAACCAGGCACTCTCCTTGGGAACAACAGTGGTATCATCCTCGAACATGAGCATGACGAACCTCTCCAGGCCCGCCAGATTATCCGCATAGGTCCTGTTGCGCTTACCGGGGCGTTCGTTATTAATGTCGGCGAGAAATGCAGAATGCTCAAGGTACGCGTCGAGATCCTCCGGGTCTCGGAAGTACTGTGCGGGAACCACACGGTTCTGCACCCAGGGAGTCCACTTGCTGGAGTGGAGGGCGGATGACGCGGTTCGGCAGATGAAGTCAGCTGGCTTGCATTCCGGCAGGAAGTCTGCGATGCCGTTGTGTTGGCTACCGAAGGTTATAAGGGTTTTCACGGGCGGGGTGTTGCAGCGTTGGACGTAGCCCCGGAGGAACTGGCCGCCTTGGGAGAAGCCGATGGCGTTGAAGCCAGATGAGAGTTCTGGGATTGCGGAGAGCTGCGAGCAAACGGTGGCGATTTGCTCATCGACTTGGCCGAAGAAGGTTGCCGAGCGGTCTCCGTCTGAATCTTGGTCTAGGTAGATTGAGTGGACGAAGGTGCCTGGGTAGACCTGTGGGGGGTTGTTAGTATTGTGACGCAGAGGGAAGGGAGGGAGTGTTGCTTTTCGTGCTAGGTCCCCAACTCTTTTAATTCCCGCTGAGTCGTATGTATCGCCTGTATTCGAGGTAGCAGGAGAAAAGCCAGCATCATCGTCAACCACCTATCTTATACAAAGGACGACAATCACGACGGGGCAAAACCCACCAAGTCCATGCCAAATAACCAAAGGAAGCGGACGTCCCGTCGGTATGACAATTCCCAGGCCGGCAGACACGAACAAGGAGATAATCGCAAGAGAAATCATATGGTGCTCTCTTCTCTCAATTCCGGTGGATTATGGAGGAGTTGAAGGAGTAGAGAGCGGAAGGAGAAGGTGAAGCTTCCCAAAGTCGACGCGTAATCAGGTTGAGTCACCACCCCTAACTTAAGCCACGATATGATTGGACTATCCTGGCTCTTGTCAATACTGTATCGTTAATAAAGCGATTATCGCATGGACGAGTTAGGGCCGGCGGATCAAAAGTGAACCGTGCGCTCGGATCATTATTATTTTCCGGTGATTCCCTGGTAAGGAAAAGGGAAGGTTCCGGTCTCTGATTGCGAGTTGGGACGGTGATGCAATGAGACAAATTGAAAATCTTTGATGTGTGAGATGGAAAAGGTAATCTACGGGTACTCGAGTAATTTAGATGTAAACGCACACATTCCAAATTCTTCCTTCCTAGGATGCTGCACTCTTGAGCCTCGGGATATCATACTAAATTTTTTTGCTGTTGTCACAAGTATTGCCGTAAATCCAACCAAATAATGAGTTGGCTTCTTTGCTGATTTCATCTCTACCCTGATTGGCTCGCCACTGACAGGTTCGTAATGCGGCACTGTACCGGTACCCGTACTCGGGTATAACAAATTTACTGGGACTGCAGCGCCTCACCTCAAGAACTCACACCACTTTAACTACAACCCTATCTCTCTAACTATATTTACCTTCGCACCGTTTTGAATACAAACCATTAGCCCTATATCCATCCATCCAGGCTCCTCAATAGACATTTCTTAAGGCCTCCTTCGTCTTCCTTCCTTCCTTCCTTCCTTCCTTCATCCCTATAGCACCACACCTCCGCCCATCGACCGACCAGCAAACTCAAAGCCAAAATGTCAGTCCGAACGCTGACATATCGCCGGCTACTGATCCCTCTCTCCCGCCTATACTCCTCCTCCGCCTCCACCACAAAAAACACCCTCCCACCAGCCAAGCGGCTCCTCCAAACCGCCACCTCCCCCAACACCGGCACCCCCTTCCTGCCCGGCCTGCCAACCACCCCCACCATCCCCTCCCTCGCGGCTGCACCAGCTAAAAAACCGCTCCGCCCCCGTAAATCCGCCATAACCCTCACCCCCTCAGCCACTCAGCACCTCCGTGCCCTCCTCGCACAACCAACACCCCAACTAATCCGCATCGGCGTAAGGAACCGCGGCTGCTCGGGCCTTGCGTACCACCTCGAGTACGTTGATCGGCCCGGCAAGTTTGATGAGGAGGTCGTGCAGGACGGGGTTAAAGTGCTTATCGATTCAAAGGCACTCTTCAGCATCATTGGTAGCGAAATGGATTGGGTTGAGGATAGAATTAGCGCGCGGTTTGTGTTTCGGAATCCGAATATTAGTGAGTACTTGTTCTTTCCCCTCGCCTCTGGGGTGGGCTAATGGGCTATTCTAGAGGAACAATGCGGCTGCGGGGAGAGCTTTTCGGTTGGTTAACCCTGGATAAGCATACCGGTATACCCACACCCCGCTATCCCGGACAGCCAAAATCCCAAGAATCTATCCGGCATAGCGATTGATCCGGGACAGCAGGTCAGGCTTTAGTGTAAAGAAATTCAGAACTTACTGAGATTCGTACGATACAGCGAGGTATCCGGATTATCCAGATCCGGGACAGCGGGGTGTGAGTGTATTGGGGGTTGGGTTTCCGGTCTAGACGGGCTTGTTAGATCCCCTTGCTTCATTTTTTTCTTCCTTCTTTACATTCTTAATTCACTGGCTTTATCTGGCAGAAGCGGACACTTACTCTTCTGCCCTTTCTTGGGTGGCTGCTTCTTTCACTCTAATTGCTCTCTTTCTTTTGTGTGGTAGATTGGTGCTTCTTTTGTTTTTTGGTGCTATGGTATCCTTTATCCATCTCTCTCTTTTACAGTGAATGAGCATCTAGGACAGGTTTTATAGAAAAGCTACTAGTTGTAGTTCCATCGTTTTTGTGCTGTACATATATCATGCCGCTACTACATCTTTATTCTCGCTCTTTACTAAAATAGCACTCGGTAACGTGTAAATACTATATAAGTGGTGTCACCATAAGCCATTGCATTGGATGCGATGATACCAGATACTCGGATCAAGCATTTAGACGAACCCCGGGCTATAGTGAACCATCAATCAATCACTGATATTATACACCGCACTAAAAATTGGGAAACCGCTACTGCCACTACCTCACTGCTTTTACTCCTCCGCCATAACTTCCCGCCCCCATCAAAAGATCAGGCCCCCCTCCCCCCACGGCTCTGCTGGCCCCTCGCGCGGTTAACCGTAGCCCTTCCCCTCGCCAACCCAACACCTCTACCACGTACAGCTCTAGACCTGAACATCGGAGCATTCCTGTCTCACCCCATTAGCCCCCCTCCCAACTGGGCAAAAACGGATAACATACCTCAACATATCCGGCACGATAAAAAATCTAACGTGCGAGCCGCGAATGTACACCTGGTCGAGATGGGATACGCGCCCGTCACGGGCTGTAACAGTAATATCGCGGAGTTGGACATTCATATTGTCTTCGGCTGTGGTTATTTCACACATACGTGGTAGGTTAGTCGGGGGATTCAAGGTGGGGGAAGAGGGAGGGAGGGAAAGTGCCTTCGAAAAGTTTGCCACGGAATATTTGGCCAGAAGTTAGTTCTAGAGTGCAGACGTGGCCCTGGACTGGGTTAGCTGGTGTTTAGATTGGGAGTGGATGGGATGGAAGGGGTACCTGGGCCTCGTTGAGGAGCTTTATTGGGATTCCGATGCTGCCCATTGTTTATGCTGGTTTTGTTCAGTGGTGGGAGGTGAAGGTGGTGAGTGGTAGTGGTAGTAGGGATTTGTTGTGTGTAGCTGGATTTGGTGGGCACGGTAGTGATCAATGGTATGAGATGGTGGTGGTTGATGAGTGGATGAAGGAAGGAAGGAAGCAGGGGTGAGGAGGCTCTTGGAAGATGGTTCGGTTGGGGCTTGACTCGGCTAGTGTGGGTGTGGTGGGTAGGGACCCCACCAGAAATTTTGATTTTCGAAACTGTTTCCAAGTAAAGCCACCTTTTCCCTCGATTCACTCTCATTCAATCACTCGCTCAGGACCACCTCCACCATGACCGAACAAAACAGAACCTCAAATGGGAACGCCGTGCCTACCCTCTGTAAACGCTGCAGCACAAGCCCCCCTGTAATAAACCTCCGAACGGAGCACCTCTGCAGGTACCGCTCCTTCCCACTACTCCTCCTCCTCAAACTAACCAGTAACCTAGCGACTGTTTCGACAAATACACCCGCTCGAAATGCATAAAACGCATGGAAGCCTACCGCGTCCGCTACAACCCTCCAGACGCCGACACCTCCCCGCGACGTCTCTTGCTCCCCCTCTCGTTCGGGATATCCTCAATAACCCTGTTGCACCTCCTCAACTCACAACTCCAAAACCAGCTCGCACGCACAACACGCACAGGATTCGTACTCGTAGTCGTGCACATTGACGAGAGCGCCATAGACCCGACCGTCCCGCCAGGGGAGGAGAGTATGCGGGCAGTGAAGGAGCGGTTTCCGGGCCTGGGGGAGTACCTGGTCGTAAAACTAGAAGGAATATACGAGTTCTCCAGTGCGGTGAAGGCTTTCGAGATAGGCGCAGGGGGTTCCGGAGGAGGGGATTGGAAGGAACGATTAAAGGGATTATTGGGCGCATTACCAACGCCCACTTCCCGCATGGACGTTCTCCAAATACTTAGGACAAGACTCATCACCGAACTCGCGCGGAAGCACGCCTGCGAAGCGATCCTCTGGGGCGATACCACCACCCGTCTTGCGGAAAAGACGCTTGCCGAAACTGCTAAGGGGCGAGGGTTCTCCATCCCCTGGCAAACGTCCGACGGCAATTCCCCCTACGGCGTCAAGTTCTTGTATCCGCTTAGGGATTTGCTGAAGAAGGAATTAGCGGTCTACGTGTCGCTGGATGTGCCCACTCCGCTACGTCCGTTGTGCTTTGGAGTGGCGGAGGAGGGGGAGGGGAAAAAGAAGTATGCTGCTGTTGGGAAGGGGATTACGATCGATGAGCTCATGACGCAGTATTTTGAGGGGATTGAGAGGCAGTATCCGTCCATTGTTGCGAATGTTGTGCAGACGGCGGGGAAGCTGGTCACAGAGGGGGGTGTGGTTAGGATTCGCAGGTGTAAGATTTGTGGACTACCCAGAGATGGCGGCGGTGGGGAGCTGGTACTTGATGCTGAGACGAAGTTTGGGGAGAGCTCTGGTGGGGAAGCGAATGGGAATGGGGATGGTAAAAAAAGGGAAGGGGATGGCATGTGTTATGGGTGCGCGAGGTCTGTACATGGTGCGAAGCCATATGAATGGCCATTATGATTAAAATATTGTCACGATAGAGCTTTATCCATGGACTCTTTGGCGTTTAGGTTTCGACATTTAATATACCATAATTATTACTGTATTTTTGTGTCGTGAGTCTGAAGTAGGTTTTGATTGTGGTCTCGGATTATCACTCGGGCACCGTCGGTGCGGAATGGAAAAAAAATGAGAACACCAGCGGCTTATGAATTCGCTTCCCTCCTATTTTACAAGTCCAGACCAAAGAAAGAAAGAAAAAAAGAAGAGCTGACTAGTTGTGCAGGCTCCAAATTTCTCTCCGACCCAGAACATCCCCAGACCCCGAATGCCGTGGCCATCATTTATATAGGCAAAAGGAAAACTGAAACATAGCCTCCGGAACCCGGAAAAGAAAAAGAAAACCACCGCATTTTTTGTTCGAGGGGGAGTCGTTTATTTGAGCTTCTTCTTAGGGCGAAGCTGGTTGGTATGTCCACACTTCTTCTTGCGGCAATTGGTGGCTCGGGGTGGGAGACGGGCCTGATATAAGTCAGCTTGGTTCATGCGTTAAAATTTGTAGCATGGGGATAGATACGTAGCACTTGCGGCAAATCATCTTGTCGCAGTTGTACTTCGAAGCGAGGGCCTTAAGGGAAGGCTCTATGATACCACCCCGGAGACGGAGGACCAAGTGGAGAGTAGACTCCTAAAAACACCCAAATCACATGAGCCGGCTGCCCCCGCTAGAGAAAAGTAAGAGTCGCGGATATATACTTTTTGGATGTTGTAGTCCGAAAGGGTCCTTCCATCTTCGAGCTGCTTTCCGGCAAAGATTAAACGTTGCTGGTCTGGGGGGATTCCCTCCTTCTCCTCTATATTTCCACAAAAATTCTCAGCTTCCTTCCTCCCTCCGCTGGAGCATCTAGGTGACGGGAAACATACGGATCTTGATCTTGACATTGTCGATAGTATCCGAGGACTCGACCTCGAGGGTAATGGTTTTGCCCGTCAAAGTCTTGACGAAGCTGCACAATTTGTCCAGCGGTTAGTTTTGCTGTAACTTCCTGAGGAGCTGGATCTAGCTTTTTATAAAATACTCACATCTGCACTATTTCATTTATTAGCCTGTGTTACTTTAATGGAGTTTCTAGGATATACGCACTCTTTGCTGTTCGTTAGGGGGTCGTTAGTTGAAATTTCGTGGTATGATAGCTACCTTGGAGCAGATGGTTGACTTGTGTAGTTTGAGTGGCCAGGACGGAGTGCGGCGCCACGTGTGGGAAAGCAGTCACGATTGTGAAATCGTGGCGGGGTAGGGGAGGGGAGGGGCTGGTTGGGGCATTTGATATTACCCGGCTTTCGCCTGGAAGAGGATCTACTGACGACATTTGCTACCGTGCCAAGGGAAGCAATAAGAACTGCGCGGATTTAGGACTTAGTTTACCGGTAAGTTACTGGTTTTGGGCGTTTTAGGGTACGGCGGTTCAACGAATTGTGCGAAAATAGAGACTTTGCGGTGGATGTCCTTGTATGCCAAGAGTAGGGGATGTGCAGCTGGATGCAGGTTTGACTTTGCGGTGGATGTGGTTAAAGAAACCATGATGCCCGGCCATGGAATCAAGTAACTCAAAGTTAGGTTGTGAAGTCAATACAGCTCATTCTGTAGCAACCATGGTTTTTGGAATTAATATTTCCTAGTGTTGAGAATAAAAGCTTCTTGGGGTTTCAGAAATCACAGAATTCTTTTAAAATGAAGTAGTATTGGTGGTATTGGGATAGGTCAAAGTTGTTGAGGTCAAATTCGCTGAATTTGCTCCAGTCGCAGAGTCAATATCAAGGTCTGGATGATAGAATGCTTGGCGTATGCATGCCAAGCCGTGCCAAAAGACTCCGGATGTGTCAACCGCAAAGTCTCTAATATAAAATCCCTTGCGGCAAATAATTTTGGATTGACTGAATTTTGCAAAGTGAGCGCTCTGCAGTGCCTTGGTTACTCGAGTAGATGTCGCCTTTGGGGTTAGGTTACATGGCATTCATGATCGAGCTTGACACCTGCGAGACCTGGTACTCGAGTAGGTACGGTACCGTGTTGATGACCTAGGGATATCTAGCGCATAAAAATGTTTCACACTATATACTGGTACAGTTCAGCCTTACTAAGATTTTGTAGTTTGAGGGTTGGATAGGCTGATTGGGGTTGTGCTGAACCTTCTAGTAGAATTGTCATTTCAATCGCTTTTATACGTAGGCTCCGCTCCGTGAGGCGACTTAGAAGGAACAATGCTGAGTCGTAGTTGGAGGGTATCAACACGGATTAATGCAGCCATCCGAGATTCTATGATATCCTTGAATTGTTGCTCATGTACAAAAACCAAATGCCAAAGGCCGTGGAATGCCGCTTCTGAGGCAATGACCGTGCCTTCCATGTTCTATGCACATCAAAGAGCTACCTTATTTTTGGCGCCATATCGGGCTCTCTTTGAGATGTACCGGAACCTCACCCTTTGGGGTATCCGGAATGACTTTCTCGAGCTTCTATAATAAAAAGGGCTTAGCATTCTAGCGCTCCATGTCATAAAGGTAGAGTGTAAACTTACCAAGTTGTTAAAGACACACTTGTTATATGGCTTCTCTTCCGCCCTACATGAAAAGAGCTTATGGTTTGCCTGATCCAGGCATTCCCAATGCGCCCTGAATTCCTTCAGACAGTATTTATTGATATCCTCAAGTCTGCATCATACCGTCCAATTGATTAAACAGAGTGCGGAGAGACCCGGAGAAATGATACTTACACAGACGAAGCACATCTGGTAACCTTTCTTCCCTCTCTTAAGCAGTCAACCGGCCCCCTTCCCTTGGCCTCGTGCTTGCAAAGCATGTAGTCCTCGTTGTAGTCCTTACATCTCGCCCCGATGAAATATGACGCCGATAAGAGAGGAGCCGATGTAGCGCCCACTTCCTCGACCTTGGGAACGGAATCCGGAAGAGGGGTCGTATCTATCAAAACAGCGTGATGGAACCTATCCTCCCCATCAGTCTCACACAATTGCCGAAATCGGGGAAGACGAACTGTGGTTCTCGGGGAGAAGTTGACATGACGAACAAGGGACGATGTTTCGACCGGTTCTAAGCTGCCAGGAATATTATCGGAGCTTTCTCTCTTCCCACTTCAAGGGGGATGGAGCGACCGGCAGCAACCTCTCGGTTAGCAAAAGCCCGCTATGATGAGTAAGCGAATTTGACGCGCAGATTGGCTAGGGAAAGACGCTGCTTTCGCCACGCACAAACGCCAAACCCCTGCTGCGCTCTTCTTCCCACGCGTTGCCTCGCGAAGGAACTATTTCCGCTCCTGTGGCTACCCACGCTCTCGCAGCTCCCATCTCTTTTTAGCTTTCCACTCCTTTATCTTTATCCACTTCTCTTCCCCCAAACAAATCTCCGCTATAAAGGACCATCGCAATCATGTCTCTCTTTGGCTCGACTTTTGGCCAGCCTCAGCAGCAGCAACAACAATCCCAGGGCGGTGGTCTCTTTGGGCAGTCAACTGCGCAACAAACACAACAGGGCGGACAACTCTTCGGCGGCGCTACTCAACAGCAGCAGAACACAGGCGGTGGCTTATTTGGCAGTCAACAACCACAGCAGCAGCAGCAGCAAGGTGGGCTTTTCGGGAAACCGTCAGGGCCCTTCGGCCAGCAAAGTACCCCAACAACTCAACCAGGAGGCGGTCTATTCGGGGGTGGCCAGTCTACTCAACAGGGTGCTGGCGGTGGTCTCTTTGGCGGTGGCGGGCAGCAGAATACAGGCGGGGGAATGTTCGGTAGCCAGCAGCAACAAGGTGGGCTATTTGGTGGCGGTCAATCGAGCCAGCCCACTGGAGGTGGACTTTTCGGAGGGCAATCAACTCAACAGCCCCAGCAACAGTTCAACCAGCAGCAGAGTGGGTCACTATTCGGTCAATCGCAACCAGGAGGCGGTGGCCTTTTCGGTCAGACACAATCTCAACCTCAGCAGCAGCAACAGCAACAGCCGGTTGGACTATTTGGGAATTCGACGGCAAACCAAGGACAGCAACAAGGATCTTATATGAATTCTACTATGGGCGGATATGGGCAGCAATCTATGTTTCCTATGATGTCGCAGCCTATGCAAGTTCAACAACAGTGTATGTACTGCGCCAATACCCATCTGATACCCCAGCACTAATTGTATGACTCTAGCTGCAAATGTGATCGTCGATAAACTTGGTAGGATAAAAAACGCTTGGGATACAGGGCACCCAGACTATGCCTTCAAATATTATCTCTACAATCACGTTGGTGAAGATAGGGCAAATATGTACCAGAAACCCCCGGCTGACGATTTGGCGGAATGGGAGAAGGCCTGGGTCGAGAGACCCAATAAAGGGTGCGTTCTGTTTTCCATCCCTATTATTTACGCTCTGAGGAATTCGCTAACCCCGATACCTGTAGATCTGTTCCTGTCCTTGCCAAAGGTTTCAAGGATCTTGACCATCGTGTCAAGTCTCAAGAGCAACAAGTTAACCTCTTCCGACATCGCCTCCATGAGATTCAGGACAAACTAGCCGCCCTTCAAAGCCGCCATGATTTGATGACAAGTATCAAGCTTGAGGATTGCCGTCGCCGACATACTGCCCTTTCTCGGAGGGCACTATCTCTAGCGGCCAAGGTTCAGGTGATGAAGAATAGGGGTTATGCTCTTCAGCCCGAGGAGGAGCAATTAAAAAAGCGTCTAGAAGCCCTTTCAAGGGCCGTATGGGATCCAGCAGTGAGGGGCAGAGTGAACGAGATTTGGGCTAGAATGATGGTTGTCAGTGAGCAGGCGCGTATGATGGAGGCTACTGTTGGCAAGGTTGAAATTGTTTGGGATGAAAAACAATTGCAAACTGCCGGGAAGGTTTGTCTTCTCATCAAACGTTCCACGCAATATGGATGGCTAACGGTACTTATGAAATAGCTTTTGCAAACCAATGCGGCAGGCTTGGAACACCTCAATAAGGAAATCAGAGATATTGAGAAGGCGTTTGACCAATGGGAAGAAGAACAAAAATCTCGACCTCGGGGATTCTAGTCTTCGTCGTTTGGAGATCTATTGGGAGTGATAACGTCCGGCGACTTTTTTTCGATTAATTGACGGCGGGGTTCCGGTGTTACCTTCACGGTTCCTTTCTAACAAGGAGGTATTAGTGATATCTTTTTTTTAAAGAAAGTATGTATGATAGAGGATGTGCGGCAATTTTTATTTTTCCTAAGTGGAATGACCTGGTCGAGGTGTACAAATAATACAAAGCGCTTCGTTCGTAGTAATGCTTTATGATTCTACCCCATAACCCATAGCCTTCTGGATTGAAAATGTACAATGAGAGAATCGTTGGATGAATGCGTATATCGGCATGATGTGGGTACTTTCTAGAAGAAGCTTTTAACGTAATCAACAACGAAAGGTGCTAAGTCACAATTAGCACTCCTGAAGCGACCTGTCATGCCAGGGGTAAACATACACAAGTAGAGAAGGATACAAATCTTAACAGCCCCTTGAATGACGCCTTTTGCGTCTCGTTCTTGCTCTCTGATCTCTGCCGCTGACGGTGGTGGGGGGCCAGCTGAGGAAATTTGTCAGCAAATCAATAGACTCCCCCGAAATTATTTGATAATGGTAGTACCTCCGAACATGTTTTAATGAATTCTATATGATTTCCGTTCAGGTTGAAGGTGGAGGTTGGATGGAGAAAGGCTGCAAACAAATTTCATTGACGTTTTATGCTCTCTGGCCAAATTCGCTAAAAAAGACAGACTCGTGTTGATAGTTCTTGGCACTAAACATGCTTTCTTTGTCATAAGGCAAGGTTGGTGCCAGGTTTTCTTGGCAGAAGTTCGCGCCTCCGAGAGTTAGCGAGTGCAAAGGCCTTAAGCAGCTACAAATCCCAACCCACACGGCTACACCACCTACCCCACCATCTACGGGTATCTTTCTCTCAACTCCGTTAAAGCTCCACTTAGCCCCGCCTCCATTCTCACTGCCCCGTAGGGGAACAGCTACACTCTAATGTCGGAACTCGAAACCCTTGAGCGTCGCGGTTCGCCGCCCCCTAGTGCCCTTACGGAGGAGAACCTCAATACTCTTAGTCCTGCTCATGAGGGGGCCGCCAGAACTTCAGACAATGAATCCGTTCTTTCCGATATCGACGAGGAGGTTTTTCGAGAGTTTGACGACTCCCTTATCGGCAGGATTGTGCCCATCGACGAGGAAACCGTTCACACTATTGGAAAGTACAAAAAGAAGCTTGATCCGAGTCAGCTCGCGGAGAAACCTAGCAAAAGGGAAAAGAGGAGGCGGGATATTAAGAGAAGAAGGGACGATGTTGAAGAACGTACCGGCGAACCGGAGCCGCAGGAACAGGAGCTGACCGCTGAAGAGAGTGAGTGGCTCTAATTGCTTGCCCTGCCTATCGTCACTGACATATATATAGAGGCAAGGAGGGAGCTTGACCTGCGCATGGATGCTGCCCTGAAGGGCCCCAAGAAGAAGAAGAAGAAGGGTGAAGTATGTTTAATCGTGACCCGGGTGCCTCGGAATCCTTCTAATTATTTTGGGTATAGGATCTTGAGGAGATGAACGACGACTTGATCATTGCTTTGAAACAGCGCATGATTGACGCCGCAAATCGTGACCAGGAGGCGATCGTCAACGGTCAACAAGCTGTGCATAAGTTAGCGATGCTTGAAGAGGTCAAGGACATTCTCCAGCGCCCAAATCTTATGGCGACTGCGATGGACAATAATCTCTTGGAGGCTATGAAGAGATGGTTGGAACCACTTCCTAACAAGGCTCTTCCGGCATACGGCATCCAGAAGGTCATGTTCGAGATTATGGGCAAGATGAAGATCACCACCGACTACCTTCGTGAGAGTGGTATTGGGAAAGTTGTCATGTTCTACACCAAGGACAAGAGGCCTCAGTTGCATATCAAGCGCGAAGCCAATAGATTGGTTAGAGACTGGTCTCGTCCTATCTTGGGTAGAAGCGACGATTACCATTCCCGAGAAATACCTATGGCTCACGATGGGTTTGTATACTCGAGCTGAGCTTCTCGTTCACATGTTTGCTAATTTATAATTTTTTTAGTGACACCCGTCTTCCCCGTTTCAAGCAACGTGGCGATAATGAAGAAGCCAACCCCCTCGCTCCTCCTGATCGTAACAAGAATCGCACTCGTGTTCCTCAAGCTATGCCTCGCTCATATGAAATTGCTCCCGCTAGCCGTGTCGTCCAAGGACACAACGCATATGCCAGACCTATTGGCGCAGCGGGAGACGATATCATCCGTCGCATGAAAGCTAAGAAGCAGGCGGCTAACAAGGGGAAAAAGAGTGGTATGATCATCGGTTAGGTAATTAGCGGGGCGTTTGGGGAAAGGGATTCGGCTTTATTTTCTCCATCTTATTCTCTTTTCCTGCTTTGTTTTACTTTGTTTTCTGTGCCTTTATAACTTTGTCAGGTGAGGGATTTCACAATTTTCGGGAATCGGGATTCTGTTTGGGTGGTAATTGGCTTTAGGTGACAATTAAAGCCAGAATGTACTTTGTTGCCAGCGCCTGCTGTTTCTTGTGTCAATAGTTACTTTAGTTTCGTTACGAAACTCTCGTGCATGACTCTACTCGAGTACGATATCATATTACTATACATAATATGATTGTCACACAACTCGAGCAACCTTTCATAGTCTAGGCATTCAATTTAATCACGTGATATAAAGCCAACCTGTTACCCTATCGCACCCTAGCTTTCACGTCGCTGCCTTTCATATCATACCTGTGAACCGAAGCTCCATCCATTCTCACCTTTCACTCAGTTACTGTCAAGACCATCTTCTCCCTCGCCGGCCTGAACCACCCCTGCTGTAGCCACCGCTTCACAATCTCAAAAGTCCGCAAAAATGTTCTTCGGCCTAATGCCCTTGATCAAAAGTCGCCCCTCTCCCTCCCTCCCCCCATCCCAACCCTAACCAGCTCCCAACTAACAACTGCCACAGTGATAATCCTAATGATAAACGCAATAGCAATCCTCTCTGAAGATCGGTTCCTAGCAAGAAGTGCTTCCCCCTCCCCCCCGCCGGCGAAGCCGGCCACATTCGCTAATTGTTTTTTGCCTAGTCGGCTGGAGTACCGCCACCGCCGTAGAACCACAAGCCTTCGGAATGCAACAGCAGATCGCCGCGAACGAGAGTATTAAGGCCAAGACTATGAATTTGATTTCGGCGACGAGGACGTTGATGAGGAGTGAGTTCCTTCCTTCTTTCCTTCTTCCTTCCTTCCTTCTTTCTGCGTTTGGGCCTTGGGATGTGGGCTGATGCGAGTGGTTTGGGGGGATAGTACCGCTTATTGGGATTAATTCGTTGTTGATTGTTTATGAGCTTTTACTTGGGTAGAGGGGTGCTAGAGTGCGGGGGCTATGGGTAGGTGGCGGACGACGAGACTGCTGGTATAATGTCATCGATGGAAGGATGGGGGGTGCTGCTATACCCTGCTATGACGCAGAGGGAATGGGCTGGAATGCTGCTGGAAGTTGTCTTTCTTCCTCGGGATTCTTTTTTATTGCCGGATGGGCTTTTAAAAGAGTGCGCTTGTACGATACGTTTGGGGTGCATTGGTGGCCTTGATTGAAATATAGTGTATCCTACGGTTAATGGCCTGGAAGGTTCGGGGTGGGTGTGTTATTCTTTGGGCGGCACTGTTAGCAAGGCTCGTGGAAAAGCCGTTCCTGGGGCTGGTGTCCTAGGGACCCGACCGAACCGGGCTGGTTTTCGAGTGATCGCAGGTGAAGATCATTACTTTTCGGCCGGTCTAAAGGTGCTACTATATCATAACCTCCCCCTATCATTGTTAGCAAGAACCAATGTTACCCCTATTAATTTCTATCCCAAACCCGGAGCCAATCTCCCAACATCACTCCGACCCATCTATCTCCCTTTCCATGCCTCCCTACACCACTTCCCTCAAAACTTTCTCCACAGCACCCTCCACTCTCTCGGCCCTCACCCTCCCCGCCAGCTCTTTCATGACCTTCCCGACGAAAAAGCTCGCAAGGCCCTTCCTCTTCTTCTCTCCCCTCCCCCCATCCTCCTCCCGCAACCCGCGAATCTGCGCCAGAACACCAACGCTCCGCCCATTGTCATCATCACTCATCACGGCCCGGCGCACAATCTCCTCCAACTCCACGTCTGACAAGGGCTTCATTGCGAGGTTCTCCTGCTCGATTATCTGCTCTACAGTTCTGGTTTCACTAGGAGAGAACAGGGTTGGCAGGAGGGATTTTGCGGTTGCGGGAGTGATCTTGTTGGTTAGGAGGTAGGTGATTAGTGATGAGAGGGTGGTTGGTGTGATGGGGTTGAGGGACCAGGGGAGGGTGTGGGTTGTTAGTATTCCGCCGAGTTCGTGGACCAGCCTAGGGGTGGGGCGGGTGTTAGAGTTGTGGGGTATAAAGGGGGAAGTGGGAGGAGTACCAGTTTCCCACTATTTTTCCGATTTCTTTGCCTTTCTTTTGTTTTGCTGCTGCGGCGGTTCCCAAAGCGGTGGTAACTTTCCCGACGACATCTTTGTAGTAGGATATTACCCCTACTTCCCCTTCATCCCACATCATTAGTGTTTGCGCATCCTTCACGCTCAAGTGATATCCTGTCCCCGTGAGCTGTTTCAGGACTTCATCCGGGAGCGGCGGCAGCCCCTCCCTTACACTCTCTACAACCCCGGGCGCAATAACTACAGGGCCCAAATCCGGATCAGGCATATACCTATAATCCACCTCCCCTTCCTTCCCTCTTAGCCTCTTCGTAGTCCCCCTCTCAACATCCCATCCCCGCGTCTCACCCTCTACCGCCCCGCCGTTCTCCAAAATCCCCACCTGCCTCTCCACCTCAGCAGTGATCGCCTCCTCAACTAGCTTCAGCGAGCTCAAATTCTTAATCTCGCAACGCTGCCCAAGCGCCTGCGCCCCCTTGGGGCGTACGGAAACGTTAACGTCAGCGCGGAGGCCCCCCCACTCCATACCCACCACGCAAGCCTCCACGGCACGCAGCGTAGCCTGCAACTTCTTCATAACGGCGGAAGCAAACTCCACACCGGGGACGTCGAACGGTGCCGTAATAATCTCTATGAGCCCCGCGCCAACACGGTTGAGGTCCACCAACGAGACATTCACGCTAGCGATCGTCTTGCCAGTGTCCTGCTCCAACTGGACCTGGCGAATGGGCACGCGCACGCCCTCACGACTCGCGTGCGGGGTGTCGTGCGGGTACAGCGTCACGTACCCGTCGTTCGCCAGGGCGGAGTAGAACTGCGTGATCTGATACCCGTTCGGCTGGTCCCAGTAAAAGTAATGCTTTCTATCGAACCTGGACACCTCATTCACGTCGCACCGTAATGCGACCGCCGCTCTCAGCGCGGGTAGCAGAACGGACTTATTAAAGCTTGGTTGAGACCCTGGTAGCGCTGCATCGAACGGCGCAATGTGCGTGTTTGGAGGTGCATTGATGCTCGTGCTTGACTGGCTGAAGAGCTTTCCAGGACAGTTGAGCTGAGCGTGGATTTCCAGGCCGCAGGTTACGGTGTATGCTGCTGGGAAGGTGCTGTGCTTCAGGGATTGGCGGGATTTGTGCTCAGATTTTAGGCTCTTTTTTAGGTCTTTGCGGAATGTTCCAGTTTCGAAGTCTGCGGGGGAGGGTGCTGGTGGGGTGGGGGTGGTTGTCGTTTTTAATCTTCGGAGGGGAATTGAGTGGTGCTGGAGGCGGAGGCGGAGGATCCGGAGGCATGATTGGCAGATGTATGCCATTGCCGGGGCATGGGGCGGCATTGGGTGAGATTCCGTTATGTGGTTGGTGAGGTGGGGGGGGGATGTTTCACGGTTGAGACCTTGTTGTCCGCGGTGGTTGTGACGTAGGGTAACCAACTGTAAGGAACCCAACATGCAAACAGCTTCACCCCAATTCGTAGGCTTCTTCTTCTTAGTGCTCCGGAAAAAGGAGGAAGGAGCCTCTCCGCTGCCTTTAGGTAGTCCTTAATGATCAGCCTGAGTAAAGGGTAGTCAATGTTTGGCAATAAAATTGCGCAGAGCGGCTGGGACGAGTGATCGTCTATGAGCAAAAGTGCATTTTAAGGAATATTGTTGGAAATGATCCGCGGCGGGCCGAGTTCTTTAAGCGGTAGAGAGAATAAAGTGTTTGCAGACCGCTTGATGGGTAGAGATACTGAGGGCAGAGCTTCACTGAGAGCGAAGACAAGAGCGAGATCCAAGGGGAAGATGAGAGTCGTGTTAAGAGCAGTTTCGTTGGTTTAGTTTACTGTGTAGAAAGAACTTGTTGGGTTGGGTTGAGAGAAAAGAAAAGCGAAATGAAACAGAGTGCAAAGAAGACAAGTGAGCCCCATAGCCAGTTGAAACCAAGCTAAACGTATGACTAAGCTTCAGCGAACAACCCAAGATATCCAACAAATATAATATTATCACTTGCGCTCGAATTAAGTTGTGCACCATCGACCACCAAGAAGTCAGGGCTTTGAGGCCCAAAACTTAGTTCGAGCGCAAGCAGGAGACTCCTTGTGGTTGATTTCAGTAAAACGCCAATTTAGAATGCCAAATCACAATTCATCGCTCCGGGTCAAGCGAATGGAACGCACTACTTCTAGACACTACTAGTACAGCAGCTCACAACTAGCAGCAGGAGTTGGTCAAATCATCCCCATAAGTAGGATTCTAGATGAGGCCCCTGACAGACTACCATTCCCTATGGAGCGGCTGGGTTCTGGTTAGTTGCCAATATCATGCATCCTTTTCACGAAATATAAGAGCAGATATGTCCTAAGGGTGGAAGAGATTGCGAGCGTTGGCCACTCATAACTGACGGCAAAAGCCCTTTAATTTTCTAAAGGAATAACTTAGATGGCAACTGGAATCCAAATGATGGAAAAAAGGAAGGCTCAGCAGGAAATAAGACTAATCTGGAAGAGGTACGGGGCCGAGGTGTGCCGCCGAAGGGGGTCAGAAAAGTCAGCAAATTTCCAAGTGTATAGTAGAAGGGTGCGATGGCGCAATGTCAATAACTTCTAACCATTCGGATCGGGGCATCTCGCTGGGATGTCTAGGTTAGGCCTCACGAGTTCAATAGGTAGGGGCTCCTATAGGATTTGATTTAGAGCTTTCTTCCGGAGCTCCTAAAAGGGGGGGAGGGGGAGCCTCTTCATTGTCTTCAAACATCCCTCAATGGTTAGTTCGGGTGAAATGGTATTAAATGAATAACGTGGCATTTCACAAACCGATGGGAAACGAGTGATCATCTATGGGCAAGCAGCATACAGATGAGAATAGGTCGGGAGACTCCCTAATTCGAGCGAGCCACCAACTAGGCACTAACCTGAAAAGATAAGTGACCAATTTACCTCTCTCAGCGATAGCTTTTCTCCTATATCGAGTGACACTCCATGACTTCACCCATCCCTCACAACCTCTCCCATAATCCTCCTCTGGAACTCTTTGACGATCGCCTCGATCTTCAGCAGCGCACCGGAAGCCAAACCCAGAATCTTGCTCCCTCCTCTTCCAGCAACAACGATCCCACCGAGCCATTCCTGCGTCTCAATTAGTTCCTTGGGATGATCCCTCGCGAGCCCCACCCCGTTCTCGGAGTTTAACTCTAGCATCGTCAGCAATGTGAACAGCAGCCCTTCCAGCACGGTTTCCTCGTCCGTGTGGCGGAGGTTAAACGTGACCTCCCAGAGCTCTCTGGTCATTTGCGGAAGTGCGGGTGCGGATGAGCCCGTTGCGTGGAGGACTATGCCGAGGGTCTTGAGGAAGCTTGTTAGGAGGAAAGGGGTAAAGTGGATGCCGTGGGCGGAGCTATTGGGTGTTAGGTGTAGTTTGAAGCGCAGAAACAGAGAGGGGGGTATTACTAGTCTTTTAATGCGGCCCACCATCTCCCCGTTAATGGGAAAAAGAAAGCTTCGGCAACTACTTTGCTGAGTTTGTTCTCCGTAGGCTTTGCACGTTTCTTTTCCACCTCGATTCTGCTAGAGAATATGCGCACTTTGAGGGCGTTCGGCCCTGCTGCTTTATCTGCTGCTTCTGCTGCCATGGGCTGGATCATGAGCTGTTCCAGGGTGCCAGTTATTCTTTCTAATGGAGTTTTGGGCTTATCTTTGCTCCATATGGCGTCTCCTTTAGCGGGAAGGCGCTTTGAAGGGAATAGATCTGTGCTGCTCTTCCCCTTAGCTGACTCGATGCTGAGTGGGAGATCATCATCTTTAAATCCAGCCAACTCTCTTGCACCCATTCCAATTGCGGATAGGATGCCGGCGCGTTGGCCCATGGAGTAATCCCCTTCGAAGAATAGTTTCGCTAGTAACGGTCCTACGATTGTTGGAAGTGAGGCAACTAGCGCAATCAGAGCTTGCATACGCATCTCTTGAAAGTTGTCCATGTCGTATTTATCATGCATCCCCGCGAGGTGTGAGGTGAGCTCGACAGCATGATCTGCGAGTTCTTTTCCGAAAGCTGCTTTCCGTCGGATGAGAGAAGCAGCAGATCCTAAAGATAGTTGTTGTCGGTCGTAGGACTCTGTATCGCGGAGCATGGATAGGAGGTCTCGGATGTAGCTATTTTGTTAGTGAGTGATGATTTGTGATTAAGAGGACTTACACTGGTGCAGTATCCTTCTTCCTGACAACATCTGCTGCATCTTCTTCCGAGTCCTCTGGATCAGAATCTGGCTTTGCGTAGGGTATCAAGTCGTCGTCGTCATCTTCCTCCTCTGAGATATCCTTTACCTCTTCAATAACCTGGATCACCGAAGTTACCTGTGCCTTTGACTGGGTGGTTGGCCGCTTTTTCTTGACTAATTCTGGAGACGATAATAGACCTGATGCGGACCCCACTGTGTCTTCTATACTAGGAATGCTTTTCCACCATTTAGCCTCCTCTGTAGAGGTTTCATGGACCCCGAAGCTCATCTTGCTCCCCTCTTTATCGACAAGACTAGAGAGAGATTCCCCGACAACCATTCCAAGGAATCGGGCTCGTTCGGAGGTAGCTCCAATCCGATTGGATATCCCATTTAAGAACATCGAAGAACGCGTCATACGGGTCAGAAATGCGGGCGTCCGGCGATGAACATATCCAGCACAGAGAAGGAGTATCTGAGCGTTCACTTTAAGAAATGGGACAGAAGGGAAAGAATAAGCAAATAATGTATTTATAGTAGTAACAGACGAATGCGCTAGAAGCATGCCCCCGACCGCCGATACGGGCTGATGAGAAAATCAAGTACAGAGAGAGGTCAAACAAACCTTCTTGCTGCAATATGGGCGCGTGTTTGATCCACAACTGATTTGAAAATTGTTGTAGACTCTTTTCGAACAATCCTTTAAGGGTTATAGCATCCTTCGCTAGAATAACGATGAGGGCTCTCCGAATTCCTATAGGCTCCCCAATCCCCCCGCCTTGACTACCAATCAACCATTCTACTACTAAGGCCCGGAGATCATCGTCGCCACCCACTAGAGAGTCTATGAGGCCTGCAACGGAAGATACACTGGCAGCATCTTCCTTCCACCATCCACTCTCCTGATGCATCCCCGGCGATATAGAGAGGTGCTTGAGAGATAATTTACGAAGTAGGGAGGCCAAATATGTATGTTTGTTATGCGCCGGGAGAGAAGATATTAATTTATGTAGCCTCTCTAATCCACCTTCAGGCCGAACATGAGGGTAACTAATGTTTTCCACAAATTCATCTGTGACCGATGGATATCAGGATTGTTTCCGAATAACAGATTCGCAAATCTCGCTGTGAATGATGTGGTTACATACCACGGTGACCCAAACTAAGCGCCCTCACAACCATTGAGCTTAGAGCCTTCCATTCTGCTTCGTTCGTGATGTCAATTTTGGAACTAGCCCAAGCAACCTCTTGACCAAGCCAGGATACGAATAGAGATTCGTTCCCTATCCATCTCCCCGCCCCCTCATTACCTATGCCTAGTAGTCTATCAGCCTCCGCAGTAACGGAGAGGAGCTTTCCACCAGCTATTAGCGAAGTAAATTCTTTCCAAGCCATGGTTTGCTTGGAATTCGCTGGACCGTGGTTTCCCCACTCCCAGATTTGGTGGATAAAGCCTTTGGTTCTTAGAACTGAGTGTAGAAGAGCAAAAAGCTCTTCTATTTGTATGTTGAAAGACGTGTCGCTTGGCGCATCTTTCTTGCTTTTAGACAAAAATCGAAGCCTCGAAACGATTCCTCCAAGTCCTGTAATCGATCCCAAGCATTCTGCTAGCTGCTTTTTTTCTTTTTTCGAAAGGAAGTTCCAGAAGTCGGGTAGGGTGATTTCCAACAGGGTGTTGACAACCTGCGAAGCCTTTGGTGTTGGAGTACGAATGTCATATGAAGAATGAGGTTGAATGTCTGTAGTCAGTAAATCAAGCGTTCGGGAAAGCAGGCCAACTGAGGGCCTCGAGCGGAGGGTAGAAAGAATATCATCCAGATTGGATGTGGATTGAGAGGTGGATGCTGCGGTGATAGGGGTTCCGGGGGAGTCGGTCGGCTTGGTAACGGCAGTGAGAAGGGGGGTATCGTTTTGTTGGGAAGAGGAGGAAAGAGTTGAGATTCGGATGGGAGCGAGAAGGTCCATAGTATCTGCGATATGGGCAGGGTATGGTGCTTTTCCCGTTTATATGCTTGTATTCCGCTCCGCCAACCGTGTTGATTTGCTTCGGGGGTTTGTGTTGGAAGTTGTGTATACAGTAGGATAGGTGCTTAGACGAGGTGCTACCCATGGGGTCACAGTATGACAGGCAGGAGTGGGAAGCGGAGGATTCATCTCTTGCCGAGGCTTTGGGTCTTTGCCCACCTTTTTGTAACCTTGACTTACTGTACGAGTATAGTACAGCACTGGTATGATCCTCTTTTCTCTCCCACAACCGCCGAAACGCGATCCTTTTTGGTGACAGTTTGTATTATATACTCTTGCGGTGGGAACTGTGGAATTCGGAATCAGTCGAAGGATAATGTCAAATCGCCCTTCAAACCCACAGTAGCAGCCTCAGTCGTGTCCATCAGTCAGTACGGTCAGATTCACCGAAGCCTGAAGCACCAGTGCTGACACCGATAGGCATACTTGCCCTTTGAATGGAATTTTTGCAAGTTATATACACACTCTCGGAGGGCGATAATAGCATTCCAGAATTGTGGAATGCATACCTCTCTACGGGTACTGGTACAGTACTGTAGGGTACTCTGTCTACAGCAAGCTGAAAAAAATTGTGGAGCGTGATAATGAAATTTCTGCGACCTGTGCCAATCGGCGTGTTTCATTTTTTTTGGGCATAATGTTATGCCACATACCGATAGTACCGGTATCATACAGCGAGGGGTTCCTGCTTTGTCCTGCTGAACAATTCTAACTTCCAAGTATAATATTATCCTGCCTCAGCATGTGACTATCGCCTTGTAACCTCCGACCTTCCTTCCGGTAGGATCCATTATCAGGATGTCCAAGCAATCGTGCACCTGTAAAATATTCCTCGGGACTCGGTGCTCTCGGCTTTATCATACCAAAGAAATAAAACCCTCCATTCACCTGAACCTCATTTCCTCCCCCTTTCAAACTTACCCTAGATCTTCCTTCCCTCTACCTCCCTTGAGTCTCTTCACTCGTCCCTCCCCCCCACACGTTATAATTATCCCAGGAAATTTGAAAGTTGGCTGATCGGTAGTCTTCTCTCGCCTTCACAATTCACCATGTACACTGATCCTGCTCTGGAGTATGGAAAGACCCTTGTTCCTCTACCTCCTCCCGGGAGTCCTCATGCCGTTCGGGTGGCTGGATCTGAACAGGAGGGGCACACTCCAGCCTTTCGCCACTGGCGCGCCGACCCCAGGGGGGAGTTAATGAGAACGCTGGACCCCAGGGTAAGTCCCCTTGGATTTGTTTTTTTTGAGATCGTGACAATTTTTGTGATCCCTATTACCTAGCTTGGATAAGCAATTGCTAACCTCTACCTGCTTCTCTAGATAAACACCATTCACGACGCTTTCGAAGCATCTTGTATGACCTTCTCCCTTACTCCGCCGCATGCATTATTATAAACCTGACAGGTGCTTCACACAGGCCAAAAATGGCCCAAAAACAACTGTTTAGGGTGGCGGGAGCAGAACAAGACAACCGGCGCTTGGGGTCCTTACGTCTGGATGGACTACGAAACTGTCCAGAAGAAACGCGCAGATATAGGCGCTGGCCTTTCCTATCTACACGCGATCCATGGTGTAAGTTTCTCTGGGATGGGGAGCCTCGGAACTTTGGTGGCTAAAGTTGGACGTGAAAGGTTACCGGGAAGCAATATGGTATTGGTTTATGGTCGCAAAATCGTCCGGAATGGCAGATTACCGATTTGGCAGCCATGTCCCAATCACTTTATACCGTCAGTATCTACGATACGCTGGGACCAGAGTCCACGGAATATATTATCAACCATGCTGAGCTCCGCTCTGTTATTTGCAGCTTAAACGTATATATCTATAATACCCCCACATTGGTTATTTACTGACTAGGCTCTCTATAGCATGTTCCTACCCTTCTCTCCATGAAGGACAAAATACCAACCCTCACATTCATTGTTTCTCTTGACCCCCTTGAGCAGGAGGGAGAGCCTTCCGCAAACAGCAAAAAAGCTTTGTTAGGCGCTTGGGCGAAAGAGAAGGGTGTTCGGATTTACTCGTTGGCAGAAGGTAGTCTCGCTTTTTTAAATATCTTTTTTGGCTAGATTGCGGGAAATGGAGCTGACAAAATTTAAAAGTCGAATCCATTGGGCAACAGCGCCCAAAACCTTACGTACCACCAACCCGGGATGACCCCATAACTATAAATTACACCTCGGGCACAACCGGAAACCCCAAGGGTGTATGGCTGACCCACGGCAACGCTGTAGCAGCTGTCACGTGTGCGATGACCACCGCAATCCATGGTGGGCCTACAGATTTAATGCTCTCATACCTGCCATTAGCCCATATCTTTGCTCGCCTGGCCGAGCAGGTTGCATTGTGGGGGGGCTCAGCTATTGGCTACTTCCATGGCAATATCCTTGAGCTCGTGGATGATATCAAGGCACTGCGCCCAACTACCTTCATATCTGTCCCGCGCCTTTACAATAAATTTCATACTGCGATCAAGGCTGCTACGATAGAACAGCCTGGGATCAGGGGCACTTTATCACGTCATGTTGTGAGCACCAAACTTGAAAATATGGAGAAGACTGGCAGTAATAAACACATGCTCTATGACCGCATTTGGGCGAATAAGGTCAAGGCGGGAGTTGGTTTTGATCGCCTCCGTGCAAGCGTAACGGGCTCTGCACCGATCTCACCTACGGTCCTCTCGTTTCTCCGTGTGGTCTTTGCAAGTAGCTTTTATGAAGGCTTTGGGATGACTGAAACATATGCTGCGACTGTTGGCCAACTGGATGGTGATAACGTTGCTGGAAATTGTGGACCTCCCTGTATCAATGTCGAGGTTAGGCTCAGAGATGTCCCTGATATGGGATACACCAGCAAGGATAAGCCACATCCCCGTGGAGAGCTCATGACAAGGGGTCCCACAGTTTTCAAAACTTACTATAAAGCGCCGGAGGCGACGGCTAGCGTATTTGATCAGGACGGTTGGTTTGCGACAGGGGACATATGCTCGGTTGATGAATTGGGCCGGTTCAAGGTCATTGACCGTGTTAAGAACTTTCTGAAACTTGCTCAAGGAGAATATGTATCTCCCGAAAAGGTGGAGAACACTTATCTTGGAAACATGAATCTTTTCGCTCAGGCGTATGGTGAGTCAACTTATCTTGGGAACTATCCGGGGGCTAACAAGAAACTCTAGTCTATGGGGATTCACTTCAGCCATTCCTTGTTGCTATCTTCGGTGTTGATAGGGATCACTTTTCAAGCTTTGCTAGCAGGATCCTCAGGAAGACCGTCTCTGCAACCGACGAACAGGCCATAAAGGCGGCCTGTGGTAATAAGGAGGTGATTCGTGCTGTCCTCCGCGAGATGGATCGGGTCGTGAAGAAAGCCAAGATGACCGGGTATGAGAGGGTTAGGAACATCCACCTCTGCATAGACCCCTTCACAATTGAGAATGACCTCTTGACACCAACTTTGAAGCTCAAGAGACCACCAGCTGCGAAAATGTACAAGAAAGAGCTTGACGCCCTTTACGAAGAGGCACTGGCGGCGCAATCTCCTAAGGCCAAGCTGTAGATGCTTTGTATACTAGTTTTTTTTAATACTTTTTTTGTTTATGCCCTAGTGTTCACTTTGTTTTTCCTATGTTACCTTGTGGACGGGGTTGGGTGCACGGGGTTACACTAAAGGTTCTGGAAAGCTAGATAATGCGGACTTTGGTTACTGCTGTCCATACACCTTTTCTTAGGGGGTCTCAGATGAAAGCATATTCTATTTGTGGAATGATGTCCGGCTGTAAACCTAGCCTTTTTTATGGCCTAATATTTAATGAAGATATCGCGTGTTCTATTTAGTGCACCGACATTTGCCATCGCGGTAGAACCTGGAAATAGTCAGGTTGGTAGGAGTCTTGGGTAAGGAGTAATGAAGCATTTACTTACTGTTACCCTATAGGCCTGAGCATTCACGGCGGTTCCTTAAATTCACACGATATCACTCGACCCAACTCTCATTTTTTGCTTTTCTACAAATAACTTCTCGATGACGGGGGGTGTCGCGGCTTTTCACACCCTTCGAAAACACACATATGTATACAGGAATGGACCATATCTATTGGTATTCCATGGCGCGCTTCCCTCTCCCGCCCCGCCAAATCTCCTTCATCTGAGTACCTCTATTATATCGTTTTATCATTATCATCTCCTGTCTTTTATATATATTTCTCTGGCACCCACCGGTCGTCCTGACCTTCCTTGCGCCTGTAGGATTAGATTACTCTATGGTCTAAAGAAGGAGGGGTCCGGTTTTCCGGAGATTTTCGGCTTGGCTGGAGAGACCCCGCCAGGGCCAGCGGGAGGGTTTGAGTGGAGGTGCATTGCCGGCGGACAAGGAAGGTCCGGGTGCAAGCAGAGCCCAGGGGGAGGGTGATAGTCCCGGCGGTGATGAGGTTGGGTTAATTGAACCGGTAGCTCCTGCTTCTGGTTCTGGGTTGGCCGTGGACCCGCCCTCGCCTCCGGATAGACGCCTACTCCCTTCTTTGGGTGTGGACGAGGGCGTGATGGATGAGCCAAGGGAGGCGCCTCAGGATGTTCGCCCTAGTCGGAATTCCCCAAGGGTGGAATCAGAGATCCTGCCATCTGAGGTGGGCACTTCGCCACCAGCCCGTGTAAGATCTATCACGCAAGGAAGAATGTCGAGTATTGGCGGAGTGCGCTACCGCCGTCCTCTCCATCCTCCTCCTCCTTCCCCGTCGGTGCGACCCACCTTTCGGTCGAGACATCTTCCTTTTGAGCCTCCCAGCTCAGGCTTACGGTTCCTTGAGGAAGGGATACACTCGGGTAGGGCTCAGGAACCTGCTTCCTCCAGCTTCGGTGAGAGTTACCAGAATGAAGTGCCGAGAGTTAACCCACTTTTCACGATAGACGGGGAAGCTGAGCCCCCAGAAGGAGTTATACCTGTAGAAGAGAGTGATATTCCTGTTTATAAGTGGCTCCCAGGACTCGCGGGCGGTCCAGGAGGGACTGGATGCCACCGAGCCGGCACGGGCTACAACTGTGACAGTGAGAGGTTCCGAGTGCCGATGAACCAAGCCCAGATCCGGCTGACATTGAGACAAGTCGTCGACTGATCCGTCGTGAGCTACAGGATTTTGTGGATCCCGTCGATCAATTTTCTAGGCCCTCACAAGCCTGGCATAGGGGCGCCGGGGCATTTCGGGAGCGACAGAGTTCTATAGGCTTGGTAACTGCTACGCGGGATAGCGCTCCCAGATTCTAACTTGCCCATCTCTCTCAAGGGCGAGCGGCAAGCGCCTTCTGGGATATCCAAAAGTCATCCCTACTCTCCCGACCCCAATCGGCTTAGGGATCCTACCAACCCTATTCACAGGTATGCGCCGGGCGAGTTTCTGACCCCACTAACCCATCAGATGAGCTAATCTAGTCTGGAACGCACGCCACCCGAAAGGACAAGAGGGGTGACCCGGGCTCCAAGCACCTGTCCCCCTCCCCCCGGCATGGGTAGGGGTTTCTGCAGACCTGCTAGGTCTCATGTGCCCCCGAATATTGTAGATTCTCGCTCCGGGAGCCAAACTTCTGTGGTGACAAGAAACCCGGCTCCGACGCGAGGTTTGGGTTCTGGACTGCTAAGGACACAAACATCTCGACTCCGTCCGCCCACTCCTGGCGATCTTAGGACTACTGTCGTTCCGCCCTCTGGGATCCCACCTCTGAGTTCACAGGTGTCCCAAAGCTTTAGTTTTGGTGGACGCGGGCGGCCTCCAGCTTCAATGGGGCCTGAATGGTCAAGTGCTGGCCCATCGGGCTCGGGTATAGGTCCTCTCAGTGCTTCTAGCCCCCCCCCTGTTCGGGACATATACGCAACCCCATGTTTTGAGCCAGCCTTTAGGAGGGCCCCCAGCAAGACTAGGAACGGTGCACGCTCTAGGCCCTCGGTAGATCTCAGGCTATCGATGGCGAGGCCTGCACGGAATGTTGATATTCTTCCTCCCACGGATCATGGACGTGGCGGTCATCACAGTGCATCGGCGTCAGTGGGGGGATATCCCCCTCCACAAGTAGTGCATACCCGGCCCCTTGTGCCCCCTCCGTGAAAATGTCTCGCACTGGGGAAGCCTTTCTATTCCACTCTGGGGAAATGTTATCCCACAAAGGGCTCCCACAACCTAGATGACTGCTCTCCCACAGATGGGGGCTTCAGAAACCCAGGGGGCCCTCTCCCACAGGTAGTCCTGTCCTCGCACACCCAGTCAGGTGCACCACCAGAACGCGAACCATTACCACCCTTACAATTGCCATCACCACTGCTGGCTGTGCAGGGAGCAACTGCGGCCAAGAAATCTAAAGGGTGGAGGCATGCGGCAAAGAAGAGGACGGATAAGTTTTTCAAGAAGCCACCCGGAGGCGAAGGACCTGCTGCTTGAGCCCTGGGGAGGCCATGATTTACTCTGTCATGGTTTGTCACTCGGTATACTTTATTTGTCAATTGGTTGTCTTTTTTTGTGGTGGGGTGGATGGTTGGTTATTAGCCTACCGGATAGTCAGTGTCTGGGCACTTTGAGCCTTGTCCTTGTTATTGATTGTATGGGAAGATGTGAAGAGTGGGAGGATGTTGCCTCTGTCTGGCCCAAATACACCCCTGTCTATAGTCTATGAAAGGCAAAAAATGAAGCAATTACCAGTTATTAGGGAGGTTGGAATACTTTCTCCTTTCCCCCTCTGCAATAGATGTTGGCTGGGAAATGGGGGGATTTTTATATATAGATAGGACTCATGCGGTTCATGAGTGATCCGAGTTGGCACCCCTTTCACAAGAGAAAGTGGTATGTTCTCTATTTGCCATTTGTGCATGGATGCTATGCTTCCCGAGCTTGTGTCGTATGCACCGCGCTGCTAGGTTCGGGTCACCGGTCACCTGGTCGCATTGCTTTCCCTATACGGGGTGGGCTTGCTGGCGCGTGCCTGAAAATAAAAATAAAAATAAGAGTACGGTTGAGGCGGTCGGTGATGGGATGTGATCGTGGTGGTTTGACATGGGCGGATCGAAAGTTGTTGCGGGGGGTGGAATGATGTGTTTTTGGTAGTGGGCTGGTATGTATTATAGTTAGTCTGTTGGCGTGTTTCTGTGGGAGTGGGGATGGCAGGACTTGGAAGGTGTAAGAAATGATGTGCCTTTTTTTTTGGCCGGGATGGTATGGTATTTGAGGTGTTGTGGTTTCTTTATATTATAGATTGATGAGTTAGGTGTCCTTCGAAGAAGAGTTTTCTGGACTCTAATTGGGTTTGGGGACTGGGGGGTGTTATTTCTACTTTATTGTGGGTTAGTTATGTGATATGTCCTGTATTGTATGCTGCACAGTGTGATAGTTAGCCCCTTTGCTCGCTCGTTGGAAGTTTTCCCCTCTCCATATCGTGTAAGCGCCTTCCTGCCCCCCCACATAGATAAAAAGGTTCTTTCGTATGATAATGCCTCGCTCATTTCGTAGATTGACGTTTATATTAACGTTCTATGAGGTGTTGGATTACGGTGGTGCCACGAGACTTAACTGTTAATATATACCGTAGACTCTTTATAGAAACAATTATTTCCACTTTGGCAATGGTATTAAAATAAAAACCATTAAAAGCATTGCTATTATCCTCTAAGGAAAGTTATTATAGGAGAAAAAAGATTTCCGGATCCCTTGGGGTAAGTTAGAAACATCAAGCTAGGTTTTAGACCACTCAAACGGTTGATCCGATCTTGCCGATGGTTTCTTTTTTCTTTTTCCTGATCCTTTTTCTTCTCATTTAGTTTGTTGGTATTATAGAAGAAGCATTTGCCTAAACCGGTCCCTTCGGAGTGCTCTCCCTTTTTGGATTGTCAAGAGACTTTCACTATAGATCGTGATAAGCTTAGATAGCAACTTGACAAATATGCTATGCAGGGAGGACCGCAGCAAGGCAGGAAAATTCAACAAAAGCCAGAAACGCGGAGTAATGGCAGGGGAGGAAATTTTGTTGCCACCAGCGTTCCGGGGAACGAGGCTTATATGCAGTATAATACGAGTGCGAACGGCACGAGAAGATACGAGTAGTGCACTATTACCCCACCCCCTCGGGGAAATGCGGATATCTTTGGTCTCGGGTATGCACCGTGCGGTACGGTATCATGCGACACCTTGCCGTTGGCTGATCGGCAACTCGTTCTGAGGATTTCGGATGTGGGCATGGTAGGGGTGGGATGGGGTAAGCTTCAGGAATACTACCCGGTATTCTCCCCCTTTCGCTCCCTTTCCCTCTCCCTCTCCCTTTCTTTCCTTTCCTTTCCTTTTCTTTCTCTCTTTCTGGAGGAGATGTTGCGCGTGGGAGTATGTGGCTGACTGGGTATGCAAGTTATTATGCATTGCGTGCTGTGCTTGAGTGAACTGCCGGACCGGCAGGTGAAGTTGACTGCGGTATGGGTGGATGGGGTAGTTGCGTGTTCGCCGCTGGGGAAGGAGGGAGGGAGAGAGGAGGGTGAGCGGTGAGTTTAGGGAGTGGGTACGGGAGGTGACTGATATAGGCAAGTATTTGTAGAGCCGCACTGTTGGGTTTTGGACATGGGGAGTTTTGTATGATACTATGATTTCGGAGGACGGGGTGGCGTCGAGATAAGAGTGGTAGAGTACTGTAGATACCCGTAAGTGGTGGTAGTGGGGTGGTATTTCCATTAGTTTGTCAATGATTTAAAACAAATGTGTGTAGTGATGTAAATGGGAGTATGGTACCGTAGTAACGTCTCTAGTCTGGATGCTTATGATAACTTTATCTGCTTGCACCGCTAATTGCCGGTAGAATGTCTTTAGGCGTTCCGGCTTCACCCTACCCCAAACTGCTTATGCACACCGTTTCTACCATTCTTTCCTCCTTTCCTCCAGGAATGATATACCCGTAATTAGAGATGGGTTCCGCCACCAGCGTACGTCGATGCCACTCATTACACATCCTGCTCCCTCCTCCTGATGCCTAGAAGCAGGCAGGCGGCGCTATTCAATTGCGGTAAATGGGCGCCGCGGCTCCCCATTGCTTTCTGCCTGCCCTGGGCAGGTTTTTCTATACTCGTAGTTGCTCGGCATTATCTTACCTTCTGACCGAGCAGATCATGCTGAGGCATTAGATCCCGTTAACACTGTATTTGGAATTGATCAGTCCGGTACTATATTTCTCGCGGCTGGTATTTCCTTCTTGCCTACAAGTACAATGCAAAAAATGCTCGTACATACTCGTTCCGCACCCCGGGCCCTATCACAACCAATAAACCCGTTATCACACTTTCTGGACCCAACTCCCAACAAGCAAGTGCAACTTCCGTTCTACGGATGACAACTCATGAATGACCTGTAATCCATCCTGAAACATAGTAAGGGAACTCACTTGATGCTGGCAGATTACTAAGGTAGTTTAGGTCAGCTTGTCCCGGAGCAATACCGGTATTTAGCCCTTCCCCAGATGGATCGTCGCCCCCGATTTCTTTTCAACGTTCTTTTCTCGAAAACGCTGCTACCACCACTGCGATTCTAATTTATATCCCCCACCTCGCGCTAGCCCACATCACCCAATTCCACTTCCACAAAGAAGGGAGAAGAAGAGGAAAAAAAAGAAGAAAAAAAGAGAAACACTGAGAATGACTTTAACAACCCTCCCGACCGAACTACTCTACCTGATAGGCAACGCTCTCCCAACCCCCTCCCTCTCAGCCCTAACCCGCACCTCAAAACACTTGCATGCCCGCCTCTCCCAGGAACTCACCAATCGCACGCACACGCCTGGTGACGACCACATCAGCGCCATTTACAACGCAATCCTAACCCCGTCGCCAGCCCTCTTGACAAGCCTCCTATCACGGACCCCCCACCGCATACACGGGTACAAGTATCCGGCAAACCACACGGCGCATGTAAACGTGCAGGACCTAGTCTCCTACGTCCTGCGCAAGGGCGCAGGAACCGATATAGTCGGCAACGCAGCGCTGTACTTCTCCGTTACGCGTGGGAAGCTCCGGCTCACACGGCGGCTACTGAGGGGAGGGGCGGATCCGTGTCTACGGGAAAGGTGTGACGTCAGTGCCTTGCACCTGGCCGCTATGGAGGGCGATGTGCGGATGCTCCAGATGATGCTCGGTGAGTGCGGGATCAATGTTGGCATCGAGGACGTCTATGGGCGCACGGCCGTGTACACCGCCATCACATCCAGGAAGGTACAGAGCGTCAGAGTCCTACTGGATGCTGGAGAGGATATCAACCGCCGGACCTACGTGCACAGTGGCAGGACGGTGCTGAGTTTTGCCGTTTCGAGGGGCGAGGCTGAGGTTGTGAAGCTATTGCTCGAGCGCGGCGCCGATGTCAAGAGGCTTGATCGTGGTGGGAGGAGTGCGCTCGGTATTGCGGTTTCGAACGGGGATGTAGAGATTGTGGGGATGTTGTTGAAGGCTGGAGCAAAGGTCTCCGATGGGACTTCGGGGCCCTTAGCGGAGGCGCCGTTGACCGTTGCCCAGCGTTTAGAAGACCCAAAAATTTACCACATGCTAATCGAATCGGGAGGGAGAGCGGATGGTGATGTTGAAAATAATTAGTTTCAAATCTTAGATGTCAATGGTGCTTGTGGGAGATCTCATATGAACCTTTCTTTGGCTTCTTGCTTCGATATATCATGTATTAGTTGTCTCTTGTTTCGCCCGGACGCTCGTCTCTTGTACTGGTAGCGCCTCATTTCATTCAGATTGCGATTTACCATAGAATACACGGCGTCTATTTTTATTCTCTCCAACTTCTCACAAATGTAACCAGAACAACGGACCAGCGAGTGAGGATTTATGATTCTATCGCAGTAAAATTCGATAACTCTATGCTACCGTTTTTTGACAACTATTTTCGGCGAGGAAAAAGAGGGGTGGTACCTCTCCCGGTCTATCTGAACATCCAAAAGCTCAGGAGTTGCTTTGCCCTCCTGGAGCGCCTTAGAGAGCACTGCTGTTGCCACTCCAACTCCGACGCAAGACCGCATCATCTCACGCATGCTCTGGTATATGTTAGTAATTTCTACAGGAATATGATGGCGTTATTACCGTTCTATACCGCTCTTCGCAGAGAACAACACGGGCAGTTCTAGCATCTAGCCTGCATAATTGATCAAAGTTCTTCCTCGCGTCTGTTGCACTCTCGGAAGCCATTTCGAGGAATTCAGATGTCTAAGAGTGATAAGTGAATGTCCCACCGGCAGAAAAAAAGGGCGACTAACCTCAATCTCCGGATTGTCAACCAGGGACTCGAAATCCTCGAAGGGTGCCACCTCTGGGCAGCCGATGGTGAAGAATGGCTTCATCCTTACTTCATACCTCAGGGCATCACTACTGAAGGGTTGTGGCGGCTTCTTGAGCAGATTGAGTCTCGAAAGAGCGGTGAATAGCTAGGAATGTCAGTTTACGAATCCACAAATTACTTCCCGAAGAGTGCGCTTACACTGATCATAGCACCCGCCAACTCTTGCACCCCAGTGGCCTCCAACAGATAAAAATTCAAGAGTGACAAAGTCTTTACCTGCTCTTGGGTTGAGCGCGGTTCCTTCCTCTCTAACCGAGGGCCAGATGCAGGCCTGTTCGCAAATTGCAGCATTCTTTCGATATGGCCTATCCTTGTACGTGTGTAATGCTGCAAATACCAGTACATCCCAGCAAACTCGTGTGTTTGGAAAACCTCCAACTCAAACCCTAGAAGCATGATCCATTCCATCTGTCGTAGCTTATAATGGTAGACCCATGAAGATAGCGGAAACGCAAAGCTCGGTCCGTTTGGAGTCATCACTGCCTCTTCGTTTGTGAATTGGCGTAAGTCTGAATCCACTTCTTCTGCCTAGGTGACCGCCCTGTTAGATAAATTCGCCTCTTTCGGGCACGGGCTGACATTACCTCGACTTGGAGGGAATCCCAGTCAAGAATAGAATGGCATAGTGTTCTACGTAATCGCGATCTGTTCTGGCAAATGTTCCGGAACAATTCCATGAAAGACTGAGAGGGCAGAGGATTAGTGTGTATCTCTGCCTGGGCGCGAGAAGGAGAATGATACCTTTCCGGCTCTCTCTATGAACCAATTCATATGTTTGGTTATCTCAAACCTGGGGTCTTGTGGTGCCTCGATGAGATCGTTTTGAGGGTCTAATAAGATATCTGCCGGATAACAAAGCTCTCTGAGGTCATCGTAGAGAAGTCGCTTTATTGACAATTTTCCCGCATTCTCTACCTGTCCGAAAAACACGGATTGGAGGAGAGATCGAATATATGGCGAAGGAGCTGGTTGGCGGGTCATAAAGCTCAAGAAATAGTTCTAATAATATGAGCAAACGACTTTGTTTATTAAACTGGCATCGTAGCCGGAGCGGGACAAATACTCACTACCAAGTTTGTCGACCCCTCAAAATTAAGAACCTTCAAAATATCCTTGCCCTCGACACAAAGCTTCTTTAAATCCGAGATAGCATCCTTGAATGGATAGTTGACCATTGCTCGTGGTGGTACTTGACTTGCTAGCTTCCTCTGCACGGATATGCTAAACGCCGCGGGGACCGCCCTACCTACTTTGCAGGTTTCTTCAACCTTTTTCACATGCTCAAGAGATGTGTCCCATACCTCAGTAGCTTCAGGGGACCATTCTTTAGTTTCGCTAGAAAACACAAGTAGGAGGGACTTGCGGAGCAACAATCGGCACTTAAAGGCATTGCGGATCTCTTCAGAATACAGGTCTCCGGTTCCATCTAGCCACGACAAAGAACTATCCAAAAGGGCCACGATTTCTTCGGATTTCACTCCTTCAAACAGGTTAACACTGTAGACCTGAGTCACAAAGTCTTCTTCCTGGGGAAGTGTTAGCTTGATATCAAAATTGAAAGGGCGAGCATCGTTATGAACCTCATAAATCTGCTCTGTCAGTATCTGATGATTGACATGGCTACAGCATTTGATCAATCCAATGCAGAAAGGTTGCAGCACATTTTCCAGCAATTGAGCCTCGGGAGTATCGGCTTTCTTTCCAGGAGGCCGTTGAAATGTCGCTTCAGCAAGGGTGGAAGGGCTGGAAGACAGGAGCCTGTCTATGTAGAGTGAAGTAAATAATGTCTGCGAAAGAGCACTTCCCGTGTGCCATGCCATCTATTTCCAGAGTCATAAGCAGATCTTTTGGTCGATGCAGGCAATCGTCCCTTACCTCATGGCATAGAAGTTGGTCCATAATCCCCACAACCTCCTCTGGCAGTCTTGGCTGTAATGCATCGAATGATTCATATTCTGCCAGTAGCATCCCGCTATCCATCTTAGGATCCATGATCTGACCGTCGCAACCAGAAACAGTCAAAAGCGCACTCTGACAAGGCCCAATAAGAAAATAGGTGGGAAAGGAAGATTGTACGAACTTCCAAAGCGCCGACTGCTTGAAGTAGAGTGAAGTACGGGTCTTTGATCAGTTGGCCGATCTCCAGCTCTATAATTGAAAGGAGTTAGCTCTAGCATTCCCATCACGAGAAAGAATTGACATACTCGCTGAAGCCTCAAAGAACTCAGCCGTAACATCTCGAAAGGAATCCATAGTGGCCTGGGGAGCCGGGATTATTGGGTTGCTCGCTGGAGCTGGGATAGGATTTGACCTTTTTTCTTTGATGGTGAAGCGCTCGAAATCCTCGGCGGGGTAAGCCGGATGATTGACCCCGTTACTCTCAGCCTCTCCCATGGTGACGGGAGGCGGCAAGAGTCCGTCCCGCTGTGTTGGAAGTTTGTGGGTTGTCTAGGTGGCAGGCTTGTGTAGCGTGTGGTAGACTCGTTTTGGTTGTTCTTCACAGCAGGTGGGATGTGCTTTGAAACATAAAGGAATTGAGGTGTAATGGAGGATTCCGCCTCTATTCCAGTGAAATCTGTGGATTCTGCACTAACAACGCCCCACCATTCCACCCTAAAAACCATCTAAAAAAGATATCTTCTACATGTTTGTACAATGATGGGAATCGATTTTTTTTAAAAACAAATGAGTAATCCGATGAAACTTTCCCTCTGCTATTCCATAGACTCCTTGGCCAAACTTTTCACCTCGCCCTGCTTTCCACCCTATTTTGTAGAACAATGGAGTCAGCCAAATGATCCGTATTCCACCAATAAATGCGACGGATAAGGGGGTAAACAAACCTCCCACTTCGCAAACTTGAGCTGCATATCTCCGCGACGCTCGGCAGCAAGGCGGGGTTGTTCCTTGAGGGACCTGCGCACGACTCTCGCAGCGATGGATAGATATTTATTGTAGCTGTTCAATCGAAGTTACCCCCGATTAGCGGGCAGATCATCGATAGGAGGGACATAAGGACAAACGTACGTAAGACCAGCGGCTTTCCAGGCAGCAGCCATTGCGGATGATGGGGGGAGGATTGATTTTGATTTGGGTGTTTCGTTGAAGACCTTGCTTTGGGTATTCCCGGAATGAGGTCTCTAGAAACCGGAGTCTATCCGAAATGACCCACTTACTCCCCTAACCCTGGGGACAGCATGCAGCCTGTTACCCTGACCAAAACAGCCCCAATTCCGGGCTAACGTGCTCGAATTCTAGAGCATCAGTAAGCTCTTTTTCCTCACTATCTCATGCTTTAAGCTTTGATTCCGAGCAACGGCCCCGGCTTTCGAGACCCGGGATTTGTGCGGCCTATGGCCAATGGGGGTCTTAGCAACGGACGCTCACCCAACGGTCTATCATACTCAATATGATCTATCCGTCCCATTCATAGAAATAATTAAGACTCTATTAACAGGCAGCTCAGATACCAGAGGCATGATCCGTTCCAGCCAGGATCCAACAATCATTGCTCCAGCTGATGTACCACACGGTATACCATGCTATTAATTCCGCCTACTCTCGAAGTAGATTCCCTAAATATTTGACCACGATACCGTAGTAATTCCGTCAGCTACCCTGCCTTCACCGACCTCCCTTTGATACAGCATTCGGGGGTTCGGGTCCACGTTGCAAACAATCGACAATCCACACCGTGAACGCAATCCAAAATGATTATCATCTTGCCATTTGCCTTACTCCTATTCTCCATCCTACCTTCTACCATCGTCGGACATAAGACGGCAACCGCCACAGTCATTGAGTCAACAACCACCGTCACCTTCACCAAATTCCTATTGCCAACCAACCACAATCAGTCGGTTCCGAGAACAGGGCCCTTGCATACATGTTTTCAGATGATATCCGCCAGAAAGAATTGGTTCGCGGTGGCCTGGGAATCGGGAAAAGCTTTGGACAATCTTAAATGTGATCAACTTCAGAAAAGTGTTCGCAAAAAGGTTGGCAGGAGTTTGTCTAGGTGGCGTTGTTTTTGGTATTTTGACTCGAGGACTAGGACTGGAGTTTCGAAAGCCCAGGGGGAGTTTAAGAGCAAGGTTGGGAAGATGGAGGGTATTATTGAAAAGGCTGTGGGGGGGATTTGGGGAGAGGAAGGTGTTGAGAAATGCCGCTCCTTCTAGGCAGTGGTTGGGTAGGTTGAATTGTTCAGTGCCCACCCACTTTCTCTGTATCATACGGATAGTAGAAAACCAGGCCTTTCTCATTATAATTCAAGTTTGAAAGGCCCGGGACAGTGGCGAAGAACTTAAGCACTGACATTGCAAACCCAAATTTCACCAAGTTTACCATAAATCACTATTTTGGCGCCTGTCCAGTTTTTGATGATATTGCCCCCGCCAGGAAAAGAGAAGGAAAAAACTGTAAGAACGTTGTTTATTCGCCACAAACCCAATCCCCGCATCCACGCGAATTAGATATTAGCCCTCCCATTTAATTTTAATTTTAGATTTAATCTCTCCTTGGAGGTCTGTTCCCCCCACCGAACCTCCTATTGTCCTGAGGTTGTTGTTGAGAAACAGGGATGACGGTGACCGGGATGGAGTCGAACTAGATATCAAGAAAAGGTTCAGCACAGCTCTCAAGCCAAGATCTAAGAAATGGCAAAAACATACGCCCAGGCTCTTCAACAAGTCCTTGGTATCAGGATCAACCTCCAAAGTAGCACCGTCACTTGCGGCGTAGTCGAGAGCCGAGATTTCGGGAACATATTGGTCCTTCCTCTCACGCTCCTCTTCCTGAAGCTTGAATGAGATACCACGGACGGGGCCTCTCTCGATACGCTTCATCAAATGGGTGGTGTATCCGGCGATCTGGATGCCCCCGCGGGTCAGCAACTACCCCGAAAGAAGTCGGAGAAAGCCCACCTTGTTCCTCAATCTCTTGGAAGCGATGATAGCGATCTCATCGCAGATGCGCTTGTTGGTCTCGAAGTCGAGAGTAAGCTTGGGGTAGTACCTCTCAATGACGATCTTGGAGGACTTCTTGACGGTCTTGGTGCGAACTGTTGAGCACCCCACATTAGCCTACGACCCAATTAAGGGGAGACCGGGGCAAAAACTCCATACCGCGACCCATGGTTTCTGATTTCTGGCTTCGTGGATACTGGGGGGTTAGTGTGGAGGTGGGTGTCTGGCGATCGTCGTTCGTCGGTCGGCTGGTCGTTATGTTTGGCGTCCGAAGTTCGAGATTACTCCGGGTGGTGTGTAGTCACTGTGTGTGGGGTGGTGGAGGAGGGTTGTGCCCTAAGACTGCTTCTGCCTTGCGACTTGGCGTGTTAGGAATCACTGGCTCGGGTTTTACAGGGTTCTGTTTATGCGTTTGTTTGGGAAGAGCTGGGTTACAAATTGCTGTGCCCCAACGAAAACACTCTATACTCGATTACCGGTAGTGCTTGGGATCTGGGGCTTTACATCGCCTGTTCGCCCACTCTTCGATGGCATTGTTGGCACTGGTGCTGTGAGCTCATGGTGCGTCACTCGATTGACTGCCCAGGACTTATCCGATGATTAGATAGCAGGAATCAGCTCCAGCAACCCCGGAGTAGGGTAGCACTTGCCTAGGGGTCAGTCAAAATCGGAAACCACAACCGTTGTCTCGGGCAGTGTGGGATCGCCGAAATAGTTTTCCGATTTTTACCAACACCCCCAAGTACGATACGATACCAACGACGCCCGACTCAAAGTCAGACAAAATAAACAATCTGACCAAAGTCACAAGTCATAAATATTAGCACTCTTGTACAGTACAGTATTTTCCGTGCACCTACATACTTGCGCTGGAGCTAGGGTACCAGCACAGTACGGCATGCGACTAATTACCGCAATACGGATTTTTTTTATGTAGAGGGTCTGCGCAATGGGCCTAGGTACAGCACTTGTTATCATAGAATCATTGCATAGGCTGCACTAAGTGCCTTAGACCCCTAATAGCGCATAGCATATTTCTCAGAGCCCTTGGCAGTGCAGGTTGACTTCAATTCCGCGTATAGAACTAGAACTACAAGAGTGATTGTACAGCAAGGGGTAGCTAGATTCCAGATCGAGAAACGGCGTATTTACAGGGCAGGAGGGTCCGACCAATAGGGGTTCGAACTTTACTGCTTGGAAATGTTGATTGACTTTGGTGTGCAATGCTGGGGTATGACGATAGCTTGAAGTCGTAGACCTACCGTGCCCTGAGCGAGGTGCCCTCAGCGGGGCATGGTAGAGTTGCTGTGGCGGAACCGGTGTTTAGTAAGAGTCCTCCTTAGACTGTGAGCGCCGCGCCTCGCTGAGGGCACCACCTCACTCAGGGCACGGTGGGTCTATGCCTACGCACTTCATCTAGGAGATAGGTGTCACCCAATATATCAACCCTATCCCTCTTCTGTTTTCTCCCTGTTCCTTACGCTTTCCTATAACTACATACTCTATCGTGGTTGTTCGACAGCTATTATTACCTCCTTGGATTGTTAGGGATCGCTTCTCAAGCGGCTACGGTATGGAGAAAAAAGTTGATGCTCAGGCTCCTGAGCCAAACGCCGGAAACAGACAAACCTATGGTCCCCCGCCAGGCCCTCCTCCTCCGATAGTTCCTGAAGGTTGGGTCGCTCAATATGATCCAACATATCAGCGATTCTATTATGTGAACCTAGCCACTCAAAGATCGCAATGGGAGAAGCCACCTGGAACTGCTGAGGTCCCTACAACAGGAGCAGGTTAGTCCATAATCTAGTTGTGGTGTGTTAAGCCAGACTCTAACTATCCATAGCATCCAACGAAGGTAGTAGTGTTTGTTATCAAACTACCCTCCCATCGGCGTTTGTGTCCCAAGCCTCACCCCTTGAAGAAACGACAACTCTTCGTGCGAGTCTCTGCGATCGACACACGGCGGAAAATAATCAGCAGAGTAGAACGGGGTTTGCTAGCAAGATATCACAACTTTTCAAGTGTGGATCTTCTAGATCAGAGCTGCGCAGGCAGGATCGACCTCTTGCGTATTGTTCTCCCCAGGTAGTTCCTCCTCAGGCAGCATACCCACCGCAGCAGGGGTCCAGTGGCATGGGCACACTTGGTTCTGCTGCTTTAGGTGCTGGAGGAGGCTTGTTAGCTGGGATGGCCTTGGAGAATGCTATTTCCAGCCATAGCGATGATAGGTATGAACAGGGCTTTGAGGATGGGGTCGAGTACGCCGGAGAGAAGAGATCTGGGGCTTTAGAGCAGTTGGAGGAAGAGAGTATCCAAGACGAAGAGATGGACTCGGCAGGCTTTGATGAGGGTGATTGAGGTGCTGGCTAGGGAGTGATATTGGTTCTGGGTCGGGAGTTAATGGTGTGCTCTTGCTTAGTCTACGGTAGTCCAAGCTTCTATTATAAGAGCTTGAGTAGTTCATGGAGTTGTTTTAGTATAGTAACGGAGTCATTGCGGGCTTGTTTGGGTTATGCTGAGTTTGATTCAATGGGGATACCCCTTTAACATCACATGAGACCCTCCCAGAGTTCACTGAACCTTGGTGCCCAGTATAGGGTGACCGGAGCGTTATTCGGCGTCTTCTCAGGCCGTCTTAAGGGTAAATAGGTAACTTAATGAGCTAAAAAAGTGACATCGTTGGTACCAGAATAGCATAGAATAGCAAAAGTAAGAGTTACCTTTAACGCTACCGGCATTTATTCGCACCTTAGGAATTGTTGATTGAGGTATAGTAGGGTAGTGGGATACGATACTGATGATCCTAATTCGGATAAATGGTTGCGGCTTCGACCCACGGCTGTCGTGGCGCTAGGCACGCCGTCTCCAACTGCCGGCCAGTAACCGACTACACAAATCACAACCGCCATGGCTACGCAGGAATCCACTCCCCTACCATCACCCCGCCAAATAATCACCTCCCTCGTCGATCAAGTTAAATCCCTCCCCCCGCCCTCACCAACTACATCTCCACCCACCAACCCCCTCAAAACCGTCCCTGCATCAGCCCGTCAACTCTTCATGTCCCTCCACTGCCTTCTTCCGTCCGCATTTCTCCCAGCTCTTGATCTCCTCGATAAATCCCTGGTAACCAGGTACATGACCGACTCTGGCAAGTCAGTGCACTACGTGAAGTCCACGCAGTCGCTGTCCCGGGGGAAGTTTTCGGCTTCCGGGTCCGTGTATGAGGTTAGAACTAAGGCGTGGAGCTGTAGTTGTTCTGGGTTTGCTTTTGCAGCTTTTGGGGGGTTGGGGATCCGGGAGGAGGATGAACAGGGGGCAGAGAAAGAGGAAGAAGGAGAAGGGGATAGATGGAGGTGGGGCGGGATGATAAGAGGTGGGAGTCCGCCGGTTTGCAAGCATCTTGTTGCTTGCGTGTTGGCGGAGAGGTGCTCAGAGATGTTGGGGGGGTATGTAATTGAGAGGAGAGTGAGCTTGGGGGAGTTAGTCGAGATGGCGGTTTTGTGAGTGGGAGTTTGGGCATATGATAATTAGAGAGTGGGGGAGGCTTGATTTGGTGAATCCTTTGCGATGACATCAGAATAGCTCCAAGTAGAATTTTGTAATCCGTTCACTAGTATTTCATGCCTCGCGCCGAGCATGGATCTTGAATTAAGGTTCTAGTACTTGATCAGCTATCGGCATTGGAGTAAGAAATCAGGAAATTGAGTTCCCATGCTGAGGTTGAGCTACCCGCAGTTAAGAGAATAATTGCGGGAGGTCTCCCAAGCTAGTAGCGGCCCTCCGTCTCCTCTACACCTTTGATGACTGAGATTTATTTACTACTTGGGACATCCTAAACACTGTGCAGACAATACTACATTTCCGTGCTTTCATCCTCTAATGTAGGAGGGTCTGGAGGGGCATAGGCAATCTTCAACATTCTTCTTTGTACCCCAGGGCCTACTTGTTCTTCTCTCTCCTTGAGGTTCTTGCTCACAATATTTGTAGATCTTTTACCCTTCTTTTTTGTAGGCCTCACTTAGCGAGCCCATAGTTAGTAACACTGGTTTGCTTTCAGCAGATATTGGGAAACACATTATTCGGCAAGAGATAATATTTTAACTGATCAATGTTAATCTCTCCACTCTCCTTTAATGGGATGTAGCTTTGTATGGATGAAGATGACCGTGGTAGTTATTTGGTTCACTTGGATCTATACCTCTGGCCTCTCACTAGCTAGCACCTTACTAGTACCCTCAAGCCATTCCTTACTTGCATAGGATTGCTATGATAGAATATTTCAGGTTTCAGGAGGACTTAGGTTTCCGATAGCTTACTACACTTGAAAAACAAGATCCTGTGTCTGATTTGTGGATGCTTCATTTAAAGGCAAGTAACTTTGGTTGGATGTCCCGTACGTCCTGTGTGTCCTGCAGATCCGATATCGCGCTCGTTGCACTCGGTAAACCTGGAGTTGAGACTTGACACCTAACCCCATTCCATACCTCTGGATATTGGCCCTAATACTACCTAGCATCTGGAATAGGTGCTACACTACAATAGCTAGTATCATATCATATTAGTCCTTCCACTCTGGAGCCTTAGCCAATAGCGTGTTTTTTTAGAGCATGAGCAATACTAGTCCTGGGCATCCTGACTCCCCCTATGGCGGGCTCAGGAGTGCCGTGAATACCTGTATACCTCCCGGAACTCCTAGGTAGCGTTGGTGGGACCCGGCGTCCGATAAATCAGTAACGAAATCGTAGTTCTCATCACGCTCTGTATGGTATCATATGTATTCTCCTACGCTTGGCAGGAGAGTGCCCGTACTCCACTACTCTTTGCTACTGGGAATCTTATCTCATCTCATCTCATTTTTTTAAAGAGGCTCTTTGTCTCGGGGAACAGCACCTCTGTATTTTGATATCCGGGAAAAAGAGGAAAATGGTGGCGGAATAACAAAGAAAGAAGCACAAAGGACTAGACGTTTTCAGCACTGTTTAAGTGCCATTGGGGGGTTCTAGGTAATATGGTCTCATTTTTTAAGCTAAGGGAGAGAGTGTTGGTTCTTGATGTAAAGATGTGCAATCACTGGGCAAATCGCTATTCTCTCCACAAAAAAGGACCCCCTAATCAACTCCTCCACTCAGAGGTGTCTCGGGCGTCAGGCACGTGGTAGCAGCGGTAGTCTCCTCCACCTCTGTTGGTAGAGCAAGAGCTTTCTTGACGGGATTCGGAGCACTAAATGCAAATGCCTACTGCACGTACGAAGAACTTGGTGCCAATCCAAATGTAGACATAATCTTCGTAGCCACCCCTCACTTGCACCATTTCCAGGACTGCTTGCTTGCCCTGGATACAAACAAGCCAGTCATCTGCGAGAAGCCGTTCACTGGGCGCTGTTCATGCGGGGGTGCTGGTACTGTAAACATTACGAAGAAAGGGCTGTTCTTAATTATCAAGGTGGTATGGATGAGGCGCTTGCTGGTTAGCCTTGGATCGGGGGATCTGGTGAAGAGTGGGAAGATTGGGGAGGCTAGCAGGGCTGTTGTGGACTTAGCTCTCACTTAGGAGAACTCGAGTCTGAATTCCCACAACATGGTTAATCCGGACCTTGCGGGTGGGGCTTTACCGGGTCGTAGTCTCCCTCTTATTACTCGTATTTCTGGTTCCCTATTGGCAAGTTGTTTATCGCAGTTGGTCGTGACCCTTTGGTTTGGGTTTACGAAATACTCTATCACACACTTCCTGGGAGAGGGATGGGGATCCTATCATCACTAGCATCTCGAAGTGGGAACGTACGGGAGTAGGTGCGGATAACGTTGCAGTAGCTACTTTCTCAAGCTCAATTGGTATAGCTACTAGAGGCATCCGCGTGGCTACAGACCCAGGAGCTCGTGGTTTAGTGGCTCTTAATATCCAGAGTTCAGGTACCCCATCTAGAGTACCGCCCATCTCACACCACCATTCCCAACAATAAGAGCTCCAAGCCAAAGACTAAGCAGGTTCCTGTCCCAACTGCGTATGGAATATGCCGGAAAGCAGATGCTGCGGCAAGATGTTTGAGGAATGGAAAGTTAGAGAGCGGGACTATGCCGCTTGAGGAGAGCATTCTTAGTATGGAGACCATATATAAAGTTAGGGAAATTGGCAGCTCGAGGTATCCGGAGAGGGTCGAGTCCACATACTACTAGGTCATTATTCCTATTAACGCTGTTGGGGATTGTAGGCAACCTCTGCTTGGTCTTCTGTTGCGCCCTTTTCTATACCTGGCGGCACCGAGAACAGGGTATCATACGAGTGGGGTGGACTCCTACGCTGGCTCTTATTGGTCTCCTACTTATGGATATGGTAGCATTGCTTGTCCAGAGGGGCATGGCTCTGTTAAACTCAATTGTATCCGCCTGTAGCGACCCTTTTTGCCCATACTTGACTGAGAATTGAGCCTGTAGATAGGAGGCCGTGAGAGCTGATCCACGCTGCTGAGAAGCAATTGGATTTCCCCGTTCTTAAAGAAACCCCAAATTGTGAGGTTCTGGAGTGGTGACCTCCTGTAAGCACAAGCCTTGGATCAGAGATAGTTGTGCTTTACTGTATGTTGCTTCTTAGCCTACAGAATGAAGTTACCTAAATCCAAGGCTAGTCGCAAGTATTTGGGGTGTATAATAATACTATAGATTCAACTACTAAGAAGGGCAAGCTCGTCTTAGAAGAATTGACAATCTAGGGATTCAAAAGTATCCGAACAATTGGTACTGGTATTGTCATACCAAGGTCCCAGATGCCTCAACAGCCACCACAAATTCTGCCCTAAGTGATGGCTTCTGGACTAGAAAGTGTGGATTAGTCTTTAACAGTCTTATCATATGATACCTGTCGTAATCGAAGACATGTGCCCTGGACCCCTCTGCTACCAATTTTTGTTTGGATACTCCTGAATTCCTACAATACATCTATGATACCGCAGTGAGTAGGCTCCCATACCACCATGAGTAATTTCCAGGCGCATACAGCGCCCTGCTCGACGATAATATTGAGTTGGATAGCACCAATTCGTCTCTCGTGCGCATCCTTTCCTTGGATCTGATTGTGTGACACAGATGTGGCAATGCCGCCGCCACTTCCAATCCGGCAGCAAGGGCGTTTTGTAGTCGATTGGTGAAAGTTGGAGTTTCAAAGACTTCTTTTTTGGAAGCAATTCCCCAAGCCCTTGAGGCCTATGGTAATCTGCTGGAGGAGCGACAGACAGCCTTCTGACCGGCGCATTTACGTCGGGACACGGACATTGACTTACCCCCCCCCCGCCGTGGTTAAACCTCCCGTGGGTGATACAGCACAACGATTCCTCTCTTGCACCTCCGCACCCCAACTGTTCAGACACAGGACAACCTACAACCGCCCCTGACATCACACTCTCATCTGATTCGGACCAGACGGGATTTACCTTTCTGAGTGTGCGCAACCTCACACGTGTTTTCAATCCCTTATACGCTTTCGTTTTGCCAGGCTATCTTGAGCATGAGTGGTTGGAGGGGTCGAGCAAGGGAAAGAAGCCGTGAAAGTTCCCGTCAATACCATCATTCAGGTGAGAGAGAGAGGGAAAGAGAGTACGACCGGGGTCATAGCGGAGGTGACGAGCAGAGAATAGCCAGGTATCGAGATTGGGAGCGATCCCAAGGCAGTGGACAGCAACATCCACGCCATCCCCAGCATCCCTTCGGCGGACCAGGCAGATCGAGAAGGGCTTCGAGCGGCGGTTTTCACCAGGAAGACTACATCCCCGAACATCGTCGGGAGCCGGTCGGTGGTGCCAATCAGACACCGTTTAACGATACAGCCCGTCGCGGCTCAGCAAGCTCAGCTGCTTCAAAAACCCAAGATCCGTTGCACGCTTCTCCTAGAGAGCGAGGAATGATCGAACAATCCGGACACAAACGAAAACTAAGTCCTAGTTGGCCACGCGATAGGGAAGCGACAAAGTTGCGTGGCGACACTGACGACAGACGCAGCTCGTATGAGAGGCCTGACCCACCCTCAATTGCTGCCTCACCTCACGACCCACCCCTTCACTCACCATCCACAACTCCTAAAACACCAATGATTTCCTCAAGCAACCCACGTCCGGCCGATCCACGCCTCGCCGCAGGAAACGCACAAAAGAAGCCTAATAGTTTTGCTAGGTAAATCTTTTGATTTTAATTTTAAGTCTAAGCTATCGATCAGCTAACAGCGATGCATCATGCAGTGTTTTCCAGGAGGCGGCATATGCATTTATGAAACGCGAGGATGCGAGAGAGGCCCACGGTAAGGCCGAGGCTGATCGTAATAGGGTAGCTGATTACTTTAACGCGTTTCCAGTAATGCGTGATAGATATGAGGGGCGTTTGGAGGAGGCGCGAAGGGAGCTTACGCAAGCCGATGTGGTTTTGAACAGCAAATCTAAGCCTCTGGAGACTATATGCCTTGAGTTTGCGAGGGAGAACAGCGCAAAAAAGGAATTAGAACCTATGGTGCCGTTTCTTCGGCAACTCAAGCACGAGCTTGGGACCTCTAATTCCCTTGCACAATTCATAAAATCGTTCCTACCACCTTCCGCAGGTCTATCACAGTCTCAACAATCAGCTGCCAAGCCTGATGAGTTGCAGAGGTTTGGTAGAGAGTTAGCGGACTTAAGAAAGCAGCAGGACGATGAGGCCAAATTGCGCCGAGAGCTCTCCGAGAACATCCGCACCCTCAAGGATAACTCAAACAAGCGTCTCAAGACTTGTGAAGATAAATTAAGGGATGTTGAAACCTCTCAGCGGGGCCTACGGAGCGAGCTCGACCAAACGAAGGAAGAGATGCGTAGGGTCGTCAATGATCTCAAAGAAGTTCAACAGTCCTTAGCTCAGCCTCAAGAAAGCAATACCGAGAACCCCCAGAACGCTGTGCCCACAGCCGCCGAAGCCAACCCGGGTCCAGATGCTGCAGAGGTAAGTGTCAGTTGATGGTTTTTATGTTTCCTTTGAATTTCTACTAACGTTCAGTAGATTAAGAAGATTGCTGAAGATAGTGTTTTACCTCTTCTGGGCCGTTATGAAAGTCTTCAGGAAAAATACCAGCAACTTGAGCCCAAAGTGGAGGAGTTGGAGTTGAAAATTGATAGTATCAGTGTTGGCTCCGTATCTCCAGACGATATTGCCCGACTCGAGAACCAATTGAAAATACAGGATGAAACCATCGATAATATTAGACAGAGTGCCGAAAATGATACTGAGGTTATGATGGAACAATTCACAGCCATTGAGGCCGGTATTGAGGAAAACCATTGTCAAACTTCTCGACTTACGGCGGATCTAGAAGATTGTAAGGCAATAGTTAAGAATGGGATGGGTCAGGATAAAAATGCTTCGGAAGTTCAGGCAATTCAGGCAATTCTCGGCGAGTATAGGACGGATATCAATGCCCTGAAAGTGGACTTCCAAAATCTCATAGTCAGTCACCATGATTATGCTTCCAAGCTCCATGATCTGGACAAAAATGCTTCAGCCATCACTCCCAAGCTTTCGAAGGAAATCGAAGCTATTCACACAAAGTTGGCAAAATGGGAGAATAGCTTGGATGGTTGCCTTACTGCCGTCACACACTTGGATCAGAAAATGTCTGCATTTACAACCAAGGATTTCTATGAGAGAGTGGTCTCATCTCTTGTTGCCATCAATCCGTTGTTGTTTAATACTACCAACCAGCTTCAACATATGCTCAACGAGAACAAGAAAGCTTCCACTACTGTTCAAAGGCTATTGGTGGAACACCAGCAACATCAAGCAAGTGAACCTGCTCAGCAGCAGCAGCACCAGCTCCTACGGGGGGTTCCGGACTCATCCTCATCCAACGCCGAAGCCGCAAACGGGACCGCAAATACTAGGGAAGCTGCGCCATCCGAGGGACCCGGATCTCTATCCCAAGCTCTAAAGGACATAGAGTCCCATACCCAGGCCCTTGAGACACTCGCTAGGCGTGTGGACCAACACATTGAGACCTATAGCGGCAGGATGAGCGACATTCGCGAGTGGACTGTCTCTGCAACCAAAAGGCTTCAGGAAAATTCGGATACTTGCGCCAATATGGAGAGGGAGATCAAACTGATACAAACCTTTCTTAATTCGGCCGGTGAAAACGTACCTGCCGCAGACTCCGACCAGAATCAGTCTCAATGGCGCGTAGTGAGTGCCTCCACGGCACCACGCAACCCCGACCTTGAATCTGATGTGCAGTCTGAATAGGAGGACACCGAAGATGAAAATTCCCAATAGTGTTATCTTCCTTTGACAGGTTTGTGTTTTGCCTCTTAGCGAATGGGAAGGAGAGGGAGAAGGAGCACTGATTTCCTTAGTCTAGTTCTCTCTCCTTTCCTTATTTCCAACCCCCTTTTTTCATACTTCTCTACCTCACAATACCTTACAAAAGTCTTTACCTTATTTCCTTTTCTCCTTACGAGCTGTGCAGATTCCTTCTAACAAAAAGTATACACAATCCGCGATAGTGGCAGTATCCCCTTGTCTTGCCTCCTCACCACCGCTTGGCTTCCACCTACTTTTCTCCTCCCCTCTTTCTCTATCTTCTTTACATTTATCAAGCATTCCAAAATATACCTGTACTAATTTCCTCTACACCGATTCGCTCCTTCTCTACTTATACCTCTCACTCTCACGATTGGCATAATCCTCTGCTCTTGTAGGTACCGTGTTTCGCTCACGTTTTTTACAAAGAAGAAAGAAAAAAATGCTACCCATCATTAACGACTAGCACTTCCACCTTCTCTCCGTTTTTTCCCTTTCATATTGTTAAATTTTACTCTTCAAGGTTCTGCTCTACTTGACTCGATAGGATGGGGGTTTGGGGGCGTTTGTTCACTTGACTTTGTCTTTGCACGGATTAGGCTTTTTTTCTTGCTTTTTTACAAAAATTTCGTTTAGTATAATAGGCTTTTTCGTGGATTTACCGCAGTGTGTGGTTGGGGAAGTATGAAGTGTGATGTGAGCTCCGAGAAGGGTGTTTTATACGATACCGAAAGGAGCGGTGGGGACAACCTGAGAACTGGGTTGTCGATTGCTTGCTTCTGGTTTTGCTGGGTGGAGTAGTTTGCTTCGCTGTCACTGTGCATGCCTAGTTACCGTCAAAACTCGAATAATCGGACTATGTGCTAGGTCGTTGGAGCAACCTCTCCTAGTAAGGTCTGATGTTATTTTTCTTCTTTGCCTCCGGGAGCACGTTTCTTGGTGTGTTTTTCGCCCCCCTCCTAGAGGAGGGAATTTTGGACTATGATGCCTAGCACACGGTCCAATTGCTGTCCTTCCGGTAGTGAAGGTAGGTGAGGTATGTGGCGGTGGTAGGCGGTAGGTTACGTACGATACAGTAGCTGTGAATTGGAGATATCGTGAGATACAGATTGTGTTAAATGTGTTGAAATTGTTCCACTATACCATTATCCTACTCGCCCGGCCACGCCCTCGCTGCGAATGAATATAGCATGAGCTTACCTTGTGGGTTTGGGCAATCGTTGTTTGGGATTCTAAAGCGCTACGGTAGATCCTGGGTCTCGTATTATACCAAGCTTACCACTACATGGATCTCGTTTTCCTACAAAACTCGTTTTCATCACCTCTTGCCTATGATCCAATACATTTTTTTTGTTCCAAATCCGTGGTTCATTCCCACCATACCCAGGTATAGGAAAATCCATGGTAAACACCCCAGAGTGTAACCTAAAACCCAATGCCTATGATACCACACTACTATTAATATCATATGATACCACTACCACCACCACCCAGGTCCGGCAACAGCAGCGACGGGATAATTGTAGTATGATAGCCGCAAGTAAACGCCATTGGCAATTGCGAAAGGTTCTTAGCACCGCGAGAAAGCAAGTGACTGGGCAACCTATGCATATCAAAGGCAATCGCGAAAAAACTAACAAAACCCGAGACCGCATTTGTTCTAACACTATTACACCCTCGACTGTAGAAATACTGACAAATCACACAAATGGAGGGAGCTGATTGGGAAGAAGGGTAAGAGGAGCACCGACTAGGAGTCGTGAAGGGGGTTTGATCGGATTTACTGCCTATGCAGTTTGACCTTAGCAACGATAGTGGAAGGGAGGAATGCTAGAGCGTAGAGAGAGATACCTCTCTTACAGATATGCCGCAGCTATACGGGATCAAGTTCTGCACTCAGTGGCAACGCTAGTACGAGGGTGGTAGAGTATTCCGGCGATGGCGGTAGCACTAGTGTAGAGTAATTGGGCTGGGGGGAGGGGGGGGGTTGGGCAGTACGCTAGTTGAGGAGATGCTGAAGGTGTGATATTCACTACAGCATCCCATCTAAGCACCGAGAAATCTATAATAAAAGAGCCATAGAAGGATTACAGTTATTGAAACGTCCCCCGTTGGCAGCAATCCCAAATGGCAGATGGTCGTCAGACGAGTGATTCCTCATGATAACACGCAGGCAAGCCTGACCCAGAATTTGCGCTTCTGGGCAACGCTTGTTAACACCACTTGTTATGCCCCCACTCCATCCGAGATCCACAGTGAAATGCTGTATAAAGAGGGTATAAAAGGTTATGTAGACCATTAGAAGGTGAATCGTGTTTGTATTATAGCTACTTCTTACGCTGAGTACCTACTGTAGGTATGGCGCTGACTTGAACACTCTACGGTTGTTTCGGATGACACTCTACTATCCTAGGACAAGACACTTGAGGCCCGATGCCATTATTTCAGTTTTAGGCGCTGTTTCTTGTGGTAGTGGTAATTATTCAGCCCGGGCCTTTATAAAAGTGTTGAGGGCTATATTAAAGGAGTTCATGTCATTATATCGTCGCCAGAGAATCAAGCGGAGGCGGAGTAAAGAAATATCTAGAGGAATAAGAAGCATAAGAACCACTAGTACTTCAATTGGGAAACGTGGTGGAGCGCCAGGGGAGTATTCGGGGGTGTAGACATTGGAAAAAATGGCAATACTTGGATTATCTGGGGTGTGTAGATCAAACCCTGACAAGTCTAGAGGTATTATGTGGCTAAGCTGTTTGAATATCATAAAAATTTAAGATATTGGGATTCTGCATTAAGGGTTTATAATGAAGCTAAATGTCTTATCATAATATTATGGTGCCACAATAAACAATTATAATAATATTATGAGGTTTAGTAGAGATATTTACAAACATTTGTGAAGGACAAAATATCTCACTGGTTCTGAATAATGTCCTGCTTGCGACTGGTGAATATTATTGATGTGGCTTCTCGAGCTGCGCTAGCCGGATCTGCCCACCCCGGCATCCAAGCGGCTCAAACAAATCGCTAAGAATACGGTAACCCGATCCAACCCCACCACCCCACCATCCACCATCCATCATCCATCCTCGTTCACTGCTATGATAGTATAATAATATTATAATATCCTACGGCAAAAAAGAGGGAAAAATAACAAAAGACATGCCACCCCAATCCCTCCACCACCGGCGAACCCACAACCTCCTCTTAATTGCCCGCCTCCTCTCTCTGCGCGACGGGGTATCTCCATTCACACTGCTACTGGACTCCCTCTCTCAATCGGCACGGCCGCTCCTGCGAGAATACATCCGGCGCCAGCAAAGCGGTACGCGGATAGTATTTATTTCCTTCGAAACCGTGGTCGCACCGGAAGGCGTGAGTGTGTTCATTAAAGCCCGTGGGAAGGAATTAGTCAGTTTGCAGCGGGAGATTGGCGGTGCTGTGGGTGGCAGTGGTAGTAGTCGTTTGTCACCTCGGCCTAGCTAGTGGGGGAAGGAGGGAAGGAGTGCTAACTAGTGGAATGTAGGAACGTTGTTAATCCTGGATAGCTTAAACACCTTGTCAATAACGCACCCACACTCGCTCACGCTGTTCCTGTCTTCGTTGTTGACGCCTGGGACGGCGCTGCTGGGGGTTTACCATCTTGACCAACCCATCCCTTCCTCCTCCTCGTCCCAGACTGGTCCGCAACCACTTACGCTGCTGAGATATCTCTCTACAACCCTCCTAACGACTCATTCGCTCCCGCATGTCCTCCTACGGAAACGACACAAGGATGTATCCCTCCCGCCGCCAATGTGGGGACTCGCCGAGGGTGTGGAGGGAGTTCTAGTCGGGCTGGGGTCGAACGCGGAAATGGTTGTTGAGATGGAGTACAGAAGGAAGTCCGGACGGGCTGTGGTGGAGTGGTTTGTTATAGGAGGGGGGGGGGAGAAGGAAGGGGGGAAGGACGGGGCTATCCTTTTGGAGGACCATCCACTTTGGAGGGTTTCTGAGAAGGTTAGGATGGAGGACTCTGACGGGTGGGAGGAGAAAGATGGGATTGATGGAGTTACGTTTGAGCTGGGGATTACGGAGCGACAGAGGAGGGTCCGTGAGGGGGTGCAATTGCCGTACATGGATGCCCAGCGCGAGGGTGGTATTGGTGGGGGTGGGGCTATATTGTTCACGCCGGAGAAGGAGGTGGATGATTTTGATGAGGAAGAGGATGAGATTTAAGGTTTTAATGCGATGAGAGGATTAACTAGTTTGGAGCTTTGTAATGTCGTAAAGGGAAGGGGGGCTATTTGACAATTTTTGGTGCACCGGTATATGTAAAAAAAAGGGAGGGGATAGAGGGAAGGCATAGAATACAAGTTTATTGAGTATCCATTACGTCTTCCTCATCTGCGTCCGGGTTCTCGGCTTCTCGCGCGCGCTTTGCCTCAAGTGCTTGCTTTCGCAGCATCTTGTAGATCTCTCTCTTGAGGTTTATGGCCTTTGCCTTTAACGTCCCAACTGCGGAAAGGAATATCTCGTCGGCGTCGAACTGTCCGGTTGACTCCACTGAGACTATTCACCCCAGCCAATCCATCAGCATCTGTTTCCCTTGATGGGGGAAGCTTAAGAACCCACAAATAAAATGGTCTCTAACTCTCCCTAACTCCACTATCCCCTTAAATTCATCATGCCTTAATACCTCTCGAGAAACGGTATCATTTCTGACATTATCCACAACTGCCTCCTTCTCTCCATCCTTCCCCTGCCGGACGGCAATCACACCTTTAGGAAAGCAAGCAGCAAACCTCTCCGCAGCCCTACCGCAAATCGGTTTCTTGATCCTAATATCCGGCAAAAGCCTGTAACTCGCCGTGGCCACCGGGGAGAATTTAGCATGGTCCTGGCCAATTCCCTTAATGCAATGCATAGTTAAATCGATCTCCTGCCCGGGCCGGAGTTTCGCAATGAGGATGTCGGGGTTGGCGGCGCGGATGGGATCGCACGCGAAGGACTTGATCTGGCGGCCGGCGGGTTCGAAGACTATGTCTGAGGCGTAGACATTGTGGTTTATGTAGAGTTTGTCGGGGTCTGTGTCTGTTTTTTTGGCATCGGGATTGCGTTCACAGGTCTTTTTGAGATGGAGGACAACGGTGTCTTCGTCGGTCGGTTCGCAGGGAGTGGAATCCTCGCCGCCTATATTTTGCATGCACAAATCAGTTACAATTGGCTTCTGGGGGAAGGAAATGTGGGAAGGGGGGAGGCTGTTACGCAGGTACCAAGACAGCCCCTTAAGCGCATCCTTATCCCCGCGCAGCGGGACAAGGCCCAATCTGTGCGCTAGAACCTCATCTTGAATGATTGAGGTGTTGTTACTAACGTAGACGCTTTCGATCGCGAGTGTTGGCACCTCGGCGATCATGATCCTACGGAGAGTGTTTGCGATGGCGGCATCGGTGTTAATTAGGTCAAATTGGGAGAAGAGAGGTGTGTTGCGGTAGAATCTGACTCTGAAGGCCTGCTTCCTGGCATCAGAAGTGAAGGAGATGGGGGACGGGAGGAGGGGGTAGGACTCTTCGAAAGTGCTTGATGTTCCATGAGTGGTCTTCGCCGGGCCAGTGGCCGGGAAAGTCGGTCGAGGAAACATTGGTTACGGTTTCAGCGTTGACACCAACGATCTAGATGTTTGTTAGCTGGGATTGAGCGGGAACAGTCTACAATGGAAAGGTACATTTCGGCGGTTCGCAGCGGCAGGCATTGGTCGAAGGTTGGTCAAGCTAGCAGCCTAGTTATGGTGGGGGGTGTATGAGTATGAAGCGGGGTGGGGGATGATGATGGTAGTGCTGGAGGATGAAAACTGAGGCTCTTTTTTTACTTTTTTCTTCTTCCCTCCTCTTGAGCCGCAAGGAGATGTGGAATGACTGCGCGATGATGCCAAGACGTGCTGATAAGAGATAAGACGGGATGCTAAACCGGAAGATGCGGGTTAGGTTTTGTGATTGTTAGAAATTCTAGGGAGCGTAAAAGCGATTTGCTCGATTCTTCGTAGTTATACTTGGATGGGCACTCTTATTCTGGTTTCATTGTCTGAAAGTACTTGAACTTGGGGGTGGGAGAAAGTGGTGATATTGCCTGGATGGAACAATACGAGGGAGGGTATGGTGTGGTATCAGCTGTACGAGCAATTCAAGGGGTTTCCACTGAGAACAGCCATATTCACAACCTTCCAGCCACTGGTCTAATGAAGAAATTTGGGCCAAATCTCTATCTATATGTGTAACGATTCCTAGGACTTTACTCTCTAACCTTTTAGAACTCTGTATCTAGACTGGCTGAGAAATTTCCAAGGGAGCTATGGCTGGCAACGCTAGACACCGTTTTCAACTTCAACTTGACAACATTGCATGCCGAAGCAGTCAATAATTCTTTAGTAATCTGTAAGCACTTGGGGAGATATTTGGGGGGGGGATATAGACCGTAGTACCGGTTCTTGAATTTTTTTACAGTTTTAGAATGTCTTGAATGGAGAGTGTGGAGGAGCATTCCAATATCTTTTATCATATAAGCTATCATATAAGCTACAGGAGCGACGGCACATCCATGCATGGTTTGGGCTGTCACATGCTATTTTGCTTGCCATTTCTGTCACCAGCCTCGTACCGTACTGTACGGGTACTCTCCTCCTATCAGCCTTTTTTTTTTATATTTTTATATTTTTTTCCAGATGAACTGCCAACTGTCGCTCTGGCATGCGAATACTAGCAGAGTGCTGCGAATCCCGTTCAGAAAACGATCTCAGCTTGACCCGTGCATGGTCCCACCTCAGCTTGGCATTGAACGGATAGCCTAAGTTGAATGATTCGACCGCGTGCCAGGTACGATATGATGGCCCAGAATCCCCCCCCGAAAAAAACCAAAAGCCAAAAAAACCCTGCTCGACGGGACAAAGAAAAGAAAAATCTCCAGACCTTACCAAGAGAGGGAACTCCATCGTCCTAGCACATGGTTCAATCTTCTGAGTTCTGCCGCAGAGGTGCTACCCAATACCCCGCACCTTTTCGCAACATCTCCTCTTCCCCCCCATCTATTCTGCATTACCACGAAACCAATACTCGAGTATTTGGGCACTACTCGACTAACGTATTCCACTGCACAGCGAGCCATATGCAAGTTTGAGCAATTCAATTGGTTGAACTTCTCCTTATGCCGTGGAATGCCGGTACTCAGTACGTTAATTTAGATCCGCAAGTAGCCACCGCACGGTCAGTGGACTAATTACCTAGAAGACCGACCCACTGGGAAGAACATCTATACCCCAAAACTGCCCCATCACCACCTCCAAAAACTCCCAATTATCTTATCTTCCTAAGGCGCTCATGTTTAATTTTATTCGGTCATTTTGGTTGTCGAAAGAGCAGATTTTGGACACTACGTACGGTCCAACATTGGGTAACTCCCAGTCTTGGAGAAAACCCGGGCAATAGCAGATAATACGGTGCTGAGTCTACCCATGTGGAGACTACTAAGATTCGATACCGGTTTCCCACACGGAGAGGGTGGCAGCTCGAGTAGATTTCCTCTCTTTCTCTTTTGTACGAGCCTTCTGAACTCCCGCAACTTGGGGAGGCTGGTAGTATCGGGGCTTCACAAGGCGACAGCCCAGGCGGGTGTACGAGTACAGTACTATACTTGTGCGGTATCTATCCCGACGGGTAATAACAATCCTCGAGTTACATAGACTACGGTATCCAGATCCTGACGGACATGGCTTCAAATAGGTCTCTTGCATCATGCATTGCTCTGCTACCGCACAGTTGTTGTGGTTATCGTAGTTGTGGTATACAAGGACGAGTGTATTTTTTCACTTGAGAGGAAGGCAGGGTAGGTTTAGCACATGCCATCTTGATCCAGTGGTTGGGGAGCTGGGAGACGATACCGGTGACCTCATCCTATTATTATTGTCCTTCTAGCTTCATCCTTGCAGAGTGCAGTACTCATACAGTACCCGTAGAGCGCTCGAGTACATCACCGGTGCACCTTGCCTTTTCATCTCTCCCCGCACCCCGCCATTGATTGAAAGGTATGGGGAGTAAGAAATCCAAGTCATACTTTCCAAGCGTAGACGGGTTTATGGATGGAAGAACGAAGGAAGGGGGATGTATGACTGCTAGCCACTAGAATATAGAGTTTGAATGCTCGCGGTTACTAGCATAACCCTCCTCCCTTCATCCGCGATTGCTGCAACAAACCTTCTCCACCAATACCAAGTCTATTAGTAAACTTTTATTATACCCCAGCGAATCGGTGCTCTGCCCATCACCCACCTTCAACACCGGACCTGTCAGATCTCCACGCTCTCATTCCGTCTTTAAGCGTCTGTATCACGATTGTTTTCATCCTCTGGTCCGAGATACTAAGACTGCGCCGGGATCAAGAGAGCCTGAACGAAATAGGAAGGACAGACAAAAAAAAAAGAGAGGAGCTCTAGACATCCGACTACTCCTTCTGTCCATTTAGTCTCGTGGCTATAAGGTTAGCCCTATATCTCCTCGCGTTTCTCCTGTGTTCAAAAGCTCCCTCGAATTCCTTTCTTTCTACCTGTGGTTCATGTTTTGTTTGTTCGGTCGTCCATAACAAACTACTATTTCACTCCAAATTCCGGAGAAGCTAACTATTCGAAATGGCCCCTTCCAAGGTCGCTAGTCCAACAACCCAAGTTACCACCATGCCAAAGTCCCTTAACGAGTCACTCGCTTCCGGTTCGCCTCCGGGATCTGGTACTTCTTGGATGGAGGAACCCATGGCGAGACAGATACCTGCTACAGACACGAGGCCGGGTACGACTTACGCATACCAGGACCAGCTGCAGAAGTTACCAATTCCGGACTTGGAGAAGACATGCCGGAACTATTTGGACGCTGTTAGGCCGCTCCAGACACATAGAGAGCATGCAGAGACAAGGGCTGCTGTGCGGGAGTTTTTGAAGACGGATGGTCCGGAGTTGCAGGAGAGGTTGAAGAAATATGCCAGTAGCAAGAGCAGCTATATTGAACAGTTTTGTGAGCTTCATTCCTCAATGAAACCTTCTGTAGGGTGGACTGAGCTTTTGCTGACGTCTTTAGGGTACGATTCTTATCTCAACTACGACAATCGTAAGTTTTCTTTTGTGAGCAGGCGTAAGTAGAGCCCTCAGGCTAACATTACCGTAGCTGTCGTTTTGAACTTAAATCCATTGTAAATCACCTTCGCAAAATATCTCTTGTCTGATACTGAACGGATTTAGCTTTCTTTTGGAGGATGATCCTACGCCAGCGAGAAACAACCAAGTCACCAGGGCAGCCTCTCTTGTAGTCTCCTCTCTGTCTTTCGTAAGGGCGCTACGTAAGGAAGAGCTACCACCGGACGAACTTCGCGGAACCCCGCTCTGCATGGTAAGGCACCCCGCATATGAATTATCTGAACTCTGGGATCTTCCTCGTGAAATAATCACATGTGCTAATAAATCACGTGATAGTACCAATATCCCCGGATTTTCAGCACAGCTCGGATTCCTACGGAAAATGGCTGTGTCATGCAGTCTGACCCGGATGCTCGTCACATTGTTGTTATGTGTCATTCGCAGTTTTACTGGTTTGATGTCTTGGATGATAATTCGGATATCATCATGACTGAGAGGGATGTCGCGCATAACCTCCAGGCTATCGTCGATGATGCAGCCACCACACCGATTCAAGAGGCTGCAAAGTCCGCCGTTGGGGTACTTTCTACTGAGAACCGAAGGGTTTGGGCAAGTTTGAGAGAGGTTTTGACTAGAGATGGCCTGGACAGCAACAACACCGGGTGCCTGAGGGTCGTCGATACCGCCTTGTTTGTTCTTTGCCTCGATTCAACATCCCCCAAGAGCGGCGCTGAATTGAGCATGAACATGCTTTGCGGGACCAACATTGTCGAGAAAGGTGTGCAGATTGGCACATGCACCAACCGTTGGTATGACAAACTACAGATCATTGTTTGCAAGAATGGATCAGCTGGAATCAATTTTGAACACACCGGTGTCGACGGACACACTGTCCTGAGAATGGCAAGTGATGTCTATACCGACACAATCCTTCGGTTTGCTAGAACTATCAACGGCAATGCTCCCAGCTTATGGGCTTCCACTTCTCCTGACCCGAGCAAGCGTGATCCGGATAGCTTCGGTGATGTTTCCACAACACCCCACAGACTTGAGTGGACTATGGTCCCGGAGCTCTCGCTCGCCCTCCGCTTTGCTGAGACTAGGTTGGCCGACTTAATTCAGCAAAATGAGTTCGAAGTTTTGGAGTTTGAACATTACGGAAAGAACTTCATTACATCCATGGGCTTCTCTCCCGATGCATTTGTTCAAATGGCATTTCAGGCGGCATATTATGGGCTTTACGGTAGGGTTGAGAGCACTTACGAGCCAGCTATGACGAAGATATACCTGCATGGCCGTACTGAGGCAATCAGAACCGTTTCAACAGAATCTGTCGATTTTGTGCGAAAGTTTTGCGTGAGTGCGCCGGCCGCTGAGAAACTTGAAGCGCTCAAAAAGGCTTGCCAGAAGCATACAACGACCACGAAGGAGTGTGCCAAGGGGCTGGGTCAAGACAGACATCTGTATGCATTGTTCTGCGTTTGGCAAAGAGGTCTGGATGAAGAATCCCAGTATACCGATGGCTCTCTCAACAGTATGAGCAGCGACGGATACGGATCCTCCCCAGTCGAAGGCAGTTATGAGCACAGTCCACCAGATCAAGGACGCTTGAGAAGCTTCTCTGACACCAGCTCAATTTCTGGGTCCACTAGAGAGCAAGGGCAGAAGCCTCCTCAGAACGTCCCAAGCATCTTCTCAGATCCGGGATGGGATAAGATTAATAACACTATTCTAAGCACCAGTAACTGCGGTAATCCTAGCTTGAGATTGTTTGGATTCGGACCCACTAGTGGTGATGGCTTTGGTATCGGATATATTATTAAAGGGGATAGCATCTCCATCTCGGTCAGCAGCAAACACCGACAAACAAAGCGATTCGTAGACACCCTTCAGAGCTACCTCTTGGAAGTGCGACACATGCTTCGGCAGACCCAGCGCCGCGCTGCTGCTTCTCCCGCCAGAACTCGGGCAAGAGAGAATGAAGAGCCCACTATTGACCCAACCCACCCACCGTTGATGACTACGAGGACGAAGAGCCGTTCAGGAAGGGCCGTTGAAACAGCCAGGCAACCGATTCGTGCTAAAGACGGTGATGAAAGTACTTCGACGACTAGTAGAGAGGAAAGTGATGGGGAGGGAGGAATGCTTGGCGGCTATGGATACTTTGATTCTGGCAGTGTTAAGCACTTGCTTAATAACGAAGTCCATCGAAAGCCAGCACAGAAGGCGGCATCAAGAAGGGCGGTTGGAAGAAAGCTGAGGTTGGCCGAGTACTAAAGGATTGTCTCTTCTGGGTAGCCAGCAAGGAGGAATGTATTCTAGCGATTGCTGTATGGCTATTGGGTTTGTAATATCCGGAGTAGGGGGGGTGTGGGACTTGTTTTATTGATTCGTTTTGTTTGCTATGAGCGAATTTGTCCCCTGATCATTTGTTCGTGTCAGCATACATATTAGAAACGAATGATGCCTGTTTAGGCTTCATTTTGGCCACGATAGTATAGCATTAGTTGAAATATGTATTGTATCGCACTGAAGCAGAGTAGTTTTAGGCTTCCTGTCAAATGTGTAGAAAGCCTCTTAAACCATCCCTCGGCTACCAACATTTGGGCTTACTACGGTGTCAGTCAAAAGCTTTACGTCTGGCTATGGGTATTCAAGTCTCTTCCGTTCTAAACTTTATTCGAGCCCAGCTGGTATGACGTGCAGGTCTTAAAAGGGTTCTACAAAACTACAGCTATAGATTCACTTTTTGGTTGCTTTGATAGGGTAATCCGCAATCGTACTGCAAATTTGTTTTTCGTAGACTGCCGCAATCTGGTCACAACCTATCAATCGGCACCCTTTACCAGCGAACTCCCGACAATGGACGGCCAAACCCTGACGCAAAACATAGTCCCTTCGAGCCCGTTTTCCTTTTTTTCCCCCACCACTTCCCCTTGCTGCAAATGGAGGATATCAGGGCTCTAAGAAAACCCAACCCCAGCCAGAGTTTACACAATTGCCCACGATTCGCTGCCCTCGAATCGGGCTCGATTGAGTCTCGTCTCCTTCCCTCTCTTATTTATTCCTCTCTTCCTCCCTCCCTCCCTCCCCTTCCTTCTTCCATTACTACAACTACCACTCACTTTCCCTTCCCTCAGCAACGAAACACTCCTTCTTGGACAAACACAACAAAATTCTGGTTTCACACAGAAGATATTTGCTTCACTAGCCAAAAATGACTTGTCATGGTAAAAACTCATGTTCTAACTGCGACTGTGATGGCTCGTGCAAGGAAGGATATGCCGCTTGCCACTCAGGTTCCCATTAATACTCGCAATGACAACGGTCTTTTGGTCCATTTTACTTCTTCTGGTGCTGCTTGTGAGGGCAACCTAGTCGACGGTTCTCCTGCACATGGCCTTGTGGTTGGCCGTGCCAATCCTGAATTTACCGATGAGCCAAAACTTGAGGTAGGCCCTCAGCTAGACTCACTCCGAATATCATCGCAATTTCTCTCTCGTCAGCAAAATTTGTGTTGTCACTGGGTAAGTATACCGTCTCTCAGGCGATTCCTCTATCAATCTATTCATGTATCCATGTATTATATCCATGTATCTATACATCCATCCGCAGTCCCCATATATATCTAAGCTAAAGCTAATAGCATTTCATCAGTGGGGCTCGCGGACTGGGTTACAATATGGCTGAGGGGTTCCTGCAAGCTGGCGCTCAAGGTGCAGCCATTATTGACATCCCTGAATATGAGGGAAAGGCCGCTGCGAAAGCCCTGGCTGAGCGTTATGATGCTCTGGTATTGTTTTACAAGGTTAACATCACCAAGACGAGTCTGTTGAGAAGGTGTTTAGCAAGATGTGTAAGGACTTGGGCAGTATTGATGTGTTGCTATGCTCTGCCAGAATTGCGGAGTAAGTATTATTCTGTCTTATCCCCCCCAAGGACTTATTAATAACGGCCGTGATGGGTGTTTGATAGTTCCAATATGCCAGCTGAGACTTACTCCATGACCCATTTCCGCCGTCTTATGGACATCAATGTCAACGGCCTTATGAAGTGTTCCCAGGAAGCGGGAAAGCAAATGATGAAGCAGCCCACTGGAGGATCTATTATCTTGATGGCCTCCATGTCCTCTCACACTGTCAATTACCCCCAGAAGCAATGTTTTTACAATGCCTCAAAGGCCGCTGTTAGACACCTCGGTGCCTCTCTTGCCCTCGAATAGTCCAAGTATGGAATTCAAGTTAGTGAGTATCTACATATCTACTAAAACTACACTCTTCACCCTCTACAAACTAACCACCCAATAAAAACCACAGACTCGATTTCGCCCGGGCACATGGATACCGAGCTCAACCCCCCAGCCCTAGAGGCCCAAAAAGCAATTTGGTGCGATCGCACCCCTCTGAAGCGCCTTGGTAATGAATATGAGCTTAACAACCTAGCGTTGTTCCTCGCCTCTTTGGCAAGCTCTTTCATGACTGATGCCAATGTCATTATCGATGTGAGTTCTTGCCTTGAATTCCCATGCTCTCTGGTTGGATGACTTCTAATGAATTCAATACAGGGTGGGTATTGCCTCCCTTAACCATCTTGCACAAATCCATCACCGTGCTGCTTGCTAGTTCTTTTCTTTTTACTTTGAATTTTCTTTCTTTTTCAAATTTCTGCTATTACATTTACTATCTCTCTTGATATCTCTGTAGCTTCTGAGGTTTCGAAAGTAGGGAACCTAGTTAGGGCACACAGATGGGAAGAAACGGGATAAATGGAGAAGGGGGGACAGACTACGAGTTTTGAGTTTTCATTTGGGAGATAAATAAAAACAGTTTCTATATTTCTATTTCTTACAGTTCTGTGTCCTTGTGAAGTGAAGTGGAAGCATTCCAGTTTATGCAGTGATTGGGAGTCACTCGGGGGGCTTAACAGTGATCCTTGCTGCGTTATTTTCCTGTATGGTGGAATTCACTTTGCGGTCGCTATGGTTGGTGAGGTGGAGCTTGGGGAAATAGAATCGATAACAACTCCTTAAGGAGTTGATGTGAAGCACATTCTAGCTCCACCGGGTTAGAGAAGGACTCTTCTGCTCTTGTATGTATGTTTTTGTCTGTTCTTTCCTCCCTCCGTTAGAGATCAGGTTAACCATAGATCGTAAACTATATAAAAACTATTTTCCCCATGAAGTTTTATATAGCTCGCTCATTGCACCCACTCCCAGTCCACCCTAACATCCTGAGCAACTGTCAGACCGCGTGGGAGCAAATCTGGAAACAAAAGAGGTGTAATATAGGAAATGGGGGTACTTCACCGGGAACTTGTGATACACTAGCGGGAAGTTTCTCCTTGCTGAATTCGCTAAGATGAACCCTATGGCTACTCTTTGCTAATAAAATCACTCCTCCAGATGGTGTTGCCTCTGACATTCCTAAGCCAACGCTAAACACAAAGTCCATCGTAACCACCACATTCAAAGATGACACTAGTAAAGGCATTGTGGTAGCGTCCACAGAGGATCATGGTGAACTTTTGGCGATCCTAATTGAACATTATGTGAGTGGTATGTCGGCTGTATCTCCTTTGAATTCCCTGAGGACACTACTCAAAAATTGTGTTTACGCAGTCAGCTACCTGGGTTGCTGTAGTCTACAGCGTTTGAGCAATATCACTATCCACACAATGACTATTGGGAGTGCGGTACAAGTAGCTTGGGGGAGGGGCAAGATGTAATGGTTGCTACACAATCCTGTGCTTACGATGTAGAGTATGCCGCCGTAGTATGTGGTGGGGCACGCTCGCCGCAATGCCTGTTTCTGGGCACTTTCGTGCGCAGTGGGTTGTGAGGAATGCCGGTAACTGGGGCAAGGCTTCTTGGGAGGTGAAAAGGCATTTTGGAATTGTAGATGGAGAACCAAGTTGCTTCCACTGACGCTCCACATGTGCGACCTACAAGTAGAGTATCCTATTGTAATCCTGAGCTCCCGTCTGCTAATTAGAAGTAACTGGTCACATTATGGGTAGATATGCCATAGTAGAGGAAGCTATGCCGCAATGGGCCCACTGCCTGAACGGGGTAATACTGTTGTTGTCGCTGATGGTTGGCTAAGCTTAATTTGGACCAGTTATTATAATAATAAGTAGAAGTGGTAAGGCGAACCTTTCAGTTCTCAATTTCTAGCGCATCATATGAGGTCAGTTATAGCACCGAAGATTTTACTAGAAACCAAGATTGAGGGAGTGGATGCGGTAAGAGATAAAAACATCAAGGCTTCCTAAAATGTTTATCACCGTATAAGGTATGATATAAGGTATAATGCGAGCGCTCTGTCCCGAGCCGACAGACATCCTAAACCTCGAGTTACCCCACCCCCACCACCACCCTGTTGCCGCAAACGATCACTCCAAACAGCCATTTGGGCCATTGATCAACCAACACACTCACTCATACAAGCCTATTTACACTCTCCCCACCCCGCTCAAAACTCATGCACAGTAGCACCTCAACTACGAGTGAAGCCTTCATACGTGTACAGTACATACATACACACATACACGCGAAAATTTCTGATGATATTGCGCCTAGTGCTGGCTCACGCTAATCGTGTGCAGCAACTACACCACTTCAAACTGGTATTGGTAGACCCATCCAGCGATTGATTTTATTTTTTTATCACAGCTGCCATGGCTGTCCGCTCCAGTTTATTATCCATGCGTCGCACCACACGCGCACCTGCTCGTATTTCCACCAAACACTCCAGGGAGACGCCCACAATTGCTATCTAGGATTCTTCGCTTCTTGTATTCCTATCCCGAAGAGGTCGACATTCAGACACTATGAATGGCGTACGAAGCAGAGCAGAGGACAGAGGTGCTAGGACTGCGACAGACAACGACACACATGTACAATGGCTCGTTGCGGAGCGGCGCGAAATGTTAGTGTCTAGATTTGTGGATATGGAGAACGTCGAGGTTCTAGCAATGTGGAGTGGATCTAGTAAGTCACCTACTGCTTCATCCCCCCTCTCTCTACTAACAATCACTCAGTGGCCCAAGCCTTCGGCGAGTCAGACAAAACCCGCCGACAAGTAATAGACGTCTGCTTCCGTCCATTAGGCATCACCTTACCGACTGTGGTCGTAATGTCCGGCTGGTCAGACACAGGCAAGGACATGTTCAAGGATATGCGCGACTACATGAGTCGTGGAAATGGCAAGACCAAGAAGGTGCTTATACTCAAGTGGGAGATGAATGCTGCGTCGGCGGCGGTGAGTTGTGACTTGAAGGTTTACGAGTATGCGGGGAATCGGCCAGATGGGAAAAAGTATATCCTGAGGCAGACGGAGGTATGATCCCTCTAATTTTCCATCTCCGTCTTATAAGCTAGACCATTGATAGCTGACGGTGTGTACGTATGTGTAGGAGATCCTTCCGGGGTCTTCCAGCATGGGGGGGGTGAAGATAACGTTGGGAGAAATATGTTCTACTAGATTACCTCCCGGGGAAGATGCGAAAAAGGAATATTCCATGTCACTTCCACGGTTACGGAATACAGCGCTGGGGTTTATTCGCGAGGATAGGTTTCGGCCAGAGGGAAGCGAAGACGTGGGCGAAGACTCAGACGAAGTAGACACGGAAGAAGAAGAGGTACCCCCCCCAAACAATTGGATGGGAGCTGGAGCCGGCGGGCCTACTGTTGTAGGGGCCAATGTTGTCAACGGGAGCAGTAATCAGAGCTATATCTCCGGTGACCATTCTGGCAATAATCACAGTAATAATCGAGATTCCTTCAACGAGAATTACAATGCGGAAAAACTGTCGGTTTTTGTATGGCTCCCCAGTTCTCCATCCCCCCCTCGTCGGACTTGGATGGCTGACCAACCATAATTAACAATGGTAGAAATTAAGCCTGCCACCAGAAGACATCCTCACTCACTCCCTAAAAATCTCAGCAAAGAAGAATCTGGGCGCATTCTTCAAGAACCCGGGACGCTTCTTGAAGCAACTCGCTCGCCGAATCGCCGAAACCGGACCACAGGTCTGCGACAACATGCAGCTGACTTACGACTACATCCCTGATCTGAACAAAGTCGCGCTATACGACACTGTTATTCTATGCGGTACACTCTTCACACCTGCTCCCCAGCCGAAACCACAGCGGCTAACAATCAGCATAGATGATTCGGGCTCGATGAAGCTTGACGCCCGCTACGATGTGATGCGCAATACTATTTTGACAATTTCAGACGTGTGCACCGCCTTCCGGGACCAGGGCATCTCCATCAAGTTCCTAAATTTCAAAGGGGACAAAGACTTCAACGGCATCCGGGACAGAAGGGACCTGGACAAGATCATCAAGAGCGTTTACCCCAAGGGCGGGACAAGACTGGGAACCGTACTCCGGAATAAGATTGTAGAGCCGTTAATTATTCAGAAGGCGAAGGAAAAAACATTGGAGAGACCCGTGCTTGTTACTGTCATCACCGATGGACAGGTTTGTTCTCTAATATCCCTTTGGTTTAAAGGAGGGGTGGTAGTTGATAAAACGAGCGACATAGCCAGCAGGTGAAGACCGAGGCGAGCTGAAGCGGACAATACTCAATTGCAAGAAGCAACTCGCCGAGTTAACAGGGCCAAATGATGAGTTGTATGGAGGGTCAGGTTTGTTTTTCTCTCAAACACCCCACCCCTAATCTTAGACTAACTAACCCGTAATATTTTCTATAGCTGTGGTCTTCCAGATAAGTCTTGTAGGGAATAGCGACGCTGCGAAAAACTACGTTAAGGAACTGGAAGATGATCCCGAAGTCGGGCACTTTGTTTACTGCACACAGGGTATGGTGTTCATTCTTTGGGCGCTAAATCATTTTCGCTTCTAACAATGCCATTGGTTTACAGAACGCCTGGACGTCGTTAAAGGTAAGATGAAGGACCATCAGTATGCCGGTTGGGTGAGTGATTTCTAGTGATTTCCCTGCGAGCCTTTTTCATCTCTCTTTTCCAAGCACGTGTTGCTGACGATGAGTACAGTTAATTCAGCTGCTGGCGGCGGGGATAGATCATGAGTAACTTAATGCTCGGTGTGGGTTGTAGTTTATGGTCCTCTTACGCTGGGCTAGTGGTGGTAGTAGCATTTTAGGCCTAGGCGATTCCATTCCGCCCCAAGCGCTTGGTAAATTTCATGACAATAATATCATACTTTCAGACAAAGAAGAATTGAAAAAGGGATGGTCTGCTTTGCTCAAGATTGTGGAGCATAGCGGGGTACAGTACCGTAAACTTTGAACCCCCCCAACACCGATACGCACACACTTGGTCAAAATGCTGCCATACCCCATTGATTAGCCCTCTCCCTAGATGTAATACAGCGAGTCCACCGCTCATTCCCAGCCAGATCCGAACACTTTTCCATACGATACACTCAAGCACGGAGGAGATCCGAGTCCCCATCGTTTTCACCCCCCTCCAACAGAAGCTCGGAAAATACCCAATATCACACTCCCACAACCCGGCGCATCAAAAATGAGCCCCTGGCCACTATCCCCACGCACCATCCAACCAAAATCCCTCCCCGAGAGCAGGCAGGCAGTCGTCAAGTTGGGCCTGAGTAGCAGTTTCGATCAATGCCAAGTTTCCATTCTAGAAATCGCGGAGGTTGTTCTACGCCCCGCCATCCGCTACCCGCCAAACTGCAAGTCGGCATATTCGACGGGATACTTTTCATACGTACTCGAGATATAATTTATAATACGACTTGCATTGTGGTATCCGGGTTTCGGGATTTATATATATATATATAATTATGTAGTCTACTTGTGGTAAAATTCAGCGAGAGAAGAGAAGAAAAAACAGCCTTTAGGATGGAGAACGTAGCATGACCACCCGAATGCTGTATGATATCATAGCCAGGCTAGGCTGCGGGTGTGAGGGGCCCGGTATTGCCGGGGAGCGGAAGAGTTCAGGGTCAAGAATTAATGTATGAATTTTGACATCACGGGACGTACCAAACGCCAATGGGGTCTTTGCGGGGGTTTGGTAGTGGTGAATTCCAGCTGCAGTTATCGTACCATGCTGTACTTGTATCATGCAAGTGAATTGTTTCGAAAACCGTGTGTATATTATCATGCCAGTACTATATCCTAAATGCCATGCCTTGAAAACCACCAATCCCTGAAATAGCACCAAACAGACCGCAAGAAAAAGCACCGTACGTCTTGTAGGCTGATAGCGAAAAAAGAAAGAGAAAAAAAACAGGAGCAGGAGACGGAGACAGAGGGGGGGGGGAAGACAGAAAGAAAACAGGAAGAAAAGCCATAAAGACCCAAAATAAGAGGAAGAGCCGACTGGCAGGATAGGGAGCTTTCCTAGACGACCAAGTGCATACGCCAAAATCAGACTACCACCCACAATGGTCTCTACTCCCCCGAAATGATTCCCGTCTCCCACCATAAAATGATTCCCTCCTCCCACCCACAGGCACCCGCCTCTCGTAAACTGACTCTTGCCTGGCATACACAGACTCCCTCCTGCTACTGCTGAAAGACCGACTTCGGTCAACGTAGGAGCTACGCCTTTCAGAAAAGGTTTCGGATCCCGTACTTCTCCTCCTCTCGTGTCTCAGGGCCTCTTGGTCGTACTCCTCCAGACGCCTGGATACGCCCCAGAAGTCTATCGCTTCATCCTCAATATCATTAGGATGCGAGCACCATTGGTTATACCCGAAATACTCGTGAGACATGCGTCCTGTGCTCCACCTTACTGACTCTAGCTCAGGAGATGTGAGGGGATGCGTGTTGTGGGAGACGAACGGCGGTCTCATGAATGACGCGCGGCGGGCATATCTCTGGTCTGAATTCCACATCCCCAGCCTAGCTTGCAGCTCTATTTCGGCGGAATGGTAGAAGTCTGAGAACAGCGCTCTTCCTGGTGTAACGAGGATATTGTGCCCATCGATGATCTGGTAAATAGCTGGGAATAGACATAGAACTGGGCGAGTGATGCCCTCCGCCTGCAATCCAAATGACTCCTTTACTAGAGAGTCTTCGGAGTCCATTTTGAAATTCGCCGTTCCGTTTTCAATATCAACCTCCGGGATTGTTTGAGCCTTGGACTTAAATGTGGGCTCCCAAGCCTCTTGAGCAGACTTTACGAGATTCTGGAGAGATTCTGTAAGAGTAGCTGCTGGTGAGGCAGATATGGCCCCGATGCTGACAAGGATTTCATTGACTGTCCTCTGTCGCAGTTTTGCGGCTGCCACCTCGTATTGTGGCAGGGCTTCTAGAGCTTCAACAGTGAGAGATTGCCAGAGGGCTTGCTTCAATGGATCCAATCTCATCAATTCTCCTGCTATGACTTCCATATTGAAACAGAAGCTAGGGACGGTGGGCGAGAAGATGCTATTGACAAGATGGCGGCATATTATGTTCTGGACGGCTGCTATGCGTAGCCTTTTCCCTAGCGAAGATGTGCAAAGAAACTCCGGTGGGAATGACGATCGACCGAGGGAGGCAGAAGACTCAAACTATAAACATTTAGTAAGCTATATTTGCTGAGGCCCTAAGGTAACTCACCACTCTCAAACTCGGGGGAAGCTGGCTAAAATGTTCTTGGGCAAACCTCTTGATAAGAAGTTCGAGCCGTGAGAATCGTTCGGGACTGATTGGGGTGTAAGGTGTTTCTGTTAGCGCCAAGAATATCCCAATTTCTACGAGGGTGGTAATACCTTATGCGATCCGACTCGTCCATAAAATTATGAGTAAATCCCTCCGCCTCTTCCTGTATTACATTTTGATACCTCCCGCTTTGCATCCCTCGTGCGGAGGCACTAGGTACGCCAGGCAGTGGAGCAAGCCTACCACCCGCTGGACGAAAATCTGTAGGGGGGCTTCCACTGTGTATGCACCTCGTACTCCCAAGACCATTAAGGTCCGGGCTTCTACTGGGGGTGGGGCCAAGACTTCTTATGGAATTTGACATATGAGCGCAAGAGGCTTGCCCCAACAGGCGTGGTGATTCCGCTCCAACACGAGGAGTACGGGTAACCGCGGGAGACCTAGCGCTGCTGTATTCTCCAAGTGGCCCAATAGCCGGAGTCGGAGCTCCCCCCCGTGCCGAACTAGGCGCAGCGAAGGGTATTCTTTGAGCATCAGACCCTATTCGCCAAATTGCCGCTCGTCAGTATGCCATTAGTAGCTGGGGGAACGGTGATAGAGTTGGCTTTGACTTACATGGAAAGAGGTTTGTGAAGAATGGAGATTTTATAGGGGACGCTGTTACAGCTCGATTAACCGCCCTAGTCCTAGGACGAGGAGAAATTACCAAAGATTCCTTATCTTCGGTTTCGTCGGATGTGGGCCTGCCATAACTGGCCACTGCAATTTGGGCCACCTCATCTCTAGGGTCTGTAGACGGAGGTTCCTCATTGTAGTCCGATTCAGGGCTGGTTCTGGTTAGTGGATCTGCTCCTGCTTTGGTGACCCTTTCGTCTGATGCTGAATGCCCGCTAGTGTGAACCATTAATGAACACACACTATTCCCGTGCTGAACACCAATACCAAGGGGATCTCCTGCGTATGGGCCTTCGCCAGCAACATAATTTCCCCCAGCAATAACAGATGGTAAGAATGACTGGCCTTCAAACTGTCAGCATTTACACTTTCGGGGATTTCCAGCTAACAATGGCGGGTGTGCCCTACCTGGTGAGCCTTCCTCAAGACTACCTGAACTCTCCGATCTCCCTTTCTTTTTCCCACCTACTATATCATCCCAGGAAACCTTCCTCTCATTCTGACTCCCAGGCCGCCGGGAACCGGGTGATTTGATCACAGGGGCTGCCCCCTGTGGAGTAAGGACAGTATCCCCAGCTTTGTATACTTCCGTATTACTAGCTTGCGAGGGCGTTGCGGGGGGGGTTGGAGGCGCAGGTTTCCCCCAAAACGACGAGACATAGGAAATCGCACCTGAGATAGACAACCTTCTCTTGGACTGAATATCAATCTACCAAAGTCAGCATTTATCACCTGACCAGGTGTTGAGAGTGTACGATTTACCTTTGATCGCGGGCTACCCTCCTGTTCAAGAGATTCGGGATTCCCAGCCGGCGCATACTCATTAGGCCCCTGCCCCAAGCGACCCAGCACCGTAGCCTGCCTACATTTTGAGCATTCAGGTACATGCCAATCAGGCTGTGGAGTCGGCGGGAGGACTGCGGCTGTAAAATATTTTGCGGATTCCACCTCCATCTTCTGTGGATCTGCTTCGTCAGCCTCTTGAGTGCCCCTTTGTGGATCCGCATCTAATTTCGCAGCTACTACATGCAGCTGGGGGCGAGTAGATTCTTCTTTCTTGCACACAATCCCGCTCGGGTCAAAGTTTCCATCGATCTTGGGGGAAGTTGACTGGCCAGGAGTGGTGATTTTGGGGCTCTTGAGAGGGTCTACTTGATGGCTATGAGGCGTATCCAGTGGTTCCGATAGCGTAGTCTTGTCTCGAGCACCCAGAGATTCGGTGATTTCAGTCGAACCAAGATTGTTTTCAGAGGCGTCAGAGCATGTATCGGGGGATTCCTCGGAATCCCCCTTCCTAAAAGATGTAGCGATACTAGCAGTGGAGGGGGTCCTCGGAATGTTTTCAAGTCCTTCTGCAGTTATAGATAACCCAGTACTATCATTAGAAGAAATGCCTTGACCATCACCCGTAGTGAGTCCCGGTAGACCGAACAAGGGGGCACCCCCAGTTAGAAGCTCGACGGCCGGGAGATTATCAGAGTCCGAGTCCTTAGTTTCTTCCCCCCGGTGTGCCCCAGGGATTCCAAACTCCTCCTCAATATCTACGAATACGTCCTCGGCCCCCTCTAGACCTACGATTCCAAGACTTTCGATGTCTTTTAAGACAGAACCACCCTCTGGCGCGGCGTCTTGAGATGTATTCTCGGTAGCGGGGCTCGAGGGTAGCTTCGTTGATACCGTATCCTCTAGCGGGGGAGCCCCACTAATGCTGGTAACATCTGTGGCTCCATCAACTAGGACTGGCGCCCCGCTCCGGGCAACATTCTCAACTACTGGGGCGATCGAATCCTGCAAGGGGACTGCCGCAGGGACTATTTCTTTTGGGGGGTCAGGCCCATCCTGGAGGGTATCAGTTTTGTTAATTTGTTGAGCAGAATCGGCAGCCTGGGCCACCTTCGAGACATCTAATGGTTGGAATGGCCCTAGTGCTGTGCTCGCCTCTTCGGATGGCTTAGAACCACCCTCCGGATCGCTGGCACCAGCTGTATGCTCAGAATTTCCAAGGGCCTCAGGGGCCCCTATACCGACTGACCGAGCCTGGGGCGCATTCACCCCCTCTTGAGATTCAGGGTCAGTAGCAGTATTAGGACTAATGATATCTAGCTCCTCAATACTGCCAGACCCATCGACAGGCTCCAAGGAATTTGAGTCTGTTGGTTGAATTGGTTGGGGCCCTTCGTCTAGTAGAGATCCAGAATCGACCCCCAGGCTATTTACCTGATCGTTTTCTTGGCTTGGCTCAGCATCCGAAGCGGCCTCCAAAGGATCGGAATCCTGTGCGGGGTTCGGGGGCGATTCAAAGGAACCGATATTCTTCTCAGGGGGCTCAGAACAGTTCTTAGGACCATCGATAGGATCAACATCCCTAGCGGCACCATCATCTTTCAAAGCTCCCAAGATATCTATATCCAACGAAGTGCTAGCCTTCTCGAGATATTCTAAATCAGCCTCAGGATTAATAATGGGGTCGGTTCCTCCCAAGGTATTAGTATCCTTGCCAACCTTCGCATCTGAGATGTCTGATATGTCTGAAGTGTATGAGCTATCCGATACATCTGAGTCTCGTGAGGATTCAAGTAGTGGACTCAATTTCTCTAGGATCCTGGGAGCAGTCCCAAAATCATGACCAGAACCACCTCCCCCACCAGCCCCAGTACCTTCGGGAGCCCTAGGGATGTGTGGATCGTCTAGTGGCCTTGGCGATGCGCTTGCTCGTCCCAGAGGTTCAGGAGCCATATCAGCCCCGCCCTCCCCATCCAGAAGCCTAGGACTACCGACGGAGCCAACGCCAGTGGACTTGGAGCCATGAGGAGAAAGTTCAGTCTTTCCAGGAGAATCAGCGATACTCTCAAACTCCCTTTTGTTTGGAATATCCTTCGTTGCATCCGATTCCTGATGCGCGTCCTCGGAGATTCTCTCTGCATTTGGCTCATCGGGCGAGGTAACACAGACGTCAATCACAGGCTGCTCGAGATTTGGAATATCCTCCGCTGCATCCAATCCCTGATGTGCCTTCCTCTCGGCATTTGTTTCATCGGCCAAGGCAACACAGACGTCAACCGCAGGTGGCCCCAGAGCAACACGTGCGCCGCTGGGCAAAGAGCCGTCGCTTGCATTTTCAGAGCTTTCCACCTGAGGGATCAGAATAGAGGAACCGGGGTCTCCCAAGCCGCTAGGTTCTAGGTCAATCTTTTCAACACCTTCCGCGTCTGCTGCTGTTGCGCTATCACCACTCGTTGGGCAAGTGTTCTCAGTGGATCCTAGCTCATCGGGGCCGCACGGGGACAAGATATCATTACTCCGCTTGACTGATCCGAAGGTTGGGTGAGCTTCTGCTGGCACTCCCCCTTCTGGCTTTTTCGTGGCCGGGCTGACAATAACCGGCGTTTTGTCGCTACTAGTAGCTAGACTCGATTCCGGATCAATATCTGCTCTCTTATCCATAGGATCCGGGACATTGACCACAAAAGGGTTTAGGTCATCTTCTGGTAATTCTGAAGGGGTGCCCTTCCCCAAAGCTCGCTCAGGGGTTTCACCCTCAGTAGTAGTATTCCCACTAATATCCCCGGGATTGTCGATTTGATCAACCAGATCCCTTGGATCTTTGCCCACATGTTAGCTTGTGCAACACTCACAACTCACATTAAAGAGCACTAAAACTTTACTCACTTGGTAAGTCCTCCTCAAGACGCCCAGGGCGTATAGGCGGCTCTGTACCCGTTAGAGAAGAGGTGGACAGCCCCTTACCGTCTGATGGGGGGCTCAGAACTCCTGGTTGGCTCGCCTGGCATCCTGCTGAGCCTAGGGATTCCAGTCTTGGTAGGCTTAGGACCTCTCTTATAGGCTCAGGTAACTCAAGCGGTGAATCAGAGAACGGTGAACAGTATCCAGGACTCTTGGTATCGATGGGTCTGTTTGGGTCATCTGGCGTAGGATTGGTAGCAATACGGGGAGCGGCACCTTGATCGGGGTCAGAAGAGAGCAAGGGGTTGGCACCATTAGGTTTCTCCTCACCTTCCGGGGGAATACGGGTAGGGGTGTTCCTCGGAGATGTCAGAAGTTGAGAAGCATCCAGATGCTTCCTATCGAGGGGTAGAGCGCCTCGGCCGCTACCGTTTCTAAGTGAGACATCTCCATCATTTTTCGGGTTGTCTATTCTCGGGGCCGGTAAAGTTGTTGGTGTCGGAAGTCTTTCTGCCTCGCCTGGCTCTGCCAGGCCTGCTCCAGCACTTACGGGATCTAGACCGCTGCTGTTGGCAGCTGGCGTACTGGGTGCCTGTTCTGGACCCGCAACCTCCTGTTCAAAATCCCCTGTACCGACCGTTGCATGGGGTACCGGTGGCTGTAGTTGTGGCTGGTTTACCTGGACTACGGGGTGTGACGGGGATGGGAACGGAGATGGTTCTCGGAGGATTGAGTTATTGGCCCCGGTCAATATCGCTTCTCCTGCAGCTTCCCGACCGGATGCCACCGTCCTCAATCCATAGCCGTCCTCCTCAATCGCTTTCTTAGCGATTGCGCGCAATCGACCCAGTGAGAAAATATAACTGGAGTTGGGATCGGCGTCAGGAAATTTTCTCCCAAAGATCTCGCTAAACAGCACAGTGACTATCTGCAACTCGTCTCGATCCTCACTTTCTGGGAGCACAACCTTATTTTACCAATTAGCTAAGTTCTAGCGCTAACAAGCACACCAGCCATTAAAAGACGCTACCGACCTCATGCTGTGAAAAGCGCTCTCTCCTAGTAGATCCGTCCCACTCATAAACCTCCAAATCACATCCAACCTCGTGTGAAGGGGTCTTTGACCACCTTAGCAAGAAGACCTTTCTGATACTACCACTCCCCGCTCTTATCCAGAACCGGGTATCCGAAAGCATTTTCTCATAGGACTCCGCCCAGCCGGAGACAATTGCTAACGACGGAAGAGGGTTCCCCATTGGCCTGAGACAGACATCTAGCTCGCTCCGTGGAACTGGGCCACTTCTTACTGCCTCAGATACTACACAAGGGTTCTCCATTAGTTCCAGAGGTTCAAGAGGTGCAAGAAAACGGCAGCCGACAAGGATTACCTTTACCGACCCAGAACACAAGACGCTGGTTCTGTTTCTTAGTTATAAAGCCCAATCGCATCATATTAAATTTCTCTTCTATTAACCACTGGTAATGACAGTTAGTATGGGTCCGTGCTAATAGTTGCTCTATAGGTTTCCGGGGGAGTTGTTCATCCTGCATATTAACTATAAGTCAGGCTACCGAGATTGTGTTTTGTATTTGTCGAGTATCTAGAAGACGTCAGGAAGCTAAGGGCCTTTGAAGAAGCTGCAATATGGGGGATGATTCGCTTTTAAGGTTGACGACTAGTAGCCTGTTTGACAGAACTCACTCTAGCCTGAGGAGGATATCCTATTTCGCCAACATCCAACCGACATCTCTCTCGAGAAAAAGACAATTGCTGCGCACGCTGATAGCCTGCAGAGCGCTGCCTCATAATTGGAGGCTAGTTGAACCCCACCCACATCTCCGAATTAGTATTAATTCACACAAGACTATGATCTCATAGGGCAGAAAACTGCCGATCATCCCACTTGATACACACATCTTCAGGACCACTGAGGAGCCGTGATTATATCGCTTCGCCAGGCCACCAGCCATTCTTTGTGTAGTGTACTGATACCACTTTCTATCTGTTTCATGTTTCTTAACATCCTCTAGCATGGCCCGTAGCGAGATGCTACCCCCTCAGTTTCTTGTACTCGAGTACGTGGCAAAGGCCCGCAGATACTGTAGACTGAGTGAGAATCCATGACACCCTTTCTCTCAATTGATGGCCCTATCACTCGTATCATACCTCGTTCTCCCGCTCGATCCCTAACCCCTGCCCTAGAGCGGGAGTGAGCTCACTAAAAAACCCTTCAGAGGATATATAGCTCGCCGGTACATACTTGCACACTCCCGTGGCCTTCGTACATCTTACAACTCCATGCGCGGGGCACGAGCACAGGGGACTCTTGCTCATGGATAACCATAAGCATGGGAGATGTCATATGCCAGTGCTTGGGCACTTGGTCCTAGTCTCGAATTTAGGGGCTATTAGGGTAGCCGTGATAATGGGGACGTGAGCTTGCTCAAACTTTGATCCTCTGGATAAGCTGTAGCAATACAAGTACAATCTACACTTAGTCTCAAGAGGTGCCTACTAACGCATACCGGCAGGAACACAGCGCCAACCATGGATAAAGTTTCTCTTCTTCTTCTTCTTCCTCTCCTTCTTCTCATGCCCGATCATGCTCGATACAAACCTCCTGATAAATTCCGGTGCATGTGTCCTTTGCCGCAACCGGCGAACTAGTCTGCAGGAGGCGATGACAACCATGATGAGGCTGAGGCAGCTGCGGTCTGCGGCTTAATTTCCTTTCACACTCTATTTTCACCGCAGAGAAAGAGAAAAAATTCACCCCCTTCGCACAATCCAAGAATATAACTTAGCACGGAACTCATCAGTTTCAGGAATATACTCGTAGACCGCAATTGATCCTTTTTAGATAGCTAATGTTCTCTAATTGACCGGGCGCGCGGAAGTGACAATCAGGGGAAAAAGTGCAGAACCTCACTTAGCAGGGACGATAAGGACAATCGGCCTCTAGCTGCTCTTATCGCTTTGAGTTGATATCATTTACCCTCCCCCAAATTCCGTACCCTAGTAAGTCAAAATATCCAGAGAAGCCATGACCAAAATTTGTTCGATCCACCCAATAGTCCGACCCTTTTCCAGGAATTTACGAATTTCATGTACCGTTGCATAAGCCAATATACCTGGCCAGTCCCCATTTCAAAAGACCGGATGAACCATCGTATGATGCGCTGTCCCATCCCAATTCATGCCGAAACGGAGTTCCCAGTGGACGCCTCCCGCTTTCTCCTTACGTATCAGTTTCATTGATTCTACCTATAAATGAGGGGGGAACCCCACCACCCCTTTCCCCTAGGAGAATGGACATCTTGAGCTCATCGAGCTTATTTGTTATCTTTGCCGGTATCCAATATGCCCGAAGGTCCGTCCTCTGGGGAGAATATGGGGAATTCAACCAATGTCTTTGGATATCAGGATACCTGCTCTGGTTCGTGAATTCGACTGTGGGAGAGAGCAATCGTGGTGGACGAGTGATTCTATGTGACACAGGCCGGCGATGTGCCCTTCATGCAAAGTTTCTGCCCTCAATCGAAACAAACTTCCCAAGCCCAACTTATCGCAAAACTTTAACTCCGATTATGATATCGCATATGACTGAAAATATATCGCTTTCCCTTCGAACCTCTCTTGAACCCGTGAGCGGCTTCCCATACTCCTTCTGTCCGATCCAGTTAGGATTGCTCAGGGAACTCTGTTTTAGATAAAGCTGAAAATATTATACGAACACTGCATAGTACGGTACAACAACTTGGAGCGAACTGCCTAGAACGGGGGCCCAGCGTGGCTATCTCTTTTAGGTAGGTTGGAGTTTCCTACTAAGTGAGAAGACACCGGCAATGCTCAGTAAAAAAATGTAGCAACAAGTTAACAATCTTCCCCCAGCCAGTTTCCCCATTACACCAGACGTAAGAGCTACCAGCTGTTAAATTAGGCTTGTCCTCGCGCTGATACAGATTGGTGGGAAAGACGGAGGTCTACCGGTATTCAATCTGCTGGCGAGTGGAGTGCGAACCGTGCCAAGGGTTGGGAACAGGGGATCCAAAGTCTCTGGAAATGCAGTCCATCCAATTGACCATGGTGCGCATGTTTTCCTGTGCACTGTACAGAGACTGTACTCTTGCAGTACAGTACGCGAGTGCAGGTATAGAGCCCAATTTTTGCTCGAATAGGCCTTCCCCAAGAGAGTGCGATGTTCTGGCACGGCATAGTAAGGTATAGTACTACCGTAGCAACTGTAAGGGAGGCCTAAACCACTATTTGTGTTTGATTACGGTGGAGCATGCTCGAGCACAAGTACCAGTACAGCTTGGGAGGGGGGTTAAGGGAGACAAGGCTGAAGGCTCCTCCTCTCGACACTTAGCTGAACCCCAATACCAGTGACCCAACCACAGCCAGAGCAAGGATAGCTCAAACGTAACGCTTTACCAACAATTCCATCCAAAGTGCTCAAGCACCATGCCGATCAACCCCAGGTGGCGATTTGTCCCAGATTAAGTAAAGTACAAGGTTAATGCCACTCTTCATGCGTGTTGAGAATATCCAATACGCGTACCTACCGCGTGACCATCACACGAGGGGTTAAACAGCAAGGCTGATTCCTGAAACCGCACCGATGTTGGAATATCGTGAGATTTGCTAAAGAAGTCTGATAATCGCACAAACAAGTAGAAACCATGGTTGCTATATCCAAGAACCAATCCCACGGAGTCTCTCTACTCGAGCACCGTGTCGGGCAGCTTATGATTTATTTCTCAACAGTGGAAGCTTGTCGATCAGTTTAGCGCTTTTCGATTCTGGACCCTGAGAAGATATTGCTTTTTGCTTAAGCTTTACCACTTTGAAAATCCCCCCGCACCAAGACTAAAGTGCAATAGAAGGTTCCGTCAGTTCATTGGGGTCCCTTCAAAAAACTAATGAATGACGTGGTAGACGACTGGCGTGAACCCCACTTAAAAAAGCTGAAACGGAGCAGCCGGTTGGGAGAAGTATCTTTCGGAGATTTCTCCTATCCATTGAAGAATGGACTCCACAAGGGTCCTTGTTGTGGAAAAGAAAAAAAAGTTTTATGCAGAGCAGTGAGCATCCTCTGGGGAAGTTGTAAACTTATCACGGACGAGTTTAGCTGATGTACCATATGATCCACAAAATACTAATGCAAGTAATCAAATAGATAATAATGCATGAGGAAGACCACCCTGCATCACGTTCCGAGCTTCCTACCTCGCGACACGAAAGCCTGAGTTGTTTAAAATTTACTTTTTCTCTAGTTTCTCCCCCTTTTTTTTGAACAAACACACATCTTTCATGTTCGAAATGCTGAAGTGTCTGGATGCGATAGGACTTCTGCTTTCCACGTAACTGTCCGTTTTCCGATCTCTTCCTTCCTCTCTCTTTCATGTTCCAGCTCACGCGCTCAACTCAAAGATGAGTCGTTCCTTGAGGCTTTTTGTATTCGTCTGGAACGGTATCTCTCCAAGCGAAAGCGAGCAGCATCCAAGGCTGCGAGAATAACCACCTAAATATTATTCCTATAGATCCATGATTGCGGGGCCTCAGTGCGTGGGGGAGCATTCCGGCACCGAACAAACATGTAGGGTGGTCAGCCTCGTGGGAAAGTCAAGAGGGTGGAGCACAATTGACTAGGGTTGGAACTCGGGACAGAGTGGGCAAGTTCTCTCTGGGAGTGTCTTGGGTTAGACACAACAAACTCTCGAGGGACTAAGTTACCGTTACTACCGACGAGATGCGGGACGGGGGCACAAGTTGCAAGGCTTCTCAATAATGTGGACACAGTACAGGTACTCTAACCCACTGCCTTCCCGATATTCAGGCACAGATTTCCTCAAGGATGCACACTACCACTGTTGTGGTGGTAGTAGCGTTGGGGTCTTTAATACAGTAGCATGTTCATGCTCAGAATTGTTGGATTTTTAGAAGCTTCATGACCAAACTTCCTTTCCGAAAGCGCCGCTGATAGTAAGAGAATTTGCATTGGACTCCCCTCTCTCGGATCCCCCACGCCTACCCCCATACCATAGAACCGCTCTCCTTGTAGCTTCTGGGCCTAACTTATGGCCAGACTGGCTCGTTCGGAAGAGGGAAAAATTCCTAAGCTATGATAGAACTGGAGGGGTCAATATGATACGGGGAAGGTACTCATCCGCGCAAACAGAGTATGCAACAGACGCGCATGCTGGCTCGGTATAGTGCGAGTATGAGGTTGTTCTCAATGAGGCTACGAGGGAGCGGGGAAGCTTATGATCGGGATATCGATTCAAGCTAGAACGTTCCCTCAAGCGGGGTTGGGGCACGGGCTGAACCACCAGGCGCGTCTCCCGATTGCCAGTCAAGCCATGTGTTCTGAGTTCACGACGGTGGAGGCTGAGACAGAGATGACTGCAGGAAGAGAGTACCGTACATGATCCTGCGATTTTGAGACTGTTGATAATTGAACGGCGTTAATGAACACACCACTTTCGCATGGCACTAAGTTCTAAGCAAAAAACTGAACTCTGGAGGTCTGCGATAGTAGCAGCGTCGGCAAACGTTGTTCAATCACGAGTACGGTATCGCTGCGCGAGTGCATGCTTGTTGTCGTCAAAGGCAGCTCTGTAATTCATCGGGTGCACTGCGCATGTTATGTAATTGGCTAGAGACTGGCACGCCAACCCTTGTTGTTATCTTTGCCTGTACTGTACCAGCAGTTGCCAACCCAGCTAGCGTTTCCGCACACAAGGCTCCGGGCCGAGCTTCAAAATCCCTGCTCATCCAGGGTACCTAGGCAAGGGGGGAACCTTCGGACCGGCTGTTGTCTGTGCGTAATCACTTAAAATTTGGCGAATAATGCTTCGGCCTGGTGTACCGTACTCAAGAGCTTCTCCACTACTCCACCTTGAAGGATTTGCCTCATTCAATCACTGATTCAGCTCCTACAAAATCACCTGTACTAGCACATACGGTACCGGTAGGCCCCAAAGCTTTCTCCTACCAGAGGAATATAATAGGGCACTTGTAAATTTGACTGTACTGTACTGTACTCTTGGTGTCGTGAAGTTTGTGAAACGGACTCTACTGCAGTATAGCGATAACTTAGCTATGTTGGATTGTTCAGTCTCTTGCTTGCTACCCCGCCAAAAGCCCTGAGACTTTGGCAGATTCCCGGCCGTATGCCATAGCCCCCTGCTCTACATGATGATACAGTAGCCACGGTACTACGGGCGCCTGCATGAATATCTGGCAATTAGTACGAAGTTACGAGTACAAGTGAATCCCGCTATTATTACGCAACCACACAGCCGGCGGATAGACCCCCCCGCTCGTTTTCGGATACTTTATGCCGGATACAAGCAACTTCAATCACTCCAACAGTACCGGTAGTCGCCTGTGAATGGATCTGGGAGGGAACTACTTATGCGGGTAAATGTCTTGCAGTTAGTTTTATTAAAAGTGAGATCTCTTAGTGTATTCAAGAGGTTACATGCCAGGGTAATTTAGATTCTCTTGGAGTGTTCTTCTCTCGCCTTACAGTATGTGTATGAGTACGATGGATTGTTGTATGTTGAAATACAGACCGAGGCCTTGTTTTAAACAATAACCAGCGCCGGCCGGGGTCGCACGTGCGATGTTCGAGTACCGTACTCGTACTAGGGTACCAGTATCCCATGAATGCGTGCCCAGGGCAGATCTAAATCTCGAAAATCGGCCACAACACTGTCTCCCTGGAAGCACTCAGGGAGGCACTGAGGGCATCGAAACTCCCTCCTCCACCTTGGAGAATACCCTGTCGGGCACGAATCGCGTATCCGCCACTCTCAACAAACAAAGCTCGAAATAATACCCCGTTTCTAAATTAAACCTCTCGGCATATTATACAAGTGAACTTTTCCTACCCCGGCTCTTGAGGTTTATGGTGTACTCGAGTGCAGTACTTGTAGTTCCAGCTATGGAAGATTCCTGATCCGCCCACCTTGTTGTTCTTGTGTTTCTTGAAGCTCGGGAGGGTTCATTCACTTGGACGGGGGATATCATCACTCCCGGGCGATAAATTAGGGTGTTGGTGACGAACAAATTTTCCCACTATGAATCGACGCTGCCCAGCTTGCCACTTCTACCCACCCCTCCTTCGAATCCTCTGACACGGTGCCTGCAACAACGCCACTACTCGAAAAAAGAAAAAGAGGAGAGAGAAAAAAAGAAAAACACAACAGCCGAAACAAAAGTGCTCGCGCTTAGCTCTCACAAATGGAACATGCTGTGACTAGGCAGCACTTCTAAGCACTCCTAGATCCAATTATGGCCTGCCACTGAGCTTCGATCAAAGGTTCGTGCGTCCAGTTCGTGTCGCTGCCTTCTGCTGGGGGTGGCGATCCTGGGCGTCTCGTCTCACCCCAGTGTGCAAAGATTTCTTACAATGTACTCGTATAACAAGGTTCATATTTCCTTATTCTAAGGAGCCGGGCGGGGTATATAAGGGGGCGCTTATCCTCCGCAGTCTCGGTCGAACAGTAACCCTTCACTTGAAAACTTCGGTGCTTTGAACTCTAATCTCTGAACCCCAATACCAATACCACTATCTTAAAATAATGCACCCCGTGCCAGAAGCCATGACTGACAGCCCAAATGCGAACAATTGCGACCCGAATGGCAACCCCCTGGGAATTGCCAGGTATGACGGTCCGAACGGCAACTATGGCCATCCGAACGGCGACTGTGGCAACCCAAACGGCAACCCTGGCAATCCAAACGGCAACTATGGCCATCCGAACGGCTACTATGGCAATCCAAATGCCAACTATGCCAACCTGAATGGCAACTATGCCAATCCGAACGCCCACTTCAGGAACGCAAACTCGAACCCAAACATGAACAGCAGCCAATCAAACATTACTGGCAACTACAGTGGCAATAACGGAAGCAACAACACCTACGGAAGCCACAATAACAATATCAACTATGGAAATAACAACTCCAACTGCGGCAATACCAATAATTCGAACAATAATACCTATAATGGCCAACGCTACGTCGATAACCGTGGTAGAATAGACAACAGTTACCGCAACACAAACAACGGCATCGACAACAGAATCGACAACAGAATCGACAACAGTGTTAGGAATCAGAACGACAACAGCGTTAGGAATCAGAACGACAATAGCGTCAGGAACGACAACAGGGTCAAAAACGACAATAGCGTCAGGAACGACAATAGCATCAGAGACCAGAATAACAGCAAGAGTTACACGGACAACTCTCAAGTCAATTCTGGGATGTTCGGGAGTGCAAATGGCGGTGACAAGACTGTTAACGTAAGTTCTTAGTAGCTTTACCTTTAGGGTCCTAAGGAGCTAATAGTTTCTTTAGTTCTAATAAACTGACATGGCCGGGGGTCTTAAGGATTTTTTTACTTTTTTTGGGGGGGTGAAGCTTTTCGGATTTCTTGCCGTGGTTGTTATTGTTCTCTCCCGCTTTCTGGGAGAGTAGTAGAGTCGAATTGCTCGCCTGTTCATAATTTCTGCCACCCCTCTCCTTTCGATTGTCTCCCTGTTGGTGCGTTCTTGGGTCTATTTTGTCTGACGGGTTGTTTGGTCTGTTTGGGGCTGGGCTGGGTTGGTTTGATTTTTTGGGAATTTCAGAAACTTGGATACTTCTCTCGTCTGGTTCTTCTAATCCTCGTCGAGTGATGATTCGTGACTGCACCAATCTGGTATTAACCTGTTCGGGTGAGCAACTCCCTCGTCGGGGATTGCCAGTTTGCTTCCTATCTGTCGCCTCGGGTGCTATCCTCCTTTACCTCTCTACCCCCGCCTGAAAATACTGAACTGTGAGGAGTTGCACTAAGGTATCGTAGAAAATCTAGTGTGCACCTTGGGGTGGACGAGTGAGATTGGTATGAAGATCTTGCCTAGTTTCCATTCTGGGCAACACGCTAGAAGCGGGGGGTACTCGTTTCCTAGTTCCATGGTAACTTAAGCCAACCCTGTTGGCTCTAGTGAAGCGGGATGAACCTGCTCGCGGCGGGATTAAGGCCTCCCAGTAGTCCAGTCGGACGGCCGTCGACGGCAAAGACGAGGACCTTGACTGATGGATCAAAGCACACACCTTCTATAGTTAGAATTAAGGGCTTATTTTCCCATAGATGGCCGTTTGGGCCCAGACGACAGCCGCAACTAAGTTACGATCCCCCGCAAAATTCAACCTTCATGATAACCACAATGACGATTACCATCGCAACCACAACTATGATAAGTGTTATAATAATGGTGAGGCCTGTATATTTGTGTTCCTCCCTCGCTCTAGGAGAGCTTTTTTACTTTAACCGTGGCATCGACTTGAGTCGTCATGGTTGAGTGCTGGGGGATTGTGGTTACCGGTATGCCCGTTGTCTCAGGACTTAATCTCCTCGCGAGGAGCCTATGGCAATGCCCGGTCGGCCATGAGCATCGTTCAAAAGATTGTGTTATTGTAGCATACTGTACGGGTGTTTCGTCGGGGGCACAGACACGGGCGGGGTAGGAGGCGGGTTGGCCACCGTCCAAAACCTTTAATACGGTAGTTTCACTTTGGCGTGCCCATATTACATAAGCGGAATTTGGCGCCTCTGATCTTATCGGTGGCAAACAAACTTACCCTCCTCAATTTAGCCAGGCTTGACCGGGGGAGAAAACACAGGATCTGCGCGCTAGAATCACTTCATCCCCAATTCCTGGGAAGGGAATCCACACTTTACAATGTTTCTATCTCGGTTCTTGCCGCCGGTAAATCGTGCGATGCGCACACTGGATCGTGCATTTTTCAAAAAGACGGTCCCAGTTACCGCTGCACGGGTACTCGATGCAACTCTGCTTCACACGATCAAGGAGAAGGTTTTAAAAGACTTGATCCCATTTGAGAGGTTCAATCAGAGATACCTCTTCAATTCAAAGCTCGATATCGAAACCCCGCTACTGATTCTACGGCCCGAAGTGAAATACGACGGTATGGAAATCTATTGCGACCTCGGTTCTATGGAGTGTGTGTTTTCTGTTAACAGGCGTATTTTTCAAAAGATCTCTCGACGGCTTCGGATCCCACGCGGGAGTATGTGAAATCGAAAGTACTCGAATTGATGCCTTATGATTTGAAGTTGGAATACGGAGATTGGACTTACGGTATGAGTTCCTCCTCTTTTTCCCCTTACAAAACTTTACAGTTTGTTAATCTAACATGGCCCGTAGAGGAAATTATGAAGGCTGTGCTTCCCGAAGATGCCAACCCTCCAGATATCAGTGTCCTTTCTCGAATTGGACCGTTGTTACACCTGGACGTTCCCGAGCCCCTACGTGACTATAAGAGACTTATCGCAGAAGTTATTTGTGACAAGGAGCGAGAGGTGCAGACGGTTTTTGGCGAGCCTGAGAGGAGAGGAGAAGCGTCAAGGCTTGGGTTCGTAAACGAAGTTCTGGCAGGTCCTGAAAATTACCATGTAGAGCTCAGTCACCAGGGCTCCAGTTTCACGTTTCACCTCGACACTGCTAGGTTCCATGATGTTTGCTTTGACACTAAGCTAGCAGCTGAGAGAAAGGGTCTTGTGGATGGTTTTGGGTTAGGGCAAGCTGTGGCTGATGTTTATTCTGGCGTTGGCGCGCTAGGTATAGCTGCTGCGAAGCGGGGGTCAATAGTGTTTGCCAATGAGCAAAAAGAAAATGTTTATGGCTTGCTCGTTGAGAACCGAAGAGAGAACAAGGTGAATCACTTAATATTTGCTAATCCCTCTTTGTACTTGGTTTTGGTGGGTATGTGAACTCATGTTCTTAACACTACTAGGTCAAGAAAAACCTCTACGTTAAGAACCAAAGTCCAACGAGATTCATCCCGCAGCTTGTCAAAAAGCTTTTCGAGAAGACGGTGGGACATACACCCCACAAAAGGAGTAAGCTTGGACAGCTCATTAGAAATCCATTGAAGAAAGGGGATAAGAATCTCCCTGCCTGTGTTTCTCACTTCGTCTTCAGCGACCCTGACCAATCCCTTAAACACCTTTGGTGTCTCCGAGGCATATACGTGGGGCGAGAGAAACTCTTCGCGGAAAAGGGTGGTTCTTGGAAAATAGATTTTCCGTTTGTTCATGTTTACGCTTACCACGAAGCTCCAGCGGAGAGAGAGGTGGATGCGGTGGAGAGTCTTCTTAAGACCATCGGGAAGAAGATTGGCTACGGCCTGAGACAGGAATTTGTCCAGGCGCACTATGTCAAGAAAGGTCCAACAAAAAATCTTTATTACATTACATTTAAACTCCCACCGCCGGTGGCATTCGACATTATGGAGGAAGAGCTACCTAAAAGCGATGATAGGGAACCGGGAAAGCCGCGAGTGAGCCGGACAGACCCAGAAATCAACAAATTTGGGCCACCCGGAAGGCCAATGGAAGAAAAAGCTTCGGGATCTACCCTCCCCCCTGGAACGCCTCCTCAAATGGCTTCCTCTTCCGCAACATCACCCACGAATATACCAGCATACAGTCCCGCAAGAGCAGAAGCCCCGCAGATGCCTCTGGGGTATACCCCATTGACAAGCTTTCAGCCCCGTGACGCCGGATCAATGACTGTAAAACAGCTACAAGTGTCTCCAACGGATAGACCGTTGACGGACAAAGGGCCTCCGATGACTTCAAATATGGGATTAATCAAAACGGAATCACAACTCATGAAGGAGTTTGCAAGGACCTACGAAGAGCCTGAAGGCTTAACCCCGTGGAAACGCAAGGTCCGTCGTAAGGGAATGAGGGCAGCTTGGATGGCGAAGGAAATGAGGAAACAGCAGGAGCTTGCATACCTAAAACAAGCAAGCTCTAATCAAACCTACCCAGGTAATGATGGAGGGCGGGGCCCTAGATATTGGGGCGGCTCTCAAGGTGAGAGGAGGTTTCATTCCGACAATTCTCCCGCACTATCAGGATATGGCCCTCGCGGATCAACAGAAGGTGTCGTAAGGGGCATCGACAGACACTCAATCTCGCCACAAGCGGCTGGGTCTAGGGACGATGGCCATGCCGGTAGAGGAGAGACAAGACCATCTCGCCCACTCATCAGATTCCACGTCGCTGCTGATAAAACACCTAAAGGGGGACCAACTATTCGGTGGCACTTGGCCGATACTCATCCAAAGATGTCCTAGTAACACGAGATGGATTGATCACGAGAAATGGCGAATCGGGATGGAGTTGGTTTTTGTGGAGCGATTTTGAGCGAAATTAGGAGACTTTCTGCGAACGACTAGTCGGGAGTTAGAACCGGAAAAACTCGTCACATTGGAGAACATTTTTATGGTTCATTCTGCGTTTTCATCTTTTTTTTCACCCTTTAAATTGTAGCCTACTTTTATTATGCATTGCATCTGCACCTGTATATAGACAGAATCTCGCCCAATTCCATCACAGACTTAAATATGGACCCTTCCTCCTCCTAGCACAAGCACCCCAACTTGACAGAAGTATGGTGCCTTGCGACTAAAGTGTGCACCAAGGCCGTTGCATCATGTAACGCTCAACCCTGTGAGGAATTAGGGCTAGGCCATAATAATTGTGATTCCACGAGTTCCTATGTTCAACCCACATCATAGGTGTACGTTTTTCTTTCATTTCTATCATGTTGACTAATTATTTTGGAAATTTATTTATCTTTTGAAAATTCAAGAAAGGATAGCAATTGTTGTTTTTAATTCAGATAAAATACAGTTATAAGTAGTTTGAGTAAAGATACATTGAAGCTTTACTCAAAATCTACACTAGCAGAAACACACCGATGGGACTTGTACTTTGTATGGACAAGCTTTTCATACTCCTGTGAGACATAAACAATATCTCCACAATAAGCATCCATGATGCGCTCTGTATGAGCATGATATTTACAAATTAGCTGAGGGGAAATTGATCCCAACTCTTCTGGTACCAATCCTTGTAAGAACTCAAAATCATACTCACCGTCACGGTATAACCCTAATTCCTCACAGGGTTGAGCGTTACATGATGCAACGGCCTTGGTGCACACTTTAGTCGCAAGGCACCATATCATACCTCGCTCGAAATTAAAACCGAAACCTCCCCACCCCCTAGCCTTAATTAAAAATAGGCAGCGCACGGGGCTCAGTAATTGTATATCATACTGGTACAATAGGGTACCCAACCAACTAGGAATCAGGGGCGGGGCTGCACAAAGCTCCCTCTTGGCAACAGCACTACCCGGGATCATGAGAAATCGCTGATTTGTGTATGATAAGTAGAGATCCGCATTACCAACCCCACCCGCCTATGGGATTCTTAAGTTAGGTTTTAACTGGGGATAAATGTTCTATGAGTGCTATTATCATAAATTTAGGTATATAATAAACCTGCGACGGGCGACCAGCCTGCAGCGGGGACACCGGTCTACTCATACAGTGCAGTATGATATCTTCCGGGCAAAAATGGGAATGAAAGGAAAAGAAGATACGGTACCCCTTTGGTTTGCACACTACCAGTATATATATACAAAGGAGATATTCTAGGTTCTCTTTCGGGATCGTGACCGGCATCTGGGTCCTTTCCCCCCCGCGCTTCTCGAGGGTTATCCGATGAATTGACTTGAATTCGATGAAGTGGGGACCGTCTATCCCTGGCGGTATACCGGTCACAAAGAGCTGTGAAAAGCTATAGCCATCTGCGAGTCTCAACCCCCCGGTGCGTCCTTCTCTGTGTGCTGGAGGCCCTATTACCCAAACCCGAGGGCGCCGGGGCGTGACATGGACAAGGGAGGATTCTGCGGGGACGAGCAGGGGTGTGACAGAGCGCCATGATGTTCACGCGCTTGGCGACTGCGGGGGGGATCTGGTAGTTCTAGGAATTCGCATTGGCTGATTCATCACGTGGGGCTGGGGGGGGGGGGTGTTTAAAGGGAGGTTACCAAGGGGCTTCTCACAAGTTATTTTGGAGATGGGGGGTTCTGTGTGGTGGGGCTTTGATCGCAGCCGCGACGAAGGCAGGTGTGGGGGGAGGTAAGGGGGTGGTAAAGGAAGGGTTTGGGTGGGGAGGAAGTTGGTAGGTGGGAAGGTTGAAAAGGTACGAATGATGGGAGATCAAGGGCGACGAACCACACCATCAATAACAAGTCGCAGATGGTGCACAGGGTCATGTGGGGTTTGTGAGGGTCTTGGAATGAGGTTGTGCGCAGGTCTGAGCGAGTGAGGAAATGGATGCAGGCTTATGCTCTCTTGTTGGGGTCAAATTAGATGGAAGGAACAAATTATACCTTAGCATACGTTTTCAACAGGAGTGTTGTCTACTACTGCTTCTCCTAATTCTATCTTCAGGGTCCTCCCGAATAGCTCTAGTAGCACCTCGAAACAGATCTTGGAAATCGCCGGATCGTATCTTCCCTTCGAAAGCTCATCACGAATAAATCTAGGCCTAGAGTATCAATATTGGCCAGGAAATAATGGCTTAGGGTAACTTACGCATGCTGAGCGAAAGTAAATTCATAAAAGCTGAAGAGACGTCCCTTGTCGTGCAGTTCCTTGCGAATCAAGTCCCTCCCAGCAGGCGGGACATGGTTATCCATTTTTCCAAATATCTGTCCATATTAAACCGTGACACACTCAATTCCCAAGGCAGGCGGGAGTGACAAACCATTGCCAATTCTCCCTTAATCTCCCCAGCCCTCTTGAGCGAATCATCACTCTTCCCTAAGCCGAGAGTGGCACAGTGAATGTCTACCGTAGCACCTCAATTAGCTAGCCATCTCATTTAAGAGGGCAATGAAGCAAAACAAAAAAGGGCCATCACTCTTACCAGTGGCAAAGTAACAAACCGCACTCAAAACCCGACTGTCAAGCGCGCATCTATAAGCCAAATGGCCACCAAGGCACATCCCCGTAGCGCCAATTCGTCCTAAGTATTCATGAGCAAAAACTCCCAAGAAATGCTATCAATAATGGAGGTACAGACCGTTACAGGTGGCCAACCCTATCAAAAGATCCACCACCAGCTTTGCATCCTCGTCGTAGGCCTCCACCCTTTTCGTGATCTTAAACTTATTCCCATCATCGGTTCCCTGAACATCGTACTCTAGAGGTTCTGGTCCAACGAACTCGTGAAACGAGCTTGGTGCAGCACAGATATACCCTTGTCCGGCAATCTGCCTGGCAAAGCGAGCGACGGGCCCGGTGACCTGGTAGATCTCAGAGAAGACCACAACACCAGGGAACTTTGCGTGGGGGTAGTTTGGGATTGAAGGGTGGAAGAGGTAAATCCTCATGGATGTCCCGGAGACGGTGGTTTGGACATCGCAATGGGTTTCGTGGATGAGCATTTTGGTCGAGGGGTGTATTCTCTTCGTCCTTTGGAGCCCGGAAAGGTTGGGTAGGGGTTGGTTGGTTGTGGTACTAGAGATGATGAGGGATAGGCGAATGGATTGCCGTTATGGATGGAGGGGTGCCATACCCCGCTATATAAGCGCGGACAAACTGCAGGGGTTGTTAGGCACTCATGAGCAGCAGGGGTGGAATTACAAAAGTGAGAACAACCACATCACTGTAATTAGGAAAAGATGAATACAGTAAAAACTCAGTAAATCCACCATCGGGAATCTGGCGCTGAACACAAGAGCAGGGGGTTGCGAATATGTCAAGAGATCGAGTGATAGAGTGTGATGCCGAGATTAAGGATGTTTAACGTGAGATGTTTCACTAGATTGCAGAAAGATTCTGAAGTCGACTTAGATACGCCGGAAACCATAGTGTTTTTGATGCCGTGCTTTGCTTTCTTCTGTTCCGAATTTCACTTGCCTTAACGTGATGATAGGCAAGATCATCACACTAATTAGTTCAAATACGGCCCATTAAAGGACTTGGTTCGCCCGTGGAAGGCTGTCCTAGAGAACCAAAATGCCCCAAACAACCGGAAAGTGGAAGCCTTAGAGTACAAGATTTTCAAAACTAGGATAGAAATAGTATTAGTCTGAACTGGTAGGAATAAGCTCAATATCATCATCATCATCAATTACATCAGGCCGATCATCCAGTGATACCAAATCTTCCCTCCAGTTCCCAATTTCCAGACTAGTAAAACTATAGAATTAAATTCAAGGAGCAGCTTGGGGTGGTAGCAAATTTTCTTGCCCTAATTGTGTTCTGGTGCCTCGGAAGGTGACCATGGGTAGTACTTGTGGTACACCATCTGGCAAAATGCAGAGTACCAGAGTGGCCTTGCATTTATCGCAGTCAGATCTCGTCTCATTTACATCAGCGAAAATAATAGCTTGCATTCTGGGCGTCCTGTGCATCAGATGCATAGGACGCTAGAACGCAAATCGAGAATCAGGACACAACCATGGTACCTGACGGGGTGCCAGACGCAACTGAAGGCAGCACCTAAGACTTAGGACGTGCCGGACGCAGCACTTAATACTCAGGATGCCACCTGACGCCAGACCAAATCTTCCTGATAACCGAAGGGTTACCCTTTTACCTCTTTCTGACCTTGGTCACCTGAGTCACAATAGATTTCATACCATTAAACTGTTCAATTTACTACTAGTAGTCTTCTATTGTTCTAATATACAGGCCAATTCACAGAGAATCAATCAGTCATAAAAACCCTTCTGACCCCTTGCTGTATTAGAATGGGAGGAGGCCGCGCCAGACCCTGCCAGATACAAGTACTGTCCCTTACTGAAGCCCCATCCCCTTATGGGCCTCTCCAAGTTTGACGCGGGTGGCCTGCACCACATGAGATCTGGCAAGAGTTACCTCCGCGCCAACCCCTCCTGGGACGATTCTGCCCCGACCACCTGCCCTAGCTGCGAAGAGGCCCCTGAGACCTTCGAGCATGCAATCCTCCACTGCTCAGCCAAGAGGCCTGCCAGGATCCGCCACCTTCAGGGGATCTCGGACATTGGCCCCGACGCCCCAGTCTGGTCCGCGGCTGCCCTGCTAGGCACCCTCACCCGGTTCATTAGGTTAACGGCCACAGCCTTCCCCCCGGGCATGTTTTCTCGCCCGTCTTCCTCCGCTGGCTCAGTTTCTTCCCGCTCGTCTAATGTAGTTTCCTTTGGTTACTTTATGTCATCTCAGGAAAGCTAGGTTTACAAATTTGTTTTGCATGCTATCCGCTGGTTTTAGGGAGGGTTTCCTTTGATTTACTTGTTTGAATTTCGTGCCCGTATGTGGGCCTGGGACTGGTTAGGACGCCAGTTGAAGTGAATTGTTCCGGATCTTTCCTTTGTTTGTTTGTTTTGGATTTTGGGTTTTGTTTTCGCCATAGCTAGCGCTCCATGCGATTTCTTGTACCTTAACAACGAATATATGATATAGAAAAAAAAGAAAAAAAAGACACCTTGCTGTATTCCTCCCCTTAGTACCATTTAGCACTGTAACTTCATGAATAAAATTTGCAGGGGGAAGGAACCTATACCATCATGTAGCTGGCGTTGAGCCCAACAATCCCCCACGATCAGATCCAGAATTGGCCTAGTAGTGGTGGAGGGACCTGTGGAAAGACAACTCTCAGAAGGGTTGGTGAATTCATGAGCTTTGATACGACAGAGACGTACATTATACCACCGTATAGCTGGTGTTGAGGCCAACAATCTCCCGCAATCAGATCCAGAATTGGCCCTGCCATTATGGCGGAATCAGCCATTGAGTTCTGGGATGGCTAGCAAACCATTTAGCACTGTAACTTCATGAATAAAGGTTGCGGGGGGAAGAATCTCATACCATCATGTAGCTGGCGTCCGAGTCGGGCCCAACAATCCCCCGCAATCAGATCCAGAATGGGCCTAGGGGTTGTGGAGGAATCTGCCATCGAGTTCAGGGACCTGTAGAAAGACCACTCTTAGAAGGGTTGGTGGATTCATGGGCTTTGATGCAACAGAGACGTATGTTATAGAGCTGCATAGCTGGCATCAAGCCCAACAACCTCGGGCAATCAGATACAGAATCGGACAACTGATTGTGGAGGAATCAGGCCTCCAGTTTTGGGATCACCCGTACACCATTTAGTACTATAACTTCATAAATAAAGGTCGTGGGAGAAAGTATCTTATATCATTGAGAAGCCAGTGTCATGGCCAACAACCTCCTCCAAAGAGCATCTGAATCCGGCTGTGTGGTCCTGGACTAATCTGCCGTCCAGTAAAATATCGCCAGCTTGATCGCTAATACATCCTCTACAGAGGAGAGCGAATTGATAATTTTTGATGCGACAGAGACATACCTTTTACTGGTGGGAAGCTTGCGTCAAGCCCAACAACCTCCCGCAAAGAGTATCAAAATCTGTGTAGCAGTTGTGGAGTAACCTGCTATTGAGTAAAATATCGCCAGCTTGAGACCTAATACACCCGATACGGCAGAGAGCGATTTTCTGGGCTTTGATGCTACAGAGATGTAGATTATACATTCGAATGCTAGTGCCAAGCCCAACAACCTTCGGCAAACAGAGTCAAGATCTGTCGGTCAGTTGTGGAGATATCTGCCATTGAGTAAAATATCACCACCATGATATCTGATACAGCCAGCACAGAAAACAGCGATTTCATGAATCTTGATGCGACAGAGACGTACCTTGATCAGCAAAAATATTACCCTGCATTGTGTGCGTTGTGTGCGTCTGACGCACTTGACCCTGGAACGTTAATCGCGAATCAGGACGCAACGACCCTACCACACAACATTCAGGACACACTGGATGCAGCACCTAATACTCAGGACACACCGGATGCAGCACCGAAGACTGAGGACGCCACCTGACGGAGCACCAAATACTCAGGACGCTACCTGACTGTAACGGGGGCACTCTGTAGGAAGACGGATCCTAAGATTGCGACCGCACCGAAGACTCAAAGTAGAAGTAAGGATCAAAATAAAGATAAAGATAATTCAAAGTAGAATCAAGCGGTAAAAGTTAATATCGTTAAGCCTGAAAGCTTCACTCAATAAGTTCTCTCGAGGATCGTTGGTTATCAGAATAGGGTGTCTCTCGCTTTAGTTAAGTAGAATAATGTAAAGCCAGAAGACACCCGTCAACCATTCTGACCTTTCGCGAGCACCCTGCTCAGCTCAGGGCTATCCAACTCATCCGCCTAGAGTGGGCTAACACTCGGAGGCAGTCGGACTGCTCGGATATTAACTATCTCGACAAATAGGAAGTGCTTCCTGTGATGTCTCTCCAACTACATCGGCGTGAGCGAAAGCCCTTTCCTATCGGTAGCATATCAGTGGCCCACCGACATGCCCACCGTAGAGATAATATCCATTGGGACTCACTGGCCCAGCGGTGGTTTGGTCTATACAAGCTATGCAGTCCATCGGCAAATCTACTTGGCTATACGAAGCTTTTTTTAAACCGGACTGCAGGCTCCTACACTAAGAGGTCTCCTGCTGCTTGACTGCATGGGCGCTACCAACAGCCAACCATGCGGGACCCTCTTAAATCATGACAAGACTCACACCTCTAGAGTCCACTAATAACCCATGGTAATGCTACAGTTCACGGGGTAGCCTGGGACTGGCTTTGGGGTGGTTGTCCTGGAAGCCTTGCAGCTTCCCCGGTCAGCCCCAAGCTCTCTACTGTTAACCATACAACTACCCGGAGGTCAAAGTATGCCCGTAGGTGGTTCCCAGGTGTTATCCAGGTAGCGCCCCAGGATGCTGTCACCCTCACACCCCTTATATATCCTGCGAACAGCTTCTGGTCGGTTGGACGGCCACAACTCATATGGTGTTGTGGGAGCGTTCCTATGGATCTCACTTTACTAGGAAGCACACAACTACACAGCAGTACAGTCCTGTCGCGCTGTACCAACGCTGGGGCCGCAGGGTGGTGTTAGGAATATCCCCTGAGAGTGACAGGAGGTTCGGACCACTCCTGCTCCGTCAGTAGTCCGTTTCGTACCATACGAAGCGGCCCTATGACCATCTAAGAGCCCCACTATACTGGGATAACTTTCCCCTAAGTCCCAAGATGACTTTGTCAGTGAAGGTAGGGTAACTGGGGTACCTTAGTAGGGTAACTGGGGTCCCAAGGTAGGGTAATCAGGTTTCCAAGGTAGGGTAACTTCACCCCATCATGCCTTTAATTCCTTTGGGAGTCCGCGCAACCACATATAATGTTGCCTCGGAGACCCGTGCAATGTTGACTATGGGTCCTTTGCTTTATGAGAACATACCCTCCAAATGTTACCCTGCCTAGTACCGTAACTTTGGCCTACCTAGGTTACCCTGTCTAACACAATGTCATCAAGTCACTTTGTAGTCACTTGTACCAACTCAAGTCTACCGGTAGTATACTAAGTATACTGGCCTATCCTCAATATAGTTACCACTTGGTATGCCATACGGGCTTGAGTCTAGTCCACTGTAGCTACCTACCTGTAGGGTTGTTACATCAGCAAGGGAAAAGAGGTTACACCCAGACGCACCCCGTGCTCCCTGCGATCCAGGCGCATAGAACGTAAACTCGCCTTCTGGGAGTGCGGTCTTTTATTGGGTCCTGGTGGACACGGGTCCATGCCGCCCGGACGGACCAGACGCAACCGAGGACACAGAAGGTACCCGACGCAGAAAGGTTCTCCGGACGCAAAAAGGTTCTCCGGACGCAAAATGGTTCTCCGGACGCAAAAAGGTTCTCCGGTCGCAAAAAGGTTCTCCGGAGGCAACCCTATAGGATAGAACAATAGTGGAAGTACTCAGGTATAACTGGCTATCATCGGATACCTCCTAAGTCAACAACTCTACCTTCAAGGACTTTGAATGAGTTAGTGAAAACTGTGGAGAATATCCAAATTGTCCGGAAAGATCCATCCAGTATTACTCATGTTTACTTATTTGAATCATTTAGATACTAAAATAGGAATATATTTATTAAGCTCGTCTAGAAAACAGTAGCACTCGGTAGCTAACAATTTGAAAGTACTTGCCTGGAGAACAAAAGTACAAAAGTATGGATAACCCTTAAACCAGCCATCGGACAGTGTCCGGACAGAGTGTGTTGGATCCCCCTTGCTGTGGGGTATCGAATGGTATATGTCTCTGAGTGGCCGCATGCCTGTAGCGCCCAGTAGCCCACAATTTGAAAGTACATGCCTGGGGAACTCAAGTACAAAGGTTTGGAGAACATTGCCTGTAACGACCCTACAGATAGGTAGCTACAGTGGACTAGACTCAAGCCCGTATGGTATACCAAGTGGTAACCATATTGAGGATAGGCCAGTATACTTAGTATACTACGGGTAGACATGAGTTAGTACAAGTGTCTACAAAGTGACTTGGTGACATAGGGTTAGACAGGGTAACCTAGGTAGGCCAAAGTTACCGTACTAGGCAGGGTAACCTTCGGAGCGTATGATCGCATAAAGTTCAGGACCCATAGTAAACGTTGCACGGGTCTCCGGGGCAACATTATATGTGGTCGCGCGGACTCCCGAAGGAAATAAAGGCGTGGAAGGGTGAAGTTACCCTACCTTAGAAACATGATTACCCTACCTTGGGACCCCAGTTACCCTACTGAGGTACCCCAGTTACCCTACCTTCACCGACAAAGTCATCTGCGGACTTGGGGGAAGTTATCCCACTATAGTGAGGCTGTTAGATGTTCAAAGGGCCACTTCGTATGGCACGAAACGGAGTACTGACGGAGAAGGAGTGGTCTGAACCTCCTGTAACTTTCAGGGGATATTCCGAACACCCCCCTGCGGCCCCAGCGTTGGTACAGCGCGACAGCACTGTACGGCTGTGTAGTTGTGTGCTTCCTAGTAAAATAAGAGCCGTAGGAACGCTCCCACAACACCATATGAGTTGTGGCCGTCCAACCGACCAGAAGCTGTTCGCAGGATATATAAGGGGTGTGAGGGTGACCGCCTCCTGGGGCGCCACCTGGCTAACACCTGGGAACCACCTACGGGCATACTTTGACCTCCGGGTAGTTGTATGGTTAACAGTAGAGGGCTTGGGGCTGACCGGGGAAGCTGCAAGGCTTCCAGGAGAACCACCCGAAAGCCAGTCCCGGGCTACCCCGTGAACTGTAGCATTACCATGGGTTATTAGTGGACTCTAGAGGTGTGAGTCTTGTCACGATTTAAGAAGGTCCCGCATGGTTGACTGTGGGTAGCGCCCATGCAGTCAAGCAGCAGGA